>Ga0209200_1001816_pt1 | contig 20856 bp, 15 predicted proteins | sample AD_UKC033_MetaG_FD_184406 | JGI IMG/M metagenome (GOLD analysis project Ga0209200, IMG submission 184406) | Active sludge microbial communities of municipal wastewater-treating anaerobic digesters from USA - AD_UKC033_MetaG (SPAdes) (version 2) | ecosystem: Engineered > Bioreactor > Anaerobic >...
CGGGCGGGCGACAACCTGTCCAGCATCGCGGCGGCCAACGGCACGACGGTGAACGCGCTGGTGCAGCTCAACGGCCTGGCCAACCCCAACATGATCCGGGCCGGCCAGACGCTCTGCATCCAATAACCAATCCAATTCTGTAACCGATAGCTGCTAGTTTCGCAACAAAAAGCGGATGGTTGGCAACCATCCGCTTTTTGTGTTCCTCGCTTTCAACACAGGCTATAGCGCCAGATACCCGCATCATCGGCCTGCAGCCGCACCAATCTCTTGTTCTCCAGCACATCCAGGTGACCCAGCACCTCTGACACAGCCAGATAGGTATCGGTCTCGTCGAGCCGGCGAAAGATCGCCTCGACCAGTTGCCAGACGGACTGCGGCCCGCGGCGCAGTTCCTGCAACAGGCGCGCCAGGCGTCGCTCATAGAACTGAAAGCGGCTCTTGACCAAGCTGCGCACGTCGGCCACGGCATCCCCATGGCCGGGGATGACCAGGGCGATCTCCATGTCGTAGACTCTGCACAGCGAGGCCCAGTAGTCCACCAGGGGACGGCGGCGCACCCTCTCGCCAGGCGGGGGAGGGCCGACCAGGGCGTTGGAACTGATGTGAGCCAGCAGATGATCGTTGCCCAAAAACAGCCGGTCGTCAGGTTGATAGAGGCAGATCAGGCTGTCGGCATGACCTGGACAGTGCAGCACCTGCCAGTGCGCGCCGGCCAGGCTGATCACATCCCCTTCGTCCAGCAGCCGGGTCACCGGCGCATGGCCGATCAGTTGCTGCATCCGTTGGTATAGGCCGGCCGTGCGTTGGGCCAGCCCGGCCGGCACGCCCGCGGCCAACAACAGCTCCAGCCAGAACTGATCGTACGCGACCTGGTAGGCGGGCCATCCCTCGATCATCGGCTGGGCCAGCGGATGGGCCCAGACCTCCGCGCCGCTGGCTGCCGCCACCGCGCCGATCAGGCCGTAATGATCGACATGGGCGTGGGTGATCAGCACCCGTTCGATATCGCGCAGGGCGACCCCCTCGCCGGCCAGGCCGGCCTGCAAAGCTGCCAGCGCCGCCGGCGTCTGCGGCCCGACGTCGATCAAAGTCAGGGGATCGCCCCGCATCAGATAGGTGTGAACAGGCCCCACGGGGAAGGGGGTGGGCAGGGTGATCTGATGGATGTTGCGCAGCAGCGGCGCATCGAACGGGTCGATGGGAACGGTCTGCATAGGCACTCCGGAGGTCAGGCGTCGCGGCTCTTGATCAGCAGGATCCACTCTCCGCGCTGCACCGTCTTGTCCTCCTGGTTCAGAATCTGCACCTTGAAGGTCACATAGCCGCCTCCCAGGCGCGGCATGGGCTTGAGTTCGGCCACGGTGGCCTGAACGCGCACCGTGTCGCCGATCCTGACCGCGGCGCGGAACTGCCATTCCAGCCCCATGAAGCCGAGTACGGTCTGATGCATGAAGCCCAGGCGTTCCGCCAGGCCGGTGGCTATGGAGAGCACCAGCAGGCCGTGGGCGATGCGCTCGCCGTAGGGCGTGGCCTGCGCCGTCTGTGCGTCGGTGTGCAGAGGGTTCCAGTCGCCGCTGAGCATGGCAAAGCCGACGATGTCGCTTTCCGTCACCGTGCGCCCTTGGCTGCTGATCGAAGCGCCGACGATGTAATCTTCGTAGTAGAGACCCTGAACAGGTCGCAGATCTGCCATATTGACAACTCCTTGCGGGGGATTGGGCCAAACAAGGCCATTGTACCGGCAAAACAGAGCCTTGCCAAGCGCCGGACCCCAGAAAAGACAACAGGCCCAAACTGTAGCGTTTGGGCCTGTTGGCGGAGAAGGGGCCTCAAGTAACTTTCGAGCTCTGTATACGGGATTGACCGTGATCGGCAGTGTTGGCGATCAATTAACCCTGCTTTCCAGGTTGTCGCCCTATTCCCGTAGCGGTACTATCCGACGTGGTACAACCGACCTGTGCGTCCAAGCTGCCGCGCACTTCACTTTCCGATTTCTACAGGCTCCCTTGCTCCTGGCTTGGAGAGCTTTGTTTTCGACGCCGTTTCGGTCCTCCCCTCAACTGCTTGCCGTTTTCTGCTGTGCGGAGGCCACGGCAGATGTGGCGAGAAGGGCAGGTATCATCGGTCAAACTGCGTCGTCTTGTTAAGGTCTCTAAGTTAGCTACATTATATCACGCCGGGCCTGATGCGTCAATCCTTTTATGTCAGCTTCGTGGAATTTAAGGTAGTTCGGCAATTCACGAATCATGCACTCAACGCCAAGCCTTCATTCGGTCACGTCCGGCTGGCGCGGGGCCGCAACAGCCAGACGGCCAGCAGAATCAGCGCGCCGCCGGCGATCTGGCCCAGGCCCAGCGTCTCGCCTAAAACGAGGAAGGCCAGCAGGGCAGCCAGCACCGGTTCCAGGGTGGCGATCAGGCTGGCCACGCTGACCGGCACCGTGCGCACCCCGGCGGCATAGGCCACCGACGCGCCCACGGTGGGACCCAGCGCCAGCAGCAGCAACCAGACAGCCGCGCCCGGATCTTGCAGCGCGCCGGCCAGCGGCGCCAGCGGCTGAAAGAGCAGCAGCGCGGCCGAGCCCACCAGCATGCCGTAGCATTGCAGCGTCCAGGGGTTGGTATGGCGCACGCCCACCTTGTTGAACACGCTCCACAGGGCATAGCTGAAGCCCGACAGCAGGCCCCACAGGATCCCCAGCGCATTGACGCGCAGCAGCCCCGGCTGATAGATCTGCGCCACCAAGGCTGAGCCGGCCAGCGTCAGCGTCAGGGCGATCAGGTGGGTGCGGGTGAGCTGTTCCCCCAGAAAACGCCAGGCCAACAGCGCCACCCAGGCCGGCGCCGTGTAGAGCAGCACCGCGGACACCGCCACGCCGACCGTGAGGATCGCGTTGATGTAGGCGGCATAGAAGAACGCGATGCCGACGACGCCGTAGACCAACACCACCCGCGCCGCGCGGCGGTCGATGCGCAGCCAGGAACGTCGCAGCGCCAACAGGCCGATCAACAGGATGACGCCGCCCAGGCCGGCGCGCAGGCCGGCCACGGCCAGCGGCGGCATGCCATAGGTGCGCGCCAAAAAATGGTAGATGACGCCCAGCGTGGCCCAAAGCGACGCGGCCAGCAGCACCAGCGCATAGCCACGCGCCGTGCTGCCCGATGCCGGTGAGGAGGAGTTTGGTTCGGTGTTGGTGGGCATAGAATGTTCCCACAGATCTGGGTGGTCTCATTGTACTTGAGCAGCGGCCTGCTGTCCATTCAGGAGCCATCAGCTCAGCACATCCCAACATGGCCCGGAGTCGAGGCTTTAGCCGGGTCTGGCCGGCGCGAGTCGAGCGCGCCAACCCGCCTGAAGGCTCGACTCCAGCTTAGCAGCCATCAAACATGGCCCGGAGTCGAGGCTTTAGCCGGGTCTGGCCGGCGCGAGTCGAGCGCATGGCCCGGAGTCGAGGCTTTAGCCGGGTCTGGCCGGCGCGAGTCGAGCGCGCCAACCCGCCTGAAGGCTCGACTCCAGCTTAGCAGCCATCATATCTGGAGTTGCTGAGTGGCCTGCGGCTTGCATCATCGGCCATCCTGTGCCATAATGTGTCAAAGCACAAGGGTGTCTTGCACGCGTCTGACGCCGCCAAAGCCGCCGGCCGGCCGGGCTTCGCCCCTTAGCTTTATCGCAGTGAACATCGGCGGCGTCCATGGTCGCGTGGTCTCTCTTGGAGGAAATGGAGCAATGATCAAGCTATCTGTCAAGGACGAAAGCACCAGCGCAGCGGCTGACCAGATCTATGACCAGCTTTGGTCGGAGCAAGGCCTGCGCACTACCACCGCCGACATCGAGATCGTGGCCACAGAAGGCGCTGTGACGCTGAACGGCCGGGTGCGCACCGGCCTCCAGCGGCGCATGGCCGACCGGCTGGCGCGTTCCAGCCTCAACGGCTGGCAACTGCACAACAACCTGGTGGCCGATGACCAGATGGCGATGGATCTGGCGGCCCGGCTGGCGACCGACCCCCACACGGCCGATGCCAACGTGCGCATCGAGGTCTATTTCGGCAGCGTGATATTGATCGGCACAGTGCAGAGCGATGCGCAGCGGGCCGCCGTGTTGGAGTTGGTGCGTCAGGCGCCGCATGTGGTCAAGGTCGAGGATCAACTGACCCTTGGCCGCTGATTTGGCGGACAATGCCGATCGACGCCGGTTGGCCTCCGAACAACATCGCCGCCCCACCATGTGTCGTGAGCCGAGCTACGGTCCTTCGTAGCTCGGTTTTCTTTTGCAGCGGGGAATCTAACGGTACGCTAACACTTCGCAAATGCTCATCTAACACAACTGCGCGATGATAGGGCTAATGACGAGGCCATTGTTGTCAAGTCTATCGACAAAATCAATCTGAGCCAAAACTGTAAGGAGAAAGTACCATGACCCGTGTGATTACCCGTTGGGAACCTGCTCGTGACTTCGTGGCCCTGCGCCACGCGATGGATCGCATGTTCGAGGAAGGCGTAGTGCAGCCCAGTTGGACCGCCCTGGCCCGCCAGCCGCGCGTTGCCTTCAACCAGGATTGGCGCCTGCCGTTGGATGTCTACAGCACCCCTGAGGAGATCGTTTTGCTGGCTTCGACGCCGGGCGTTGACCCGGAGAGCGTCGAGATCACCTTCGAGGGCGATGTGCTGACCATCAAGGGTGAGATCCCCGGCGCATTCGAGGGCGAGAACGTGGAGTATCTCATGCAGGAGCGTCGCCACGGCCGCTTCAGCCGCACCCTGAGCTTCAACGTGCCGATCAACGCCGACGCCATCGAGGCCTCCTTCGACAAGGGTGTGCTGACCATCGTGGCCCCCAAGGCCGAGACCGTCAAGCCCAAGACCATCAAGGTGACGACCCGACAGGCCGTGAACGGCGAGCAGTAAAGTCGTCGGCCGGCAATCGGTCGAAGCGACCCAGCGGCGGGGCTGTGTCGCTTCAGATTGAGATCGGTCCGGCCCCCTCCTCTACAAACGCCCCATCGTTCGATGGGGCGTTTTTGTTCGTCCTGATGACGCTTGCAATCGTCCGGTAGACCGTGCTATACTGGCGGCGCCGTCGCCGTTCGAAGACGGCATCTGGCAACCTGGCCAAGTCTGGAGACGCGGCGGTCACAATCATGCCCACCTGGCTCGAACCTGCTCCTCTGCCCATTGCCCCGGCCCTGAGCCAGGTGGTTGGCGGCCATCCGCTGGCGGCGCGCGTCCTGACGCAGCGGGGCATGGTCGATGCCGACCGCGCCCGCGCCTTCCTGGACCCGGCGCACTACACCCCGGCCTCTCCCTTTGACCTGCCCGGCATGGAGCAGGCCGTCGAACGCATCCGGCGGGCCCTCGCTGCCGGCCAGCGCATCGCCGTCTGGGGGGATTTCGACGTGGACGGCCAGACCGCGACGACGTTGCTGGTGCAGACGCTGCGCGGCCTGGGCGGGAAGGTGAGTTTTCACATCCCGCTGCGCGCTGAGGAGGGGCATGGCGTCAACCTTCCCTGCTTGCAGCGCCTGATCGACGACGGCGTGCAGTTGATCGTCACCTGCGACACCGGCATCGACGCGCACGAGGCTGTGGAGCACGCCCGCGCGGCCGGCGTGGACCTGGTCATCACCGATCACCACGACCTGCCCCCTGTCCTGCCGGCCGCCAGCGCCGTGGTCAACCCCAAGCTGCTGCCGGCGGGCCATCGATTGGGCGCGCTGCCGGGCGTCGGCGTGGCCTATCAGTTGGCTGCCGCGCTGTCCCCGAATGCTGAGCAGCACCTGGACCTGGTCGCGCTGGGCATCGTGGCTGATGTGGCCCTTCAGACCGACGACACCCGCTATCTCTTGCAGCTTGGCCTGGCCCGGCTGCGAGCCTCGGAACGTCTCGGTTTGAAGGCGTTGCTGCAACTGGCCGACATCAACCCGGCCTGGCTGAACGAGGAACACATCGGCTTCGAGCTGGGGCCGCGGCTGAATGCGTTGGGCCGGCTGGGAGACGCCAACCTGGCCGTGGAGTTCCTGACCACCCACGACTCTCAGCGCGCACAGGTGCTGGCGGTCACGCTGGAGGGACTCAACGCCGAGCGCAAACGGCTGACCGACCAGATCTTCCAGGGTGCGTTGGCTCAAATCGAGCGTGACCCTGCCCTGCTGGAGTTTGCCGCCCTGGTGTTGGCGCACCCTGCCTGGCCGGCCGGGGTGATCGGCATCGTCGCCAGCCGACTGGCTGAACGTTTTCAGCGCCCCGTGGTGCTGCTGGCCGCGCCCCCTGGCCAACTGGCCCGCGGTTCGGCCCGCTCGGTCGACGGCTGCAACATCAGCGCGGCCATCGCGGCCCAGGGCGATCTGCTGGCCAGCTTTGGCGGCCACCCTATGGCGGCCGGGCTGAGCATCGACCCGACGCGCATCGCCGAGTTCCGCCGCAAGCTGGCGCGCAGCGTGGCCGCCCAGATGGGGCCGACGGCCGTCGAACCGACCCTGGCGCTCGACGGTCACCTGCCGCTGGCCCAGCTCTCGCTGGACCTGGTGGCCGACCTGGAGCGGCTGGCGCCTTTCGGGCCGGGCAACCCGCGGCTGGTGCTGGCGAGCCCCGACCACCGCATCGTCAGCGAGGCCGCCATTGGCCGCTACGCCGAACATCGCCGGCTGACGGTCGAGGATGCAAGCGGCGCGCGGCAGCAGGTGCTCTGGTGGCAGAGCGCCGGCCAGCCGCTGCCCAAAGGCCGCTTCGATCTGGCCTACACGGCGCGCGCCAGTAGTTGGCGCGGCGAGCGTCAGGTGCAGATCGAGTGGGTCGATGCCCGGCTGCTGCCTGACGCCGCCGTCGAGCTCGAATCTGCCCGGCCGGCCGTGATCGATCAGCGCCGCGCCTTGCAGCCGGCAGCGGTGTTGGCCGCGCTGCGGGCCCAGCCTGGCGTGCAGGTGTGGTGCGAGGGCGAGGCGCGGCGCGCTCTGGGTGGACAGGATCGCAGCGAGCTGGCCACAGGCGACATTCTGGCGATCTGGACCAGCCCGCCAGGTCAGATGGAGCTGGAAGCGGCCTTGGAACAAGTCAAACCGAAGCAGATCGTTCTCTTTGCCGACGATCCGGGCATGGATCAGATCGACGCCTTGGTGCAGCGCCTGGCCGGACTGGCCAAGCATGCCTTGCGCCATGACGCCGGCGCGGTCAGCCCTGAGCGCCTGGCCGCGGCCACGGCCCAGCGTGTGGCCGTGGTGCGACTGGGTCTGCGCTGGCTGGCGGCGCGCGGCCATCTGCGCATTGTCGCCGAGACAGAGGACGCGCTGCGGCTGGAGGCGGGCAGCGGCGTTGCCGGCGCCGAACTGCCAGCCGTGACGGCGCAACTGCGTGACGCCTTGGCCGAGACCGCAGCCTTTCGGCGCCATTTCAGCCGCGCCGCCGCCGAAACGCTGTTCAATTGACCATCATTTGGAGCACCAACCATGCAAGAAGCCATTCTTGACCTCCTTGACCGCAACCTGCAGGCCATCTGGGACGGCGACGCGGCCGCCTTTGCCGCGCTTTGCGCCCCCGATGTCTCCTTCTTCGAGTGGTACATCAGCACGCAGCGCATCGACGGCGTGGACTTTCACCTGCGCGAGATACTGGTGCATGCCCAGGCGCTGGGCGGCGGCGCTGACAGCTCCACCGAGCACGAGATCCTCCAGCCGCGCGTCCAGATCTATGGCGACACAGCCATCGTCACCTACACGCTGCTGGTGCGCTCGCGCCAGGGCGCAACGGTCGCCCGCACGCAACAAAACGAGACGCGCGTCTACCATCGCTTCGACGACGGCTGGAAGCTGGTGCATTGCCACAAATCGCCCTGCTGGCGCGCCCCGCATGACCCGCCGCTGCGCTGAGCACTGCGCTCTGACCAGCCTGCGCCGCATTCCGGCCGAGGCCGGCCAGCCAGTCTGAGGACTTTCCATGGACATGACCCTTCCTCCCCACATCACCGGCGTCGCATCTGCCGTCGTGACGGCTGCCAACACCGCCCAGGCCCTGGGCAGCGGCTCCGTCCCCGTCTATGCCACGCCGGCCCTGACGGCGCTGCTGGAGCAGGCCGCGGTGGCCGCGCTGGCCGCGCACCTGCCGCCCGGAACGACCACCGTCGGCGTGCGCATCGACGTTCAGCACCAGGCTGCCACGCCCGTTGGCTTGGCCGTGCATGCACAGGCCACTCTGCGCAGCCAGGAGGGACGCCAGCTCATCTTCGACATCGTCGCCCACGACGACGTGGAGAGAATCGCCGAGGCAGTCCATCAGCGGGTGCTGGTGGACCAGGAACGCTTCCTGGCGCGCGTCAACTCGAAGGTCGCTTAGCCGGAAGCAGAGGTTGAAAGCCTCTCGGTCAGACCCGGCTAAAGCCTCGACTCCGCGCCATGTTTGGAATTGCTGGACCCGGCTAAAGCCTCGACTCCGCGCCAGATTTGGAACTGCTGGACCCGGCTAAAGCCTCGACTCCGCGCCAGATTTGGAACTGCTGGACCCGGCTGAAGCCTCGACTCCGCGCCAGATTTGGAACTGCTGAACCCGGCTGAAGCCTCGACTCCGCGCCAGATTTGGAACTGCTGGACCCGGCTAAAGCCTCGACTCCGCGCCAGATTTGGAATTGCTGGACCCGGCTGAAGCCTCGACTCCGCGCCAGATTTGGAACTGCTGGACCCGGCTAAAGCCTCGACTCCGCGCCAGATTGGGCATCGCTGCCGACCCAGCCTTGGCTTGTGAGGGTCTGGGGGCTATGCTATAATCGCCCTGCCGATGGATCTCGGAGCTCGCTGCATGGCGGCGAACTTCAGCTCTCCGAATCTGCGGCGACTTCCCAGATTTGATCGCCCATGAGCAACGAAACCGGCCTTTTCTTCGACGAAGCAACCATCAATGTCAAAAGCGGCGACGGCGGCCACGGCCTCGTCTCCTTTCGCCGCGAGAAATTCGTGCCGCGCGGCGGCCCGGCCGGCGGCAACGGCGGCAAGGGAGGCGACGTCGTTTTGCGCGCTGACAAGAGCCTCAACACCCTGTTGGCCTTCAAGCATCAAGTACACTTCAGGGCTGAACGCGGCGGACGTGGCGGCAGCACCAACAAACAGGGCAAGACCGGCGCCGACTGCGTGGTTCCGGTGCCGGCCGGCACCGCGGTCTATCTGCGCGAGACCGATGAGTTGATCGCCGACCTGGTGCACGACGGCCAGGAGGCAGTGGTCGCGCGCGGCGGCCGCGGCGGCCGCGGCAACGCCGCCTTCAAAAGCTCCACCAACCAGGCGCCGCGGGTGGCCGAACGGGGCGAGCCGGGCGAGGAGCTGTGGCTGCGCCTTGAATTGAAGCTGATCGCCGATGTGGGCACGGTGGGCGTTCCCAACGCGGGCAAGTCCACGCTGCTCTCCGTGGTCAGCCGGGCCAAGCCCAAGATCGCCGACTACCCCTTCACCACACTGACGCCCAACCTGGGCGTGGTGGTGGTCGATCATCGCGATTTCGTGCTGGCCGACATCCCCGGCCTGATCGAGGGCGCCCACACCGGCAGCGGGTTGGGCCATCAGTTCCTGCGCCACATCGAACGCACCCGCATGGTGATCCACCTGCTCAACGGCCTTAGCCCCGACCCCATCGGCGACTTCGCGGCGATCAACGCCGAGTTGGAGCTATTCAACCCGCTGCTGGCCGACAAGCCGCAGATCGTCGCGCTGAACAAGATCGACCTGCCGGAAGTCGCCGAGCAGTGGCCTCGAATCAAGGAAGAATTGAAGGCGCGCGGCGTGCTCGAGCCGCTGGCTGTCTCGGCGTTGACCGGCGAGGGGGTGCAAACCCTGTTGCGGCGCGCGGTGACCATGCTGGACGAGCTGCCCGAGCCGGCGACCCTGGCCGATGAACCGGTGATCTACCGGCCGGAGATCGACGAGGACTACTTCGAGATCGAGCGCGAGGGCACGGAGCGCACCCCCGGTCTGGCGCGCTGGCGGGTCAGCGGAGTGCGCATCGAGCGGGCCGCGGCCATGACCGACTGGGACTACTACGAGTCTGGCCTGCGTTTCCAGCGCATTCTGGATGTGATGGGCATCAGCAAGGCGCTCGAAAAGGCCGGCGTCGAAGATGGGGACACGGTGGCCATTGGCAACACAGAGCTGGTCTGGGGGGATCAGGAGTGATGGCAACTCCTGACGCGGCTATAGCCAAGGGATGTCAGGCAGCGCCCGGCCGGCGCGGCGAAAGAGCACCGTCAGCGGCGCGCCTTGTTGGCGGTGAAACTTGACTGCCGCGGCCAGAATCTCCCGCGCCACAGCCCATTGCTCCGGATCGCTCGCCGCGAACTGATCTGGTTCGTCGAAGAGCACCAGATAGCCTTTGGCGGGCGCCCAGGTCAGGTCGCGCAGCGACTCCTCGAAGGCGTCCCAGTTTTGCGCGGAGTAGGCGGGGAAGTCCAGCGCCTTGCCCGCGGTGCGGATGAAGGAGCGCTTGTCGTGCGTCTTGGCGCCGTCGATGTGGAAGAGCTGCCAGCCGTGCTCCTCGGCCTGGCGCTGCAAGCTTTCCACGGCGACATCGGCGCGCAGCCGGTAGAGGCCAGGTTTGACCTGCCCGTTGAACAGATCGGCGATGGGGGCCATCAGCGAATTACCTCCCTGAAGCTTTCGTAGTGGTCGTCGGTGTAGTACAGCTCTCCTTCCGCTCCCGCAACGATGCGCCGCGCGCCGCGGTCGCGTGAGCCGGGGGTGATGACAGTGTACTCGCGGTAGTAGCCGCTGCGCTGGCGCGGCAGCAACTGCTCACGGTTCTGGAAGGTGATGCCATCGCGCTCGAAGGGGAAGGGGCCGCCCTGCTCGATCAGCGCGATGATCTCCCGGGCCTGTTTGGGCAGATCCTGGTAACGAATCGTGGGCAGGTCGCTGACACCCTGGGCGCGCGCGGTGGCCGTGGCGCGCGATCTGGGGGTGCGCGTGGGGGTGGCGCGGACTCGAGGCGTATTGGTGGCCGTGGCGCGCAGCCTGGGCGTGCGCGTGGGGGTAACGCGGGGCCTGGGGGTGCGCGTCGGCGTGACGCGGGGCCTGGGGGTGCGCGTCGGCGTGACATTGGCCTGGGCCTCGATGGTGGCGGCGACCTCGATCACCGCGCCCGCCTGGCTGGCCGCCTCCTGCAACGTCGATTCCAGGTTGCAAGCCGCCAGCAACGGCAGCAGCAACAAGAGGATCAGCGCCATCAACGCGCCGCGTCTGATCAGATTCAACCGGCCATCTGGTTCCTGAGACATAAACACTCCTGGTGTGGTAGGTCCGGCGGTTTGCCGGACGGTTCGTCGGCTGAGGCGAAGGCGTGACTCGTAACTCGTAACACGTAACTCGTAACTCGTAACTCGTGACCCTGCTACCGCTGGGGCCGGTCTCCGACCGTGCCTGCCCTGCGCCGCTGGGGCCGGTCTCCGACCGTGCCCGCACCGACCGCTGGGGCCGGTCTCCGACCGTGCCTGCCCTGCGCCGCTGGGGCCGGTCTCCGACCGTGCCCGCACCGACCGCTGGGGCCGGTCTCCGACCGTGCCTGCCCTGCGCCGCTGGGGCCGGTCTCCGACCGTGCCCGCACCGACCGCTGGGGCCGGTCTCCGACCGTGCCTGCCCTGCGCCGCTGGGGCCGGTCTCCGACCGTGCCCGCACCGACCGCTGGGGCTGGTCTCCGACCGTGCCCGCACCGACCGCTGGGGCCGGTCTCCGACCGTGCCCGCACCGACCGCTGGGGCCGGTCTCTGACCGTGCCCGCCGATGGTTCAGAACAGGCTGAGCTGCTCGCCGTCCGGCCGCGGCTTGGCCGGACGGCGCGGCAGGGAGCGCGCCTCTTTGAGCGCGGCCTCGATATCGCCGACAAAGCGCGAGGTCGCATTCTCCATGCGCTGGCCGAAGAGAAAGCGGGTCCGGGCGCTCAGCAGGGCCAGGCGGCGCTGGGCGCGGGTGACGCCGACGTAGCACAGCCGCCGCTCTTCGTCTATAGCGACCGGCTGGCCGGCGCGCTGGTAGGGCAGCAGCCCTTCTTCGCAGCCAACGATGAAGACCACGGGGAATTCCAGCCCCTTGGCCGCGTGCAGCGTCATCAGCGTCACCCGGTCGGCGCGCGGGTCGTAGGCGTCGGTCTCGCTCTGCAAGGCCATGGCCTCCAGGAAGCCGGCCAGGTCCGCGCGCCACAGCGCCGCCCGCCGCGCCAGTTGGCGCTGGCGCTGGCCGTCGGCCTCGCTCAGCGGCTCGCTGCGCTGGCGGGAGAGGAAATCGTGGATCTGCTCCAGCAGCCGCGCCACGGTCGCGCCCCCCTGCCGCTCCTGCACCAACCCGGTCCAGAACACCGCCAACGCGTCCAGCCTCTGCCGTTGCGCCGGCGTCAGCTTCAGCCCGAATGCCGCCGCCCGCAACAACTCCTCCCAGCTTTCCTGCGCTGCGCCCAGCCTCGCCGCCTTCTCCAGCCCCATGGCGGCCAGCACGGTCTCGCCGTGCGCCGACGACTGCGGAGTGTGCAGCAGCCAGGCGAACGCCAATGCCTCGCGCACGGCCTTGTGGCCGGTCAACGGCGTCTGGCCCACCGTCTGGTAGGGGATGCCGGAGCGTTCGAGGGCCTCGATCAGCGGTCGGCTTTGGGCGCTCAGGCGGTAGAGCACGGCGAATTCGGCAAAGGAATGCGCAACGGGCCTGTCGGCGCCCTCGACGCGCCCCGAATCGAGGGAAAAATAGCTGACGCCGCCCACCATCTGCTCGATTTGATGAACGACGAACTCGGCCTCGGCCTTGTCGGTGGGCGCGGTGTAGACATCCAGCCTGACCTGCTCGGCAAACTCTGCCAATGCCCGCAGGGGCGGAGTCTCCCCATCGCTCGCTCCACCCGGCCCACCGTCCAGCGGCGCCCGCCCGATCACCTGCATCGCTGCATCCAGGATCACCTGCGTCGAGCGGTAGTTCTTGCTCAAATTGAAGGCCTGGGCGTCGGGATAGTCCTGACGGAAGGAGAGAAAGTAGCGCCGGTCGGCCCCGCGGAAGCCATAGATCGCCTGGTCGGGGTCGCCGATGACGCACAGATTGGCGCCGCCGCCGGCCAGCAGCCGCAACAGCCGGTATTGCGCCAGGTTGACATCCTGGTACTCGTCCACGGAAAGCCAACGGTAGCGCTGCTGCATGGCATCCAGCAGATCGGCGTGGCCCTCCAGCAACTGCACCGGCAGCAGGAGCAGATCGTCCAAGTCCGCCGACTGGGCGGCGCGCAGGGCGGCCTGGTAGGCGGCAAACAGGGAGGAGAATCGGGGAAACTGAAGAAACTGAGGGAACTCGACGCTTGATTCGAGCGAATCGGGCGTCAACAGCAAGTTCTTGGCCTGGGAGATGAGCGCCAGCACCTGGTCCAGCTCGCTTTGCTTCAGATCAGGCTGAGCCAGTTTGAGCAGGATGCGCCGCTCCTCGTCGCCCAACAGCGCGAAATGGCGATCCAGGCCCAGCCGCTGACCATGCTGGCGCAGCAGGCTGGCGCCGAAGGCATGGAAGGTCTGGATGGTCACCCGGCCGGCCGCGGCCTCGCCCAGCAGCCCCGCCAGCCGCTCCCGCATCTCGCCGGCCGCCTTGTTGGTGAAGGTGATGGCCAGAATCGCCTCCGGCGCGACGCCCAGCGCCTCGATCAGCCAGGCGATGCGCACCGTCAGCGTCCTGGTCTTGCCCGTTCCCGGCCCCGCCACGATCACCAGCGGCGCGTCCACCGTCTGCACGGCCGCGGCCTGCTCTGGGTTGAGGCCAGCGAGCAAGCGGGAGGTGTGCGGCATGACAGGTGAGATGCGTGGCATGGGCGGCGTCTGCGGGGCGTAGGGCGCCGGCTCCTCTCGCAGCGTCGCCGCAGCCACGGGGCCATCAGCAGATGCACCGTCGACCGTGGCGGCGCGCTCAGCCGGTGGGCCTTCATTCAGCGCCTCGTGGGACGGCGCTTCAGCCGCCTCGAACAGCGCCATTTGCGCCGACGGTGTCCAGGCGGCGCCGCTGAAGAGCCGAATCACGCCATATTCGCCGTCGTAGCCGCCCTGCACGTCCACCTCGCCGCGGCGCATGCGCCCGATGCCCACGGCCAACCGCTCGCCGCCGACCTGCCTGATCTCCTCCAGCGGCGTTTCCAGCAGGATGCGCAGCTCCGGTCCCAGCCGGGCCAGGAGTTTCTCGTATTCGTGCGCCACCTGCTTCGACCCCGCGCCGACGCCGTAGACCTGGGCCAGCACCTCAGGCAAGGGCGCCACGCTCTGAAAGGGAAACGCGCGCGGCGGGCGGGACGCGCCCTCCCCGCGGTCCAGCGGCGGGCGGTCAGCCAACTGCTCGATGCGATGCAGAACGCCCACCGTCACTGGCTTGCCGCAGACCGGGCAGAGGCCGCTGTGGGCCAGCGTCTCCGTTGGCTCCCAGCAGACGCCGCAGGCGCGGTGGCCGTCCAGGTGATACTTGCCCTCTTCGGGGAAGAACTCGATGGTGCCCTTGAATCGAGCCGGATCGCCGCTGCGCAGGGCGTCGAAAAGCGCGTCATAGCTCAGTTCGCAGTCGAACAGGGTGGCCTCGCGCGCCAGCTTCTGCGGCGAATGCGCGTCCGAGTTGGAGACCAAGGTGTAGCGATCCAAGGCCGACACCCGCCAGTTCATGGGCGGATCGGAGGAGAGGCCGGTCTCCAGGGCGAAGATGTGGGGCGTCAGGTCGTCGAAACACTGCTCCACCGAGTCGTAGCCCGACTTGGAGCCCAGCAGGCCAAACCAGGGGGTCCAGATGTGGGCTGGAATCAGGTGACAGCGGGGGTCGGTCTCCAGCGTGAGCTCCAGCAGGTCATGCGAGGGGAGTCCCAGGATCGGCCGGCCGTCGGAACGGATGTTGCCGATGCGTTCCAGCCGGGCTTGCAGGCGCTCCACCGCGTCGAGATCGGGTGCGCAGACCACATGATGCACCTTGCGGGTGGCGCCGGCCTTCTTGTAGATGTTGCTGATCTCGCCGGCCAGCAGGAAGCGCACCGGCGCGCGGCAGGCGGGGGGCGTCTGGGCATGCACCGCGGCCGCGAATTCATCCTTGATTCGATAGAGCCCCGGCTCGGCCGGTTCCAGCCTGGCGCGCATCTCCGCCAGCCAGCCGGGGTGGGCGATGTCTCCCGCGCCGACCACGTGAACCCCTTTGAGCTGCGCCCAGCGGGCCAGGTGTTCGAAGGTCAGGTCCTTGCTGGTGGCGCGTGAGTAGTGGGAATGGATGTGCAGGTCGGCTACGAGGTGCATGGTGGGGGCAGGCTCAGGTTGCCAACTGTGGCAAGTCGGCGACCTTGCGGCGACGCACTGCGTCGCAGAACGCGGATGTCACGGTCGGCGCTATTGTAGCACAACGGACGCGATTGGCGCAACGCGCCCTGTGCGCTTGCCGCCGATTGGCGTTGCGGCTACAATGGCAGCCATGTTGACGCTATCTGCTGAACGGTTGACGGCCTATCGCGCCGAGACCTTCCACCTGTTGCCTGACCTGCGCGTGACGACGCGCGAACAGGCCATCGACTTCGTCGCCCGCCGCGGCTTTGTCTATTTTTGGCCGGTCAAGGGTGTCGTGCTGCCCAGCCTGTGGGCCGCGGTGGCCGGCGACCGCCCGGTGCCCAACGAGCATGATGATCCCGGCCACGTCACCTGGGGCTGGAAGGACGAGATGCTGGGGGCGCGCCGCTGGTATTACGCCAAAGTGCTGCGCAAGAAGGCGACTTTCATCGCCCTGGATGTGGTCCCCTGTTTCTATGCCCTCTCGGAGAACTACGGCGAGCCGGAGCAGGACTACCTGCTGCAATATCAGGAGGGACGCCTGACCTTTGAGGCCAAGGCGGTATATGAGGCGCTGTTGAACGAGGGTCCGCTCGATTCGATCAGCTTGCGCCGGCTGGCCCGCCTGGGCAGTGGGGAGAACCAGACCCGCTTCAACCGCGCTTTGGAGCTGTTGCAGGCCGACTTCAAGATCCTGCCGGTGGGTGTGGCGCAGGCCGGCGCGTGGAAATACGCCTTCATCTATGACCTGGTGCACCGCTTCTATCCTGACCTGCCCGAACAGGCGCGGCCGATCCGCCAGGCCGAAGCGCGGCGTCGGCTGGCGGAACTGTACCTGCAGTCGGTGGGGGCGGCGTCGCAGAAGACCCTGATGGCGCTCTTTGGCTGGTCGAAGGGCGACGCTGAGGCCGCGCTCCACGCGCTGGCTCAGGATGGATCGGCCGTCAAGGATGTCACGCTGGCGGACCAGCCGGGACTGTGGGCGGTGTCAAGCCTGGTAAGGTAGATCGGTAGGGAGTCAGACGGCGCTGACGATGGCGCCGTCGTGCCATTCGGGGTCTTCGAGCAGCAGGGCGCGGAACCGCATGAAGCGTTCGTGCTGCTCGGGGCTTTGTGCGTTGGCCCAATAGGCTTCCTTGCTTTCGAATACAGCCACCAGGAAAAGCTCGCCGGGGTCGGCGTCCATCTGGTAGACGTAGCCGGCAACCTGGCCGGGACCTACCTTCATGTTTTCGCCAAAGGCCTTGAGCTCTTCGAGCTTGGCCGGGTCGATTCTGATTCGTGCGATGGTACCGTACATGAGAGTCTCCTTTCGATCAGCCTTGCGCGGCTGAGATTTGGATTGCGCCGAAATGAGGGCGTCCCCAGGACGACCAGCACTGTCGTTGCAGCGCATGACCCAATGGTATCATTTCCACAGGGCTATCCGCCAGATCATTTTCTGCTCAGTTTCTGCTCAGATTCGCGGCCGGCCCTCACGGAATTGACTGTTCGCCACGATGCAATAGGCGCGGCGCAACAGATCTTCAACCTCGCGCCAGTCGGCGGCCATGTCACGGGAATACCCGCCGGTGATGCGATCCACAGCCACGGCGGCCTGCGCGCGCAGCTCGGCCGAGCGTTGGATGGCCTCCGGCGACGCGTCGAACAGCGCGGCGTGCAGCCGGGCCAGCGCCTCCACCATCGGGGCGATGTCGCCGCTGTGGTCGGGCGCAGTGCGGCGCGCGATGGCCAAACGCCGGTGAACCATCCAGTAATCCATCTCCAGCCCGGCCAGCGTTGCCGGATCGGCGTGCAGGCCGGCCGCATGGCTAGCCCGGACGTAGTAGCGGCGCAGATGCGCGGTTACAGCCGCCGGGTCGTTGTCCACGGGCGCGAAGGCCCGGCTGGCGCGCACGATGTCGAAGGAAGCGGCAAGCGCCGCGGGCAGCGACATGCCGAACTGCTCGCGGTTAAGCTGCACCATCAGGCGCAGCACCCGCAGCCAGCGACGATCGTAGTAGGCCTCCCAGCCTGCCCGCTCGAAGTGGGCGACCCGGTCAGCGTCGAAGACCCGCCGGTGAGGCCGCCCGTCAGATGGGACAGCGGCGACGCTTGGTGTGTTGGATGACATGACAGACTCCTGGAAAAAGCACGCGAGAGGCTGCCCAGACCTGCGTCGGGACAGCCTCTCGGCCATCAATCTGGCGAGACCGGGGCCTCAGGCTGGCTTCAGCCCGGCGTCGGCGTTGGTAAAGAGCTCGCTGCCGTTGAGGAGCTTGAAGATCTGGGCCGTGGTTCCCACAGCGCCTTCGTTGGTCTTGGCGTCGCTGTCGATGGCGTCGTCGTTGCCCTGGTCGCGCAGGGTAAACGCATAGCCGGTCGGCTTCGTGAAGCGCAGCTTGAGCCTGACGTTGGTTGGCACGTCGCTGAAGACGGCCAGGCCCTGGCCATCGGTGATGGCCGTGGCAAGCACCGCACTGCCGTTGTCCACATCGAGCAGCGCCACCATGACCCCGGCCAAGCCAGTAGCGCCGTCATCTTGCAGGCCGTTGAGATTCGTGTCAACCCAGACCAAGCTCTCCACCCGCCCAGGCAGGCGCAGGCCGGCATCCTGCGCCGTGACCGTCTGGCTGCCCTGGCTCAGCCGGAAGTTGAGGGTGCTGCCCGTGGCGCCCTCGTTGGTCTTGGCGTCGCTGTCGATGGCGTCATCGCCCTGGTTGCGTTTGGCAAACGAGCAGCCGCTGCACAGGGTATAGCGCAGCCTGAGTCTGGCGTTCGTCGGCACATTGGCGAAGCTGGCGCTCCCCTGGCCATCGGTCTGGGCCACGGCGATCACCGCCAGGTTGTCTTCCACGTCCAGCAGCTCTACCTGGATATTGGCGATTCCTTCCTCGCCCGCGTCCTGCAGGCCATCGTTGTTGCGGTCGTTCCAGACGAAGGTAACGACGGCGCCCGGCTGGCGCATGGCCGCATCGAAGGAGTTCACCGTCTGGCCGTCGCTGACGCTGAAGGCCTTGACCGTGGCGCCAAAGGCCCCTTCGTTGACCTTGACGTCGCTGTCGATCAGGTCATCCTGACCCCGGTCGCGCGGCGAGAAGGAGCAGCCGCCGCACAGGGTGTAGCGCAGTTTGTAGCTCTGGTTCGCCGTGACCCCTTCGAAGGCGGCGATGCCGTCGGCGGCTGTCAGTTGGGTGGCCACCGTGGCCCCGCTGCTGGCCAGCACCAGCTCGACCTGCACGCCGGCGATGCCTGGTTCGCCAGCATCCTGGATGCCGTCGCCGTTCAGATCATCCCAGACGAAGGTCTCGACCCGGCCTGTGGCGGCCGGCGGGGTTGCCGTAGGCGTCGGGGATGGCGTCGCGGTCGGCGTTTCCGTGGGGGTCGGCGACGGCGTCGCGGTCGGCGTTTCCGTGGGCGTGGGCGATGGCGTCGCGGTGGGCGTCGGTGAGGCGCCGGCTACGCCGCCCAGGGCGAAGGGGGAGAAGTTGGCAACGCCTGCGACCTCGACGTAGTTCAACCCGTTCTCGCTGCCGCGCGTGATGGGGCCTGCCAGCGCCTCCCAGGCCGCGCCGTTGCAGTGATAGATGAAGACATCGTCCGGATTCAGTCCGTTGGCTTCGGCGGGGTCATAGGCCAGGCGCACAGTCGCCTCGGCGCTGACGGAGGGAGCGATATCGAAGTGACGCAACACGGGGGTGGCGGGGAAGTTCTGCGCGCCGCAGGTTGGCGGGTTTTCGCCCATGACCACCCAGACAGTGGTGTACTCCAGGTCCACACCGCCCGTGGCCGTCAGCTCCGCCGCCGTCTTGTTCAATCCATCCCGGAAGGCCGCCGGCGCGCTGCTCACGTATTGGATGTCGTCGGCATGGTCGATCACGCCCTGGTTGGTGAAGTTGCCAGTGACAGTCAGGACGTAGGGACCGGTGTTCACGCGCGCGCCGCTGGAGACCGTCGCGTGGTTCAGCGTGAGGTCGCTGTAGAGGTACTGAATACCTGCGCCGCCGAAGACGAAGAGGCCGCCGTTGGGATCGAAGCTGCCGCCGGACTGCACGTAGACGCTCCCCTCCACCCGCAACGTGCCCGGGGTCGAGATGAACACCCCGTTGTAGACCAACAACGACCCGGAAATCGTCACGTCGCCGCTCAAGCGGACGGCGGCGTTGGTGTAGAGCGACACGTCTTCGACGTAGCTTCCGCCGGCCACGTAGGCCGTCTTGCCCTCGCCGACGTGGTCCAGGCCCTGCTGAATGGTGCTGTAGCAGGGCAGGTTGCCGCCGCAGTCGCCGTCGGCCGAGACATAGACATCGCTGCTCACGGTCACGTCCAGAGTCGCGGCGTTGTTGTCCGGCTGCGGATCGAAGAGATCGGACGCAACGCTGGCCGAGTTGGACACCACGCCGTAAGGGGCGTTGACCTGGAGCACCAGTTGGACGCCGGCGCTTTGGTAGGGGTCGATGGTTTCCCAGGTGCAAAGGATCGGCCCGGTTTCGCCGACGTTGGGCGTGGTGCAAGCAGCGTTGAGCGCGGATCTGGTCTGCGCCGCGGCCTGGTCGCCAGAGGATGCTTCCATCGGGCTGGTCTCGCCGCCGCCGCCCCCGCCGCCGCAGTCGGTGATCTCGGCCGATACGAAGGCCGTGCCGCTTTCGACGGCGCCAGACAACACCACATTGGACGCGCTGTCTGGCCCATCGTTGAACAAGGTGTAGCAGATGGCGACTTGCCCACCGCTGGCAACCGTGTAGGCGTCAGCCTGGCCATTCAGCGAGAGGTCAGCCGAGGGCGTCGTTTCGTGGATGATCACACTGGCGGCGGGCGGGCTGCCCAGGGTCGCGCCGCTGGCGTTGGACAGGGCGATATTGAAGGTCACGTCGCCGTGATAGGCGTTGTCGTCGATCAGCGGAACCTCGATGGTCTTGCTCAGCTCGCCATCGTTGAAGGTGACGTCGCCGGAGCTCGCTTGGTAGTGGATCCCCGCCAGCGCGCTGTCGTCGCTGGTCTCGTAGTGTACGGTCACAGCGCCGGTGGAGCTGCAGCCGCGTCGCACGGTGATCGATGCCACGCCGTCGTTGTCCTCCACGTCGAACAGAGGTTGGACGAACTCGACCCACTGGCTGGCCGGAGTAGGCATCAGCCAGCGGCCCTGAGACATTAGCCCGTAGCCCACGAAGTAGTCGCGCGCCAGTTGTCCGCTGTGCATGTCCAGCTCCATGATGCTGACGCCATCCTGCACGAACAGACAGGCCATGCTGCTGTCGAGGTTGAGCTTGGTGGGCGGTCGTGGCAGTGGAATGGCGCTGCCCACGTTGTAGGTGATCGTATCTTCGGGGTTGGGATCGACCTGCGCGGTGCTAAAGGTGACGACTTCGCCGGGGACGCCGGCCGACGGCTGGCGCGTGATGTAGAGCGTTGCGCCGTCGGGGCTGAATTCGATGTCGTTGATGGAATCCACCACCACCGTGCCTACCATGCGCCCCGCCGGGTGATCCACCGTGCCGGTGGGGTTGTAGATGGCGATGTTCTCATAGGGAAGGTGGGTGATATAGATCAGAGAGCTGCCCGGCTGACGCACCACCTCTCTGGGCACGCCGATCTGAGCCGACACGC
>Ga0209200_1001843_pt1 | contig 20654 bp, 20 predicted proteins | sample AD_UKC033_MetaG_FD_184406 | JGI IMG/M metagenome (GOLD analysis project Ga0209200, IMG submission 184406) | Active sludge microbial communities of municipal wastewater-treating anaerobic digesters from USA - AD_UKC033_MetaG (SPAdes) (version 2) | ecosystem: Engineered > Bioreactor > Anaerobic >...
CCCTGCCGGCCGCAGACGTTCACCGTGGCGATGACCTCCTCCGCGCTGCGCGGGATCACCACACCGATGGGCTCGATCTGGTAGATGCTGGCATCGGTGCTGTAGAGAGCACGGTGCTTGCGGTCGAAACGCACGTCGCCCACGCCCGCACGGCGCAGGTCGTCGGCCAGGGAACGCAAAAAGGGTAGGGGCATGACAAAATCTCCGAAGGGCAGTGATCGGCTGGTCGCAGCGATAAGCAAAGAGTCGAGACATCCCCTTGTCTCTCTCATATTGTACCTACATCACCCCCAAATCAAAACCCCGCCAGAAAACGAAAGAAGAGCGCCGCCATGCCGTGTTAATCGTGGTCAATGCTGGCCATCACGCATGGAAAACGGCAGCCCTTCCCTTTTGATCAAACCGTAGGTCATCTCTTCGCCGATGTCTATGCCGCCCTTTCACTGCCGGACACCTTCTTCTTGACAGACTGATCGCTGTGACCTCAGCCTGTTCCGGCCTGGCTTGGATTTGCTCGATCACTTCGTTGACGAAGCCCTAAAAAGCAGGGTCAACACACCGGCGTAGACCAGTGCATCAGCTAGCAGCTCCAGCCCGTGAAACAGGCGCAACTGCCAGGGAAACCAGTAGGCGGTAATGACTGCCATGAACGCCGTCAGGATGAAGATCGAGGCCCCTAGCGTCAGCCATGCCTTGCGACGAGAGCCCCGCCACCAGACCAGCACCGGCAGGCTGGCTACCAGAAACAAGGCGCTGCGCGTTAGTTGCAGCGGGATCAGTTCTTTCCAGGTGGGTAGGGTTAATTCGTATTGGCCAGCCGCATAGAAGTCTTGAATGAACGGCTGGACAAGCAGCCCAAAGGCAAAGTAAATCACTGGATAAGCCAATAGGGCCAGAAGGATTCGCCACATCCAGGATGATTTTTTGTGGGACGCAACATAGCTCTGAAAGCTGCGCCGGCAAGGCTCGACAGGCGGAAGCGGTCGGAACAAAACCACCACCAGCGCAGAAAGGAAGATGGCTGGAAGCAGGAAATTGAGCACGGTGAAGAGGGCGTTCATCGACGAAGATACCGCTCCCGTTGTCATAAAAAAGGAGGCTTCGATCACAACTCCCAGAGCGCCAAATACCCAGCTCAGTTCAAACAAGATGATCCAGCGCAACAGCCCATGGACTGGCAAGTTGCGTGACAGGAAGGACAATGCAAGAGCCAACAGCATGCTTCCCAGCAGATACCAGAGCATGATCGTGTTGGCGTCTACGCCCTCCGGCATCTCCGGCGCTTGCAAGCCGAGCATCGGCAATATCATCCCGCTCAGAGCTACGCCCATGAAAAAACCGAAGCCGCACAAAGGCAGTTTCCACAGATAGGCCAAGATGGTTTTAAGATTCATGACAATCTCCAGGTTGAGAGAGATTTCTGCCTGGTTATTCGGACAGTCCACCATCGGTCACAGGTGCAAAACGCCGTAAGCCAAAACGAGTGAGCGAAACAGCGCTCAGTCCAACCGACGCCAGCGCGATGCCCAGCAATCCGCCAAGCAAACGTGAGCAGTGTCTGTCCCACCACCACGCCGAACGATAGACGCAGTTTAAGGCGGGAATTTTCCCCCAACCCTTTTTCTGCATCCACAAACCGAAGGCGATGGCTATGAAACAGGTCAGCAAGGCAAGAAGCGCCATGCCACGGGAGACTGCTTGCGCGGTTAAACCAAGCACAGCAGAGTCATTTCAATTGGGTGTGTTTGAGATGCGTTGACGCCCAGACGCGGGGCGCACAACCGTGGATGAAAGTTGCGGGCTCGGTCGGGCAGCTATTTTCAGGTTAGGCGTTTTCTAGAACTCCGTTTTCTCGAATCTCACGACCGCAACAACGATAAAAATCACACTCCACAAGACAGAGGCGATCACAGGATATAACAACAGCTCGGGTGGCAAAGGCTGGCTGCCTGCTGTCAGCGAGGCGACCTTCCCCAGCAGCAACGGCGTCACAGACAGCAGAGGCTTGAGAAAACCTGCGAGCAGATTCCCACCCAACAAAACGCCCAGAGCAATGCCCAGAATGGGCGGGCGTGAGTTGAAGAGCGTGCCCAGCATCAAAGTCAGGGTCAGATAGAACAGGGTGTGTACGATCATGATTCCCACGCCGCCCAGAAATGGCAGGAACGGAAAGAATGACCCAACACGCGCGGACAAGAGGAGATAACATGCCAGAGAAGGCAGGGCGACCAGGAGAATCATCACAGCCAACGCCGACGCGACTAATTTGGCCAGCACGTACGCGCGTCGGGTGACCGGTTTTGCCAGCAGCCACTCGGTCAAGCCCGTTTGTTTCTCGTCCACGATCAGGTCCTGGCAGAGTATGATCACGCCAATCGCCAGCGCCATGGCCCCAAGTTCGAAAAAGACCGTCCGGCCCATCTCCAAGCCAAAAGGAATCGGGCCGCCTGCCTTGGCCACGGCTGGATCATCGGTCGCCTGGGCAATTGTGGGCAGCATGAACACCACCATGGCCGCCAGCCCTCCCAGCATTCCCGTCCACAGTAGCGCGTTGATCCACCAGCGGCGGGTTCCCCACCACGCGCGGTTCTCTTTGTAGAGCAGGTTGGTGAAGCCGCGCAGGCCGCTCCATTCCTCAGCACGTTGAAGTTCATGATTGGCGACCATCGCTCTCTCCTTTCACGAGCTCCATGAAGATCTCCTCCAACTCGTACTTCTTGCGGCTGAATTCGGTCACGGTAACGTTCTGATCCTCTAGCACGAAACGCAACAATGCAGTCTCGGCAGCCGCCTCATCGCTGACCCCGATCTGCCAAACGCTCGCGCCGGCGGTCTCTGGCGCTGAAACATGTGTTACCCACGAAAGCCCTGCAAGCCGTTCGCTGAAACCCTGCGGCGCCTCCTTCACTATCAGGGTATAAACCACGCCATCCCTGCCGTTCAGAATCTGCTCGATCGGCCCGCTCGTCAACAACCTGCCTCGGTTCAGGATGGCGACCCTGTCGCTGACGCGTTGCACATCGTCCAGGATGTGAGTTGAATAGAAGACTGTGGTGTGTTTCCGCAGTCGCTCCATCACCTCCAGCACTTCCTGTCGCCCCAGTGGATCGAGCGCGGAAGCGGGCTCGTCCAGGATCAGCAGATCGGGATAATTGACCTGCGCCAGGGCAATGCCGAGACGCTGCTTCTCGCCGCCGGAAAAGTTCTTGATGGGGCGATCCGCCTTATCCCGCAAACCGACCAGTTCCAACATCTCTTCGCATCTTTCCCGGATCTTGGGCTGGGGGCCGCTGAAGAAGAAGTTCGCAGCGAAGGTGAGATTCTCACGGGCGGTCATGTATTCGACGAAGCGCGGCTGTTGAGGCAGGTAGCCGATCCGCTCACGGATAGCGACGCTCTCGCGCACCACATCGCGCCCGAAAATGGTCCCGCTGCCGCCGGTCGGACGCACCAGACCGAGCAGGATTTTCATGAGGGTGGTCTTTCCTGCCCCGTTCGGGCCCAGAAAACCGAAGATCGAATGGGCGGGCACGGCCAGATTGACGGATTTCAACACCTGGACATCCCCAAAGGATTTGCTCAGGCCGTCAGTCCTGATCACATGGTCATGGGTCTGGTTCATATCTTGCTCGTTTGTTCATGGTTTGAGCGGGAACATGATCCGTGTTTTTAACTCCTCAGGCGGCGTCTGAGACGGATCGTCGAAATAGATCTCATACGCGATGCCGGTGGGCTCATAGCCCTGCTTCTCGGTCCATTCGGTGAGCGCGTCATACGCCGGTCTGCTCTCGCTGTATGGGCCGACAAACAAACAGGTGGCCACTTTGCCGGGCAGCTCGCTGCTTTGGATTTCTCCCTCACCCGGCAATTGCCTTGAAACCGGAAACCCGATCTCAACCTCCATGTCCTGCATATCCATGTTGTAATAGGCCACGAAAGGCGCGCCGGCAGGTACTTCTCCACAACTGGCGAGATGCATGGCGATGGCCGCAAGCGCCCTGCCGATTTCCTGGGGCAAGGCCTGCACAGAAACACGGGAGCGTATGGACAAAGCCGGCTGAGCAGGTTGCTCTCGGATCTCACACTGGTACGTCATATCAATTGTCTCCTTTCGGCTGCGGAGCGATTCTGTCGATCGCCCTCTTGCCTTGATTGCAGTTTAAAAGAAAAACTCTCCACCCGCATCCGCACGGTGGAGAGTTTCCCAGTTGTACTCTAGGATAGGGTTCAACTGGTCACTTGACCAGGCGCTTGCGCAGGGCAATTGCCGCCTCCAGATCCAGATCGCGCCCCAGGCGCAGGTCCGCGGCCGTCCAGGCGACGTAGACATCCGGGGCGATGCCCAGGCCTTCGATCGGCCGGCCGTCGTTGCGGCGGAAATCGCCGGTGGAAAAGCGCGCCAGCCCGCCGCCCGACAGCCGGAAGGTGACCGGGTTGCCGCTGCCGCCAGCGGTGGGCCGTCCCACCGTGGTCGCCCGCCCCGAATCGACCAGCGCCACGATGAAGTTCTCCGCGGTGCTGAAGTTGAACTCGTCGATCAGCAGGGTCAGCGGCCCGGTGTAGGTGGGCCGGCGCGGGGTCACCCGGTAGTCGAAGCTGGTGCGCCAGCCGCGCTGGGGCAGCCGGGCGCGGAACCGATCGTGGCCGTAGGTGAAGGGGCGGTCGAGGAAGCGCCCGGCGATGGGGTCCGCGATGGCGGTGCTGCCGCCGCCGTTGCCGCGCAGGTCGAGGATGATGCCGGGCGCGTCCATGACGGCCGCCAGCGCGGCGTCGAACTCGGCCACCAGGTCATGCCCGCTGTCCCCCGCGAAGCTTGGGATGCGGATCAGCCCCCAGCCGGAGGGTAGGCGTTCGCCGGTGATCAGCGGCTGTTCGCCGGCCCCGGGGGAGGTCGCCTGCGCGGGGGAGGCGGGCGCGGGCCACACCAACGTCAGCGTGCGCTCCCCGGCCGGGCCGGCGACGGTCACGCTGAGGGTCTCAGCGGTGGTGCTCAACAGGCTGAAGGCGGCCTTGGCCCGGCGCTGCTGCGGCGTCGAGCCGGCGCGCAGGATGGCCGGGAGCGCCTCCAGCGCGTCCGCGACCGGGCGGCCATCCACCGCCAGCACCACATCGCCGCGCACCAGGCCGCTCTCCCGGGCGGTCTGACCCACCGCATCCACCGCGACCGTGTCGCCCAGGGCGCGGCAGGTGGCGAAGTAATGCCGCCCCGACCGCACCGAGGGGGAGAGCAGGCCGCTGTGACCGTCATTCAGCTCGGCCAGCATGTAGGCGACGATGCGCCAATAGTCGTCGTCGCTGGCCGCGGCCGCGGTCTGAGGCGCGTAGCGGGCATACAGCGCAGCTCGGTCCACCCCCTTCAGCTCAAAATAGGGGTAGGCATAGTCCAGGGCGCGCTGCAGGCGCGCAAAGTTGGCCGCCCGCGTTTCGCCTGGCGGCGCGATCGCGCCGATGCGGTACAGCGGGATCAGCGTCGCCAGCGCGACGAACAGCAGGATCCCGCCGTGCCCCCAGCCCACGTAACGTCGCCGGGGTCGGGGCCGCGACCAGACGCCGATCGCGACCCCGACCGCCGCGCCGGCCAGCGCCAGCCCCGGGATCAGCGGCAGCGGGGCGGCCAGCGGCCCCCAGCCCAGGGCCGCGCCGGCGATCGCCCCCAGCGTCAGATTGAAGAAGATCCAGAGGATCGAGTATGAGGGTTTCATGCTGCGCCTTGATCCTACTTTGCAGTGTGCGATCGTGGCCTTGCGAAACGGCGGCATCAGGCCAAAAGGAGGAACGCCTCGGAAAGCGCCGCGAACAGCAGGCTGAGACCGCCCGCGCCGAGAACCAACCTTTCGCCGGGATCGAACCGAAGATCTGTGATCCGCCGGGTTTCCGTCCACGCCTTGGCCGGAAAATCAGCGGCGACCAGGAGCGATTTCGGCAGGGTGGCGGCGCAAACCAGCACATAGGCGGTCGTCTCCCACAGGCCGATGCGCAGGAAGGCCGCGTTGGCCGCGGCGACGGTGGGGAACGGCTCCATAAAACCGTTGGTTCCCGCGGTCCAGCCGATGGCGAGCGCCTGATAGAACAGGATCACCAGCCCCGGCGTGAAGCCGCCAAAGCGGACGAAGATATTGCCGGCCGCGATGAGGAGCAGCAGCAGGAGATTGCGCCCGATGATGAACCAGAAGACCGGCCAGCCCGTTTCTTGCTGAACGTCAATGCCCCTGTTCCATGCCTGCGGGTGCGTGGCCCAGCCGAACGCAAATACCGACCACAGGATCAGCATGAACGCCAGCCAGAGGACGAGGCTTCTGAGGAACACATTCATGGTGATAAGTTTCTTCATGCTTTCACTCCATTTTGTATTTCCGCGCAATGGCAGCAACGCGGCCACTTCATGCGGCCGCCGCGCTTCGGAGGGGCGCATTACGAGACGGCGGATAAGAGCAGCGCAACGGCAAAGATCAAGGTCGCCAATCCGAGCCAAACAGAAAGCACGGGGAAGACGGAGGTCAGGAACAGGTATTTCTGCGATACGCTCCAGGCGAGAATGCCGAGCAGGGCAAACGAGATGGCAAGCCGCATCCAACGCATCTGGCGCGGTTTGGCGTTTTCGCCGTTCGCCTGCCGCATATAGAACGCCGTCATCGGCCGCCAGCAAAGCAGCAGGCTCGCGGACAGCAACATGCCGACCGCCGCGGAAAGCCCGTAGCGTCCCCAGACGATTTTTCCCATGCCGATGGCGAGGAAGCCCCTCCAATGCGCCCAATCGCTGAGCAGATAGGCGATAAACGGCCAGCTTCTTTGGCTGTTGGTCAGTATCACGATGGCGTCGCCGGTTTCCGGCACGACCTGCATATGCGTCATGATGCCGCTGCCCTGCCCGCCGTGCGAAACGGAGCGCGCGCCGTTGGGCAGAGTTTCGACGAAGTGCCCAAACCCGTATGCGTCGAACACTACCCCGTAAACCCCGATGTCATGGCTTGCCGGCGAATACAGTTGGGCGATGCTGTCCGCGTTCAGCACGGGGTTGTTGTGCATGCTCGCCAGCGTGAAGCGGGCGATATCTTCCGCGGTGGCGAACAGGCCCCCTGACGCCTTCTCCGGGTAGACGTAGGTCGGGATCGGCGCGTCGTTCAGCCCATATCCCACCGGCGGAGGCGGCGTCATGGATGCGCTCCAGTCAAAAGACGCGCCTTTCATGCCGAGCGGCAACAGGATCTCCGCCTGCATGTACTCTGAAAACCCTTGGCCCGTGACCTCCTCGATAAGCAGTTCCAGCAGATTGTAGCCGGTGTTGGAATAAGAAAAGGCCGTCCCCGGCTCCTGGGTGAGGACGGTTTCCCGGGTGAGCTTCTCCCTGAGGGAGGGCATTGCCTGTCCGGGCGAGTAGAGGGTAAACACGTCGCCCAGCGGCAGCCCCGCGGTGTGGCTCAGAAGCCTGCGTATGGTGACCCCCTCGGTCGAATAGGGAGATTCCGGGAATTGCCAGCTCTTCAGATACCGCGAGATGGGGGCGTCCAGTTCGATCGCGCCCTCCTCCACCAGTTTCATCACCGCCCACGCGGTCACAGATTTCGAGATGGATTGGACGCGCATCGGGGTGTCGGCCGTCAGGACCCTGCCGCGGTCCAGGTCGGCGTAGCCGTAGGCTTCTGACCAAACTATTTCGCCGTCCTGGACCAGCGCGAGGCTACAGCCCGGAATTCGATATTGCTTCAGTAGGATGGGGACGCGTTCGGCGAGCTGCGCCTGGAAGTCGTTCAACGGAGCGCCTGCACGTACGTCGCGTTCCAGGGACAGGCTTCCGGTAAGCAACATGACAAGCGACCCCAGAAGTAGCGAGAGCAGGATGAACCATAACAGCTCACGCGCGCGCCCAAATCGCTGTATCCGCATCGTCAGGGTTCCTTCTGTGAATTTATGCGTGCGGACCCAGCCACCACCACGCCAGGATGACCGCATTGACAACGACGCCGGCCGCCGCAACCTTCCAATCCAGAGCCGTGAGCGCCAACGAGAAGAGGGCCACCCCGAGCAGCAGCGGACGGTACCAGCTCCAGCCCGCCAGCAGCGCGACCGCAGCGACGACAAAGCCGATTGCTGCCAGCGCCCAGAGCGCGCCGTAAAGTGCTATGCCGTTTGCGCCCAAATCCCAGCGACCGCCGAGCAGGGTGGTCTTGTAGGTCAGCCCTTGTACGACGCCCAGCTTCATGTAGGTCACCGTGCCCATCAGGTGAATCAGTCCGTGCAGGATGAGCACAAGAGCAATAATCACAGGAAAGGTTTTCATTGAGACTCCTGGATGTTGTTCGACAAGAAAAGAATTTGAACCAGCGCGGCAATGAATGAATCGCCTGGAAGTTGCTTCGAGATGAAACCGTCCAAACCGTAGTCCTTGGCAGCCTTTTCGTGTTCCGGTTGAACGCTGAACGCAATCAGTTTCACAGCGGGGGACCACTCACGCAAAGCGCCTATCAACCGCTGGGGATGAAGTCCGGGCAATTTCCAATCCAGCAGGATGACATCTGGGGCCTTTTGGCAGACTTGGGCCAGCAGGCTCTCCGCCGAGCGCGCCTCGCCCACGACCTTCATCTCCGCCCGCTGCTCTATGGCCAGGTGCAGGGCGTCCAACACGTGTTTTTCGCTCTCCGCGAGCAGGATCGTCTTCATGTCGCCCTCCAGGCTTGATGTTGGCTGTAATCTGGGGGTGGCTCCCCGACCATGCAGACATGGCCGGGAAGCCCTCTCAGTTGCCCTTCCTCGCCTGGCTAACGACTACAGGCGACCTTGTCGATGGCCCATGCGCCGCCGGCCTTCACCAGCTCGACCGTGAGCCCGTGGCCCGTGAAGCTCGTGGTCACTTCGACCGAAGCCCGATCGCCGGAAACCTGGGCCGGGTGCGCGGTCACTTCGTTGGGCACGTCCTGAGCACACAAGACCGGGTCGACCCGCCACTCGCCGCTTTGGGTAAAATCGTCCAGATGGGCGATGAACGCCGGGCTGAGCCACTCGCTGCCCTGGTACGCTTTGTCCACCAGCGGATTGCCCTGGTACGACACGTACCAGTCGTAGAACTGCTGGACGACCTGCTCGGGCGCCGTTGTCCTGGTTTCCTGCGCCGTCCCGTACAGGATGGGGGGCAGGATCACGAAGAGCAGCGTGGCGGCAGCGACCGCGATCAGGATGATCAGAAACGCGATTTGCTTCTTGTTCTTCATATTTCCTCCTATCGAGTTGAGACACGTCTTGTCTCAGTCTGGCTTCAGTATAAAAGAAAGACTCCCCGGCCGCATCCGTCTGCCGGGGAGTCTTCGCGCTGTACCGCGGTATGGTCTTCGACTGGTCACTCGACCAGGTGATGGTGCAGGGCGATGGACACCGCCTCGGTGCGGCTGGCCGCGCCGAGCTTGGAGAGGATGCTGCTGACGTGAAACTTGGCGGTCGAAACGCTGACCACCAGCCGCTCGGCGATCTGCTGGTTGATCAAGCCCTCCGCCATGAGGGCCAACACCTCCCGCTCGCGGACGGTGAGATCGAAGCCAGGCTTTTCGGCCGGCGCGCGGGTGGACTGGATCAACACCTGGGCGGCTTCCGAGGCGAGGGTGGGTTTGCCCGCGGCCGCGGCGCGGATGGCGCGCGCCAGTTCGTCGGCGGAAACATCCTTGAGCAGGTAGCCGATGGCGCCCGCCTGCAGCGCGCCTTCGACCATCTCCTTCTCTTTGAAACTGGTCAACGCGACCACCTGAACGGCTGGATATTTCTCGCGGATCAGCTTCGTGGCGGCCACGCCGTCCATGCCCGGCATCATCAGATCCATGAGGACGACATCGGGCTGAACCTGTTGACACAGGGCAACGGCGCGTTCCCCGCTGGAGGCCTCGCCGGCCAGCTCAAGGTCGTCATAGGCCAGCAGAAAAGCGCCCAGCCCGCTGCGCACGACCGCGTGGTCATCCACCAGCATCACGCGGATGGTTTTGGCTTCACTCATAGTCCTTTCTCCTCAGGGGGCGCTTGCCAGTTCAAGTGCAACCGGGTTCCGCGCCCGGGACGACTCACAATCTCCAGCCGGGCGCCAATGCTGCGGGCGCGTTCCCGCATGATGCCCAGACCAAGGCCCTCATGGGCCAGCGTTCGAGCGTCGAACCCTATCCCATCGTCCTGTATCGTCAAATCCATTGTTCCGGGCTTGCCATTCAGCCGCACTTGCACCTGCGCGGCCTCGGCGTGTCGGGTGATGTTGTTGAACGCCTCTTGGGCGATGCGATAGAAGGCCTCCTTGACCTCCACGGGCGGATGGTAAGAAATATCGTGCTCAAATGCGACCTGCAACCGGGTGCGCGCGACGAAGGCGTTGACCTGATGTCCGATCAACTCGCCCAAATCGGTGTCCGTCAGCGCGGCAGGGCGCAGCTCCACCAACAGGGTGCGCATCTCCGACAGCGCGCCGCGCGTCAATTGGCGCAGCTCTTCCAGTCGGCGGCGGCCCTCTTCGGGGTTTCGCTCCCAGATGATGGGCAAAACTTCGGCGATCATGCTGGACGAGAACAGCGTCTGTGTGACCGCATCGTGCAGGTCGCGCGCCAGGCGGTTGCGCTCGGCGGCGATCGCGGCTTGCTCGCTTTTGGCAAAGAGCCGCGCGTTTTCAATGGCAACGCTCAGTTGATCTGCGATGGACTGGAACAACGCCAGTTGGGCCATTGAGAACGCGCCTCCCTGAGCGCCGATGATCACCAATACCCCCAGCCGCTCCCCCCGGCTTTCGAGCGGGATCAACGCCCCAGGTTCAGCCAGACTCTCTTCCAGGTCTGGCGCGACATACAGGGCCGCGCGGTTATCCAGGACCGACCGGCAGGCCGAGAGCATTTCCGCCAGGTCATCCGGCGCGACATCGCGCACGGGACGAAGGGAGTAGGGGATCAATTCGCCGGTGGATTCATCGAGCAGCAGCACCCCCGCGCGGGACGCGCCCACCAGGGCGACGATCAGGTCCAGGGTCGCTTCGAGCGTTTCGATCAGGTCCAGCGACCGGTTGGCGGCTGCGGTTACATCCAGTAGAACCTGTAGTTCCCGGGTGCGTTCTTCGATACGTTTTTCCAGATCGTGCCGGAGTCTTGTCTGTTCGGTCACGTCGACCGCGATGTTGATGATGCCGATAGTCTCGCCGCCCTCCGTCAGCGGAGCAAGGACAACATTCCAACAGGATTCGATCCCCTGCGTTTTCAGATGGATGCCGTTCTTGCGGACCACCTCCCCCGCCAGCGCCTGTTGAAACAACGGCAGGACAATTCGTTCGGTGCCCGGCAGATGTTCGAAATAGCCGACGCCCGGCGTCAGCGGCGCGCCTGTTGAGGGGGCATACCGTAAAGAAAAATCGCCCCAGGTTGGATTGTAGCGGTGGATGCGAAACTCCCTGTCGAGAATCGCGATGCCCATGGGCATGCGCTCGAAAAGCAGTTTCAACAGGTCAGCCTGCCAACCGTCACTGCTGTTGGGCGTTTCTTCGGAGAAAAACTGAAACCTGTCCCGGTTCTTCATAGTCTCTGTCCAGTTGGCGTTCAGGCCTTGCTGATTTTGCCAGAAGTCCACAGAAGTGGAAGAATTATTTCACGCATACCGTTCGTTGTCAAGTGTATTGCGTGAGGAACCGGGTTTTTCTCTCGCAGACCAAGGCTATGGCGCCATGGCAGGCCGTTGTGCAGATCCAAACCATACCAACAGGGAAAGACCCGGTTGCTAAACGCGGAGCTGCTGTCTGTTGACGCCAGCGATTCTGATGAAAAAAGAAGGGCGTGACTGATGTCACGCCCTTCCGGCTTACGCATTGCACACAGTGTGGGGATCAGCCCAGCCGCTTCTTGAACTCAGCGTTCAACGCCGGCACCACCTCGTACAGGTCGCCAACCACGCCGTAGTTGGCCACGCTGAAGATCGGGGCCTCGGCGTCCTTGTTGATCGCGACGATGATCTTGGCGTTGCCCATGCCGGCCAGGTGCTGGATCGCGCCGCTGATGCCGGCCGCGATGTACAGGTCAGGCCGCACCACCTTGCCGGTCTGGCCGACCTGGTGCTTGTAGGCGATGTAGCCCGCGTCCACAGCCGCGCGGCTGGCGCCCATCGCGCCGCCCAGGGTGTCGGCCAGATCCTTGATCAGCTTGAAGCCCAGCTCAGGATCCTTGGCCACGCCGCGGCCGCCGCTGACGATGATCTTGGCGTCGGTCAGGCTCACCTCGCCGCTGGCGGTCACCTCGAAGCTCTTGATCTCCTCGCGGATGCCGGTCGCCGGAGCCACCGGGCCAGACTTGATGATCTCACCCGCGCGGCCGGGGTCGGCCTCGGGGGTGGGGAAGGAGCGCGCCCGCACGCTGGCCACAGCCAGCGGGCCATTGAAGCGCACGGTGGTCAGCAGGTTGCCGGAGAAGACCGGCCGCACCGCGGCCAGCCCGCCGTCCACCAGGCTGAGATCGCTGCAGTCGGCCGCCAGGCCCGCGTCCAGGTCGCACGCCACCACGGCCGACAGGTCGCGGCTGCGCGCGGTGGCCGGGAAGAGCACGATCTTGGGGCTGTGGGTCTTGACCAGATCCTCGACCACGGCCGCGTAGGGGTCAAGGCGGAAGGCCGCCAGCGAGGCGTCCTCCACCAGGTGCACCACATCGGCGCCGTAGCTGACGGCCTCCTTGGCCACACCTTCGACGCCGGCGCCGATCACCACGGCGGCCAGCTTGCCGCCCAACTGATCCACCAGCGCGCGCGCTTTGCCGAGAACTTCCCAGGACACCGGCGCGGCTTTGCCATCAAACTGTTCGATGTATACCAGAATGCTCATCGTTTTATCTCCTTCCTCTAGATGACCTTCTCGGCCATCAGCAGGTCGGCCAGCTTGGCGGCGGTAGCATCGGCGGTCGCTTCCTTGACCATCACGACCTGGGAGGAGCGTGCTGGCGGCTTGCGCACATCGGTCCAATTGGCCTTGGCCGCGCCCGCGCCCACTGCGCCGGCGTTGAGGCCCAAATCGGCCAGCTTCCAAACGGGGATGGAGGCCTTGGCGGCCTTGCGGATGCCCATGAAGCTGGGATAGCGCGGCTCGTTGATCTCCTTGCTGACCGAGACCACGGCTGGCAGGCTGGCGGTGATGGTCTCGCGCCCCTCTTCCAGCATGCGCTCCACGGTGATCTTGCCGCCGCTGATATCGACGATCTTGATCACCTGGGTCAGCAGGGTTGCCCCCAGCTTGCGGGCCAGGCCGGGCGCCACCAGGCCGCTGTTGCCATCCACCGACATCTTGCCGGTGAGGATCACATCGGCCGGGCCATTTTTCTTGATGGCGGCCGCCAGGATGGCAGCCGTGCCCCAGGCATCTGAACCTGCGAAAGCGGGGTCATCCAGCAGGATGGCGCTCTTCACGCCGCGGGCGATGGCATCCTTCAAGGCCTCGGTCGCCTTCTCCGATCCCACCGTCACCACTGTCACATCGCCGCCAAAACGATCTTCCAGCAGCAGGCCCTCTTCGACAGCGAACTCGTCCCAGGGATTGAGCACGAGCGTCGCCTTGATATCGCCGCTGACAGCCTCTGCTGCGCTGATCTTGGGCAGCTCTGCCGTGTCGGGTGTCTGTTTCACACAAACGACGAAGTTCAAGGTGTCACCTCCTTGTGAACTTTCTGCGAAAATGTTGTACTGGCACTGAATCGAGCAGGCCGATTATACCATCTCGTGACGCGCCGCGCCAATTTTCACTAGCCGCTGTGCAAGGCGAGCCCGCGATTGGTTGACAGCTCTCACGGCAATGTGCATAATGGACGGGAGCAAACCAGCAGTTCTGACGAGGACCAAGACCGGTGGCCACAGAGAGCACCCCCAGCCAAAGCGAGATCGTCAACTTCCTCAGCCAGCGACACAACCTGACCACCTGGCCACAGGCCGAGGTGGAAAAGCTGGCGCAGGATGTTAAGGTTCTCCGGGTCAAGGCCGGGGACCTGATCTTCGACCCCAGCTATCAGGCCGACGACGCCTATCTGGTCTACACCGGCCAGATTCGCCAGTCAGTCACCAGCGCTCAGGGGGTGGAGTGGTGGCACCGCACCCTGCCCGAAGGGGAATTCTTCACACAGCAGGCGCTCTTCCGCGGCGCCAGCTATGCCAGCACCGCGCGCGCCGAGCTGGACACGGTGCTGCTGCACGTCAGCGCGGCCGTGTTGAGCGAGCTGCTGGGCAAACACCCTGATCTGTGGGTGCTCTTTTACACCAACACCGCGGCGCGCCTGCAGGCCATCCCGCTGCTCCGTTCGCTGGATGACCACCAGATCGAACGCCTGTCGGTGGCCGCCGTCAAGAAGTCCCTTGAGATCGGCGACCTTATCTGTACAGCCAATCAGGCGGATAGCTCCATTTACCTCATCGACCGGGGCCAGGTGCGCATCACCCAACAGATGCAGACCGAATTCTCCGGCGGCGGACAACTGATCGGTACCGCGCCCACGCCGGATGTCGTGCAGCAGCAGGGCTTTGCCGATCTGCCCCACCTGCTGACGGCCGGCAACTATTTCGTGGGCGGCCTGATGCGCGTCCCGCATCAGTTGAGCGTGACGGCCGAGGCGGCCACCCAGGTCAGCGTGATCCAGATCACCGCCAACTTCATCGAACAGTTGGTGGAGCGCTTTCCCGACGTTCAGCATCTGCTCAGCCACCGGCCGGCCATTGCCGATCGGCTCAAGCAGGGGCTGGCCAACGAGCCGCTCTTTGCCGGGCTGAACGAGGAACATTGGCAGGCGCTGGCGACCATCGCCGGCTGGGAACATGTGCCGGCCAACCTGGACGTGACTCGTCAGGGCCAGATGGGGTCGAAGCTCTACCTGCTGGTCACTGGCGCGGCGCTGGTGCGGGCCACCGATGACGAGGGGCATGAGCGGCCGCGGCACTACAGCCGGGTGGGCGTCCGGGACTATTACGGCATCAACGCGCTGCTGCGGGGCGACCGCCACGGCGCGACTGTGCGTTCCATGGTCGATAAAGGGCCCACCGGCGAGCCGCTGGATGGCTCTGACTGGTACACCCTGCAACACGACGACGTGCTCTACCTGATGCAGTCCAACGCCGAGCAGTGGATGGACACCAAGCTGTGGGAGGAGATGAATGACAAGCCCAAGGAGCGCAAGCGCTTTAGCTGGCAGGAGCCGGACGAGGAGATCGTCCTCTTCAAGCGCAGACATGTGCTTTGGCTGATCCTGCGTCTCATGGGCCTGTTCGCGGCCGCCTTTCTGATCTATGGGCTGGTTGTTGCGGTGGACAGTCTGCTGAGGTTCGACCTCTCGCCGGCGGCCTATGCGCTGGGGGTGTTGCTGGGGCTGGGGCTGCCGGTGGCCTGGGTCACCCTGGACTATCTCAACGACTACTACGTCATCACCACCAAGCGTGTTCTGCGCTACGAGCGGGTTTTCCTGATCAATGAAGACCAACAGACCGCGCCGCTGGAGCGCATTCAGGATGTGACCAGCCAGGCCAGCATCTTCGGCAAGCTGTTCAACTATGCGCTGATCACCATCACCACGGCAGGCATGGGATCGATCACCTTCGAGATGGCGCCACAGCCCGACGAGGTGGAGGCCACGGTGCATCGGCTGCAAGGGCGGGCGCGCGCCGGCGAGCTGGGCGCGCAGCGGGAGAATCTGCGCAACAAGCTCCTCTCCCGCCTGAAGATACGGCTGACTCCGGAAGTCCCGCCGCGCGTGCTGCCCGATGGCATGGCCATGCCGCCGCAGCTCACCCGCTGGCAACGCTTCTGGTACCGTCTCACCCGACCGCTGCGCCGCTTCCGGCAATGGCTGCGCGCGCGGCCGGACGCGATCTTCGCTACGGTGATCCGCATTCTGCCCAAACACACCCAGCAAAAGCTGACCCAGGAGCGCGAGGCCAAGAAACGCGGCGAAATCAAGCCGATGGACGAGGACGTGGTCTACCGCAAGCATCCCTGGTTCCTGCTCAAGGCGGCTGCCATTCCCCTGGTGGTGATCATCGGATCCCTGCTGTTGGTGATCTTCACTGAGGTCAGCCTGCGCCACCTCAGGACCGTCAGCAAGCCGGTTGCCATCGGCTACAGCGTGATCCTGCTCTTCTGCCTTGGCTGGCTCTGGTTTCGGATAGAGAACTGGCGCAACGACAAGTACATCCTGACCAAAACCCACATCAACTACATCTACAAGCTGCCGTTGGGGCTGTACGAGCGGCGGCGTCAGGCGGAGTGGGACAAGGTGCAGAACGCAAATTACGTGGTCCCCGGCCTGTGGGCCAACCTGATCAACTTCGGCACGGTGGTGGTGGAGACGGCCTCGGTCGAGGGTCGCTTCGAGTTCACCGACATCGGCCGCCCCCGCCAGGTGCATCAGGAGATCATGCAACGCCTGGGGCTGGCCCGCGCGGCCCAGGCGCAGCGCACCCGCGAGCAACAGCAGAGCGCGCTGAGCGAAACGCTGGAGATCTACAACGAGCTGGTGCAGGATTGGACGACGCGCAACCAGTGGATGGGCGTCCCCCCGCCCCCCGGCGTCCAGTCTGTCGGCGGCAACCCGCCGCCCGCCGCTTGAAGACGCGCAGGACTGACAGTCCGCAGAAGGACTGTCAGTCCTTTGTCATATGTCACGCGCAGGACTGACAGTCCGCAGAAGGACTGACAGTCCTTTGTCATATGTCACGCGTAGGACTGACAGTCCGCAGAAGGACTGTCAGTCCTTTGTCATATGTCACGCGCAGGACTGACAGTCCGCAGAAGGACTGTCAGTCCTTTATCCCACGCGTTTTACGAATCGCTCTCAGCCGCCGGCGGCGTGGCCTGGGCTTGGCTCCGCCGGCCGCGGCGCCAGCGCCGGATCAGCCAGATCACCAGCACGATGGGCAGGATCACCAGCAACAACACCGGCAACACCACGATCACCAGGTTGATCAGCAGATCGATCAGCCCTTGGGCGATGTTGATCAAGGCGCGGAAGGCGTTCTTGATCGTCACCAGCGGCTGCCAGCCCTCGTCCACCACCGGCGCGGTCACCTGGTCGGGCACCAGGTCGACGCTGATGGTGGAGAAGCCCACCTGATTGGCCAGGTAGTTCAGCCGCCCCTTGACCTGCTCGATCTCGCCGCGCTTCTGGGTCAGCGCGTTGTAGACCTCCAGAATGTCGCCTGGCTTGGCGTTGGGCTTCTCGCGCACCTCGGTCAGCATCACTTGCAGCTCCCGCTCGGCCGCCTCCAGGTTGCGCAACTGCGCCTCCAGGTCGGTGTACTCGGCCGTCACGTCGCTGGCGTTGCTGCTCTCGTTCAACACCCGGCTGCCCAGGGCGCGGATGCGGGCCAGCGTGTCGCCGTAGCTCTCGGCCGGCACGCGAATGACCACCATGCCGCGCATCAGGTCGCCAGAGTACTGGTAGAGCTGCGACTGGGAGGTGTAGCCGCCGGCGCCGACTGCCAGATCTTCCACCTGCTGCATGGCGGTCGCGGGATCCTTGACCTGGATGCCGATGTCGGCGGTGTAGATCATCTTGCGCGCATCGACGGCCGCGGACTGCGCGCCCGCGCCGCCCTGCTGCGCCCCGCCGGCGCCGGTCACATCTCGCTCCATCTCCGGCATGGCGGCCACGGGCGCTTCCTGCGGCATGGCCACGCCGGCATCGTACTGCGGTGCGGCCTGGTTGCCGCACCCGGCCATGACCGCCAGGGCCACGACCAGCAGAGCCAGAATCGCTGCTCGTCTCATCTTCGTTCCTCCTGCACAACAGACCAATGGGCCAGATGCCAGCGCCCGTTGCGCTGACACAGCTTACACGCCAACTCCCCCCGGCAAGTTCAACTGCTCACCCGTCACCAGCCATAGGCCAGGCGCGCGATCAGCCGCTCCGGCAGCCCGGCCTTGCGCATGGCCGCCTGGGTGATCTCCACATCGTAGCGCACCCGCCGAAAGCGCCACAGCGCCTGCTCCACATCCAGCAGGGCGTAGGCGGCGCGGGGGTCGTTGTCGCGCGGCTGGCCCACGCTGCCCGGGTTGATGATCAGGCTGTGCGGACCGGCCAGGGAAATGTCACGGTCATAGATCGGCCCATGCACCGTGCAGGCGCCGCCCGCCATGCGATAGAGGCGCGGCACGTGGGTGTGGCCAACCAGGCAGTAGGGGGTGGCCAGATGAGCGAAATTCTCGCGCGCGATGCTGCCGCTGTTGATATATTCCCAGATCGGCTCGCGCGGGCTGGCATGGGTGACGGTGAACGCGTCCTGATGCAGCGGCTGATCAGGCAGGCTGCGCAGATAGCTCAGGCTGGCGGAATCGAGGTGCTGCTGCGTCCAAACCGCCATCTTGCGCGCCTCACGGTTGAACTCCTCCAGATCCAGACGGCCCAGCGCGGCCCAGTCATGGTTGCCAGCCACCCGCAGATGGTCAGGGAACTGCTGCAAACGCTGGATGCACTCGTTGGGCCAGGGGCCGTAGCCGACGATATCCCCCAGCGACCAGATCGCGTCGAAGCCGGTCTGGCCCAGCCATTCGACCGTGGCCGCGTCGGCCAGCACCTCATCCAGCGCCGTCAGGTTCGCATGTACGTCAGAGATCACAAGAATGCGCATAAAAACTCCGCGCCGCATGATACCACTGTGCGCGATTTGGTGCAAGTGGCAGACGCAAGTTGGGCCGTTGGGCCAGGTGCGTTATAATCCGGCTCGAGCAACCATGCAACAAGACCTGATCACCCACAGCGAAGCTGAAACCGAGGCGTTGGGCGCGACGCTGGGCCGCCTGCTGCAAGCCGGCGATGTGCTGGCGCTGGTCGGCGACCTGGGCGCGGGCAAGACCTGCCTGGCGCGCGGCGTGGCGCGCGGCCTGGGGGTGAACGAGCCGGTCACCAGCCCGACCTTCATCCTGGTGGCTGAGTACAGCACAGCCGCCGGCTTCCCCCTCTACCACGCCGACTGCTACCGGCTGGAACATGCCGCGGCCGAGGCGCTGTCCATCGGCCTGGATGAGCTGTTGCTGGACGACGGCGTGGCCATCGTGGAATGGGCCGAGCGCATCGGGTCGCTGTTGCCCCCCGACCATCTGCGCATCACGTTGACTGCCTTGGACGATGCCCGACGCCAACTGGTCTTCGTGCCGCACGGCGCGCGCGCAGCACAGATCCTGGGCGAACTGTTCGGAGAATGATCAATGTTCAATTGCCAATGCTCCGGAGACCGGAAATTCGCCGCCGATCCGCCATTGACCATTCCCCATTCCCCATTAACCATTAACCATTCCCCATTAACCATTAACCATTCCCCATTCCCCATTAACCATTGCCATGCTTCTCTCCCTCGACACCGCCACCCGCCAGTCGGGCATCGCTCTGTACGACGGCCAGCAGCTCGTGGCTGAGCTGAACTGGCATTCGGTAGATGCACAGACCACCGAGCTGCTGCCGCGCCTGGAGCAGGTGCTGGCCTGGGCCAAGGTGCGGCCGGCCGATCTGTCCGCCATCGCCGTCAGCCTGGGGCCTGGCTCCTTCACCGGCCTGCGCGTCGCGCTCAGCCTGGCCAAGGGGATGGCGCTGGCCCACGGGCTGCCGTTGCTGGGAGTGCCCACGCTGGACGCCGCCGCCTACCCCTATCTGGGCGACGCGCTGCCGGTGTGCGCCGTGGTGCAGGCCGGCCGCGGCCGGGTCCTCTGGTCGATCTACCAGCCAGATGCCCCAGCGACGGACGCCGGGCGCGGCGCCGCCCCCATCGCCCTGACCGAACACGCCGGGCTGGCGGCGGCCATCGACCGGCCGCTGCGCGTGGTGGGGGAGCTGAGCTCCGACCTGCGCGCGTTGCTGGCGGAACAGGTCGGCGAGCTGGCCATGCTGGCCGGGCCAGCCGCCGGCGCGCGTCGCGCCGGCTGTGTGGCCGAGCTGGGCTGGCTGCGCTGGCAGGCGGGCCAGGTGGATGACGCCGCCAGCCTCAGCCCCATCTACCTGCGCGAGCCATGAGCAGCCCGACGCCGCACCTGCGCGCCATGCGGGCGGAGGATCTGCCGGCCGTGCTGGCCATCGAGGAGAAGGTCTTTGGCGACGACGCCTGGCCGCGCAGCTTCTTCGAGCGCGATCTGGCCAACGAACATGCAACCTACCTGGCGCTGGAGCTGACGGGCGAGGATGGCGCTGGGACGCCAGCCGAGCTGGTTGGCTACGCGGGCTACTGGCTGCTGGAGGAAGAGGCCAACCTGATGAACATCGCCCTGGCGCCGGCCTGGCAGCGGCGCGGCCTGGGAGAAGCGCTGCTGCGGGCGACGCTGGCGCAGATGCAGGCGCGTGGCGCGACCCTCTGCACGCTGGAGGTGCGGGTCAGCAACCTGCGCGCCCAGGCGCTCTACACCAGGCTGGGCTTTCACGTGACCGGCCGGCGGCGGCGCTATTACCAGGACAACGGCGAGGATGCGCTGCTGATGGCCCGGGCGCTGGCCTGAAAACTGCCCGCTCCCTGCTCTGACCGGGTTTGCGGCGCATTCCTGAAGGGCGCCGCATAAGCCAAGGATTGACAATCACCCCCATTTCGTCTCATGGTTCGGTCATTTAGCCAGCCGGTCCAGGAAATTCACGGGCCAACTGGCTATAGATATCGACTGGATAGTCCAGTAGGGATAGGATTTTCTCGTGAAGTGCCGAAAGTGGCGTCACATGATA
>Ga0209200_1001846_pt1 | contig 20651 bp, 12 predicted proteins | sample AD_UKC033_MetaG_FD_184406 | JGI IMG/M metagenome (GOLD analysis project Ga0209200, IMG submission 184406) | Active sludge microbial communities of municipal wastewater-treating anaerobic digesters from USA - AD_UKC033_MetaG (SPAdes) (version 2) | ecosystem: Engineered > Bioreactor > Anaerobic >...
GTATCCCTAAAACCGTTAGAAACCAATTCCTTTTCCTTATTACGAGCTTAAGGGTTTTTGGTGTACCCTTCGGGTGCCCGAGTCCCATTTTATCAACATAGCGCTTACGGGAATAAGATTCCCCCATCCATAAATATTCGCGATGGCTAGGCGGCAATTGCTTATAACGTGCCGCGTGTAGGCGACGTGCGCCGCAGGCGCATGTGCCGAGCCCGCCTTTTGAGGGCGAGGCCGAGCACCGCAGGGGCAAAGCCCCGAGGAGCGCAAGCGGCTACGCGCTGTTATAAGCTGTTGCCGATATTTGGACAGACTGTTTTATAAACTCCATGAGCTTTAGTACACCAAAAACCACTGCCGAGCAAAAAAGACTTTTACAACCATGGTCAAATAGATGATTATTCTGAATAAGTAATAATCCATTTGCAACACCGTATCCCTTACGCCATTAGACACCCATTTTCTTTTCTTTACTACCGCTTTAAGGGTTTTTGGTGTACCCTTCGGGTGCCCGAGTCCCATTTTATCAACATAGCGCTTACGGGAATAAGATTCCCCCATCCATAATTTTTCGCGATGGCTAGGCGGCAATTGCTTATAACGTGCCGCGTGTAGGCGACGTGCGCCGCAGGCGCATGTGCCGAGCCCGCCTTTTGAGGGCGAGGCCGAGCACCGCAGCGAAGCGAGGAGCGCAAGCGGCTACGCGCTGTTATAAGCTGTTGCCGATATTTGGACAGACTGTTTTATAAACTCCATTCGCCTCAGTACACCAAAAACCACTACACAATGATAAGACAATTCCGATCATGGTCAATGAGATTATTACCTGAACCCAGTATTAATCCTGCTGCAACACTGTATCCCTAAAACCGTTAGAAACCAATTCCTTTTCCTTATTACGAGCTTAAGGGTTTTTGGTGTACCCTTCGGGTGCCCGAGTCCCATTTTATCAACATAGCGCTTACGGGAATAAGATTCCCCCATTCATAAATTTTCGCGATGGCTAGGCGGCAATTGCTTATAACGTTTCCGGCGTATGCGACGTTTTCACCGCAGCGTAGCGGAGGTGAAAATGTGGCGAAGCCCAAGCGAACGCAGTGAGCGCAGCGCATGACGCCGTGTTATATGCAGTTAGGGCGCCAACTTGTACAAATAAGTTTATTATCACGCAATCCCCGCGCCCCACATTACCGCCGAAGCCAGGACGGCGGAGGCGGTCAAATTATTTAAATAATGAAGCAATGCTTTCTTCAATATTTCTAATATGAATTTTATGCATCTCAATTTCATCATATTTTAAATCAATTTCATTAATAATATTATCTTGAACATCCAATGGGGGAACAGTTATTTTAGTTCCACGTAATTTTCGAAAATGCCTTTTATAACCGTCAGTTTTAATAGGATTAAAAAGAAGATAATAATATAAATACTTAACTCGAATGTTAGGCTTGGTTGTGATGATTTTTATGCCATCAGCACCCTGAATGAAAGGTTGACTAATAAATTTGACACTGCATGTGTGATCACCAAATATTACGAAAGGAAGACCTTCGGTAATTATTGCATTCGCATTATTTGAATAACCGGCAATATCATTTAATGACTGGTCAATAATAGGGTATTTACCGGTAGATTTATATTCAGACGTCTGTAATTTCAAAGGCGGTTTGATTATTTCAATGATATCACCAATAAAATAAGTCTCATTTGAATTATCAATCAATGCTTCCTGCTTCTTTTGATATAAATATTTTTCACCATTAAGAATATATTTTGAACCAAAATCTGATTTTTGAATTAAAAAATTATCAATATTACTACTACTCTTGAAAATACCTGATTTTTGATATTCTTTAATTTTATTAAAAACTTCAGGGAGGTCATTTTCCTTGATCGGCTTTCTTTGTTTTCCAAGGTCATAGCCATCATTGTTCACTTTAATATAAAGAATTTTATTATGCTTAGTATATATACGTTTATCCAAAAAAATAATATACGTTTTAACCCCTGAGTATGGATTGAATACACCTGCGGGTAAAGAAATAATACACCACACCTGATCATTTTCAATTAAATATTTTCGAAGTGAAATATGAGATGTAGTTTCTTGTTCAGCTACACTTTCTGGTATTATTATTGCACTTCTGCCATTGGGTGTAAGATGTTCAGCAATATAATCTACAAAAAGAACTTCACTTCTGTTGCTTTGTACTCCAAATTTTTTATGTGGCTTTATTCCACCTTTTGGTGTCATGAACGGTGGATTAGCCATGATTACATCAGCATATTCATTCCAACGTTCTTCACTTGTCAGAGTATCATATTCCAATATTTTAGGCTGAACAAAGCCATGTAGATAGAGATTCACCAGTGAAAGGCGAACCATATCCGGAGAAATATCATAACCTTTGAAGTTAGTTAGTAGTTTTTTTCTTTCTTCTCCAGTTAAAAGGTCGCCCGGTATCTTTTTGGTGTTTTCTTTCAGAATATGTTTATAAGATGAAATTAAAAACCCGGCAGTACCACAGGCAGGGTCAAGAATTTGCTCATGTTTTTGGGGATTGACTATTTGCACCATAAAGTCGATGATATGTCGTGGTGTTCTAAATTGACCGGCATCTCCTTGACTTCCAAGTACGGATAACAAGTATTCAAAGGCATCGCCAAGTCTTTCTGAATGGTCATAAGTAAACTCATTGATTGTTTTCAAGAACAGCTTTAGTGTTTCAGGGTCACGATAGGGTAAATATGCATTCTTGAAAATATCCCGGAAAAGCTGCGGAATATTTGGATTTTGGTTTAGTTTTACTATAGCTTCGCCGTACAGCCCCAACATTTCATGACCGCCGATTTTTGGGTCAAATATTTTTGACCAGGAATAACGTTCATAATCACCGGTGAAAAAACTAGCCTTACCACCCATTTCCACAGATTCCTTGTCCATGTCGTCCATGAATTTGTAAACAAGGGCAATAGTTATCTGTTCCACCTGACTTTTCGGGTCTGGAACTTTACCGACAAGTATATCGCGGGCAGTGTCAATGCGACGCTTTGTTTCATTATCTAACATATATTCTCCAATAAATTACGCTGCGAATTTATTCAGCGGGACGAAGTCTTTTATATATTCCGGTATTGCCTTGCGAAGTTCAGGCGGCAGTTTCTTAAATGCCTCACCATAAGGGGTAACATTCAAATAGGCAAAATTCCCTTTATCAATAATATCCCTGAACTCGGTATCAAGTAAGTAAGCCTTAAACACTGTCTTAGCATATGTAAAATATTCTTCTTTTGGTAAATACCTGCTGTCAAATTTGTCAAACTCTTCATCAAGAAGCTCATTTTTAGATTTAAAATATGGAATCATGCCGAATATTTTCTCAATAATCTCACGCATTGATATTCGGCGGTCAACCTGCACAGCTGAACGAAGCTTTTCCAAGGTAAAATATTCTTCTGGTTTATCAAGAATATTCTTTTCAAGATAAGCAAGAAGTTCTTCCCATTTACCGGCTTCAGCCTGTTCTTTTAAAATTGGGTGCTCGATTACTGTTTTTTCAAATTTTTCAAAGTACATCCGATCAATTTTCATGCCATCGGGGCCAACTGCCGAGTGATCCAATCTTGTAATATGATCATCCCGTGAACTATCGTAACCGTCAATACCCGAAGGTTCACGAACCTCTGAAGCACCGGAACCTCTTTGAGGCAGCTTTAATATTTCATCATAATTGAACTTTTCTTCGAAGTATTCACAATTAGCAAAAAAATCGAACATCTTATAGTTTTCTTTCTGTTTTTCGCCAACCTGTGATTTTAATTGTGGGTCAATCAATTCTTCTGTAAAATTATGCTTTCGTGTGCCTCGACCTTTTATCTGAATGAAATCAGTCGGAGAAAAAATCGGCCTCATAAGGCAAAGGTTTAAAATATCAGGGCAGTCGTAGCCTGTTGTCATCATTCCAACTGTAACGCATGAACGCGTTTTGCTTGTTTTATATGACGGATCGAAATTTCCAGTTCCCGATAATCGGTTATTTGTAAAGTTTATAGTAAACTGCTGAGAATCAGAAATTCTTGATGTAACCTGAATGGCAAAGTCTGAATTATATTTATCAGGGAACAATTGATGGGCCATTTCATTAAGAATTTGAGTAATTTTAGCTGCATGATTTTGTGATACGCAGAAAATGATTGTTTTGCCCAATTCACCGCTGATTGGATCACGAAAAGCGTTCTCAAGGAATGAACGACAGAATACACGGTTGGTATTTTCAGAGAAAAACTTCTTTTCAAAATCTTTTTGTATATATATTTCTTCAACTTCTTCGCCTTCATCATTTTCTGTTACTATTGAGTAACCTTGGTCAGATAACAACTGAGTTGTAATTTCTGTTCTTGCATCCACGACAATCGGGTTGACCAGAAACCCTTCTTTCACACCATCAAGTAAAGAGTAACGAAATGTAGGCTCACCGTTTTCACAGCCAAATGTCTTGTATGAATCAAGAAGTAATCTACGTTCAAGTTCACGAGGGTCATTTTCACCTAACTCGGCAGTATCTATATGCTTCAAATAGTCCCTTGGTGTTGCGGTAAGACCAAGTTTATATCCGATAAAATATTCAAATACTGCACGGCAGTTTCCGCCAATACTACGATGAGCTTCATCAGAGATTACAAGATCAAAGTCATCCGGTGAAAAAAGACGTTTATATCTATTTTTGGATAAAAAGGTCTGTACTGTGGAAACAATAATTTCAGCTTTACGCCAGTCATCACGACTTTCTTTGTAAATAACAGTCTTGTAATCATTTTTCAGGTAAGAAACAAATGCTTTGTATGCCTGGTCTTCAAGTTCAAGTCGATCAACAAGGAACAGGATGCGTCGTGCGTTGCCTGTTCGTAAAAATAATTTTATAACAGCAGCCGAGACGAGTGTTTTACCTGTTCCAGTGGCCATTTCAAATAAAAAACGGTCTTTGCCATCTTTAACAGCAGATTGAATGGATTTTACTGCTTTGATTTGATATTTTCGCAGAAAGCGTAATTTATTCATCTCAATATAAGATTTCCGGCTTTGTTCATTTGAATATGTTGGATCTGATTTATAATCTGGCTTTTGTGTTAATACAATATAATCCTCTGCAATTGATTCAGTTACAAGATTATTTCTTTCAGGTTTAAAGGTGGAATAACCCTTTACGGTTTCAGGTGATGGAAAACGGCTGATTATATGTGGATTGCCTCTTTCAATATCCCAGAAATAATGAATATTACCATTCGATAATATTATAAAACGGCAATTTTGAGAGATTGCATATTTTCGAGCTTGTTCTTTTCCAAAGAGAGGATTTTTATCTTCTGCTTTTGCTTCTAATACTATAAATGGAAAACCTTGTGCATCAAGAAGAAGGAAGTCGATAAATCCGTTACTTGTTTTATCAAAATCTTCTCCAAGGTCATTCAATCTTGCAACAGTCAATTTTACATTATTTTCTAAAAGAATATTTGCCTTGCCATCAGATGTATCGAAAAACCGCCAACCTGATTCTTCAAGGAGTTTATTTATTTTTATTCTTGCTTTGGCTTCTTTATCTGCCATTATACACCTGCTTCATCAAGTTTATACATCAACAAACTTGCTAAAAAAATGAAATGAATCGCTCTTTCTTTCGTGATACTTATATTTGCATGAGCTTTTGGATTTCTTATTCCAATCATTGAACCAGAAAATAATTCCATATAGCCCAATTAAATATTCCGGCCAGTTTCATTTGATGTATCATCTAATCGAATTACTGGATTATTTACAGAAAATGCTTTTTTCATCAAAGAAGAACCATCATCTTCATTACCAGTGATATTTTTTACAATTGTTTTAACACGAACATTTACTTCTTTCATTGCTGATTCCACTGAGTCTGCATAATGTTCACTATCAAATCGAGACTTGGATATTGATTTAATTAGGGGATGGATCAATTCCCAAAAATCTATTGTTGATGGTTTTAAATCGATTGGGTCTTTATAAAGCTTTATAACATAAGCTCTCCGATCTGAATATTGCGGAAGGTTTTCTTTCCAATATTGATGAAATTCCCATAAATCTGAAAACTGGTTGGGATTAACTTTATGAATATTATTATATTCAGATGAGAGCAAAGAATATATTTCTTGGTATTCAGGGTTTTTATCTTCAATTCTAGCCTTCCCAGTTGAGACTTCAATCATAATATCTTTAATCTTTTGTATCAATTCTTTCATAATAATCCTATAATTTTCTTGCGCCCGGCACGGACGCCGGGCGCTCTTGGGGCGCGGGGATTTTGCTTATCTTACTATTAGTTTTCCTTAACACAAAAAGATTGGCGCCCTAATTGCATATAACGTGCCGCGTGTAGGCGACGCCGCGCCGTGCGCGGTGTGCCGAGCCGTCTTATGAGGCGAGGCCGAGCACCGCAGCGAAGCGAGGAGCGCAAGCGCTTACACGCTGTTGGGCGATGGCGCATCGATTAACTTAAATAGTAAAATAAGCCGGAGCCACGAGGGCGGAGGCGAAAATAGTAGTTTTTATGCTAATTGGCTTCAGTTAAGTTGAGTATTTTACAGCTTACAATTAAAGGAAAGTATTTGATTTCTTCACTTCTATTATCACCAAGTCTGTAGGTATCTTCAAACCAAGCATTATAAGTAATTTGTAACGAACCATGGAATTGGTTTGATTTACTTCTTTCAAATAGTTCAATGTAACTATCAATTGTATTAACACTAGGATTGTCGCTTTTATATGTAAAAATAAAAAGTACTGGTAATTTTAATTTTTCAGTGCATGAAAGCATTAATACATGCTCACCTTCTGAAATATATGTAGATCCGACGTTACCAGAAATTTTGCTTAAATGGCAATTAGAAGAAATATTTAATATTTTTCCTTTTTTGAATTCATTCTTGATAAGATTCATCGCGGTATTATAGGATTTGGTTGATAAAAATTCCTTATTCTCTCGGGTATATCTGGTTGCATCAGCCAGTAAGTGGAATATTTTATTAATTATGGCAATATCTAAGTTTAAATTAGAAGACGAATTTAGAGGAATAGAATAAAATAAAACAACAAGTGTAATAAAAGAATATATTTTTAGATTATTCATTTGTTCTGCCTCCAGATTTGTTACTGTGTTAGTATATAATTGCAGAATTCTACAGATGACTTTTTTATATTGCTTATGTAGGTATCTCTGTTTTCTGTTATATTATTTTCAATAATAATTCTTTTATTCCAGTCTAGACTTGAAATAAGGGAATTATCAGATTCATTTTTTGAAATTGAGTTTTCCCAGAAAACACCACAAATATTGTAATATCGTTTTTTACACTCAATAATAAAGCTTTCTATATCAGTTCTTATTAGATGTGAAGATAAAATGCATATGTCGCATGGTTTGAAATAATTTTCAAAATAGTTAGATACTGTTATATACTCGGAATGTTTTTCTTGAAAACTTCTGCTCATAACAAATAGCGTTTTTGATCTTAAAGAATTTATTGAAACTATGAAATCGATATTGCACTCTAAGCGTTCGTATTGATAAGAAGTTAATAAATAAATAATCTCTTTCTGGAAAAGTGTTTTACCTGTATTATTATCTCCGATAAGGATGTAGGCCCACTTGATTTTCATGTCGACAATTCCAAATAAAGATATTAGGAAAACAACTTAAAGCATTATAAACGAAATAATATATAAGTCAAGATTAATATTTTTATGTAAAGACAACACGTCTAAGATGAAACAGATGAGTGTTTCGAGGCAACGCCGGCACGGATGCCGGCGAGAAAAGATTATCGATGTGCTTTCGCCCAACGGCCTGGCGTAAGCGACGTGCCGCGAAGCGGCATGTGCCGCAGCCTTAACCGCTTGAAATATTCTTCATGCATTGGTTTCATAATTGCAAGTATATTTTCGAAGGATTTTAGGGCGTAGGCCAAGCGAAGCCGAAGGCGGAGCGCAGCGGTTACGCCATGTTAAGTGATGGCACAACGCACAGCCATGAGAACGCCGAAGCCAGGACGGCGCAGGCGCCACAGCAAAAAGGTTTTTACTACCGAGTCAACTGCCGTTTAATAATTTAGTTTCAATATATTCAACAGCTATAAATGAATCCAAGACGACTTACAATTTCTTTGATGAATATTCTTTAAAGTATACTTTCATTCACGAATGCAATAACCATGTCATACATTTTCATCGTTTAATTGATTAGATCATGCCAGCCAGTTTAATAAACACAAGCAACATGCTTCTTATGACCACATATTAAATTGCCGTATATGCCGTTCAATAATTAGTATCAATAATACCAACAGCTACAGATTATCAGCAATTGTTTTCTGCGATCAAATGAAACAAATCCGTTTTCTTTATAAGAATTACCTTCATTCACAAGTATAAATAAAAAAAGCGTTTCGTTTTCTGCTACCTACCCCGCCGGCACGGATGCCGGCGGATTACCGAAAGCTGCGTTGTGCTTTCACTTAACGTTCCCGGGGCAGGCGACGTTGCGCCCGCCTTTGGGGCGCAATGTGGCGTAGCCCGAGGAGCGCAGCGACGAGCGCTTGCCCCGTGTTAAGTGCAGTTAGGGCGCCAACTCTTACAGTAAGTTATATTGAAAGCAACCCCCATGCCCCCTTTTTCCGCCGGAGCGCACGGACGCGCGGAGGCGGTTTTCACAATAACTTTTTTATTTTTTCAATAATGTCGCCAGGGTGAAATGAAACATCCCAGTGCCATTTGCCAAAACCACCATGTGTATTAACAGCGTTTACCCATTCATTTAGATATTCTCGTTTAACCTGGTTTTGTTGATTATCCTGACCTTTCGTTTCCAGAACTAAGTAGTGTCCATTTTTTAATCGAATTATAAAATCAGGAAAAAATCTGCGTATAACACCTTTGTAATTATACAGAACAATAAAACCAAGATGGTCATTTTTCACAAAGGATTCTACAAGTTCTGATTTATCAAGACTATATGCTTCACTTGCCTCCCAGGTGCTGTCATATACACAGTGATTTATATGTGATTTCTCAGTCCATTCACAGGGTTTACTTGTGTACCAGGTGCGAACATCAGAAGTAGAACGTATAGGTTTCTCTTTGTCAAATACCGGAGTCAGCTTTGATGTATTTTCTGCACGTATTTCAGACCAGATGTGCTGGATGATTTTATTCATGTTAAGAATTATCAGAATTTTTCTTTTAGAATCATCCTGATTGAATAAATCATGTTTTACTGTAATTTTATCAGAATCTATAAATTGTTCTACAATTCTAACAACCTGCGCTAAAAAGATTTCTTTACTGCCTTTCCAGTCTGGACGTTTCTCTGAGTTGTAAATCGTTGAAGCTATTCTGAAAACTATGGACTGGACGCGAGTATCCTCGGCTATTTTTTCAAGACCGATAGCGGCCTGAACTTTAGGATTTGGCTTACCAGAAATAACCGCTGCAAGCTCGGCCTCTGTGATGGATTCATAAGGGTCAATTTCAAGAACCTTAACTTTATCCCAACCAAGTTTCAATTCAGGTTTATAAACATGGTCAATCCGTAAAATATTTGGCCATACTATTTCATGTTGGATTTTTTCATTAACAGGTTCTATTTTAGTTTTTGGCGGAGGCGGTGGTGGAGGGGGGCCTTCTCCACCTTCATGAGGCAGAAATGTAAAAGGCACGCCAAAAATATTAACATATTCAGGCTCATAAAGACCGTCATCACCTACATCATACGAAACACGGCGAAGACCACGGCCTACAACCTGTTCACAAAGGAGCTGACTGGAAAAAGCACGTAAGCCCATAATATGGGTTACGGTTTTCGCGTCCCAACCCTCTGAAAGCATACCAACAGAGATTACATTTTGAATTTGTTCACCGGGATGACCTTCCCGGCCTACTGTATCAACAGTCTGTCGTAATAGTTCTGCCTGCTGTTTTTTCGTGAGTTTAGGTTCATTTTCTTCATCTTCATTTTCATTATCTATCTCAATTTCAACTGCTTCTGTTTCAGCTTCGGCACTCTCAAGCACTTTACTGTCAATTTGAAGTGTTTTTTCAGGAATACATAAATCTGGTATTAATATCTGATTATGGTCAAAGGCGAATTTTATACGAGCTGAGGTTTCAGTCCGGTTTGCTACCGTTATCATAACTGGCGGGACTTTATGACCGGTTTTTTCCCATTCATTTTTTGCTTCCAGCCAGTCTTTTCCAAGCAGATAATAGGCATTGATGATTAAATCGGGCAGAGGTTCTGTTTCATCAGCCTTGCGGTTTATATCATCCTTGACTTCATCATCTGCATAAATATGATACAGTCTTGATTTTAATTCTTTGGTTCTTTCGCTGTCATCACGGATAACAACTCGTGGTGTTTTTACCAGTCCGGATTCAATGGCATCATTAAGACCGAAATCTGATACAATCCATGAAAAAAGGGCTTCTTCCGCAGCCTGTTTACCTGATGGAGCAAAGGGTGTTGCAGAAAGATCAAAGCAGCGAAGAATCCCACGATGTTGATGGATACGGTCAAGACCACCAACCCAGATTGTCGCCTCTTCGGAGCTATCTTTTTCAGAGCCGAGTCTCTGGTACTTGCCTTCTGCTTCAGGATTTAACCGCCATGCGTGATGAGCTTCATCATTGATTACAATAATGTTTCTTGCACTGGACATTTCTCCAAGAGCTTGTTTAATGTAGGCTTCTCCACTTATCTCAATTCGTTTTCTTTTATCTACGCTGCGGATTTGCCCTTTTTTTACCTTAGCATCGATTTTATCCTGAGTGTCCCAGGCCAAAGTATGCCAGTTGTGAATAATGACTTTACCCTGTCTGAGTTTATCCATTAGGCCATGAGGAACAATATTAAATTCTTCATAGTAATTTTCCGGATGAGTGGGCTGTAATACCTGCAAGCGGCTTTTTACCGTGAGGCCTGGAGCAACAACAAGGGCATACTTGCTGAATCGGGAGTCTGTTGAATTGGTTACTTTGTTAAGAAAGTTCCATGCGATAATCATCGCCATTATTATTGTTTTACCGGAACCGGTGGCCATTTTGCTGCACCACCTTTCAAATTGACCGCCATCACCTTTTATATCAATGCCTACTTTTTCACTGGCAGTGGCTTCTGTCATCCAGATGAGTGTTTCAATAGCTTCCAGCTGGCAGAAAAAAAACCTGCGTTCTTTTCTTTCTTCCGGGTCTATCCAGTGTTCAAGAAGTCGTTTTGTAATACCAGTAACACCGGGATAGCCATTTTCACGCCATGCTTTTACGCGCGGTCGAATTTTATTTACCAGTTCAATTTCAATAAATATACCTGGGTCATCAAAAGCCTGAGAATTGGGCGTTGCCATGACATACCCGGCTGGTCTGCGGCCTTCTTTAATGTAGAAGTTTCTGTTTTCCCTGTCATAAAACCAGTGTTGTGAAGGTTCTACATGGGGGCTGTTTATTATAAGCTTGTCTATTGTACCTGCCATGTGAACCCCTTACATCTTAATAACACGGAGACTTTCAATTCCCCGGTCATCAATAATTTTTACCGCAATGGATTCACCCGGCTCAAAAGGAAGTGAAATTGTGCCACGAAATGCTTCAATTTTATCTTCATCAATTTCAGCTTTTAGATTTTTAGCCAGTTTGTCCCAACCGTCACCACTCCCAGACATGGGGAAAAATACCTGTGAAGGGAAAAGCGAGCGGTTGTCGTAGTCGGTGTCTAACATCCACATGGCGATGTTTTTCTTGCCGCCGCTTTCCACATTGCCGGTTTTGGGGTTGTAATAGTCAAAGCCCATGACTTCGACCTGTATCTTTTTCCCTTTTCCTTTCTGTTTTAGGATTTTTATATCGGGTTGTCCCACGAGCCAGAAGCTTTCATTACTGCTTCGTTTTTTTCGCAGGTCATCGGTTAAAAGGTCTGCATTCATCTGGGCCTTGAGTAACTGCATACCTGCTATTTCCGGGGTGAGTTCATCGATATCTTTTGCTGCTTCTTCGTCAAACTGGAAGGCACAGAATAAAAGCATATCAGGTTTAAGAGACCGGGCTTCCTGCCAGGCGTTTTCTACCATTCGTTGTTCAAGGGGCGCGTGCTCAGGGCCGAAGACCACAAGGACTTTTTTCGGTTTATTTTCTTTAGTTTCTGCTTCTGCCTGAATGAATTTTGTACCACCCATGGGTTCGACACGGGTGAAATGAATCATGTTTCCGCCTTTGGCTCGGACACCGGTACGGAGAAGTTCGTCCCGCCATTCAGCCTGGCGCAGGGTTTCACCGGTACGGGCGATGGCGGTATAGGCTCCGGTAGACTCTGCACCTTTTGATGACATTGGTTCCGGGGTGTCATATTCCAGGTCATCAAAGCTTTTTGCGTAGGGAGCAGGGACAGCTTCTACTGTGAAGGGGCCAGTTATACGGGTTCTTGAAGAGTCTTTAATTGGTTTATCAAAAAGCTCTTCGCGAGAAAAGGGTTCATTTAATGCAAATGTTTTAAGAGTAATATGAGGTACTGTTTCATATTCAAAACCACTGCTTACACCTTCCTTTTGATGTTTTAATTTATAATAATCAAAATCAGCTGACATTAATCGCATTTTGGCTAATAAAATAGCAACTCTACTTGTATCACATGTTATCCATCTTCTCCCAAATTCTTCTGAAACAAATGCAGTGGTACCACTCCCACAAGTAATATCAAGTACAAGGTCACCGGGGTTAGTTGACATCTGAATACACCGAGCAATTACATTATTTTGAGTTTGTACTACATAAATTCTTTCATTTGCTTTACCTGATGTATCACTCCAAACATTTGTAAGCCTTTTTACTGGAAAATCTTTGTGATATTTTTTAAACCAAGGCTTACCAGTTTCTCCTCGTGATTCAATTCTATTTTTCTTTACTAGTTCGTATAAGCCATTTACAGATGTTTTCCAATGACTCCGTTCACCAGGTAAAAATTCAATACCATTAAAAATAAATGGTTCTGGATTTGTGCTTGCTCCATCTGAAGTTAAGCCAGACAACTGATATACTTCAGCTTCTTTAGGTAATAAATCAGTATTAGATTTTTCTTCAGGAGTTAAAGGTCTATCTTTTCCATCAATTGTAACACCCCATGACCCGCCCTTTGTTTCGGCTGTCCATTCTTTACAAGGTTTGTCTATAAACAGTTGGTTGTATTGGATTTTACTTATATCTTTAGCATACCATAGTATATAAAACAGGTTGTTATCGATCAATTTCCTTGGTGTAGTTGTTTTGAATACAGATATTTGAGAAACAAAATTTGAAACTAAAAAAACTTCATCTAATAAGGTCCTAACTAAATGGATATTTTCTTCACCTATTTGTAAAAACATGCTACCGCTTTCGTGCAGAAGTTCTCTTGCAAGCAGAAGTCTGTCCCGCAGATAGGTTAAATACGAATGTATTCCTAGCTCCCAGGTGTCACGAAAAGCCTTTATCATTTCCGGTTCAGCTGATAAATCATCGTCCTTACCGTCTTTAACATCCCTCTTGTTCACAAAGGGCTGAAAATTACTGCCATACTTAATACCATAAGGAGGGTCAAAATAGACCGTCTGCACTTTTCCCGCCATACCTTCTTTTTCAAGGAGTGAGTTCATTACCAGCAGGCTGTCACCGGCAATGAGGCGATTGGTCCAGCCTTCTTTGTGTTTATAAAAGTCAATGGCTTCACGGAGTGGTTTTTTCTCAGCAAAGAGGCTTAACTGGCCACCGTCATCGTGTTCTTTGCTTACTGTATCAATGATTGTCTTCGGGTCAATGCGTTCATGGACATGAAGACTTACGGTAGGTACTTCAAAGCTGGTATGTTCTGCTTTTCCGGCCCATTGCAACTGCGGGTCGAGGTGCGGGTCGTATTCATATTTTTTCTTATCGCCTTTATCCGGGTCGGTTTTAGGCGTTACCAAGCCGACAGGAGGAATGTTTGCACGTTCTTTGTCACGGTGTTCGTATTGTTCTATTGGTTTCGTGGTTGATTTCTTCTTTGGCATTTTCTAATTCCTAATGTTTAAGTATTTCATATCTTTGTGATCGAAGTTTAAAGGCATCTTCACCGCCTTCCATAACATCACAGATTTCTTTTTTGATAGATGCTTCATCTATAGTTCCTTGATGGAGTATGTTTAATCGTGGACTTTCAGAATCCATTGCAATTATATATTCCGAATCACCGTTTACGGGAATATTTGCATTATGAGTGACTATAATCACCTGGCGTGTTTCTTTAGATTCTTTTAATCTATTTACAATTAATCCATAGACTAGATGATTGTCCAAATCGTCTTCTGGCTGGTCAAGTATCAATGGTTCCGCACCAAAAGACAGTAAGAAAGTTAGAATAGTAGCAGTTTTTTGACCAGCAGAAGCTGTAGAAATAGCTTTGAAAGAATTTGTGCCCTGCGGTTTGTATTCTGCTGTTATTTCATCATTTGGTACGAGTAATAATAGCCTGTCAAATTGTTCAGAATTAAGTTTTCTTATACAGTTCCGAAAATTACCATCATAGCCATCCGGTTTTTCATTATTTCGCAAGGAATACAAATCTGAATGTATATCTTTAAGTTTATCAGGTAGTTTTCCAGTAAATAATTTATTTATGAGGTGTGCAATAGATTCAGGATATTCAGTATCTTTTTGAATTATTTCTCTGAAATCTGATTCATAACATTTATTATCTCTAAATGGTTGAACGGATATTTTAACATTTTCGCTATGGATGATTGATTTTAAAAAATTACTCCTGAAATTAGAAATCTCTGTTATTGTATTTAAGTACTCTTTATATTTTTCTTCTAATTGTTTTTCCTTTGTTTTAATATCTTTTTCATATTTTTTGAGTTGTTTAACCTGCTTTTCTTTTTCTTCTATTTGATTAAGTAAATTTTGAAATGTATCAATATTTTTAATAGATTTTTCGCCTAATTCTGATTTCTTTGTTTTAATATTTTCAATATTTTCATTTCTAGATTTTTCCCAGTCAGATGTTTTAACCGCTTCTTTTGCTTTTTTAATACTTTCTAAATATTCCGATTTAATGTTTTTTACTTTCTCAATAATTGATTCTCTATCTTTTGCCAATTTACGAATTATTTTTATTATGGAATCTTTTTTAGTGGTTTCAAAATTACCTTCATCAATATCTTTTTCGCTGATTGTTTCAATAACTGAATCGAATGATTCAGAACTATCTTCATACTCACTGAATATGTTCTCAATACTTTTGTTTTCTCTATTATATTTTTGATTTTCGCTAAGTAAATCTGCAATACCGCTCTCTTTTAATAATTTTATTCTTGAGCCTATTTCTTCAATTTCATTCTCTAATCTTTTTTTTCCTTCAACTTTTTCTTCTAAACTTCTAATTTCTGAAGAAATAGATAAATACTCTGACAATACTTCACTCTGTTTTTCTTTTTTTTCAATTAATCCTTCTATCGAATTATCAATTATATTTATAAGTGCATTAGGATTATTGGCAATTTCATATATTTGCTTTTGGGAAAATATTCTAATATCAAAAAGTGATAAATAATCTTCCTGTTCTATCTTTTCAAAAGCTTTCTTTTCGGGATCATATTTTAATATGAGGGTTTCTTGTTGATTAATATCTTTAATATCAGTAACCTTTATTTGATAAGGAATTCCATTGTTAGTAATTTCAATAATAATCTCAGAATTTTCAGTAAAAATACCTTTATTATTTCTTTTATCAAATCTTTTATAGAAGTCAGAAAATTCTTCTTCAATTTTTGGTAATTCTTTTAAATCACCAGTTTTATTTAATGCACCACGAATAAAACGAATAACACTTGATTTACCGCTTCCTCTACCACCGATAATAGTATTCATTTGAGGACTGAACTCAATTTCAAATGAAGATTTTGGGTCAGTGATATCAGTATTATTTACTTTAATACATTTAATCCATGTTTCTGGTTGATCATAAGGACACTCTTTACTTTCAAAAATGTTTTTAATTCTTATGTCCGGAACAAGAAAAGCTTGTCGAAGACTTTCCAAATTAGGTTCATCCTTCATTTTAATCCACGAATAGTATTTTCCTATTCCCCAGAGGCCATGTTTTGAAGATTTTTCTCTGTTTGGATTATCTGAAAAAGTTAATTTACCTGTTTTTTCTATATACTTTGCACAGCTGCTCCATTGCTTTACATTATCTATATTTATTTCTTTTTTGTTGTAATGTTCATTAAGCTTTGTTGCATATTCTTCTTTTCGCTTTGTTGTAATATTTGTCTCTAATAATTCATTGTGAACAATTTGTACGGCCGGTACTAATCTTTGCTCAAATATTTCTTTCTTAATAGTCTCTGGCACTAATGATAAGCCACTGAACTCATCTATATGTGCTGGGATTGCTATAGCATCACTTTTATCTACAATTTTTAAAATTTCCTTAACTGTTTTATCAACATGGGCATCATCTTTTCCAAATTTATCTCTACTGAGATCTAGTTTTTGTAATAGAAAATCTTCAATATGTTGGGTTGTTTTATCTGTATCAAAAAGAATTAGTATATGAATTTTAGCATCTGTACAAGTCACTTCAACACCAGGGAAGACAACTATATCAGTTCCCTTAGCAGCTTTTTTAATATCATCAATATTTATTCCAGAATTATGATCTGTGATAGCAATGCAGTTTAATTCTTTTTTCTGAACTTCTTTTATAAAATTTTCTGGAGAATAATTATTATCGTCAAAGCAATTACTTGCATTTGTGTGAAGGTGGAAATCACATTTATACCATTTTGTCCCAATAAATTTTTCAATCATACCTTCATTTTCTCCTTAGCCCGGCACGGACGCCGGGCTTCTTAAAGGGGGCATGGGGGTTCCCATTATTCAACTATTTTTCCTTAACACAAAAGGTTTGGCGCCCTAATTGCACTTAACGTCAAAGCATACCCGACGCCGCGCACCCCAAGCTTCAAATGCGCGGTGTGCCGAAGGCCGAGGAGCGCCAGCGACGAAGCGGGTATGCTTAGTTATATGCCGTTGGCTCGCCATTTTAGCAATGAGATGCCGGAGCCAGGACGGCGGAGGCAAATTAAAAAGTTGTTGATATTTTATATGTACGGCTATTAAATTGCAATAAGAATATTATGTCTCTAAATGAGTATGAAAATTAGAACACTATCACTATTTACCGGGGGAGGTGGATTAGACCTCGGTTTTTCTGCCGCGGGATTTTCTATTGATCTTGCTATTGAATTAGACCCCTATTCATGCAAAACACTAGAAATAAATGAAAATAAGAAAGATTTTTATAATAAAACAAAAGTATTAAATAAAGATATAAAAAAAGTAACAACAAAAGAGATTAAAAAGGAAATCGGATTAGAAAATAATAGTGATAAAATTGATTTAATTATCGGTGGACCTCCTTGCCAAGCTTTTTCTGTTTTCGGTAAACGATGTGGTTTGGATGATCCAAGAGGTAATTTAATTTGGGACTATTTAAGAATTGTAAAAGAATTGAAACCCGCAGTTTTCATTTTTGAAAATGTAGCAGGACTAAAAACAATTCATAATGGAGAATTATATATAAAGCTAATTGAAGAATTAAGCTGTGATGGATTATATACGGTATCAGATCATAATTATGAAGTTGCGAACTATGGTATTCCTCAATTTCGCAATAGGATATTTTTTATTGGCGTTAAAGATGGTAGAAGAATACCCCCAATGATACAAACCCATGGTGAAGATGGATCTTTATTTGAATTGTCACCTTACGTTACTGTTGGTAAAGTATTAAGAAATTTACCTGAACCTGGAAATCAATCAAACCTACATAATCATAAAGGTAGATTACATAGTAATAGAATTATTGATAGATATAAAAATTTAAAATACGGTGAAAGAGATTCAAAAACAAGAATAAATAAGTTAAATCCCAATAGGCCTAGTTATACTATAATTGTTGGCTCAGATAAAGGGGGTGGGAAAGGACATGTTCATCCATATACACCAAGAGAAGTTACCCCAAGAGAATCAGCTAGATTGCAGACTTTTCCAGATTGGTGGGAGTTTTATGGTAATGGTAGGCATGTAATAAGACAAGTAGGGAATGCTGTACCCCCATTATTTGCTGGTTTACTTGCTGCTCATGTTAAGAAGCATGTTTTTCATGAAAAACAAATTCCTTCATATGATGATTTGATTAATACTTTAGGATTGGATTTTTTAAAATGATAACTGATTTATTTAGCCATAAAATTCATTCAAGCGGAAATGAATGGGCAGATAAAGTTGTAGAACTTGCATCGGTTTTCAATGAATTTGATGGAGAATTGTATAATAGGAAAGATATAGAAAATAAATTACTTTCGATTAGCCCTCGAGCAGCATTTGCCCCTAGAGATGCATCAAAATTCCGAGATGAAATTAGTGCATATCCTGCATATTTAGGATTATATCATTTATTACCATCAGCAAAGGGCTGGCGAATATTCATTTCAAAAACCACAAAGGCATTTCTTTTAAAAGAAGAACCAGATGTTGGTTCTTTCATGAGGTTGCAAATGGCACTTTTCCAATATCCTAACGGGATGGGTGTTGCTTATAAGTCGGGTACTAATAAAGTCAGAATACAGGCTAATGCAAGAAAAAGAACACTAGAATTATTAAAGGACAAGATACATTTATCACCTCTTAGAATGATTATACAATCATTGGTTGCCGATGCTGAAATACGAAGTATGAGTATATTTGATTCACATGTAACTTTTGAAGAAGTATTTTTATTATCAAATAATAATAAAGTTAATCGATCGGCTTTACCAGATAGAGATGAGATTAAAAAGGCTTTAAAGAATTACAGGAAAACGAATATTCGTTTTAAGTCACATTATGAAAGAAGATTTCATATATTAAATCACACTGAAATGTTCTCTATTACAAACGGAGGAATATCCTTTAGAAAACCCTGTAATAGTATTGATGAAAAAGATTTAGCTGAAAAAATATTTTCAATTTTAAAAATAAATTCCCAATTTTCTGGTTTTGATAATGCAAAAAATGGTAATGATATTGAGAATGAAATTATCACAGGCGCTTGGGCAAAATATTTTGATGGAATAAACACAATAAGTGCTGATTTAATTAGTGTGTTAGCAGCTGATATTGTTTCTATTCCATCTGATAAACTAAAAATACCAAAAGATGAAATTAGCAGTGAAGTAAAAACATATTCATTAACAGATAGAAAAGAGTATTCAATTCCAAGACAAGAATACACAAGAAAAAGTGAATTCGCTGATCCGGAAATAACTAGGATAAAAAAACAAAGAAGAAATCTAGCCCATAAGCTTTTATTAGATAAAATGTCTTCATATTTAATAAAATTAGGGGCTGAACCTAAAGAAAATCCACATATTGATTTATATGCTGAAATTCCAAGCGATGGAGCATATTTATTCGAAGTAAAAAGCGGTGGAGAAAATTTACTTGACCAGATACGAAAAGGAATTAGCCAGCTTTACGAATATCGGTTTAGGTACAAAGATATTATTAGAAGAGATACTACCCTGTGCTTGGTAGTGCCAGATGATCCCGATGCAATTCCCTGGTTGCATGAGTATATATGCGTAGATAGAAATATTTGCATGTGTTGGTTTGACAAAGAAGAGAAAATTATATTTCCAAATGAATGTAAAGATAAAATGGAGGCAATATCAATAATTGGGTAAGACATCAAAAATTGAAATTATTAAGATTTGTAAAGTATTAAGCAAATCCTATTCAATAACAAGATTAAAAAATAAAAAAAACCCCCTCCTTGAAGCAATATTTATTATTCTCTCCAGCCAGACAACTGAAACAAACTATTTAAATACCTGGAAATCATTTAGAAATAAATTTAAAACAATAAATGAGGTTGATAATGCTTCTATCAATAGTATATATTTATCTATAAAAAGAGGTGGTTTGGGAAAATGGAAAGCAAAAAGGATAAAAACATTACTTAATCAAGTTAAAAACAAATATAATAAATTAAGTTTATCTTCTTTAAGCAATTTAGATAATGATAAATTAGAAAAAGAATTATTATTATTCGATGGAATTGGAATTAAAAGTGCAAAATGTATTATGATGTATTCTTTTGATAGACAAGTATTTCCAATAGATACACACGCTTTACGTATTATTACAAGAATTGGGTTTAAAATTCCAAAAATTAATCAAAAAAGTAAAATGTTCGCAAAAATAATAGAAAACCAAATACCGCCTGAATTAAGATTTCGGTTTCATGTAAATTTAATACAGCATGGTCGATTAGTATGTAAAACAACCCCATTATGTAATAAATGTAATGTTGTGAAATATTGTTATACTGGAAAGAAGTATTTATATAGAAAAGCCGCCACGGACGGCGGCGATAAAAGACGTTGGCGAGCCAATGGCATATAACGTGCCGCGTGTAGACGACGCCGCGCTTGCGCGGTGTGCCGAGCCGCCTTATAAGGCGAGGCCGAGCACCGCAGCGAAGCGAGGAGCGCAAGCGGCTACGCGCTGTTATAAGCTGTTG
>Ga0209200_1001852_pt1 | contig 20616 bp, 19 predicted proteins | sample AD_UKC033_MetaG_FD_184406 | JGI IMG/M metagenome (GOLD analysis project Ga0209200, IMG submission 184406) | Active sludge microbial communities of municipal wastewater-treating anaerobic digesters from USA - AD_UKC033_MetaG (SPAdes) (version 2) | ecosystem: Engineered > Bioreactor > Anaerobic >...
ATCTAGTTCAGGGACGAGGAGGAGTTGAAGTGGTTCACCGACACGTTCATGGACTACTACAACGCCCTCTCCTTCTCCTACCGCCAGTACCCCCGGGAGTCGAATCACCTGCACTCGTGAGGGCCCGGTCCCGCCCTCCCCTATCCGTTATCGAGGGCGCTTCATTTCAGGCGCCGCCATCCTCCCCCGGGGTTTCTTCCCGCACCCGGTAAGCGGCCCGGTGGGCTTCCGTGTCTTTCCTGTGGGCAGCCAGATCGGCGGCGACCCCATCGATCTTTCCGCCCAGCTCGGATCTCACTTCCTGGATCTCGCCGCACAGCTCCGTTCTTACGTTGTCGATCTTGTCGTTGAGAGCACCGATCAAGAACGTGTTTTTGTCTATCTTTCGATCCAGGGCCTCATAACGGCGATCCATATAGCTTTTCAGCGCCTCATGGCCTTCCAGCACGAGGTCGAACTTTCCCCGGATGTCTTTCAGGATGATGGCAATTTCGTCGACTTTCACGGTTTCACCTCTTCGAAACGACGGCTTGAGTGCATCATAACCGAAAAAAACGCTTTCTTCCAGAACCGGTTTTTTTGTTTTTTGCATCAAACGGCGGCCCCTCCCTGGAGACCGCTTACAAGGCCGTTCCTACCCTGCCCCGGGAAACGTCAACAATCAAATGAAAAGAGCTGAAGAAGCCCGAATTCGTGACGAACCGTCCCTGCCAAACGACCCCTCACGGCTCATTCCACCGCATCCAGGCTCGAAAAACGGGCCATTTTTCACTTGACCCGATTCCCCTCGTGTGTGAGGGTTACGGCAGGAGGCGCTCATGAGAATCTCAAGACTTTTACTGGCGGCCCTGGCCCTTGCGTGGATGGCGCTTTTCTTCCCCCCTTCCGCCGGCGCGGCGGAGTTCACCGCCGAGATCGTCATCACGGGGCCGGGGGCGGATCCCTCGGGCTATGAACTTTTCGTCAAGGGCCCCCTGTACCGTCTCCGGAAGACCCGGGGGCCCCTGTACATCCCTCCTTTTCCCACCATCGTGAACGAAAAGACGGGCGTCACCCGGGGCCTCAACCCCCAGGCGCGGCAGTATGTCGAGATGGGGGAAATCGAAAAGACCATCATGATGAACCCCCTCGCCGCGTGGGCCGCGGCCCGGAAAGGAATGACCGAGAAACCGGGCCCGGTGGAGACCGTGAACGGTTACGAATGCGACACGTTCCTCTACGTCGAGCCGGGCAAATCCGACGCCGCCGCCAAAACCTGGGTCTCCCGGAAGCTCGACCGCCTCATCCGGGAAGAGCGTTACGGTCTTAACGGGACCCAGGTCCTGGAACTCAGGAACATCGAGGAAAAGCCCGTGGACGGGGCCCTTTTTGAAATTCCCCCCGGGTACACCCGGATGGACGCAGGCGGGAAGACCCCGCCCGGCCCCCCGAAACGGCCATCGCCCCAGCCCGCGGCGTCCCCGTCACCCGGTCCCGGATCGGCCCCGACGGCCGGTGAGACGGTTGAGCGCACCGCTGATTTATCCGACGGGCGGATCAGGCTGACGAGCCTGCGAAACGGCGGCCCGGAGAAGGCCTCCGTGGCCTATTTCCGCGAGGGGGAGGCGAAGCCCTTTCACAGCGAGCAGACCCACCCCAAAACCGGCGTCATCGAAAGAAAACTCCCTCAGGGCCGGTACACGATCAAGGTGACCGATTCGGCCGTCGTCGGCAAGCCCTCGGTGGTCTTCGAGGGGGTCGAGATCCCCCCGGGGCAGGTGGTGGAAAAAACCGCCGCCTTCACGGCGGGGGAACTCGTCATAACGGCCTCCCTGAACGGGGAGCCCGTCTCCGCGCCCGTCGAAATCACCGATGAACAAGGCGAACGGGTCTTCAGAAACGCGACCAACTGGCCCCGAAAGGGAACCCGGGTCGTCCTCCTTCCCGAAGGCGTCTACACCGTGACGGTGAAAAACCCGAAAGGTCAGGCGGTTCGTTTCGACAACGTCCCGGTCGCCCCGGGCGCATCAAAAACGCTTGCCGCCGAATTCCCCGCAACCCCGTGAAAGGCCCGCCGACCTTTCCCGGCCCCTTTAATCCCGCCGGGGAGGAAGGCACCCGGGACACAAGCCTTGCGTAACATGAAACTGAAATAACAAGAGAGGAGGCCCCATGACACGAAAAAACCTTCCCTTCCATTTCCGTCCCCTTTTTCAGCTCTTCCTCGTTCTCGTCTTCCTGGCGGCGGGCACAAGCGGCTTTGCCGCCTCCTTTTCCGCCGACATGGTCCAGACCGACAGGGGCCGGACGAAAACCGGCCGGTTCCTCATGGATGGGCACCAATACCGGATGGACATGGAGGAAGACGGCATGACGGTCACCGTCCTGGTGGACCGGAAGACCGGAAAGACCCGGATCGTCATCCCCCAGGAAAAAGAGTACATGGAATTGGAAAACGACGACTTCCTAAGCCTCCTGAACAACCCCTTCGAGGGATACCGGATGATGCTCGAAAAATTCCAGTCCCGCCAGGGGGGCACCGAAGCGATCGACGGCATTCCCTGCGACAGGGTCATCCTCTCCGACGCCGGCAGGGACCTCGTCACGGCGTGGGTGGCCAGGCCCTACGGGTTTCCCGTCCGGATCGAGAATCACGAGAACGGCATGAAGGCGGAGCTGAAAAACATCCGGGAGGAGCCAGCGGGGGAAGCGCGGTTCCAGGTCCCCGCCGGGTACGCCCTTAAGGAAGACCCCGCGAAGAAGAAGGCCCGGGAAGAGGCGGCCCTGCCCTCCGTGACGGCGCCGGTGAAAGGGAAGGCCCCCTGGGCCCGAAGGATCGGCCCGGGCGGCGAGATCCGGGTGGCCGTCAACCCCGAAAAACCGGTGAGGCTCACCTTCGAGAACCTGGTCCACGACGAGTCCCGGTTCGCCATCCAGGCCTTTCGGGGCGGCAAACCCATCAAGACGGACGCCCGGAGAGAGACGTTTTCCCTTCGGGGCAAAGGGGACGACACCAAATGCCTCATCGACTCTCAGAACCGGGTCGAGGAGATGGCCGTGCGGGTCGAGAAGGGCAGAATCCTCGCTACCGTAACTGTTGATGATTCCCCCTTCGCCGAGGACAAGGCAAAGACGTTCTTCATCAGCACGGGCCTCCGGGACCGGGGCGAATTCACGACCGTGGACGACAAGCGCCCCCTTCGGGTGACCGTCACCAGCGACAGCCAGGACAGCCCCGAGTCCGCCGTGACGATGAAATTTTACCGTGGTGACTACGAGATGGGCACCCGGGAAGACCTGGTGGACGAGGCCGAGGCGGTCCTCGCCAACGGGCAGAGCAAAACCTGGGAACTCGCCCTGGAAAAAAAGGTGAGGCACGTCAAAATCGACGTCGCCAGGGGCGGCGGCGTCCAGGTCATGATCTCCCAGCCCGCGCCGGGCAAAAAGAAAGAGCCCCCCAAAAAACAGGCCGCTAAAAAAGCGCCGAAACCGGTGAAAAAGGCCCCTCCGCCCGCCGTGAAAGAAGCAGCCCCGGACATCAAGATCCTGGGCGGCGAGATCCCCCTCATGGAAGGCGCCAGGGTGCTGAAGGAAACCTCCGCGGGTGCCAGCGGCCGGGTGGACATGGAAATCCCCGGAAGCCCCGAAGACATCGTGAACTTCTACAAGGAGGCCCTGACCGCAAAGGGCTGGCAGGCCGGGATGACCATGATCCAGGGCCCCGTTGGGATGCTCCAGCTCGTCAAAGGCAAAAGCCAGATCATGGTGAGGATGAAGGGGGACGGCCAGAAGACCGTCGTCAACCTGGCCGTGATCATGCGTTAAAGCGAAACGTCGTGTTTCCGATTTCCCTTTTCAGGAGAAGGGCCATGAAAGGAAAAACACAGACAAAAGGCCAAGGGGGGTTTGCTTTTGTCTCTATCATTCTCGTCCTCATCATCATCGGCATCCTGGCGTCGATCCAGCTCACCAAGTATCTCAATCCCGAGGAGGAGGAAAAAGACACGAAATCGGCGAGCCCGGCCCATGTGGGCACCATGACGATTCCGAAAAGCAAGGCGCTTTCAAACGAGGCGCGAAACGTCGCCGGGAAGGCGGCCCTGGACGCCGCGTCAGCCAACGTCCGATCCGCTTTCATGTCCCTGCGCATGAGCGGCACACCCGATACGAACATCTCCGTCTATACCGTCGCGGACCTCCTCAACTCCCGCTACACCCGGGTCGGGGATTACATCGTATCCTACGCCGCTTCCGGCTCCGACCGGATCACCATCACCCTGGAGGCAGGCTCCGAGGGCCAGTTCGGGACGCCGAGTTCAAAGGAGGTGTCAATACGCTGACATAAAAAAGAATCTGATGATGAAAAAAATGAAGTCAACCGTTATCGACCAGAATTGTCTTCAAATTTCCTACCTATGACCGTATGGCTGCCCGTGCACCGGGAAAGCCAGGGCCTTCCGTTCCAGTTGACGACAATGACCGACACTTGGGGGCAAAGCCATAAAGATCAGCCGTTCTCGGAGAGTTTCATTTCTTCCTGCAAAAGAAGAGCCGCCGTCCGTTGGGTAGCGTTTCTTCCCTGAGGAAATCGAAAAACTTCATGAATCCGAAGCGGAAAGCCCCTTCTTCATAGGGCAGGTGCTCTCCGTCCCGGTTCCGGAGAAGTTTTTTCACCATGGGATCCCCCGGAGGCACGAACTCCACGACGAGGTGCGCCGAGAGGCGGGCCAGCCACCGGGCGACCCGCTCCAGCGGGACGCAGCCTGTCAGGACAAGGTGATGGAGAAGGGCGAGGGCGAGGACAAGGTCCGCCGGACCCCGGTCAGACAACCCGAGCCGTTCCGTACCGTCCCACCCGAGCCCCGGTGACGGGTTGGCCAGGTCCATGGTGAGCGGCAGAACGGGAAGCTTCTTTTCTTTCGTCAGTTTCCGGTAAATGAGCTCCGTGCAGCCGGCGTCACCGTCAATGCACACCACGAAAGCGCCCCGCGAGGCGGCGAGCTCCGAATACTCACCCGTGTTGGCACCCAGGTCCCACACCGTTCCGGGATTCACCTCGTCCAAGGCCCGGGAGACGAACCGGGACTTGTGCCCCACATCCTCGGAGGTGTAGGTCCGGATTTCCTCGTAGGACTTCCAGAGGCTTTCACCGCCTTTCCAGGTCAGCCGGGCTGTCGTTCGCCTCAAGGAACGTACAAGCCCGATGAGACCCTGGTCACTCACTTTCGGTATTTTTTTGCCCATCCCCTCGCCGAGACCCTCCTTCGTGTCGGCCTTTCTCTGAAAGGCGGCGTGGAGGGTTAGGTGCATCCATAGCCCCGGCCTGTAACGGGCCCGCCAAGGGAGCATCGCCACGGCTAGATCGAGGGGATAGCCGTCGATGAAGCTCCGCCACAAGGCCAGCGTCCGAATGTCCACGTAGGCCGCCAGGGCCAGGGGGGCCAGAAAGTGGGAGCAGAACTGCCGGTAGGCGACCCAGGGACTCCCGGGAACCCGCTCCCCCAGGGAAAGGGTGTCAATGAGAAGAACGCGCGTCCCCTCGAACTGGACGTTGAAGGCGCTCGCGTCCCGGAGCCAGTATCCCCGGGGGAGGAGTTCCTCCATAACATCGAGGTGGAGGAGGGCCCCGTCCTTCAGCATGGAGAAGGTCCACTCCCAGGGATAGCTCACAATGGGAAGTCGGGGGTGGGAAAGGCAGAACACTGTTCCTTTCGGGATGCCTTCACCAGCGACAGGCCGTTCCTCATGAGCGATGAGCAGGCCCTTTTTGATGAGCCCCTCGTAAATCCCCCTTCCTCTCGCGCCGGCGTAGTGACCGGCGCCGGGGCCGAAAATGGCCCGGCGGATTTCCCCGTCCATCACGAAGACACTGCCCCAGGGGTCCCGAAAGGACCCTGAATCAGACTTCATCCTCTCCCTGCCCTTCCCTTTCATCTTTGCGTCCGCCGAAAACGCCCTTCAGCTTCTTCCAGAAGATGCCCGCCGAAACGCCCACGGCGGCAACGGCGGCCAGAATGCCCTGGACGATCATGCTCCCCGTTCCCGGGTCGAGATAGGCAAAAGCGGTAACCGGATTTGATAAAATAAAAAAGATAAGAAAAGATATTCCTAGAAGTCTTTTTTTCAACATTTTACATTCCTCCGCTTCCATTGAAAGCAATTAAATTTATTATATTATTCGTCGCGCAAAAAGTCGGAACAGGTTGAAGTCAGGGAAGACTTGTACCATTTTTTCCCGATAAAGCAAATTTTCATTTATAGGATTATTCAACAGGTTATGACCATCTTAAGAGGTCATGTCAATAAATGTTTGCAATTTCGGGTAGCGAGTTCATCGACATCCCCGGTTCATGCCGCCTTTTTCAGCAATCCTCGCTGTTCTTCAATAAGTGACTGTTTAATATAACATTTACCGGTAGACCAGTCTTCGCTGTACTCGATGAGATAGCAGGTAACGAGCCGAACATAAGCGTCCATGCCGGGAAAGATGCCCACGACCCGTGACCGTCTTCGAATCTCCCGGTTCAGGCGCTCAAGCACATTGGTGGAACTGATCTTCCGATGATCGAAACACGGGAAGGTCAGGAACTGCAGGGCATCCTCCAGGCCCTCATCAAGGATTCCGATGGCTTGGGGAAAACGGTCCCTGTACTGATCCATCAGCATCCGGGCCGTCTGAAGAGCCGTTTCCTTTGTGGGCTGCAGCCAGATAGCCTTCAGCTTTGCGGCAAAGGAGGCTTTCTCCTTGTGGGGCACATGGGCCAGGATGTTCCGCATGAAGTGGACCTTGCACCTCTGCCAGCTGCATCCCAGAAAAGCCTTCTTAACGGCCTTCCGGAGCCCCTTGTGGGCATCGGAGACACAAAGCCAGACCTTCTCCAGCCCCCGTTCCTTCAGGTTGTCAAAAAGGACGCGATACGTCTCTTCCGACTCGTTCATCATGGGCTCGCAAGCCAGGATCTCCCGGCGGCCTTCCAGGGTGACACCGGCAACGACCAGGACCGCCATGCTGACCACCCGGCCGTCAAAACGGATCTTCTCATAGAGGGCATCCACCCAGATGACAGGATATTCCCTCTCCAGGGGACGGGTTCGAAACCGGGTGATCTGCTCGTCCAGCTCCTTTGTCATCACCGAGACCTGGCCCGCCGAGATCCCCTCGATACCCAGTGACCGGGCCAGGCGTTCCATCTTCCGGGTGGACACACCGTTGATGAAGGCTTCCTGCACCACCTGGATCAGGGCCTGCTCCGATCGTTTCTTCTCCGTCACAAAAAAGGGGACATATCCCCCTTGTCGAACCTTCGGAACCAGAAGATACAAAGTCCCCAGACGGGTGTCGAACCGCCGGACACGGGTCCCCGAAAAATGGGTCATCCGATCCGATGCATGCTTCCCTTTGGCCGCTCCTACTTTCAGCTCCGCCTCCACCTCCATCATCCGTTCCGTCAGCCACTGGAGCATCGAATACAGCGGATCAGACTCCCCCATGAAATGAAGTAGCAATTTCTTGTACGCCGAAGTATCATAATCCCTGGCCATCGCTCTGTCTCCTTTCCTTAGTGTTTGGGCAAACACCATTTTAGGAGATATCGATGGCCTCCTACAATACCTCAAATTGCAAACATTCCCTTACACCACTCCCTCAAAGGATAAATTACGTAAGGATAAATCTTGGTCAGGTATTGAAGGACCAGAGAGCCTGACCTTTTTACAGAAGGGGATGCCCCGATACGCCAGGCCTTGGCTTGCAGGTGAAATCGAGGATTTTGAGAAGAAAGGTAAAGCAAACCAATCAATCTTAATCTCATTGATAACAGGAAGAAACCTGCTTTCTTTCTCGTCTTGGCGGGCCGAAAAGGCCTTCTCACTGTTTCCACCTACTATTCCACGGTTTTTGGAGTCGTTAAATTTGAGGATTACTGGTTGAAAGAATCAATGAAAAAGGCAGAACCATTGACTGGGAGTATGAAGACATTCCGTAAAAGCTGGGCAAGGAATTGCTGTAAAATATGGCCGCTTTTTCAAGACTCCGGCAAGGCTTCACGTATGTGATTGATCAAGCGGTTTGGATGAAGCCGGTTGCATACCGATTCACTGTCGGTAAGTCTGCCAAATATTTGCAACCATTTCTCCAGATTCTTCTGATCTTTAACTTCATTCCATTCTTGAACAACGACAACAGGGAGTCCATCGTACAAGTGATCAAGTGATGATGTTTTCGTAATGACGATGTTTCCAAGATAGAGCAATTCCCATGTTCGATGACAATCCAGCCCGTTTCCGGCTGCGCTCAGGACGAAGGGATACTCGACATAGCGGCGCCAGAGTGCAAACTGCGATAAGCGTTTTTTTAGGAAATCGACGTGGCCGCAATTTCGTAATATGGCGGCGGCCTGACGTCTTTCCTCAGAGGATGTACTGATTTGAAGATCACACAACACCCTCAGAGGCACTTGATCAAGCGGTAAACGATTCCTTTGAATGCGCTTTAATTGCGCGACGATATCGCTGGGACTGGTGCACAAACGAGGCGTGTGAAGATCAATCCCCATGGGGAAGGGTGCGAGCTTGGCGTGAAGATAGCCGTCATAATTCTGAGTGTACCAGGAAATCAGCCAGCGATTGCCAAGTAATGCCTCGACGGTTGATTCGGCAATATCAGAAGGCACCGATGCATCGCCATCCGTTGTAATCAGAGCGAATGGCTGCCGAATCGTGGAAAGTGCCCCGCGAACGAAGTTGTCGATATCGCACTTTTTGCCATCCCTCGAGAGCGTGCTCAATCGCACCCATACAAGGCCTTTCGCATCTTTATAATGCCGGCGAAAGAATGATTCCGGCTGACAGGATTCAGTCGCTTCCCGCCAATAGGAATCGGGACCTCTAAAGTCGCAATAGCGGCTGATCCCCTTCGACCAAAGGCAAGAAGGATTATATTCCGGCTCCGGTCTCCATGAATACTGGATCAACTGTCGCTTAAACTGTTTATAAATATTACCAATATTTTTCATAATTTGGTTACCGCCGCTACGAAATCAATATGAAGAGAAAAGGTCCTTCTGTCTTCACGCACCGATCACAGAATATTTATATAATGTCCTGAATCTTCCTGCATAATCTGACAAACGCGTGCTCTTTTTGCTGCTCCAACAATGAAACGAAGTAAGGTCGGAAAGGCTTTGTTCGCCAGTCAAAATAGCGTTGGTAGAGTTCTTTATCTTGAGATACAGATAGAATGTATCGTGCCAGAGATTCAGGGCTATCCCAGTCGGCTGTATTAATGAAACATTTATCTCCGGGCGCAAAATCATTGATATTCGGAGCGCCCAGATATATCGGCACAGAACCGGCAATGAGCGGATCAAAGAATTTTTCAGTCACATAATCTCTGGCAATGGCATTTTCAAAAGCTATAGTGAACTTATAATTCGCAATCGTATCTATCTTGGATTGATATCCGTAATCCTTTTCTAGAAATTTGTTTTGCAGAACCTTCCCGTAAGAATGGATATTCAGGTAATTCATTAAGGTATCCAAATATGTCAACCGGCCGCTTTTATGAAATGAACTTGAGATAAATGCACAAATATTATTCTCATCGTTCTTTTCCCTTACCGGTCCCTGCAATAAATCATGAAGACCATCATAAAAATATGGCGTGACGATATCCGCATCCAAATGGTAACTCATCGTCAAATCAAAATTGTTCAGAAAAGACGGGTCTCTGAAATGAGGAATATTGACTTCACACTCCATAAACCAGGCGATCCATATTTGTCCCTTTGTCTTCCTTAAGCGTTTCAAGCTGAATGGAACAGAATAAATTGAAGGAATAAAGTTGGAAAATTTATAAAAAAAGGATTGGGGAAGCGAGGGAATATGAAATACAACGGCAGCAGCCTCCCCTATTAACCTTCGGTTAGTGGTAATTTCAAACTCCTCTGGAATATTTGTCCTGTCGTAGACAAGTGGTGTATCAAACATGGTGTTATCGAAAAGAATAAACCGTTTTTTCTTCACATCAAAATCCCGGCTGATGTATAATATTTATTACGCTGGGCTTATACCGGAGCGCAATAGTTTTCATAAATATTCTTTTTCCAATGAATCAACACATCGCCCGGCAATAAGCGCCGAATTGAAATTGTTCTTAACATATTTATTTAATCGTATCCCTTTTTCCGTGGCACCCTTTGAATCTTCGAACACCTGCCGCATCAATTGTCGGGCATGCGTCAAATCAGGCTCGGCCCACTGTTGGTCTGTTGTATATGATGCCCAGTGTTCATTACAACGGACAGGCATCAGTTCGTAGGTAACATGATAAGAAAGATTTTCCGGCAGGTAATCAAGAACGCCTCCAATTCCCGTCGTGATGATCGGTTTGCCGAACCAGGCCGCTTCATAAGAACTAAGTCCCCAGCCTTCGCCATGCGCAAGTGAAACAAAACAATCACCCGTTTTATGCAACCAGGCGATGTCATTGTCCGGCATCTCTTCATCCAGATGTATAACTTCCGGCCCTTTTGGTGCGGTCTTCATAAAAGTCTTGAATGCCGCTTCCGCTTTACCCGGTACAAATTGCCAGGGTTTGCTCCATTTGCGTCTGTAATTTGCATAATCATCTTTTCCTGTCTTGATGATAAGAACCACCGGCTCATCCGGTTTAAATTCCGTCAAAAAAGTTTTGATCAACAGCCATGGCGCTTTTCGTTCACTCCAAACTCCGATGTAGTAAAACACAAACCGTTTGCCTGTCCGTTGAGTCAGTTTCTGTATTTCGGGCGATGGTGACACCCCCGGGATCATTCCCTGAAATTGCGAAATGTGCGGCAGGACTTCGATCCTTGTTTTAACGCCGCATTCACGAAAGACATCCCTGTTCCAGTTGCATGGCACAAATATGCCATCCATGATATTTAACAAATCTTTCCAATGGAGGGGAATCTTGTCGGTTTCCCAGGTGGTATAACCCCATATTTTTTTTGATTTTGCATATTGTGACCGCTCGAATTCAAGCCACTTCGGATAATATTCGGGCAGCAGATGAAGGATGACATTTTCATACCCTTCCATAACTTGCGGGACCGAGTATGGATTATAGGCGGAAGTGCCATATGCCACTGGCGTCCAATGAACGGTCGCAGATTCCAACCTCAACGAGGCGACAAGGTTTTTCGCCGCAATGCTATATCCGGTTGAATCATTGAATCCGATGTATTTAATCGTTTTCACCTAACCTGCACCTTTCAGGAGCCCGTAAATTTCCCTAGATATTTTTTGAAAAAAAACGCGCCGTTTTCCATCAATGAATTTACGTTCTGTAAACCAAACTGCAACCTGCTGCATGATATGTTTACCGGCAGGAAAGGCCTTGCCAGAGTGGCATAGGCGGATCGCGAAAATCGTATATACTCGGGTGTTAGTCTTCCCGCGTGGAAAAGGGATGTGTCGGTTCTTTGACGCTCCCACCACATGTGACTCCAAAGATGGATACTGTATACTTTTCGAAGGCGAAGCAGGGGTTTTTCAAAAATTCCTCTTATACCTTCTTTTGTCCAGTCATAATAAAAGAAAGAGGATTCGGGTTCCACATGAATCCACTCCGGGTGCTCCCGACTTAAACGGTACGGTAAAAACGTGCTATGAGCGCTCCAGGTGCCATCAAAAGATTCATAGGTGCGGTTGAGTAAAAGTTTGGCAAAATCGGAATCCGGCACTCCCATCATGAAGGCATTGCAAAGAGAGCCTCCCGCGGCCTGTGCGGCTGCTGCCTTCCAGTCCACTTTTTCCAACCCCATGACGAATTCGTGTTCGAGTAAACGTTCCGGAAGCGGATGAATAAACAACGTATCTATGTCGGCGTATACTCCGCCGTACTTAATCAGTATTTCCAGGCGGGCAATATCGGACAAGTGAGCATACCGGTATTGACCGATTTTCGGATCGTTGTATAAGAATGAGGAAATAAATTGATCCGGCTCGATTTTCTGCAGTTGCAAAAAAGGAGCGATCAACTCCCACCATGGTCCCCACGGCATATGCTGATAATGAAACATAACTGCATCCGGTTTATTGACACCCAGACAGGAGGCAACGCAAAGGTAGTGCATCAAATGGAAAGGTTCTGTTTGCGGTCGAAGCCCGAAAACAAAATGAAATATGCGAGGTATTTTTTTCATGCTCCTAGCTCCGGTAGGTCTCAGGCAGTGTTTCTGTCCAGATATGATTGATAATTTCCGGACTATATTTTGAAACGGCCAAGCTAAAGGCCCGGTGGGATATTTCATCCCGGAGTTGATGGTCATTCATCAACCGTATGCATGCATCAGCAAACAGATCTGGATCATCTTCAATAAAGAGATGAACTCCGTTTTTAACCTCCAGCCCCTCCGCACCCTTGGATGTGGACACAACGGGAATTCCGTGGGTAAAGGCTTCCAATATTTTAATCCGGGTTCCGCCTCCTCCACGTATAGGGACAATGACGATGCCCGCAGCTTCATATTCAGGTTTTAAGTCTTTGACAAAACCCGATAATTTTATTTCCGGAAAATCTTTTAAACTTCTCATCCATTTTTTTCGAGGTGGAGTTCCGACAACGCGCAGATGCCATGGTTGAGAGCTTTTTTCCCTGAGGATAGGGGCTATACGTTCTGCAAAAAATATTATTGCATCGGTATTGGGATAGTAGTCCATCATCCCCACGAAAAGTATTGTAAATTTATGATCAGACTTATGATTTAGTGATATTTCCGGAATCGACACGACATTCGGCAAAGCAGTAATCACTTTGTCCGGGAATCTGTTTTGCAGCATATCCCGGTCGTGATGCGAACAGGTGAATATTTGATCATAAGCAGGTATGCTTTTTGTTTCCAGGTTAAAATAAGTTATTGATTCATTATTGAATTTAAATGCATTCACAAAATTTCTGTTAAGCGAAAATAATCCACTGATTGACCGTCGTGTTTCTGATTCAATATCATCGATATCAAGGGAGTAGAAAGATTGAAGTCCATGCTCTTTTAATATTTCGGCTATTGAATCCAGATAGATTCTGAATACATGAACCCTGTCAAAATTCATACGGGCTATCGTGGCCAACGTTTTATTATGCCGCAAATATTGACGATCGGCTGAATCTAATGCAAAACTCAGATCATGCCCATTGAATAGATGCCTGAAATAGTCCATAAAGCGGCGGCATCGATTCCACTGCCTTAGCTTCCATCCCGAATAACGGTATCGGTATAAGTAGTCTATTCTTTCACAGAATGGTTTGATATGAGCTGTATTTGTGGTGCTTATGGGGGAGTATCCCGCTACAAGGAGATGAATGGAATATATTTGGCTGAGGTTTGCAATCTGGTAATAGGGGCGCATTGCCAGACCAGGGCCATCCGGTGAGGGAACAATGGGAGATATGAATAAAAGCCGGGGTTTCATTGATTTTGAGGCCATGCAGAACCACAAATTTTCTTTCTATAATTTGTCTGTCTTTACCATTCAATATTCGTTAAGAATTATCAAAATTGTTATTCTGATAACATATATACGATGACCCATCAATAGGCCGACCGCAAAAAATAAATCGACACAGCTATACGCCTTTCCTTTCATGTTGTTTTTCTTGTGTTACTATTTTATGCTGCGAATAATCTTCTTAAATGCACAGGATAAACTGATTATGAATGGAAAATTTAAAATAACACTCGCGATTGCCACCCACAACAGGAAGCACTTGCTTGAGAAGATGATAACGTCTTTATACCTTTCGGGCATGGGTAACAATGTTCATTTAAGAATATATGATGATGCTTCGACGGATTTTGATGAGGATTTTCTGAAAAAAGCATTTCCAGATTCAAAGACCATTCTTAGGAATCTCGTCAATCTGGGGCCCAGCAAAAATATGCATCGGATTTTTACCGATTTCATTTCTCATGATGATGACATACTGATTCTCGCTGATTCCGATCTGATTTTTAATCCTGAATGGCTGGCAATCGTCGAGCGGATTATAGGTCATACGGATGGTATGATGAGTTTATATAATTCGGTCCTGCATAAGGGTATTCTGGGGAAAATACAGATCGATAATGTCAACATGCTGAATAAAAGAACTATCGGGGGAGCCGGAGCGGTTTTTAAAAAAGATATAATAAAAAAAATTTTGTCTGAACTGCCTCCTTCCAACACCTATGACTGGGACTGGTCAGACTATCTCGTAAAATCGGGCATCAGATTATTGGTAACGGAAAGAAGCTACGTGCAGCATATCGGCATTGTCGGGTTCAACGGCGGCAACTATTTTGGTGGTGAAACCAGCGGTTCCCTGTGTGATTATGGTATAAATTTTATCGGAGGGAATGAACATAATGAGAAGGCTCAGGGCGAATTTTTCAATGAATTAATACAGATTTACACAAAAGAAGTTGAAAGGTTTAAAAAAATTATCATTAGCGGCAAATTGCTTAGGACTTATCACTCTCTGCGGTCCATCTACAGATTATTAAAAAGTAAGGTCGTTCTAAAAATAAGTAAATGGGTTACCCGGCTCAGCAAATTATTTATTTACAAAAGAAAATCTTTTTAAACGGCTGTCTCTTTAGACTCTTTTGATGATATTTAATCAAACTATTTATTCGTTTGTTTGCTATTGACTTAAAATAGGGTCTTTTTTTATAGTACCCACCCGTGAACAATAAATTCTTAATCCAAAACGCAATTATCTTGATGTGGCGCAGCACTTTCCTTAACTTAACCTCTGTTCACTTCATAATTCCGGGAGAACGCGCGAATGAATGCCATTGCGGTCAGTGTTGTTATTCCAGCGTTGAATGAGGAATCATGCATCAGCCGCTGCCTCACATCGGTGCTTGATCAGGATTATCCCCGCGAGCGGATGGAGGTCGTTGTCGTGGACAATGGTTCCACAGATGCCACGGCATCTGTCGCACATCAGTTCCCGGTAATCGTGGTCGAGGAAGTGCGGCGGGGTGTAGCCAGGGCAAGGAACGCAGGTATACTCGCAGCATCGGGCGAAATCATTGCGTTCATCGACGCGGACTGCATTGCAAAGCAGGACTGGCTGCGAAAACTGCTTTTAGATTCGGATGATCCGGGAATCGACTGTTTTGTCGGAGACATACTGCCCATGCCCAAAGGAGGATTAATTTCGGACTTTATTCACGATCGGCACCTGATTTCGCAGAAAGCTTTACTTTCATCTATTCCTCCTGTCGCTGCCGGTGCGAATATCGCGTACAGGAAGACTGTGTTCGAGGGAATCGGGTACTACGATGAAAAATTCACAGAAGGAGAAGATGGAGATCTGTTCTGGCGTTTTGTAAAATCTAACCGGTTTCAATACCGCTTTCAGGGGGAAGCTGTTGTTTTTCATCCTCATCCATCCTCGCTTTCAGTTTTATTGAGACGCACATGCCTCGAGGGTCGTGGCCTAGCTCTGTTTCGACTCAAGCACCGGGATGATATTCCGGAGTACATGACATCCCTATTGAGATACGCCGTGGTTCTCATGTCGGCGCTGGGGGGATGCGTCAAATATCCAATCAGCGTATGCAGGGAGAGAAAGAATGGCCGGAGCCCTGCGCGAAGCTTCGCCTACCCGTTCCTGGATAAAGCCCACTCGATTTCCCTGATAGCCGGCGTACTATTTGAACTAGCCCGGGCGCGTCGGCACCGGAAGGAGCAGAACTGATGCGGGCGGAGGGAAAATCAGAAGCTTTTACTGACCGTCTTGCCCTCGATCTTGCCACGGCGTGTTTCCTTTGCTCGCCGATGCCGGACATGGTGGAGAGGATTCGTTCCGAACTTGCCGCCGTCCGCGACGTGCTGATTCGAATGTTTCCCGACAGTGCCATCGTTCTTACCGGCAGCATGTTCGTTGGCGAAGGCCAGGTGGACCGCGTGTCCGGTTATCCCGTGATCCGCAGCGACTACGATTTGTATGTTGTCAGCCCGAACCTGGGCTTCCTGTTGCCGCCGGTTGCGCGTCAAAACCTCCTGTCCACGCTAGACGCAATGCCTCTTTCCACCCAACTCGACATCAGCCTGGTATGGAAACTAATGCTTCGAATGAGAATGACCACTATTGGCGGAGCCGTTATCGGCGGAACGCTGGACATCTCGAAGATCCTTCCCTTTCTTCCCGCTCCCAGTGCGGGCAGCGCTCTGCTCCGGGCGTATCGCTTTCTATCCGCCGCGCCATTGTTCCCGGAACGGTACGAATTACTCTGCGCCAAGGGCCTCACGCGAGGCGCTCAAGCGCTGCTTCTTCACGAAGCTAAAGGCCGCCCGCGCCGGCAGTGGATTGGGCTGTCCAGCTTGGCTTTTGTCCGGAAGGCCATTGTCGGCGCCGAATCGCAGATCGGCGCCGACGCCGTGGACACCATCCAGCACGCGTGCGATACCGTTCTGGGTGCCGGATCCGGCTGTTTTTCAGCCGAAGATCATTCCCGTTACGCAACAATCCTTGGCAGCATCGCCGACCGAATCCCATTACTGTCTTCGAAAACACAGGCCTTAAAGCACGCCCTCTGGCTTATGCGTGAGAAAAGGCTGGGAATCCCTCGCCTGTCGGCCGGCACCACCATCTTGCAGGGTTTGAGGATTCTTACTGAATCGTGGCGTCTTGGCCAGCTCGATCACGAAAGCATCCGCAGGACAGAACTTCTGGCACGGAGTTTATACTGCATAAGACACGCATATAGTGATACCGATACCAGAGCAACCTACGTCGGTGTTCGCGGTTTGCTGACGAGCCTTGCCAGTTTCAACCCTAATAAGCTCTACTACGGCCAGCGAGGCGTACCGATATGAGTAATCGTCTCGTCTCGGTCGTTATTCCCTGCTTCAATGTCGCGGATACAATTGAGAGGCTGATCAGGTCTCTGCACGAGCAGCAACTTCCCGACAGTGTAGAACTTGAGATCGTGGCGGTAGACAACGGCAGTACGGACGGTACATTGGAACTGCTGAGCCGTCTTCCGGTCCGGGTCGTTGAGGAATCGAAGTGCGGCCCGGCCGCCGCGCGAAACGCCGGCGTGCGAGCGGCCCGAGGCGAAATCATTGTCTTTCTCGATGCCGACATGCGCGCCGCCCACAGCCGCCTGATCGCGGAGCACCTGAAGACAATTGACAGACACGTCGACGCCGGAATCTCGGGCGGTGCGATTACGCATGATCCGAAGCAGAGAAGTCTAATCGCTTTCGCAGAGAACGCAACTGCCCAGTTCAACTGGCACGACCGTCTTCCCGCCGGCGAGCTGACATTTCAACCCGCGGGCAACCAAGCATTTTGTCGTACACTGTTCGACGAGTTGGGACCATGGAATGAGTCGCTTCTCTACCTGGAAGATTTCGAGTGGAGTCAACGCGTCATCCGGTCCGGCCGCAAGATTTACTTCAATCCAGCCGCCGGCGCCTACATAACGGGAAGAGAATCGTTGGGCGCAATCATCTATAAGTTCTACACATGGGGGCTGAACGTGCGGGAGTTTTACCTGCCGGGCCGGACATCGCAGGTGTGGTTGTTCCGCGACAACTCCAGTCTGTTCTGGGTAAACGCGCCGTTACGGATGTTGAACGAGACGTGGGTCACGGTGAAACGCTGGTTTCCCTTCTATCCCGTGAAAACGCTCCTGCTGATTCCCTTGTTTCTCATCTACCGGGCCGCCTGGGCAACGGGAATGGTCGTAGGCGCATATCACTACTTCAAGAAGAGATAGAACAACCGTCATGATGTGACTGTCAGATCGGGTGTTTCGGGGAGATCAAGCAGCGATGCATATTCCGGATATGCCGCTCACGGTTTCACCTTTTGAATTCACCGCATAAACAGTACCTGGATACTTAAGGTAATTTTTCAGCACATCGCAGATGGTGGCCCCGAGGTTGAACGGGGCATTGGAAGCGCCGATAACGGCGACAGATTTCGGATTAAAGAATTTTTCCATGCAAGCTCACTCTGGCTTATATATTCTTGCATTATTCATTATATTGGCTAGCTACGAAAAACCGTGGATTTATTTTGATACACTTTGTGTCGGTGAATGGGATGAGTATTTTAGGAAATCACCTTTCGGACTTCGCAAATTAAAACGAAAATCATTAAAATATCGAGAGTTTATGCTTTTGAATAATTCGACAAAGTTATTGTACCTTTTCTTTATGCACTGGCGTTATCATGGCTTTAAGTTTGCAATGGATAAAGTTAAAATAAAATTGTTAAAAGGATAGATTCGGTTAATCAGCTGTGAGAACGATGGATTCAAAAAGGATAAGTGAATAACGATAAAAGCTGAAATAGTTTTTGATGAATTAAGAAAGATAAAAAGGCATGATCGAAAATAAAAAGATTAGTTATTCTCAGAAAATCCGTGGATTGATCCAACTACGCCGCGCCCTGGTTCTGGTCTGGGATAGCGCCAAAATGTGGACATTGGCCGGTTTGGGTCTCATGGCAATTCAGGCGTTTCTACCCCTTCTGGCTCTCTATATGATGAAGCTGATTGTGGACGCCGTCACTGCCGGAATAAGCGCTCCGGACAAAGAAGCAGCTCTGCGACACATCTTTGTATTGATCGGTCTGACCGCTATTGTAGCCCTACTGACTGCGGGGTGCCGTGCTTTATCCGAAATTGTCAGAAATAATCAGAGCCATTTGGTGACTGATCACGTCACGGATTTAATCCATCGCCAGTCTGCTGTAGTCGATCTTTCCTATTACGAAGACCCCAATTATTATGACACCCTCTACAGGGCGCAGCAAAATGCACCCTACAGACCCAACAGCATGGTTAATTCATTGACGCAATTAACGCAAAGCGGAATTTCCCTTCTTTCATTGGCCGGGCTTCTTTTTTACCTGCACTGGGCCATAGCTGTGATTTTATTTATCGCTGTTTCTCCCGGCATCATTGTCAAAATCCGTTATGCCGATCGGCGTTATGAGTGGTTCTGCCGGAGGTCGGAAGCAAACCGGCGGGCGGACAACTATCATCAGATGTTGACGGACGAGGGCCATGCCAAGGAAGTGCGACTCTTCGATCTGGGCAACATCTTCCGGACGCGGTATCGAGACCTGCGGCAAATGCTCCGCAGAGAACAACTTTTACTTGATAAAAGCCGCTCCACATTCGAGATGATCGCACAGACCGGAGCCATTCTGGCACTTTTCGGCATGCTGGTTTTCGTCGCTCTACGGACGGTTCAGGGGGCCATGACCCTAGGGGATATGGTTATGTATTATGGAGCTTTTCAACGGGCTCAAGGCTACTTGAATGATATTCTTGGCGGACTTGCCGGCCTTTATGAGGACAGTATGTACCTGAATCATCTCTATGAATTTCTGGATCTTAAACCCCGGATGACCGTATCTTCGCTTCATGCGAAAACTCCAAGACCCATGCATACGGGAATTGAATTGGAGCATGTTTCCTTCCGTTACCCGACAACAAACGTCGGCATTTTGCACGACATCAACTTGACCATCCGGCCCGGAGAAATTGTCGCTCTCGTGGGTGATAACGGTGCCGGAAAGACGACGTTAGCCAAATTACTCTGCCGTCTTTATGATCCTACCAGCGGACGCATTACCATAGACAGCAACGATTACCGTGATTTCGACATCAAGGCTCTACACCGTGAAATTACCATGATCTTTCAGGATTATATCCATTACCCATTTTCTGCCAAAGAAAATATCTGGATCGGGGACGTTCGACTGAATTCCGATGACGACCGTATCCGGAATGCAGCGCAACAGGCGGGAGCCGACGAAATTATCAGTCGTCTGCCGCTTGGGTATGATACCATTCTGGGGAACCGATTTGATGGAGGAACTGAACTCAGCATCGGCGAATGGCAGAAGTTGGCTCTTGCGCGGGCATTTTTGCGGGACGCCCAGTTGATTATTCTGGACGAACCGACCAGTTCCATGAGTGCCCGGGTGGAACATGAAGTTTTTGAAACTTTCCGGACATTGCTGAATGGACGATCCGCTCTTCTGATCAGCCATCGCTTCACCACTGTCCAGATGGCGGATCATATCTGCGTCCTTGATGGAGGACGGATTGTGGAACGCGGCAGCCATCAAGAACTGATTCAGTTGAACGGTTATTATGCCCGCTTATACGAATTTCAATCACATTATTACCGTTAACTTGCAGCAAAGAGTATATGAGGGATAACAAAAGTCAAAATAAAAGCAAAAAAACAAAATTGCAGCTTTCTTGCATCCATTATGCGAGTCTCCTTGCAGTGCTAATAGTATATACAATTGTCTTGCGTAATAAATTTATGAAGCAGAATCGTTTTTAACGATTTCCGGTTGAAAGGTAGCATAATATTGGAATTTGAGAAACCGTGGACTACAGGAAGAAACCTGCTTTCTTTCTCGTCTTGGCGGGCCGAAAAGGCCTTCTCATTGTTTCCACCTACAACTGCTCAACAACATTGACTGATCTGAAGTGAAGATTATCAAAAGAAATGCTTGCCGCCCTTTTCGCTTTACACCGGGTCTGTCGAAAATAAGTAATTATATCATGTGAGTTCGATTCCCATGCACTTCCGCCATTTTATTCATCAATTTCGATTTTTATCGAGTGT
>Ga0209200_1001854_pt1 | contig 20607 bp, 32 predicted proteins | sample AD_UKC033_MetaG_FD_184406 | JGI IMG/M metagenome (GOLD analysis project Ga0209200, IMG submission 184406) | Active sludge microbial communities of municipal wastewater-treating anaerobic digesters from USA - AD_UKC033_MetaG (SPAdes) (version 2) | ecosystem: Engineered > Bioreactor > Anaerobic >...
CATAATGGATGAATTGACCTAAAAACAACCATAAAGATTGAAAATATTAACGCAGGAATTTAAAGCTCTTCTAATTGGTGCTAAATCGAAACCCTCAAGCAGCCCAGAAAACGAGGTATATAATCAAAATGGTGCGCAAATTTTCGATACTAACATGGGTAAAATCCATATAAAAGTCCCATCTGATCTAACGGTTCAGGACTCTGGCGAAGATGCGGTATACTTGGCTAAGCCAAGTCACCCTAAGACAGTTATCACCATTATGGAATGGGATCCAAAAACATTAGGCATTAGTCAATTAAGTGAATATGCCAAGTTTACTGGATATGATAAAGGTGTAGAGACTGCACATACTACAGATGACAACAAGCCCTTGTTGTTTTATGTGCTATACGAAGGCTTGGACAATAACAATAAGCCCACATATAGCTACGCAGGTTATATCGATTATATCAAGGAAAAAGGAGTAATTGTTGCAATAAATGGCAACTCTAAGACTCGCTATGAAAGTGAAACTGTTACCACGTTTACTGATGTTGAGTTCTTAGATATATGTAAATCATTCGGGTTCGAGAAATAAGCAGCAGAAGCAGTAAGAATTGGTTGTATACAACATACAACCAATTTTCTTAAATACCCCTAAGATAGTTATTTATAATATATTTCTCTGCATTTATCTCTATCTCAAAGTAATCAATATCAATAAATCGCGTAAATTCCCACGCAATCAATGCAGCGTTAGATCCATCAAATAAGACCTTGAAATTAGTTGTTAGTTGTACACAACCAATTTAGACTATTTTATAATCAATAACAAATTCCTCTTATCATAGTGGAGCGGTTTGGTGTCGATATAATCATCCAGCGTATCCAACAATCGCGAGAAATTGCCTTTATCCATTCTCATTTTTGCTCTAGCATCCTTCGCAAGCATCTTCCCGCCATTAGCTGTGATGAGAGCCCGCAAGATATCTCCTCTATCCCGCTGGAGCGGCTGAGGCTCGACCTTCTCCAATGCAGCTAGGCGGCGGCGATCATAGGCAATATCGAGGCAGATCCTGGTGGTATCCTGCTCTTGCAGGCTCTCCAGGGAGGCTAATTTTGCGCGCAAGGCGGCGTTTTCTTCTTGCAGACCGGTTACTCTATCCTCCAGAGAAGAAATGCGATCCTGCAAAGGCTGGATGGCCTCTTGGATTGCCTGAATTAGCTGCTCTGAAGGCGATTCAAAACCGGCTTTGGGTGAAGGCCCAAAGGTATTTATGCTGGCTGAGGCTAGTTTAGTCATACGGTTGTGCTCCTGCAGACGGAGTTCTCCTGTCAGGGTGGTCAGACCCTAGCGGGAACCAATCTCTTTTTTATTACTATTATTGAGCTAAGATTTCGTTTATTGATGATAAAGATTGCTAAATTTTATATGCTCCAGAGCCTATCATAGCATGGCATTGTACTTCACCAAAGACGCGATGCCTAGATGACGGATGGGGATACACTCTCCATCTTCTCATCGTATGCGCGTTTTAATTTTCGCACTGCATCCCCCAAAGTAGCGCCGCGCATGCCGGTTTTCTTCATCTCATCTCTGATATCTTTTAAGATCTGCAATGATTCGTCATCAAGATAGGTCTGAGCCATGACACAATGTAAGCACTTATTCCTTATATACCTTCCTATGATAAGTCTTATATATGACTATGACATGTATATGGGTGGTGAAGTACAATGAGTAAAAAACTCGTCTACCAAGTCGAAAGCCCAAAAACGCAAAGCATCGACGCTGTAAAAGCCCTTCTTGCCTACAAGAAAGTCGCGAGCGATCCACTGCCTCAGGAGGTCAGCCTGGATGGTGGTCGCTTGGTGCTGGTTATGAGCAACAAGAAGGATGCTTATTACACTGTAACCTCGCGCGCGTGCTCTTGCCCCGCCGCGACCTACAACCCTGGGAAGCCGTGTAAGCACTCCAGGAAGTACTTCCCCCAGCCCAAGAAGAGCAGGGAGGAGTTCGAGGCTGAAGGAGAAGCGATCATCGCGGCACACTTCAACACCGCGAAGAGGCTGGCCAGACCACCAGACATTAGGGACAGCCTGACAGGATGGCCGGAGGGCGCACACGGCCCGGTGGAGGCGATTTGAATGGCCTCCTCTTCATTATCGCTGCCCACACCTGCAAATGTGGTTGTGGTTCTTGACGGCCTCGATGCATTGGCCTCCAGGGTGACAGATCTGAAGAAGGAGACGCTGGAGAAGGAGACAGCCGTCTTGGAAGCAATCATCAAGAGGGTAGTGCCTCTTATCCCACTTCTGAGCAAAACCCAGGTGTACTCTTGCCGGTGCCGGATTACCATCGCGCACGATAGGACTGACGCTCCACTCGATGGGGGAGCGTATTTCTACAGCGAGAGTGATTTGATCCTCTACGAGAACGGCCAGCTGGTCCGGACGCATCGGTACGGTGACTTTCGGGTGAGCCCTGGGCAGAGTTGGGAAATCTTCGATGAATATCCACTTGATGCCGCCGCCGTGGTTGAGGCATTCGGCCTTGATGCCGTCGCTGCAGGTATGGTCAAGGCGCTGGAAGAGGCCTCGGAGATGATTATTCTCTCCCCAGAAGCCGAGACCAGACTGAATGCTTTGTCAAAAATACTGGAGGATTTGAAATGAACTCGCGAAATCTGACGCCTACACATCTCAACAACTGCGAAGAGGTGTATGGCGACCTGGGAGAGGTCGTGCCGGTGGACGAAGATACCGTATCTGCGCTCATAGGGCCCTGGGCGATCCTGCTACCGGCCAGCCTACCTGAAGCTGCCGAGCGGCCATATCGGCGTTCTGAGGATCGACGGCGAGCATTACGTGCGGGAGGACTGAGCCCAGTGCACACTACAAAAAGCTTTCCTTCGCCGGAGATCATCAGGCTCCACGAATGCGGCTTCGTTACGGGGAGGCTTAATGATATCGTACCTGGCCAGCTCCAGATCGAGAGCTTCCGGATCGAGGTACCGCCGGACATGTGGGTCTCCACGGGCGATCTCCGAGCTCTACTGGGAAAAAGGGTCTGGCTGGCGGTCATAAATGGACAACACCGACTGGCTGAGATGACGCCACGGAGGGATTTTTGATGGGAATTACTGATAAGCTTCCGCTATTGAATAGCAAAAGCAAAATAGTAAAGATTATTGGATATGTTCTGTACGCTTTCGTTATCCTGATGATTATCGGAGCGATGGTACCGGCTCCGTCGGGCGACAGGGAGTCTTCTCAAGCAGCTGAACGCCAAGAAGAATCAGATAATTTGACCGAAGAAGATGTTGAAGACCTGGTTGGCGGGCAAAAATCTATTGCCGTATCAGATGATGGCTATGTTGTCATTATGCGTCCTGACGAAGAATATTGGAGCCTGATATCAATAGAAAGTGATACAACAGACATGTTCAAAAAGTTATTCGAAGACCAACGTGTTACCAGCGCTAGAATAAGCACCTATCTAAAGGGAATTGACGAATATGGCAATGAGGGAACGACGCGCGGAGCTTCGTTTACAATGACTAAAGAAACCGCCTCAAGAATCAACTGGGATAATTTCCTCTACAGCAATCTCCCCGACGTAGCAGACGATGCATATATCAATCCTAAACTATTCGAGGATTGATATTTATTCTTTTTTTTTAAAGATTTCTTGACCAATTTTTATCGCAAACCCATATTTTAATTTTTAAGGCCATTAATTTTGTCTCAGCCTACAAATCCCTATCCAAGCAGGAGATCTTGCCAGAAACGTGACGTAGCTAAGGCGACGTGGGATGGAAGGCAAAGGGCGATGAGTTATTTGATGGTTATTTGATGGCTGGTCAGAGAGAGAGGGCTTCCGCATCTCCTCCACTAATCGCCTGTGACACTGGATATTGGTTTTTCCAAGAAGTCGAAGGCGGCGGCGCTGGTGACGGCGATGGTGATAGACAGAGGAGAGCAGGCCATCTATGATACTATGTAGCGAATCACGATCTTCATTATATGAGGCAGGAGAGCACCATCGCCGAGAACGATAATATTATCTTTTTTTCGATCTTCATTATACGAGGATGGAATTTCTGACCGTCTTCTCCAGCTCGTACTCCTCCAAATGGCGTATTTTCTTGATTTAATATTTTGCGTTTTGCTGGATGACTCCATTCCTCTATCGCATTCTTGAAATGATTTGATGAAAATAATATATCCCTTTAACACTTCATTTGACCTGGACTTTCTATCTAAACCGTGCATGTGATTGGTTTTTGTTGGTCTTTGATAAAGGTTTACAACTTGTTGTGAACCCATGCCCTCGGTATATACACAATGGTACGATATTGGGCCCAAACACTAATATGCTCTGACGATTTATTGTTTAACGGAGGTTGGTTAATGCGTACAAAAAAATCAATGCTTACGGCGTGGCTCAATTGCAAAGTTCCTGCCCACATTCGTGAAACGGTTGAAGATTATGCTATCCGCGAGAACCTGAGCCTAGGGGAAGCAACTCGACATTTTCTTGCCATTGGAATACAGAAATCAAACGGCGACGCCCTGAAGACAGTCAATTTGGGGGCGTAGACCTGGGAAAACCCTCTCGCAAGAATACAAGATTGATGCTAAAGCAAATCACGCGCCCTCTCCCCACAGAAATAGACGACGAACCAGAACTGCTCGATCTATCTGCATTGATTACATCTACCAGCGACGAAGATCTAACGTTAAACGAGCGCATCATCGTTGAGCAGCCGGTTCAGTGGTGGGTCAACGATTCTGGCAGTTCAGTTAAATTATACAAAGATGGCGGGCTTGACGGCGAAATCAAAGGAACAAGCAAATATCGACCACTTTGCATCGAATTCCCCCGCGACACATCACGTCTCTGGCGAACGACCTTAGGTGAGCGCATTAAGCCCACACAAATTAGCTCGCTGCTATCACAAAACACAGACGGCGCATCCCGATCACCGAATTTTTGCTATAAGTGGGATCAGCCCGATGAAGGTTATTATAAAGCCAGAGCCAAAGAAGGGCTTGCTGAGTTCATAGCAGACACCCGATCAAATTATTATTGTGTACCTGAGGGCGCGCCTTTAAGATGGATGTTCAAATGTCCGGAGCAGAGGAAGACAATGGTCCGGGTGGAGGGAGTCCCAGATTGCTCTCAACTCGATGAATCAGATGGGTGCAGTTATTTTGAGGATTGCTCCGATTATGGAAGCGGACATATGGAATTGCCACCGCCCAAAACATACAACGGTGACATTCTCATCTACGTCAACCCAAAGACGGGTCAAGCAGAGTACATATGCCCCAGATGTAGTTATAATAATAGCAAAATGTTCGGGGGGGATGGACATCCTGTAAAACATCCGATAACCAGAGAAATGAGATCTGTACTGTCTGAGGCCGGTATAATCCCATCAAAGGAATATAAATATAAAGACCGGACCGTGGATGTTGATGCAATCATTACATTGGTTAACACAAATCCTGGGATCAGTTACTACAGGATTGACCAGGCCTTTGGATGGCCGAAGGGAACCGCCGAGCGCCTCATTAAAAAGCAGCTGAAAGGCAAGGTCAAGGTGCGCAAGGGCAGGAAGGGATACAGGGTCTATCTTGCATGAAATCGCTATGCATTGCACCGTTTTTGAGAAAAATAGGTGTAATTAATGCATATAGTATTAGTGAAGAAAGATCTTTTGAGGTGATTATGCAACCAATTGGAATAAGACTTTTAATTCAGAGGGACAAAACCGGCGAAATGGATATCAGAATACCGAAATGGATAGGTGATCAACTGGGCAATTTGTTATTAATGCAGTATGATGGTGCCCAATTAATAATTTCATCTGCCGCAAGCATTAATTAATATTTTTAAATTAAATTCAAAATAAAACTAAATTCGAACCGCCTGGATCGGAGGCGGTGCGAAGAGGTTACTATGCCAAACAATACGAATGATAGCCTAGGCTATGAAAATCTTTCCCCTGAGTCAGATCCCATCGATGGGCTCATCAGGGAGATCTGCATCGTACACGCGAACGGCACCAGTTTTTGCGCCCGACTAATAGCGATCCACAACGAAAATGAATTGTGGTTTGAGTCGAAGAGCGGCCAGAAATGGATGGTGCAGCGCCGGGCTGTGACAGGCATTCGGCCGTTACATCATGCCACAAGGAGATGCTGACGATGGCCGCTTCAGTTTTCCTGGATAACCGCAGGCACGACAGACGCCTAACCGCGCGCGTTTTCTGTGCGGATTGCGGCCGGCCCAGAAGGATGGCGGACGACGACTTAGAAGAAATTTTCTCCGAGTCCGATTTTTGTCAATGCGTGGGAGGGCGGTGCTGAATGGATTCTTTTGATCGCTCTGACATCCTGCGAACCTTCCAGCTCTTCCACCAGACCAGCGATATAAGAGAGGGGCGGATCCTTAACGCTGGAAAGTTCAGGACCATAAGCGGCTACTTCGATGATGCTGGAGTTATGACAGATGCCGTTGTAGGATTTGCAGATGAGCCCTTCCGGGCGTACTATTTCACCATTAATCCAGTGCGACGCGATCTCTTTGCTCGATCTGCCAATAAGTTCACAAAGTACGCAAAGGAGACAACAGCGGATGCTGATATCATTGAGCGCCGATGGTTGCCTATCGATCTGGATCCTATCCGGCCGGCCGGCATCAGCTCCAATGAAGAAGAGCACGCTGCCGCCATACAGAAGGTCATGGACATCAGAGAATGGCTTATATCGAAGGGCTGGCCCGCCGGAGCCTTCATCCTGGCAGACAGCGGCAACGGCGGGCACCTGGCAGTAAAGATCAGCCTGCCCAATGATGAAGCGGCCAGGGAATTGGTTAAGAGGTTCTTAGAAACACTGGATGCCGCTTTCTCAGACGATGAAGTCAAAGTGGATACCACCACCTACAACGCCGCTAGGATCTGGAAAATTTACGGAACAACTGCCAGGAAAGGCAGCGATACCAATGATAGACCGCACCGCCTTGCTAAGATCTTGGATGCACCTGATGAGATGGTCACAGTATCGAGGGAGCAGATAGAAGACCTGGCAGCAACCAAGGCGGCACCGAAAGGGCAGCATGCGGAGAAAAGCCATACCGATTTCGATCCAAGGCAATATGCTGAGGCTCACGGGGCCACAGTTGCTAAAGTGAAAAGCGGATGGGTGGACCCAAAAGGCAAGAGATGGACCCTTGCAATTCTGGAAGAGTGCCCATTCAATGCTGATCATAACAGAGGCGAAGCATGGGTAGGCGTTGCAGACAGTGGAGAACGCGGGTTTGGGTGCCCCCATGATGGATGCAAAGGCAACGATTGGCACGCGCTTAGGGAGTTGTGGGAGCATGATAGGAAATTCTCAGAAGCAAATCCCCCACTGACCCGCGCGAGATGCGATATGATAGAAGCCGAGACTGGCGTGCACATCTACAATGCAGTTGACGACCCAAATCAAAATGCGATTTCGGAGGAAGAGCTTAACGCTTATTCGCTACCAGCAGGCCCAAAATTCGAATGCAATCTACCAAATGACCATTTTATTCAAAGGTTCATGGCTTATGGATCTGATATCTCAGATGCATACTCCGAATATTGGTTCGGCGCCGGCCTCTTCGCCCTGGCAGTGATCGCAGACAAAAAAGTAAAAATTGCACTGAAACAAGGCATCATTTACCCAAATTTATACATATCGATAAATGGTAAATCGAGCCTTGCCAGAAAGTCAACTGTGGTCGATAAAGCAGAGGCGATGCTCTGCCAGGTGAGACCGTCTCTCTTGCCTGCGATGGTGCCCACAGAATTCAGCCCAGAAGCATTTACAGAGCACCTGAGCGATTATAATCATGCAGCGTGGGTTAGGGATGAAGCTGCAGGGGTGCTGTCCCTCATGAAAAAAGACTATATGAGGGGCTTTAAAGATTCGTTAATGCAGCTTTACGACTCCAAGCCTTTTTACCGGAAGCTGAGAACATCGCAGAGGAAGGGCGCTAAAACAGAATTCAGAGTCGATGATCCGTACTTAAATCTGCTATGGGCGACCACGGACGCAAGTTTGGGCGCAAACACTGAACAGAATGACACTCTCTCTGGATTCATGGCCCGGTTTTTATTCTTCTTCCCGCAAGGAAATAAGACAAAATGGTTGCCTCTGGAAGAAGGGACGACGGCCAACAGCATCTTTGAGGGAGTGGTGAGGGATCAGCTTGCAGAAATAGCCGCTAAAATCGGAGAGCTGCAGGAATGTCAAGCCATGCACTTCAGCCCGGAGGCTGCACGCTATTACACCGAATGGCAGAGAATCCGGGAGCAGGAATGGACGGCAAGCAACGACGGCAACGCGATGCAGATATACAGCAGGCTCGCGCCTACGGTGATCAAGCTCGCCATGCTCTTTGAGTTGGGAATGCCAGGATTCGATCCTTCCAGACCGATCAGGGTTGAATTTATCGAGGAGGCATGCGGACTGGTGGACTCATATTTCATGCCCACCGCCCGAGCCGTCTATGATCTCGTGGGCGCAAATGCGGAAAAAAACGTGATTGATCGAATTGTCGCGTATCTGAAAAAACACAACGGTAAGGCAACGAGAAGGGATATTTTGAAGGACGTTAAAATCAAGAGCGGGGATTTCAATGATTACCTTTCCACAATGATGGAGAGTGGGATGGTCGAGTCCAAAACCGTTAAGCGCGGAGGTAAAGGGCGGGATTCTGTATATATATTCCTCTGCAGTGTCTCTAACGTAGCCAACGTAGCCAAAGTAGCCAACGTCGCTAACGTCGAAGAAATTCATCCTGATAATAAAGGAGGAAAGGAAGAGACGATGGCGACGTTGGCAACGATGGATACTTTGGCAACTTTGGCGGCGAAGGGGCTGGATGGCGGGAAGACCGCTATCAAGAAGCCAGCAAACGACGATCATGGATTCCAGAAGTTCAAGGGGAAGATGGCAAAACACCAGTGTTGTCTTTGTGGGCGGTCCTTCCCGTATCCTCTGACTCCCTACTTCAACAAAGGTCAGAGCGGGTATATCTGCACCACATGTCACATGGAAGGCCCTCCTCCGGAGCTTGAGAAAGCGGATTCTCAGACAAAGTTGGAGGCCGGAGCATGAGCCAGATCTTGCGGGCCGACGTCGTTGCCGTCGATTCCGTTCATGTGGTTATCATCTGTCCGATTTGTGGCAAGTTTCATTGGCATGGATCGAACGGTATTCTCACCGATCTCAATTATGGAACGAGGGTGCCCCACTGTACAGGGGGCGATGCAGGCCGATATCGGGGAGAGTACGAGCTGGTCACCCATGAGTGGACAACTCGTAAGCCGAAGCTCAGACCGCGGGATATCGAGGCCTGGAGAGACATCCAGAGAAGCAAGAGAGCGACCCTAGAAGACCAGTGGGAGGCCCAAGAAGAGGCTGAAAGAGACGACCGGATACTTTCGGTGGTGAGATCGATTCATGCCCATGGAGGCCGGTTAGCACGCTGGAGGATAGCTCTACAGGCGAACGTGGCCCCTATCCACGTCACCGGGTGGATGAATCGACATGGCATCTACTACGGCAGCGGGCGGTACCAGGCCATTTCCAGATCGCAGGCTGGCCCGGAGCTGAGCAAGATTTTTGGATGGGAGGCCTCGGGATGACCGAACCTGAAGCCTTCCGCCAAATCCTTCTTGAGCAGCTATCGCGAGCGGCGGATGAGATCAGGTGGATTGATGAGCAATTATCCTCCCTTTTTTGGGGCAAACCAGGAGCAGGAACCGTATGAAGAAAGGCAAATCGAGAACTCACAACGCAAGAATGGATTTGTTGAGACGCGATGCAGCCAATGCCCGGCGATATGACCGGCAGGAATACGACAAGCCACAGAACGAGGAGAGCTGAGCGATGATCCGACAATTCATGAGAAGGCTGGAGAGCCTGGAGACGGCAGCAAAGCCGCCCATGATATCAACGTGGGCCGAATTCATGGCCGACGAAGATAACACAAGAGATCTCAGTCCGGAATTCTCCATCTCCCTGGAGCAACTGCTGGAGAAGCAAACATGAAAGCGGCGGCTCTAGATCGGCGGCTCTCTGAAATCGAGCGCAAACATCCACCACGGGATCGGCTGCATGAAAAAATGGAGCGTGTTTTCTCCAGGTGCACTGATGATGAGCTTAGGTGGATAATTGAGATCACTCAAAAACCTGACCCATTTGCTGATCCAGCGATTGAAAATACCTACTGGGACATCATGAGCCGGCATGGGTGGTTTGGGGAGAGCTGAGGGGGCGGGGGTAACGATTAATTTCAATAACATGGAGTACATAAATGACAGAGAATAAAAACGTAAAGAGACGCGGAATCACACTCAACTCACCTTCTGATGCGCGTCGTATTATTCGGCGCGTTGTGGACAAAGCTTTTGCGACTGGTACGGAGCTGGAGCACGCTGGACGGCTGTCCCAGCTTATGACCTGCTGGCTGAAGGCATGGGAGCTGGACAAAATCAGCGACATCGAGGCGCGGCTCAGTGCTTTGGAGAAGGAGACTAAAAAATGAGGTTCAGTACATTTGAGGAGAGGTTAGCCGGCCTTGAGGAACAACAAGCGACCAGGAATCCGCTTCACTCCCCACTTTCCGATCTGACCGATGAAGAGCTTCGCAAGTTGCAGGAGATCGCTGCCCGAACAAAGAACGTCGATGTGACCGATGAGGATGATGCTTATCTCGAACACTTGGCAGAAAAATACGGGTGGCCGGAGGCAGAATGAACGCATCAGCACTTGATAAGCGCCTCCGAACCATCGAGGCAAAGAACACCTGTCATATCGCTACGCTCGCGGATTATGCTTTGTGGCGCGCGAATCCCAACCGCGACCCGAACCCCCAATTCTCGCCTGCGATGCAGAAGTGCCTGGAGGATTTCCGTAAACACACCATGGAAAGGGAGCGTTTGGCTGCTCAGAATAAGCATTGACCTCGGGAAGAGGTCAGACTTGATCCTGCCCTGGAAAACTGTCTAAATGTTTTCGGGAGGCGTGGAGCGCACCCTCCTAAGACAGTTCTCGTATTCCAGTGATCCGCGAGTATAGCGAAGATTATTATTATTATCAGAGGAATTTTATATGAAACAGTTTATTGTCTACTGGGCTAGCCATTCTGGCCAGCCAGACGAAGGGAGAATATTGTATAGCCGATACGAACGCGCGCTTTCAGATTTGAATCAGAGCCGCCAAAAAACGATCCGATTTATCATACCCGTCAACGGCTCGAAGGGTTGGCATCCCGGTTTCGATCCGGACGCGACAGAAGAGATCGCTGCCCTGGCAAACGAGATCGAGAGCAAGAAGGCTGTTCTGAAATCGGTATCACAAGACATCGAGGATTTCATGGGGGTGGTTGGCTACCCGTCGCTTGAATTGCTTGGCCAGGAGCTGGCAGTTGTCAAGCGGCATCTATCAGACGCCATACACAAAAACAAAGCCGCAGCCATCGTAGCATCCGGTCGCAATCCCAGACTGAGCCCGGCAGAGGTCCAGGACCTGGATGAGGTGGTGTTGGCGAACGCCGCACTCGCTGAGGCCCGAGAGCAGTTTGATCCACAGATTGCGGATTTGAGTGACCGGTTAAATCGTGGCCGGGCGATACTTGCACGGTAGGAGGGGGCCATGCGAAAGAAGATTAAAAATGGCTGCTGCCCAATCGCTTCTCTTGCCGGGCAGAGTCGTTGCTTGGGCTCCGATTGTGAGTGGTTCGACTTAGAGAACACCGGATGCTTGGTGATCGATGGTATCCGTTGCTGCATTGCGGCAATTAAGGAGGTCAGGGGGGATTTGGATGGTCGTAATCCGTGAAGCGGAAATCGTGATCAACCCAATAGACAACGTGACCCCAGCCCTGAGCCGGCTAGCAAACATGATTTCCGGCCGGTTCTCAGGCGTCCGGATGGACATTGAACTTGCCGATACGATATTTAGCGATCTTCAACGCGTCACAGATCTTACCGCCGGCCTGGGCGATAAAATCAATGTGGATGTCGCCCTGAACGACAATTCGGCCAACGTCGCCCGAAACATCTCCAACAACTCTCAACAAGCAGCCCGTGGAGTCGAGAAGATAGCAGATGCCAGCAGCAAAGTTGGCCGGGAGCTGAACGAGACTGAACGCAAGAGTAGCCGGTTCTTTTCGAATCTTGAACAGAGCTCCAGAAGCGTCGTTGCCTCGCTGGACGGCGTCTTAACCAAGTTTGCAGCGATCGCTGTGACTGGATCAGCTGGTGGTGTGTCGTGGCTCAGCGCAAAGAGCAGCGAGAAGTACAAGCAGGAGGTCGTCGAGTCGATCGGGACCAGAAATGGTATGCCGGAGGCTGCTATTGCCAAAGAGTTCATAGGCGAAGCAGGCGAACCCGGCCAGGAGTACACAAGCGGCAGCCAACGCGCAGACCTCATGCGCTATATCGAGCTGAACACCAGGGCCCGAGGGGAGAATGCTACAAGTGCAGTCCGCGGTGTCGAGAAGTTGGCCTTTTCAAGCGAGACGGCAGAGCGGTTGGGGTACGATGCCGAATCGCTGATGCGTATAGCCACCCGCAAATCCTTGAGCGGCCTGCGGCCAGACCAGAAGTCTGACATAGAATCCATATTTGGGAAAGATTTCTCCAGGAAGAGCCTTACAACTCGGATGCAGATACTGGCTGAGTTTGACAAGAAGATAGACATCGACGAGGCCATGGAAGAAGACCCCGAGAAAGTCTTGCAGTTCAAGCTTGATGCCATGTCCAAGTCGGTCGGTAAGGCGATGATCGGGCCAATGAACTCCCTTCTTGACGTATCACTCAAAGTCGTGGACGGCCTGGCATCTATCCCAGGTATGCCCCAGATCGCAGGTGTTGGCCTAATGGCTACTACTGCTGGTATCGGCCTGAAATTGATGTTTGATGCAGCTGGAATGGCGTCAGACGGGATGCTCGGTGTTGTCCGGGTGCTTGGTCTGACCAAGAAAGCGGAGGGCGAGCTGCTAGTCGTCCAAAAAGTCAGGGCAGTAGCAACGGCCATGTCCAACGCTATGACCTGGGCATCAGTAACGGCAAGATCCGCTCTGACCAGCGCCAACACCGCCGAAGCCGTATCTCATGCGATGGCGACGGGCGCTATGAAAGGCGATTTTGTGGCGACTGAGCTGAACACCGTCGCCAAGAACCAGGGGACTGTAGCTCGGATCAGGATGACGGCGAGCACCTACGCATCTGCTGTGGCCGAACGAGCCCACACTGCCGCTACCATGATTGGCAGTGCCATCACCTGGGCGCGAGTGGCTGCTGTAGGAGCGATAACCGGGGCAACATTTGCCAATATAGGCATCACATCAGCCTCAAGCATTGCCATGGGAGGCCTGACGGCCGCAGAGGCGCTCGCTACCGTGGGAGCTTATGCCCTGGCGTCCGGTGTCTGGGCCGCCCTATCGCCATTGCTTCCATTCGTGGCGGCGGGGGCAGCACTGGCAATCGTCTTGGGGGCCGTGGCAGCCAAAGCCGGCCTGCTTGAGCCTCTACTAAAAGGCCTGGGGAAGATCGATCTTGGCCGGGTCTGGAAGGACCTGATGAAAGGCGACCTGGATAAGGCATGGCGTGACATTACCAAAGGGTTCAAGCTCCCATCAGGCCGGGAGATGTGGGCTAACCTGACTGAAGGCCTGCCAGATTTAGGTAAAATCTGGAATGACATAACGAATATCAAACCTCCCGATCTCGGAAAGTTGTGGGGCGACCTGACAGAAGGTTTACCCGATTTAGGCGAGCTCATTAAGCTGCCGTCGCTGGCGGATGTCACCAAGAACCTCGATATGCCTAAAATCACGTTCACTGCGGCCGTTGGACCAGTGGGCCTGATCCTTAAGCCTCTACTGGACATGATCAGGCTTCTGGGGGGCCTGGTAGACGGTTCCAGCACGATAGAGGACATCCTCGCAGCCGCTACAAAGAATTGGACCACAATGGTAGGTATCCTGAGCGGCGTGTGGAGCTCCATAACCGGCATGATCTCTTGGCTTCGGGATGGGCTTGGTATCACCAAAGCCGACCGCAAGAAGGAACTGGAACAGGAAGCCGCCAAAACCGGCAACCAGGCCGAAGGCGGTCTATGGAAGGGGGCTAAATGGGTTGACAATGCCAGCAATTACGCAAAACACCAATGGTATAAGGCACCCGGCTGGTATGAGTCCACATCAAGCGCCGAGGCTCATCTCCTTCCCGAAGCTACCCAGGCTCGCTTGAATGCACGCAAAGTTAAGTATGAGACTGCACCAGCGGGATTCTTCGAAGGCATCCCTGGGATAAACGAGCTGACATCGGCCATAGGAGCATTAACCGCCGCTATACCGAACATCCCAAGCGCTGGCGAGGCGTGGGACAAGGCGTCCGGGTTCGTGACTGAAAAGGCAGGCGAAGCATGGAACACCGCCACTGAGTTTGCAGCAGAAAAAGCGAGCGGCGTGGCGACCACATTAACCAATCTGGGCATTCCAACGACCGCCACCGAGCCAACATCGCAGGTTTATTGGAACAAGATGGGCAAGGGGATCACGACCGAGGAGTTCAGCCAGCTATCTCCAGGAGAAAGGACCAGCGGTGAGTGGAGTTATGATTCGTCCGGATCTGAACCTGCCGCCGAGCCAGAGGCATCAATCCCCAAGTCGTACACCAACGGCAAAGAGACGATCTCTCCCAAAGCATGGGGTACGCTGGATTCTGACCAAAAGGAGCACTGGACCCCGCAGTATGCAGTTGGGGCGACGTTCAATAAGGGCGGTCTGTTCACCGGCCAGGTCCATGAAAAAGAGGAGATCATCCCCCAGGCCATAGCCCAAAAAGGAACCGGCCCGCTCTCAAAAGTTCTAGGGGCTCTCCAGGAGAGTGGTCAGGATGTTGCTTCCCCAGTTCTAGATCGGAAAGGCCCGGACCCGCTTTTAAAGGTCTTAGGAGACCTCCAGCAGAGCGGCCAGGGGGGCAACGGCAGATCGGTGAACATCCACGTTGAAGAGCAACTCAGGGTTGAGGTCATAAATCCCGTTGTGCCGGATACTGGAGCAGCCTACCAGCTCACGGACATCATGAAGCGGCAGCTGGATTCGCATATAGAGCAAACGATAATGAGGAAGGTGGCTCAGTACATCACCTGAGCCACTTTTTTTACGCCCAAGCGGAGATGTCCATCTGCACGCCTCGGAATATTATTGCAATCGGTCTGGACAGCCTATACATCTCGGTTTTGACATCGAACCTCAATGATTCGCCTGGCAAGAGCTTGTTTGTAGTTGTCCCTTTGCTGTAATATTCCCACCCAAATTGATCAACGACGGAGAAATCGCCATCGGTGTACTCAAGGATTTCATCGTCGTTGTTGGTTAATTTTACGTCAAATACCCAATGATTAGCGGTGGGACCGCATGAATTGCGCGGTGTTGTGGTGGCTCCATAAAATTTCAGAGTGGTGTTTGCATCACTGACTTCGGGGACTCCGTTCCAATCAACAAAGAATGGATCTGATGTGTCAGGAACTACTCTTATTCTTTTCAAAATAACACCGTCCGGCACGTCAAATATTGCGATCCCTCGCTTTTTCAAAACAACGTCGCCAGATGCGAGATATCCTGTAGATCCTTGATCATCAACATAACCACTCTTCGAATTCCACGAGCATGAGCCGCTGCTATCGCTCTCGTGGATACGATCATCGCTGTCGATCAGCTGGAATGTGCATCCCGTTGGAGTCCCTTGGGTTGTTATATCAACATACATCACACCCGATTCTTTGAAAACACCGAGGACGGTAGCATTCATCACACCGTTCCCGCCCGACAGCGGAAATGCACTTACATTGGAGGCGAGCAGGGCGAAAAACAGCACTGCACCGATCCATGGCATAATAGTTTTCATGCTATCATCTCAACGTTGTTACGGGATATACTTTTTCAAGAGTCTGTTTTGGCAGATTCTCAGCCCCCCTATGTCCGGCTGGCTGAGGCGCTGCAGAAGGCCAGGTTGATGAAAAACTGAGGCCCTGGGGATCGAATCACCGCCTCTCCCTCCAGTTGCTTTTCTTATGTAACAAATCCACAAGAAAGATCAATCTCGTTACATAAGAAACGGGCAACTGTGATTTTCATCAAATATATAATTATAATTTTTGTAATGCCCTAGAATCGACTTTCCCCTTCCTCGATGGGTTATCGGACCCCCGGCAGAATGCGAGCCCCAAACTATACGAAAAAGTTTATATATCAGTAAGTACGTGAGTAAGTGTATGGCAGTAGATCTAAGCTGCAAATGTGGTCACAACTGGACCTACAAAGGTAAGTCAGAATATTACGCTACCTGCCCGAGATGCCACAACTTAGTGAATGTGAAGAAAGCAAAGAGGCTGCTAGATGAAAAGAAAATACATCAGTAAATCGGAAAAAGACGCGATGTTAAAAGCCAGCCTCGATATCATTGGGGAAGAAGGCGGGGTGGTCACACTCAGACACTTGTTCTATCGTCTGGTTGGCCAAGGACTGCTAGACAAGACCGAAGCCGGATACAAGCGCTTAATAAACTACACAAAGACCTGGCGGCATGCAGGACTTATGCCATACGCGGCATTGGCCGATAATACGCGATGGTATTACGGGGATATCAGGTACAATTCGCCAGAAGACGCGGTAGCAAGCGCGCTTAGAAATTACCGTAGCGATTTTTGGCATAATTGGGACACCCATAAAGAAATTTGGACAGAAAAAGACGCGATGGTCTCGATTATTCTAAGCGTGGCAAATCCTCTGGGCGTGAAAGTCTTCAGCACACGCGGGTATGCATCGATCGCATCCATGGCAAACACCGCTGCACCGAATGTATCTGAACATCTGAGCCAGGGAAAAAACGTTTATATATACTATTTCGGTGACCATGACCCCAGCGGAAAAGACATCGACCGATCTGTAAAAATCGAAGTTGGTAGACATCTATCGGACAGCGATAAGGAGAATTTTCACTTCGAGCGTGTGGCGATACTGCCCGAAGATATTGAAAAGTACGATCTACAGACCAGGCCAACCAAGAAAACAGATTCGAGAAGCGCAAAATTCGCTGGCGAGTCCGTTGAGCTGGACTCGATGGACATGCGAATAATAAAGCAACGCGTCTATGATTGCATCATGGGGAATGTGCCGGATGAGCTTATGCGAACAGCACAGGAGACTGAGCAGGCAGACAAAGAACGTATAGCTCATGTTATCGGAGGACTGCAATGTGGGAGGCGTCTTGCATTGAGTTCCGGCGAAGATTCGATCTAGCCCCAATTTTTTTATTCCATTTTTTGAATAATCATGCGGTCTCCGGCCCGGCCCCAGCGGGTACTGGGTCCAGTATCCGAGAGGTACATCTCCGGGAACGTGCTCTTCAACACCCCGTCTCTGACTGGGTTTCACGTTTGGGTGTATGGGTCCGAGAGGTACATCTCCGGGAACATGCTCTTCAACAGGGCGGCGGATTCGCCCTTCAAGAAGTCGAAGGAGGAGGCACTGGCGATCAATCGAGGAGAACGAGGTACGTGCAACCTGCAAGAATCCTTTGACTTTCCATTCAGGTATGCGGCCACAAGATATTTTTATGAATATGTGTTTGGCTCGATAATCATAGGTGTACGCTCTGGGAAATGGGCTTATCGTGATCGGCAGCAGTGGCCGGGATGGATCGCTATGAGCAGGTCGATCAAGCTAACTTGTGCATCATTCCATAGTGTGTGGAATGAGGTCCTTACCAAAAGACGATTTTGGGTGATTTCGAAACCTGTATAATGGTGGTATGAACAACTTACATCCCTGCCAGAAAGTTCTATGACATTTTCCTTAAATCTCTCGATAATGTCATAGAACTATGTCCACCTGGGGAGCTGCAAGAAGGTGGACCACGAGACGGCACTCCAGAAAGCACGGAAGATGAAGAGGGAGGCGCTGGGGCTCTCCGATAATTAATCCAGCCATTTTAATAATTTCTGTAATGCCCTAGAATCAACTTTCTTCTTGCCCAATGACTAATAGCACCTGGGGAAATAAAAGCAGGTATATAGTCCACTATAAAACCAATAACCACAGCACTAACATAAATTTTCTGGAATTCGAATCTCTTATGCCTTAAGCATTAAGTCTTAATCCTTAATGGATATCCTCTTAAGTCTTAAGGATTAATTCTTAATCCATGGAAATAGTAGCAATCGCAAACCAGAAAGGGGGCTGTGGCAAAACTACCACCGCCGTCAATCTATCGGCCTGCCTTGCCGCCAAAGGGAAGAAGGTCTTGCTAATAGACCTAGATCCTCAGGGATCGGCCACAACTCACCTGGCAATCAGTGGGTTCGATAACACCATGTATGAGGCCATGATGGACGATCTGAGCTTATCACAGATCACCAAGCCCACCGAGATCGAGGGACTGGATATAATCCCTGCAGACAAGCGGCTAGGAAGGGCTGAGATGGAGATTGCGGGCAAATCCATTGCCAGGGAGAGAATATTAAAGCCAAAGGTCCGAAGCCAGGACGCATACGATTTTATCATCATCGATACGCCGCCCAATCTTGGATTTCTGACCATAAACGCAATGGTTGCTAGCGATACGGTCCTTGTGCCCATCCAGACAGAATTCTTTGCGATCCAAGGCTTATCTATGATCTTGGACCTGGCAAAGGCGATCTCAGAGGGATTAAGCCAGGACCTGAGGCTAAAATACCTGCTGACCATGTACGACGCCAGGACAAAGATGGGCAAAGAGGTAATCACGCGAGTCCGAGAACTCTTAGGAGATGATGTCTTTAAGGTGGTCATTCCCAGGAGCATCAAGTTGGCTGAAGCCCCTAGCTATGGGAAGCCCATTCACCTGATAGATCCTGAGTCGCTGGCATCCAAAGCATATTCACGGCTTGCAGATGAGGTGATCGAATGCCAGGAGAATTAATGGACCGTATTTTTGGGGATATTAAGGCTAAAAAGTCAGAAGCCTTAAGGGATGAAGCCTTAAGTGATAATACCTTAAATGATAAAGCATTAAGTGATAACACATTAAGTGACGAAGCCTTAATGGATGAAACATTAATTGATGATGCCTTAAGGCATAAGGCATTAGACCTTAAGCTCCTTGGTGAGGCTATCGAAGCTGCAAATAGCAAGCGGCGAATGATAGGCGTATGGAGCCCTACTATAGCGGCTGCCATGTGGTACTTGAAAGGGACCATCCCCCGGTTCTCTATCAGCGAAGTAGCAAGCCACTGGATTGAAGAAGGATTGGAGAGGGATTATCCCGAGCTGGTCCAGAAAATAAGGGAAAGGATGAAGAAATAAGCGACTACCAGCTCTCAGAGAAGATCACTCCGGCGTTGTCACCAAGCCAGGATGATGCCATCGCAAGAGCTGGTGGTAGTTCTGGCGATAAGCTGTGAAACAATCAAGAGCTGACGGGAGCATGAGGAATTTGTGGCTTTCAAAGTAGCGATCTCACCACGGGCTCAAAAGTACATAAAGAGCTTGGATAAAGCTGATGCCAGGACGATTAAAGCCCACATCAATGAGCTGAGGATAGACCCCTATACACCCCGGCCACAATGTGATATACTGAAAGAGAAAGGAAAAAGGCCACCACTTTACCGAATGAGAGCCGGCAGATACAGGATTGAATATTTCATTGAAGAAGATACCATATTCATCTCAAAGGTGTTTCCGAGATCAGGCGATTCAGACTATAGGTAAAGCTATAAAGAAAGAGGACAAAAGGAGTTAACATGGCTGCACAAGTTGTCAGAAAGATCCTTACCGACGAGGAGTATGCTGATGCAGAATATCGGCGTTTCCTTAAAGAGAAGGATAAGTATGTGGATTTTGACGAGTTTTGCCGCAAAGAAGGGATTTAATTCGGTGCCCCAATGCTGCTTTCTTATGTAACGGACTCGGTCTTTCTTGTTACATAAGAAGTGACCGGCCGCTATTTTCATAATCGTAGAACGATTAATTTCTGTAGTGCCCTGGAATCGATGGCCCGGAAGAGAACCAAGCAATTTTAAGGGGGGTAGCATGGAGCTCCGGGCCGCTTGGATATGGGAAAAAGGTGGTTATGAAGGTTACCCCGAGGAGGGAAGGCCCGAAGAGAATTACAGAACAAACGTGGTGGATGTCGGGCCCAAATGTAATTATTACAGTATAAATTTATAAGTTTTGTGGTACTTGAAGGGGCGGCGGCCAGATCCAAACATCTCTTCGAACTCCCTTACGAGATCATCCAGGATAAATAAGAAGAGGTCCCGGCTCACTCCCGAAAGCTCTTACCAGCCGGGGTCAATGGCAGTGGACGTGGTGCTCTTTGAGGCTCAGGCAAAGGAGGTCAAATTAGCTTGCTACACGCCATGGAGATATTATCATACTTGGTAATAAGGCTTTCGATTATAGTATAACCGACCATATCCAGACTATTGACGAGAGGGAATCTGCCAGGATCTCTGAGGTCATCCAGAAGCTGAAGGACTTGAGCTCGGAATAAAGCTCAGAAAGAGATCTCTCCTTCATACACTTTC
>Ga0209200_1001870_pt1 | contig 20523 bp, 22 predicted proteins | sample AD_UKC033_MetaG_FD_184406 | JGI IMG/M metagenome (GOLD analysis project Ga0209200, IMG submission 184406) | Active sludge microbial communities of municipal wastewater-treating anaerobic digesters from USA - AD_UKC033_MetaG (SPAdes) (version 2) | ecosystem: Engineered > Bioreactor > Anaerobic >...
CTCGGAACGCTTTCGTGGCCCACGTCGTCAGCCTCCCGGGCTTCTTGCCATCGTACGACAGAGGGAGGGTCTTCAAGTCGAGACAGGGGAGTTCAGTCATAACGGATGTTCCACCCACAGTACTCCGCAGCCGGACACCTCGCCATTCCAATCAACGGTCGCTCTTGGACTCCCCCGCTCGGAAGGTGATCCCCGATCCCACTAACAGCTCCGTACGAAACCCTTGCTCCCATTCCCCGCTCGGACGCCCAACCGCCGCCCCCCCGACACCAGCCCGTCGAGGACTGCTCAGGCCCCTCCCCCACGACCTCCGGGACGAGGAGCGCCGCCACCGTGCCCTTCGATCCGCCGCCCCACTCCCGATCCAGGACGCCACCGACGGCACGGCGAAGCGGCATGTCGGAGTGTGCAACTGGGAGATCCCCGTCCGGGCGGGCGCGTCCGCCAAGGTCGGCTCCCACGGGGCCGCACCCACGGCCCAGCGCACCGGAGCGACCCAGGCGGCCGTCACCTGCGTTTCGCAGACCATCAGCGACCCGCCGACGCAATCACAGACTCTCCCGCTCGCCGCCGTCACGCTGCGGAACGAGAGCCGGGCGACGGGGGGCGAGATCGTCGTGGTCTTGGGGGGCTGAAGCGCGTCCACTTGCCCCGGCGGGAGATGACAACTCGGCTCTGACGTGGTTGACTTGGACCACGGTTGAGCCCGAGCCCAGCCCCGATTGAGAGGGTGGAGGTTCTGAAGGCCAACGGTAATCGAGGGAGCGGACCAGCGGGCAGAACTACGCCCAGCGACGCCTGGCCAGGGCAAACCCACCCAGCGCAATCGCCCTCAAGTCGCCGCCATCCCGGAGACAGATCGCCCGGCCGGGGCCGCCCCAAGAGCCGCCCCAGTGCGTGATCGGGCTTCCGTGGCCGCCATTGATCTGTGTCGATCTGTGAGAATCTGTGGGCCAATCCCCCGCGGACCGGCTGAGCGAAGGGAGGGATTCCTCGCCGATTCGGGGCGGATCACCGATTGGGGAGGCAGCACCCTGGCGTTGACTGCCCTCGCTCGGAAGGAACGCAGGCGTGAATGGTGAAGAGTGAGGGGTGAGGGGCGGGCGCGTCCCCTTTCAGGATTTCAGCTTCTCCCCCAAGGTCCCGTCGTCCGTGGTCTCATGGTCCCATTGTCCCATGGTCCTATTGTCTCCTGTCCCCCTTCGTCCGTCGTCGGTCCTCTGTCCTCTGTTCCCTGCCCCTCGATCAGGTCTTCCGCGTGTTCCGCGTTTTCCGCGGTTCCTCCCCGAAGCAAGTGCCTTGCTCGCGGCGAGTCACAATGGCGGCATCGCGGATCGGTTACCACCGGATTGAGGCGAGCAGGACGATCACGAACGCAACGAGCAGCATGCCCCCAACAACCCGCACTCGCCGCCGCTGCGCCGCCAGGAATGCATCAGCCGCCTCCTCGTTGACGTAGAACCGGTCGTCTCCGGTTGCCACAAACACCCCGCGCGAGATCATCCGGTCAAAAACCCACGAACGCCGCATCCCCACCTCGGCGAAGGGAACGGCTCTTTCGGGGGATGTCGCGCCCAACTCCTTGAACCGCCGGACGAACTTCTTTCGGCGCAGGATGATCACAGCGGCAGCACTCATGGGATCGCGGACTTCGTTAGGTCTGAGGTGCGCCTCGCTAGAACATTGTTGCAGTTACACTCCTCCCGTGGAGCAACCGCCGACGCACACCGGACAACGACCAGCGCCATCGGCAAGAACTGTGATCACCCTCCGCCTACTTCGCCGCGAGGGTCTTCCTCCCAGATGCTTTCGCCTTCGCCCACCGAGCCTTCGCCGCCTTGGCTAACAACTTCCGCGCCGCCGCGCTCATCGTCCGCTTTGGCTTGGCGGGAGACTTGGGTGCCTTCGCGGCTCTTGCCTTCGCCCACCGCGCCCGAGCCGCCGCCGCGATCGCCGCTCGACCTTTGGCCGACAACCTGCGCTTCCGCACAGCGGGTTTCGGCCCGGCCGCCTTGACGGGAACGGCTCCGAGAATCGCCGCCAGTTCGGTCTCCAGCAACGCGATTTGCTCCTTGATGGCAACGAGATGTCTAAGTTGGGGGAGTGTCAAATCCGCGATCGATGGGCTCATGCCCTTCCAGTACCCCAGTCCTCCTCCGGCGTCAATCACGCGGTCCCAGCGGCTTCGGCCAGTTGGAAACCCCGCCGACCATCTGCAACCCGCCAACGCGAGGGGACGTCTAGGCGCTCGACTACGGGCAATTGGCGCCAAAGCCGCTCAACGAGATCAGCTTTGGGCAAGAGGTGAACAACAGGTTGAAGTCCTCTTCGCTGTCCGCGCAGCACGTGGTTGTTCACATCGAACCCGCACATCTGGCGTCAGGCGATCCAAAGCAGCCTGGCGTTGACGTACAGGCGCACTGAGCACAGCCGACCTCGTCGCCGGAGAATCACGTCTTGCACGCTGACTCGCGCCCATGGTGATCAAGTGCGCCCGAGAAACCAACTCCTCAAACCAAAGAGGACGCCCGTAGGCGTCCTCCCGGTTCACAATGTAATGGCCGCAGCGTCAGGATTCAGGATTTGGCGGCCAGTCTTCGCCTCCGCAGGAAGCAGACACTGGCGCACAACAATGCCCCCGCGCTTGCCGCCATGCTGAAGGCAGGCTCTGGTACAGGCACAAACGCCAAGCCGCCACCCGCCGGACTGAGGCCGGTGGACCCAATGATGGTCGCCAGGGCCGTGTCCGGGTCAATTGCGTAGAGGTAACTGTCCTGGCTGCCGATGGCATAGAGGACGTCCGCTACGGGGTCGTAAGCGAGGCCAGTCTCATTGAAGTCCACACCCGTGTAACCCACGAGCGTCCACGAATCCCCTGAGATGTTGTACTGGTACAGGTTACCCCGGGGTCCAGACCACCCGGCCAAACCAAAGACGCTTCCCCGTCCGTAAGCCAGGCCTTCCACATCAGCTCCCGGATCAGCGAGCGTGGCAAGGACCGAACCGCTATATGGATTCAAGGCCTGGAATCCGGTATCTTGCCACCAACTGTAAAGCAGCCCGGAAGAGGGATCATATGCGAGCCCTTCGGAGACCGTATCACTCACCTTCGTTGCGCCGCTGCCATCGGCGTTGACGTGAAGGATGCCAAACGGGTCAGTACCATAGAGCACCCCCCCAGTCGCGCTCTCCGACAAGCCCACCGTTGCGGAGTAGACCCCGGACAGGCCCACCCACGTGGCCGCACCAGTGGTGGTGCTCAGGGTGTACAGACCACCGCTGGTGTCGTAATCACGGCTGTAATAAAGCCGCTGCGCAAACGCGGGCGCTGCGAGCGAGAAGGCTGCAAACGTCAGTACAAGGAATGTTGTTGTCTTCATCACGCGCTGGTCTCCTCGTGTCACATAATCATTTGACACCGCTGTACCACGGCTCACATACTCTGTATAGGCGCTTTCGGATGTCAAGCGCTTTGTCTTGTCCCAAATCCGCGCGTAAGCGTCTCTTGCGGCTCAGCTTCCTGGGCTTGAGCAGGCACCTTGAGCCGCCCAGCCGAGGATTCTCGCGGATTTGGAGACCCGCCCCTTGGGCGGGGTCATTCCCTCCATTTCCTATAGCGCCCGCCCGCTCGCGGGCGGGCCACCCCGGAGCCGACACCGCAGGCACCGATCAAGGCCAAAACCTACCAGGAGCCAATGGCGCACGTTCGAGCCGCAGGCGTTAGGCGAGGATCCGGGGCACCACGTGGGCGGCGGAACACCGGGCGTTCTACCAGGCCCAGGGACGCACACGACAGGGACGCATTGACTTGTCGGACCGTCCGATATGTGCTTACAATCCTCGCCTGAAACCAGACCATGGCCCGTCCACCGTCGTTCGCATGGAACATGCCCAAACCCCAAACGCAGGAGCAATGAACATGGCCAAGTGCCCTCACTGTAAAAAGCCCGTCAGTTTGAACAAGGAAGCAGCCACCTCGGATTCCAAGCCCGTTCGCAAGGAAGTGGCCGGAACGGTAAAAAAGGAAGTCATGTATTCCTGTCCTCACTGTGAGTGTGTGCTGGGATTCAGTTTCTTCATGGGCGGCTTGCTCACGGGCCGCCCGTAGTGAAAGCGCCGGATCGGTTCAGGCAATGATCCTGTCGAATGCTCGCCAACTTCTACTACGAGTCGTCAACGACCGCAGTCGTCATCGGCGCACTGGCGGGATTGGCATTGGTGATCGGCCTCGGATTCACCCGGCGTCCAATCCTCGGCGCCGTCTTTGGCGCCCTCGGCTGTGGGTTGATCGCATGCACTGTGTGGGCCTGCGGTGAGGGGGATGTCGTGGGACTCTTCTACCTTCTGATCGCCGTTCCGCTCGCGGCGATCTGCGGTGGCGCCGCCGGAGTGATATCGGTATCGGTCGTCCGCCGCATCCGAACGCCCAGCAATGACAGGGCGAAGGGTGCGGAAGAGGGGTCGGATGATCCTCCCTAACGCTCTGATGTTCAAACAAGCCCCCCTATGTCGCCCGTCAGATCGACGCCCACCAGGGCCGACGGATCCGTGGCAGCTCTATCAGAAAACGCCTGGATTCTCCCCAGCCGTCGCCTACTCTTCGAATCGTGATCGTAGAACCGCACCAGCCATGGACCGAAAGGCAGTCTACTCAGTCCCCTGCGGTTTCCCCGATTCGCTCTGCCACCAGCAAATCGCCCTGATACTCGACACCGAATCCGTGTTCTGCCAAATGGAGGCAGCGGTCCAGGTCGATGATGGCCCTGCAGATGTCGCTGTCCGCAGAGTCTCTGGCCACCGCTAGGAATTCGTCCGCGGTACTTAGGTGCCGCCCAGCGGCACTCCTTGGATACGCATTCGGCTTGTAGCGAGACGAGAAGTAGTGGCCCGTGTACTTGGGGTCGTTCCTCACTCGAGCATACGCCCAGTTCTTGAACCGGAAGAACCGGTTCAGTGTATTGGGTCGCGCCGTGAGGGTTACGTTCCCACCGATGTTGTCGTGGCAACAGGTGCGGCACATCACGTACTTCGCGCCCGAGGCAATGGCGTAGTCCAGGGCACCATCCGAGACTGCGCCACACGCGCCGAAAAAAACGACGGCTGTCGGCTGCACATCAAGTCGCGGGGCAAAAATGTCGTCCCTCACAAAGCTGAAGTTCCCGGGAAAGCGACCGCGTCTTAGGACGCAGTACATCTCAAAGCACCCCGGGAAGATGTCCGTCGCGATAACCATGGCCTGTGGCAAACGCGAGGCAAGGTGGCACGCGTTTCGTCCAAACACACAGGCGGGGTTCACAATGGTCGCCTCACAACCACGAAACGCGAGCGACTGGACGATGATATCCTTCAGGTGCGCATCGCGGCGCTTGCGGCGCAACACTCCCCGGAGCGAGGCATAGGGAAAATCACCGACGGGAAAGCCTGGGAATCGATCGTTCCATCGCGCGGAAAGCGAGCCGGTGTGCCGCTTCATTCCCTCCTTCTCGGCGGACAGCGTGATGATCCTCCGGCACCGAAACTCGAGGAGGAGGCCCTCCAGGGCTTTCATCACCAACTCGCACTGATCTGTCATGGGGCACTGCTTCAGGCTGAATCGCACTGATCGTTGGCGTTCACCGGTCACCTGGCACACGAAAGACCGGCTCTCCTGTTCGGAGAACCCGGAGGAATTCGCCCAGTCCCGTTTCGGTGCGAATGCTGATGTCACGGAATGCTAAACGGCCGCCAATACCGGAGCAAGCCGAAGGCGCCCCACGGGACGCCAGGAGCGGCTCGCTCGGCCTCGATTCGTCATGGAATCAACGCGTTGGTGTACCCGCCGACTCGGAGGAGGCCCCTGACTTCGCACTTCAGCCACCGGCCGATCGGCACCAGCGGAGTCCCCGCAGCCGGAACAGTCCCTCCTCGCACCGAGGCACCGGTTCGAAGCGCGGAATAATCCGTTGCCGAGCCCTCGATCGGTTCCGCCGGTTCTCGTCGCTCTCAGGCTGTTCTCGCTCGGAGGAACGCCACCGGCGCCGAGCACCGTTCACACTGGCGGCGTCGGACTAGAGTCCTCGTCCGGTGAAAGTCGATGCGATTAGGTCCAGTTTGGTGCTTCCGGTTCCAGACCAACCCTCCTTCCGTCGAGGACTCCAGATGAGCGAGGCGCGGAGGCAAGGGTGCCCCGCTGCCCCCCAACGGTTCCTTTGGACTGCATGTTTCATCGGTCTGAGGCGCGCGACCCGACTGAGCTCGCCGAAGTCCTCGCTAGGGCTTTCCCGGCCCTCGGACCCGAGAAGTTCCACATTTATTCCACAATGTTGCCCATGGTTGCACGCCGTTTCAGGGTGTTTCACATGAGGAGAAGGGCCAACGGTTTTTGGCGTAAACCGTTGCGAGAAAAGCTGTAAACCCTTGAAAATTGGTTGCGGGGGCTGGATTTGAACCAGCGACCTTCAGGTTATGAGTCTAAAGCTGCACAACTGACTATCAAGGACTTACGTCCTGTAGATCGGGATTTGTTTGGCAATTGTTTGGTTGAGGCCCGAAAGTGCGCCCCAGTGAAGCCCAGTGCGCCCCAGTGCGCCCAAACCGATGCTATGAGCCTTGAAATCCGAAAGAACAGCAGGTGGTGGTACGGCACCTTCGTCGTCAACGGCAAGAAGACCGTCGTCAACCTTGGCGTCCCGATCACGGGCAAACGTCCACGCAAGCGGACGATGACCGGGGATGACGAGTTCGAGCGGTCCCGCGGTCGAGCGATGGAGGCCCACGACAAGCAGCTTCGGAAGCTGACGGAGGACCGGACCGGCGAGAAGACGCTGGCCAAGCTCGCCGAGTTGAAGACCGGCCGAGAGGTCACGTTCCCGAAGCTCGCCGACCTGCCTCGGCACTGGGCGGCGATCCCGCGCCGGAAGCCGCCGGGGGGAGCCTACGCCAAGCAATGCCGCATCACGTTGGAGCGGTTCGCGGCGTTCGCCGCCGATCACCAGCGCGGCGTCGAGGAGTTCGTGGCCATCAAGCCCGAGACGGCGAAGGCGTTCATGGACGCCGAGGCGGAGCGCGGGGTGTCGCCCAAGACGTGGAACGATGCCCTGAAGCTGCTGCGGGCGACGTTCAAGCACCTCCACCCGCACCTGACCGACGGGATGAACCCGTTCCACGGCCTGGTGACCAAGGCGACCGAAACGGTCAACCGGGAGCCGTTCACGGTCGAGGAACTGAAGGCGATCACCGAGGCCTGCTCTTCGGATGACTTCATCCGGCCCGTGATCGTGACGGGGATGTGTACGGCCATGCGCCGGGGCGACTGCTGCTTGCTGAAGTGGGATGACGTGGACCTCGACGCCGGCTTCATCACGGTCAAGACCGCCAAGACGGGCGAGACGGTGGACATCCCCGTGTTCCCGATGCTCCGGGAGGAACTGGAACGGGCGCGGGCGGCGACCGGAGGGAAGGGGTTCTGCTTCCCCGCAGCGGCGGAGATGTACCGCAACAACCCAGACGGTATCACCTGGCGGGTAAAGCAGGTCTTGGCGAAGGCGCTCGAAACCGCCCCGCAATCGCACGCTTTGCCGGTCGAGACAGCCGAGACGGTCCGGGCCAGGGGCTTCACCTACCTCGACCGCCTCGGCGTCACCTCGAAGGCGGAAAGGATGCGGGCGGTATTCACGGCGTACATGGACGGCCAGACGCTCGACCAGGTGATGGCGGCGACCGGGTGCAGCCGGGGGGCGGTGTCCGGCTACCTCAACGAGATCGAACGTGACACCGGGTGCCGGATCATCCGTGGCAACCGCCGGGCGCTGAAGACTGACGGTCTTCAGACTGAGCGCGAAACCGGGAAGCGCCGGGCGTCGGTCCGAGATTTCCACTCCTTCCGCGTCACCTGGATTACCCTCGCCCTCGCCGCCGGCGTGCCGCTCGAACTGGTCCAGCGCGTCACCGGCCACCGCACCGCCGAGGTCGTATTGAAGCACTACTTCCGGCCCGGCCGGGAGGACTTCCGCGCCGCCATCTTCAAGGCGATGCCGAAGATGCTGGCGGATGGGGGCCAGAAACCGGCGAAAACAGCGATTCGAGAAATCATCGAAGGTGTGACCCCCCGGACATGGAAGAACGACAAGTCGCGCATTCTGGAACTGCTGGACAAGGTCTGACGGGCAACCGGACTATAGGCGTCAGTAGCTGTGCCATGAAAGCAAACGACATCGTCAAGTACTCGAAGCCGCGCGATGATGAAGAGGCGAAGCTTCGGTTCATCCTCCTGCGGGATCCGGAGAAGGGGCGTGCGGATATTCAGCTTATTTGCGACTATCGCATCAAGCCGATTGAAACGGTTGAGGTCGCAGAGATCGAGCCGGCCGACTAATGACCTCGGCGTACCCTTGAAAGGCAGTCGAGAAGCTGCGCAAGGCAGCGGGCAGGGTTCTTGAGTTCATGCTCCCAAATGCGGATGACGCGCCAACCTCGCTGCCGCAATTTCCGGGTGACGTCGCGGTCGCGGGCCTTGTTGGAAGCGAATTTCTTGAGCCAAAAGGTGCGACGGGTGGATGGGAATGAGCCGTGCTTCGGGCACCCGTGCCAAAAGCAGCCGTCCACGAAGACGGCGAGGCGCTGTTCACGGAAAACGAAGTCGGGGCTGCCGGGAAGTTTCTGCCGACGTCGCCAGCCGGTGATATGCAGACCGCGCATCAAGGTAATGAAACGCAGCTCCGTGGATTCATTTCCACTGCTCCGGACTGCCGCCATCACCTCAGAACGTTTTCGCTTACTAAAGATGTCGGCCATGAAAGTCCTACTGCATCGCCCCTAGCTTTGTCCTTTCAGAGCTGCAACGCCGGGTTGGCTATGTGGATGCGGCGCTTGAAGCCGTTTATGTTCGTGACTAGTTCATGGAGGGACGCTACGATGTCGCATCGTTCTTCGCCGATCCAGGACTTCACTGCCCGCTCATAGTCGACGTAGACCTCAAATACAGCGGACTGCGGAAGACCATCCCAGAGATGGCACCCAGCGAGGGCAAAAAGGCCCGGTTGGCCGAACGACGGAAAGGCTAGGATATTGGTAGCGTCCCTTCTGTGCTGAGCCATCATGAGGTGGCGGTAGATAATCTGCTTGTAGTGGTCATTGTGCGACCCAGCGAGGCGGGAACCGTTGAACACTCTCAGGCTGTCTGATAAGGCGTAATCTTTAGCGTCTATAATAGCAAATGCACTGTCGTCATCCAGGACAACGTCGGTCATCGGGGCCTTTGTGGGCTGGGGTGCATTCGCGTCTGGGTACTGGAACCACTTTCCCTGAGGAAGCTGGAAACGGTGCTTGGCGTTAGGGGTAAAGATGTGAGAGAGAATGTGCTCCCAAATGCGCTCGAATGCTGTGGTAAAACCGAGCGTGTCATCCGGGCGGGGTTGGGCGCCGGTTAGGAGGGCGCGGTCACCAAGATAGGCGTCCAGGTAGCCGAGGACTAGGCGGCCGCGGTCGCTAAAGATCTGGCGGCGCAGGGCGCGGAGGTGCGGGATCGGGTTGCGGAAGACGGGGCTGTTGCGGGATTCCGGATCCTGCGGGATATCCCGAAGGAAGTGGGTTTCACCCGTTCGAGCAAAAATGTCTCGTAGGGCGTAGGCATGTAGACAGGACAAGATGTGGCTTGGGTCTCTAATACGCTTCTCATGGATGGTCTCAGGGAAGATGATGGTGCCAGCGTCCAGGAGGGGGGCAATAAGTCTGATCGTTGTAGGCCACGTGATCGTATGGGCGGGAGAGTTGCGAACGCGGGTGCGCCTTTTGGGTAGCCACAGGCCATTCCGGCGGTAGTCGGCACGCAATCTGATGGCCGCTTCTAGGCTGTCAAGGAGCGGGTCCGCAGTCTTGGTCCGTACGGGGTTGGCCGGCGTGACCCCAACGTACTGGATCGTGCAATTAGTATCATAAATCGTCTTTCTGAATAGCCTTACTAGGCGGAAGACATGTCTGGTACGGAAATCTTGGTCGTGCTTCAACCGATCCTGGAGGTTGCGGGCCTGGAAAGCCTTCGGAAGCACTACGATGAGCGATCCATCGGCAGTTCTGCAGAAGCCTACGTTTGATATGACACCGTGTTCGATGAAGTCATTCTCGATTAGTTGTGTCCACAGATGGCGTGGCTGCACGACGCTCCTATCATCGCCTGCGACAAAGATGTGGAGCTGGGGTGAGTTTGGCATTAGGTGGCCGCCTGCCCTGCTGTGGGCTGTGGTGGCGCCGGCTGTGCTAGCGGGGCGGCGTGGGTCGCATGATCTTGGGGTTCTTGAGTTGCGATCGCTGCCGCGGCTGGGCTAGCTGCCACTACCCCTCTGAGGAACTCAGGCTTAAAAATCGCTTCAAGGCCGGAGTGCGAGAATAGCTCTTGAACGCGATGGAAGGTCCAGTCCGACGCCGCTTCGCAAAAGGGCGAGCTGAGTGCAGATTGATCATCCTTGAACACGTCATGCCAAAGGTAGTAGAGGCACTTGCTGCCGAATGCCTCATTGTCAATTGTCCCGTCGCCGGCTGGAAGTATAAACCATGGTCCAATTAGTTTGTCTTCCTGCCTGTACCTGGCAATATAGGTGTTGAGCGTCTTGATAAGAGCTTCCCAATCCCAAGTGGCCTTGGCGTCATGAAGCACCGGTCTAGTATCCAAAATGTCGAGGAGAGGTTTGAAGTCGATCCTGCAACTGCGCCACTGCCACCTGCGTTTGAAGGCCGAATCCATAGGGTAAAGATTCTGGTCGGAGGTGTTCATCGTAGCCAGGATTGTGAAATTCGCAGGAAACCGGAGCTTGCGCTCTTCTCCTAGGATCCACTGCACACCTTCCGCTTCTAGGTAAGCCGCTGGTTCATCGGCGAGCGAGAGGTAGTATTTGCTGGAGCCGTCTGGAGCGCGATCCAAGAGCTGCAAGATGTCTCCAAAGATCGCAGCGCAGTCACCTCGATTTATCTCATCAATAATGAGGTAGTGGTGGTTTGCGCTGTCCGTGAGAGCCCTTGCCACGGCTTTTAACAGTGGACCAGGTGTGAAGGCGAAGTACGAGACTGGCCTGCTTCTCCGTTTACCGTCTGCCCCGATGATTGTGCTGTTTCCTGTTTCCGAGCCGACGACGGGCTTGTATGCGCCAAAGAAGTCACTGTAAGTGTATTCGGGGTGGAAAAGGACGCGGGTGGGTACGGGAAAATCACCGGCGGTCTCTTCGGCCAGGTGGCTCTTGCCGGTTCCTGGAGGACCAAAGAAGATGATGTTGTCCCCACGCCGCGCGTCACCGGCGACGGATGGCGAACACAGGAGTTGCAGGACATCCTCGCGGGTCATTTCCGTATCGGAGAGGTCGGCGTCGCTGAGGTCGCCTGTAGTCCAATCGAACAGTTGGTCCTGTTCGGTGGCACTGAGGTGGAAAGTCTTCTTGAGGAGCTGCGCGTAGTCATTGATGGTACGTGGCGCGGCCGCGGTTACTTGCGAGTCTGTGGGGCGCCGGAATAGGAATATTGCTAGTGGGACTGCCGGGATCGGGTGCCTGATATCCGAGAGCAGTACTTTGATGTAGCTGTGGTGGAAAGTGAAGAGCTTGGATGTGCCTTGCGCTTTGAGCTTAGGAAGTATCTTCTTCCTCTCCCACGTATCACAGCGGGTCCACATGGTTCCGATAGCGAAGTTCGAGCCTTCATTGGCCTTCTTAAAGTCACCATCAAGGGGGCTGTAGTATTTCGGAATGCCTTCAGTGCGCGCCGCGGTTCCATCATCTTGATAGGAGACCTTGATAAAACGCTCGCAAGCCTGAACAAAGGAGCTTGTATTCAAGGAGATAGGATTGGGCTGCGCTGAAGCTCCTGCTTGGCGAGCGGGAACGTTATAGAGCTTCAGGATCAGTAGCCGAAAGAGCGTCTGTAGGGGCCTCGGTGGGATGCCGGCGCGCCAGGTCTGGAGTTTGTCCGTTGCCTTCTTGAGGGCTGTGGTGGTTACGAATTTCATGTGGAGCGTCATTTCTCCAAGATTACCTCGGCAGGAACGCGGAGGAAGTGAAGCCCTTGCCAAGTGTCAATCGGCTTCCCGACGCCCGCGTGGATAAACGGGAAGAAGAGAATTTGTGTTGCCGGCGAACTGAGTGATTCCTCGGCCTGCCCGTTTAGGGAGAGGAGTTGATCTCTCGTTTTGAGTGTGATGCGAGCGCCGTGTGTGTTTGTTAGCCAGGGGCGTAGCTTGGGGTTGGGCCTAGTCGGCGATTCTGCTCTTGCCGAGCGAGGCATGGAGGTCTTCTTGAAGAAGCTCGAAAGGAAGATGCGGAGCGCGCCCGCTGTGAAGGCAAAATCGCAGTACACTGTGGTGTCCACCTGCAGGCGCTTCAGGACCGCGGCTACAGAAGCGAGGTTTCGGTAGAAATCATCGGAAGCTTCTCTGCCGGGGGACTGATTGTTGCGTGCGGGAGAGAGGACGATTGTCGTGCCTCTTATCTCGGCGATTATGAAGTCGGGGACTTGCAGGGATTCGGCGAGCGCTAAGTGAGGACGGAGGTCTCGCCCTTCGCGACGGGAACGCCACGCTTTTCGCCGGAACACCCAGGGCGTTGTTGTTTGGCGGTACCGGTGCTTCTTGGGCATCTCGGTGGTTGGGCGAGGCCCCCAGCCTGCGGGCCAGAAGGTGCCGCTTCCGTATCCTCTCTTCCCGGAGGTCTGGCTCGTGACGCGGCTCAGGAAGCGGGGCGTCATGACTGGTAGCGTGGCGCCTTGGTCGAGAACCTCTTGAGTGATGCGGGGCGCGAGGCCAGCTACAGAAGAGTTCTTAAGGGAATTGAAGTGCGTGATCAGACGCGCAAGTGCTAGCGGTGGGACAGCATTTCCGACTTGGCGATACTGTGCATTCTTTGGGCCATGTATGATGTAGGTGTCCGGGAACCCCTGGAGACGGCAGCCCTCGCGTACGGAAAGGGGGCGGTTCTGTAGCGGGTGGGTATAGCAGCCGGAAGTGACGTTCCCGTATGCTGCCGAGATCGTATAGGCTGGGTTGTCCTCGTGCAGGCGACCGTAAAGCGTGTGGTAGTCCGTCATGCGGACACGGTGAAAGCGCTCTGGAAGTAGGTCGCTGGGAATGTCCTTCCAGGACCCTCCCTGGGGCACCGCGGTGATACGTTTGATGTTAATCTCTTGGGTGCTTGCAGCCCAGTGATTGTGAAGCAAGGTAGACTCGCAGCGTAGGATCCGTGCGTACTGGCTCACTCTGCTGACCTGTGGATACGCGCTCGGTGTTCCATCACTCTGAAGTGGTGCGGTATATAGGTCAGATATTGCTTCCTTGACCGTGACGTAATTGGTCTCATTGTGAAGCGGTGCCGGGAAAGTAATCTGGTGGTCATCGAGAGTCGCAAACAGGAACAGTCTGTAGCGGAGCTGGGGTACGCCCAGTGCGCAGAGCGACACGACGTCGGCGGCCACGCGGTAACCGTGTTCGGAGAAGAAGCGGAAAAGGTCTTTGATGAGCGTGAGGTTTTTCTGGTAAACAACGCCTGGAACGTTTTCTAAGATTACGTTTCTCGGTGCTGCACCCGCCGCCTTGAGCTCGGTGATGATGCGGGCTAGATGCACGAACAGGAGGTTTCTGGGGTCGCTTGTATAAAACAGGCCCATCGTGCTAACCGCCTGGCAGCTCGGGCCGGTCAGTAGGTAGTCTATGCGGTCCCCGGATATCTGGCCTAGAATGCTCTTTGCAGAGAGGTCTGCGACATCTTGATTGGCGACTCGACAGTCTGGGTGGTTGCTGCGGAAGGTCGCGCAGGCATGCCCGTCATAATCGATCGCGAATTGAATTTGGAGTTCGGGCAGTCCCATTTCTGCCCCGATACTGAGGCCGCCGCAGCCGGAGAAAATGTCTATGCCCACCAACTTCTTGCGCACTTGGCTTTCGACTGGTGTCTGTTCTTCAAGTGCCCGCTGCTGGAGTGGAGCGTTGGGCTGGGACCTTTGTCCACGTATTGGCTTCTTTGCCATGGGTAGTGCTACTTTCGAGAAAGTTGTTTAATTCGTCTGTAGTCCTTTGGAGCGATTCGGACGCATCCATTCTGGAGGCAGTTGGCCCACTTTATGGACTCAGGGTGTTTTACAAAAGACAGCGTTGAACGAATTGGCTTAAGGGGTACTGGTCTTGCGTAGAGTTGGGTGTCGGTGAGCTGAATGTAATAATCGCTGATCACGTAGGTGTTCTTCGTTGGTGAGTCGACTGATTGCGAACGCAGCGCGTTGATCGGTTGGGCGCTAGATGCCACTTTGGCTTCGCCCACAATATGCATGCCGTACTCCCTCTTACCTGCGGCGTAGATGATAATGCGGTCTCCGGGTTTGATAGTGACTCGGTTGCGTGTTCCTTGGCGCAGCCCCCACTTCCCAATGGTCAGGCGGTGCCTGGCGACAGTGTAGGCGGACGGCTCCGACAGCCTATTCTTGTCTACATCGGCTGCGACGAGGATGAAGTAATTTGGGCGTGGGACCATTATGCGTTGTCACCTTTCGTGCGGTCATCGCGTTGCCCAGTAAATGGCAGATCCGTTCCGACTTGGTCCTTTGTCTTGTGGGTTGCGGGGAAAAGAGATGGCTGCGCTGTCTCGGAGCAGTAATCTGCTGCGGCCCTGATAAACCAGTCCTTCAGGGTGCTGCCCGTCAGGGCTAAAGCCGAGTAAAGCCGACGCTTCACCTCAGGCTGAACTTCAATCACGATCCGACCAGATTCGCCACGTGCCATGGATGTAATGTGACATGGGTGACGTAACATGCAAGCCATTTGTTCTACCTCGCCACGTTCGCCTCTTTCGGCGCCACGCATTAATTGACTGAGGATACTAGAACCGTAACGCCCTCCCAATTAACAACTTGTATATCTGCACTTTCCAGCACGCATGCGAGGAAGACGCCTTCCAGTAGCAGCCGGCTCATGTGGCGGTTGCAGAATCGGGGCGCGTAGCCCAGCTTTGCGTCGCCGTGGAAGAATTCGACGGCGAAGGCGTCATGGGGGTTCTCGGGTTCGGCGCGCAGCGTCAGCCTTGTCCCGGCGACCAGCCTGGGCAGTTCCTTCGGCCCGTCGTAATAGCGGAAGCCGGCAATGGCGAAGTCGTTCATCAGGATTTCGCGCTCGGGTGGCGTGGGCGTGGCTGCCGCCGGTCGCGTCGCCAGAACGGCGGCCGGGATCAGCGGCGCCTTGACGAAGAAGCCCAAGAATGCCCTTCGGGAATCGGTAGTCGGTTCATTCTTCATGGGATCATTCTGCCAGATGGGGGGTGACAAATGTAGACACTGGGGTCAATTTTCTTGAAGAAATATCGGCGGAACCTTGGTCCTTGATGTTGAGCACTTTATGAAGCGGCGTTCGATGAAAACGGTGCGTGAGCAGCGCTTTACCCGGCCCCCGTGGGTGCGGATGATGCGGATCCACGAGCGCATCCAGTCGGGCCAGTACCCCAACTGCGTTGGCATGGCGAAGGAGATTGGCGTGTCGCTGCGGACGGTGAAGCGGGATGTCGAGTTCATGATGGAGCGGCTCAAGCTGCCCATCGAGTACGACTCGCGGAAGTACGGCTTCCGCTACTCCAGGCCGGTAGAGCGGTTTCCAGGGCTTCCGATCACGGAGGCGGATGTCTTCGCGCTGCTGGTGGCGCACAAGGCCATCGCCCAGTACCACGGCACCCCGTTCGAGAAGCCACTGGCGATGGCGTTCCGCAAGCTGACTGGGCAACTGGACACCAAGGCACGGTACTCGCTCTGCAACTTGCAGGAGGCGGTGTCATTCCGGCCGTTCGCCCCGGATGACACGGACCTGCGCCGGTTCCAAGTCGTCACCCGCGCGCTCCAGGAGCGGCAGACGCTGAAGTTCCAATACAAGAACCTTGGCGCCAAGAGCGCCCAGGCGCGGTTGGTCCATCCATACCACCTGGCCTGCATCGAGAATCACTGGTACCTGTTCGCCTTCGACGTGAGCCGGGAGGCGATCCGAACCTTCTCGCTATCGAGGTTGACCGAGCCCGAGCTGGGCGAGGAGCGGTACACCGTACCGGAGGACTTCGACCCCGATGAATACCTGCGGGGGAGCCTCTCGGTGTTCAAGGGCACCGACGATTACGAGGTCGTGATCGACTTCGACCCCTGGGCCACGGACCTGGTGCGGGGCCGGCACGTGCATTCGAGTCAGCAACTCACTGAACTGCCGAACGGTTGGTCACGGTTGTGCCTACGGCTCAACAGCATCGAGGAGATCGAGCGCTGGGTGTTGACCTGGGGGACGCACGCCACCGTGGTCAGGCCCAACGCGCTCGCGGAGCGGATGCGGAAGACCGGCGAGGCGTTTCTGGAACGGTACTCCCCTCCGGCCGGGACTTGAACGGCGGCCGCCGCACCGAGGCGGAGGGTTGTGAATAACTTCTTCATTTTTCTTCTGCCCAGTGTCTACGGATGACACTCCCCTGTCTGTACCATTGCTCCCGCAGATGACGAAACGCCGACGCGGCGACGGCTCGCAGGCTGCGAGCGGCAGCCGGTGCGGCAAACGGAGAAAGGGAAGTGAATGGCAGGGAAGAAGCGGTGTTTTGTGACGGTCCGGGCGCTCAAGCGCCTGGATGAAAAGCTGTTGTGTGCGGTTCTCGGGAAGTTCCCCGAATACCTGCGGACCTGCGGCTTGGTGATCCCCGACCTACCGGATCGGGATTCCCTCAACTACGATGCCATCCGGGACGCTTGCATGGCGGGGTCGATTCCGCCCGAACTGGATGACGTGCTGTTTTTCGTCAGCATCCTCGGGAACAAGCGCGGCCAGGAGCAGATCGAAGAGGAGGCGCGGTCCCGGAAGTGCCGGCTGGACTTCCGTCTGGACGGTGTCAGTTGCCCGGACTTCGCCATGCGGGCGTGGCTTCAGGACTGGCCCCAGAACCAGGACCTGCTGGAAGCGGCCTACGCCCGCTCGCGCATCTTCGGCAAGTCCTCCTACGTGTACCACCCGATGATCCGGGACTTCCGCCCTCGGTACATCCAGCCGACGGCCGAGCGGATTGCCGAAGCGCGGACGCGGCTCGAGGATTACTTCGCCAATCGCGAAGGGCTCGGGAAAGGGACGAACATCCTGGTCTACGACTTCGCCAGCGAGATCTGGTTCCTGGTCCGGTATCCGGGGCAGGTCGAGCGCCACCAGGCGTACGATGAGGACGGCAATCCCGCCATCCACGTCTTCCGGCCCGAAGAGTACGACGCCATCGTCTACCACAAGGGGTACGGCGACCTGCGGCTGAACACCAACCGCAAGCGGGACCATCTCCAGTACCGGGTCGTGTTCGGCCGCCTGCTTTTCGGGGAGGCCAACGTGTTCGATCCGGCCCGGGACATGATCCACCTGGACCCCCTGTGCGGCGAGTGCGTGCCCATCTTCAAGTGCGATGACATCGAGGGCCTGGCGGAAATCCACCCGGTCGAAGTTGGCTTCTCGATGACTGACCAGCCGGGGGTGAAGATCACTTGGAAGTCGGACAATGACATTTCGCTGCTCGCCTACAACGGGCACGACGGGCGCCTGCTGCCGACCGGTGCCCATTCGGTTGTATACGCCCGATTCCGCTACCGGCTGAGCAACCGGTCGAATTGGGAGCGCCTGACTGTCCACCAGGGCCGGTCGATGACGTATGAGCGGGATGGCGACTGCGCCATCATCGAGGAGTGGCTGCGGCAGCGGAAATTCGTGAAGAACCCCATCGAGCGCGTATGAACATGGACTTCTGGACATTGGTCGCGTGCCTGCGCGAGCAGAAAGAATCGCTGGCTGGCTGGAAGCAGTTTCTCGGAGCGGGTTTCGACGCCGTACGGCCCATGCTGCGCCTCTGCCCCGGGGAGTACTGCCGAATGTACCCGGACCCGCAGGGCGGTTGCATGACCCAAGTCGGCGGCTACAAGGGGCGCTGGTGGCTGAACTTCGACCCCGACGCGGGCTACTACGACCGCCATGTCGAGTTGACCGAGGCGGATGTCCAGCTCTACCGGCTGGATGGGGACGCCTTTCGCGAACGGGTGCGGGCGGCACTCGGGATTCTTGGACCGTCGAGTTCGGTGGGGCCACGGATCGAGTGCCTGGGGAATTGCTCGCAGGGGCCGAAGCGGCGCCGTGTTTACCACTGCCACGCGCGCAATGAAGCCGAGGCGATGGCGGGGGCGATGGACGTCATTGGCCGGGCCGGTGCCGATGGATGCGCACTGCTGCCGAAGCTGAGCGAGAACGTGGATCGGATGCTGGCGACCGTAGGGGTGTCCGGTGTTGATCTGGCCAGCGGTTTGGTCCCGGACGCGGAAGCGATCCGCGGCGGCTGCGGGATCGTCTGCCGGCACCTGCGAGAACGGACCGACGGGATCGAACCCCTGCGCCGGGAGATCCGAAACGGCTTCGAGGCCGTGAGCAAGGAGCGTATCGCCGAAGCGGTTCAGGAACGAGACCGCGAACAGACCATCGAAGAGATGGCCGACGGCGCCGATCGGTTCCTCGCCGGTCTTCAGATGAAGCTGACGGAAAAGGAGCGGGAGTTGTTCTTCGCCCTGATCGCCCGCACCGAAACCGACGGCAAGCCGAGGTTCCTGAACTACACCGAGATCGGAACCCGGCTCGGAATCACGAAACAGGCGGTGCGAAAGCGGGCCGAAGCGCTGAACCAGAAGCATCCCTCGGTGGCCGACTACCTCAAGGCGATTCGGGCACCCGAGAAGCCGAGGAACTTCTCCGAGCTGTCGCCATCCCAGAGGCGACGAGCGGGGATCGAGGAAAGCTACGGGCAGGACGGGGAGGGTTAACGTAGGAGGTTGTCAGGGGGGTTGTCACGAGGGTTGTCAGGGTTGTCTCGGTAATAGACTCATGACGAGGCAGTTGCGAAAGCGACTGCCTCTTTTGGTTGTCTGGCCTGGAAATACGAGGGCCTGCGGAAGATGAGCCGCGGGCCAGAACCAGGAAGCCGTAACCGATGAGCAAAGGCCGACAGCCCCGACTACCGAAGACCGACCGCGGTCCCCGCTTCTGCCAACTGTTCGCCCTGGCGCTAGAGGAAAACACGGAGGCGGTCGCCGACCTCTGGCGCGAGTTTGGTTTTCGCTACGGGGAGGACCAACCGTGACGGGCCTTGAGGATTTGGTCCAGGCTGCCATGTCGGCCCCACCCGAGCGCCGGGAAGAGGCGCTGCGACTCTTGCAGGGACGACTTCCCAAGCCCGAACCCTTCCTGACCCTCGCCGAGCTGTCCCAGCGCTTGGGTTTCTCCACGACAACCCTCCGCCGCTGGCGGGTTCCGGGCCACGACCTGGGCGCGCACCCGCGCTACCGCCTGACGGAGGTCGAAGCCTACCTCGCGAGCGGAGCTTTCCGACGCCGGCAGGCGGCTGTCAGGGCCGAACGACGCAATGAACGCGCCTCCGCCCAATTCCACTTTAGCGACGGTCTTCCCCGGCCAAGCCGACGCCAACTTCAACTCACCCGGCCGGTGACAACTACGGATAAGCACCATGACTGAACCGCAAACGCAAACACCGCACCGCAAAATCGACTGGATCAAGTCCGCCGGAAACCTCGCCCTGGGAGTCTGGGGCGTGGTGACCTTCATCGCCCTCCTGGCCGGCATCGCCTGGGTGGCGGCGGCGACCACGGGACCCAATCCCAAGGCAGTCGCCGTTTTCGCCGTCCTGAGCGCCACCTGCGTCAACTGGGCGTTGTTCGCCGTTATCGAACGCCACACCCGCAACTGATCACCCCAACCCGAAAGGAACAGACAGCTATGGCTCTTCTGCCTCAACCCACCAGCAATCGCAATCCGTTCGCCCAGGTCATCGGCGACGCGCTCGCCCCGGCGGGCACCTACGTCGCCACCGTTCTGGACGTGAAAGACGAATACGGCGTCACACGCCAGAAATTCCAATCGACCGAGATGGAGAAGGTTGACCTGACCTGCTTCATGTTCGGCTTCCGGGACCCGCAAGGCAACAAGCACCGGGTTGCCAGCCGGGTCATGCGGATCAGCGGTAACGAGAAGTCGGCCCTGTTCGGGTTCCTCAAGAACCTGCTGGGCCGCGCGCCAGCCTACGGCTGGGACTACACCACGCTCAAAGGCCACCAGTGCTTGCTGACGGTCGAACACGTCCAGCGGCGTGATGGCAGCGGCGTGTTCGCCAGCATCGCTTCCCTCTCGCCCGTACCCGTTGGCTTCGGTCAACCGGCTGCGCCGCCGGCCCCGGTGCCCGCTGCGCCTCCACCTCGCCCTCAGCCCGCGCCCGCAGCGCCGCCGCCCCCCGTGCTGCCCCCGGCGGCTCCCAGCGTCACCCCCGCGGAGGACGATGAAGTCCCGTTCTGAGTATGGCCATCCTCACCAAGTCAAAGGTTCCGTCGGGCCATTGGTACCGGTCCGACGGGACCCCCGTTCACAAACTGCCGACCGCTGACGGTCGAGGCGAACGGGCGACCACGATTGGCGACGCCCGGCGGCTCGGGCTCTACCCGAGCGTCACCTCGATCCTCGGCATCCTGGCCAAGCCCGGT
>Ga0209200_1001872_pt1 | contig 20517 bp, 14 predicted proteins | sample AD_UKC033_MetaG_FD_184406 | JGI IMG/M metagenome (GOLD analysis project Ga0209200, IMG submission 184406) | Active sludge microbial communities of municipal wastewater-treating anaerobic digesters from USA - AD_UKC033_MetaG (SPAdes) (version 2) | ecosystem: Engineered > Bioreactor > Anaerobic >...
CCCGTCAGCGCGATCAGCGAGGCCACCGTTCCGCCGGCCAGCAGGAGCGCGAGCAGTACGCCAACCGGCTGCGTCCAGTAGGAGGGTGGGGCCAGCACTGCGGCATGGAAGGCGAGCAGCAGGTAGAACACCGGCATCGCACGGTGCAGGTGGCGCCAGAACTTGTAGGGGAAGCGCTTCCACAGGCTGAGCACGACCATCGCCAGCACGAGGTAGATGGCGAATTCGCCGACTTCCTCGCCGGCGTCACGAAGCAGCTCGTAGAGGCCGCCGAACTCGTCGTGCGCCGGCCGCCCGGTGCGGCCGTAGATCGACTTGATGACGTCGTCCGACATTTCGACCAACCAGTGCAGCGCGGCGAACACCGCGGCGAGGATGCCGGCCCATTTGTGCAGGCGGAAGATGCGGTCCATGCCGCCGAGCGGGCGTTCGAGCATGGCCGGGCGGGTGGCGAGCACCATCGCCAGCGACATCAGGCCGATGGCGAGCAGGCCGCTGAGGTAGAGGCCTTGTTCGCGGACGAGCCAGGGCAGGGAGGCGGTGCCGCCGTCGAGGGCGGCGACGTTGAGGCCCCATGCGAGGGCGAGGATGCCAATGAAGGCGGATAGGACGGGGATCATGGCGGGGCCTTCCAGGTGGCAGGAACCGGGAAAGGGGCGTTGGCCGTGCCGTCACCCCCTCGGGTAAGCGCTTACTTGTTGCGCTTGACCTCGGTCTTGAGGATTTCGCCGGTCACCGGATCGACATCCAGTTCGACGCGCTGGCCCTGGGGGTCGGTGGCCTTGACCTCGTACTTGTTCTTCTCGCGCTCGACCTCGCGGAAGTCGCTGTAGCCGGCGGCTTCGAGCTTGCTCAGTACATCCTGCACGCTGAGCCAGTTGGGCTGGGCCGTGGCAGCGGCTGGGGCCGAGCTCTGGGCGAACGCCGGGGCGATGGCGGCGCCCGCGCCGATGAGTCCGCCGCTGAGGGCGAGGGTGGCGATGAGGGTGGTGGCACGCATGATTGCATCTCCTTGCTTGGGTTGGCGGTCTCGTTTCGACCGTGATGCCATGGTGCGCGCCATGGGCTGAATCGATGCTGAAGGGGGTGTTCACCTTCCGTTAATGTCGAGCGCGCCCGACCTTGGGGGGCGCGCCGTCGACGCCGCCAGGGCCTCGGCTGTGGCCGGCCATGCTTTGCCGGATATGCAACTTCGCGTCGGCGAACGGTTCGAAGCCAGGGAACTTGCTGCTGTCGTGCCGATCGACAGACGCTTCGAGCCACAATGACGCGGACCCTGGCCGGTGTCAGCGTGCGTGTCGCTGCGCGTCGCGGAGCGATTTGACGGAAGATCTCAGGATTCGATGGATACCTTGACCCACGCCCTTTCGGGGGCCCTCATCGGCCGTGTGCTCGCGGGTCGGCGCATACCTGCCGGCACCCATTCGGGCACTTCCCGCGCTGCGCAGCCGCCGGTGTGGCAGATGGTGGTCGCCGGCACGATCGCGGCGACCTTCCCCGATCTCGACTTCGTGCTCGGCTGGATCTCCGAGCTCACCTACCTGCGCGGGCACCGCGGCGTCACCCATTCGCTCATCCTGCTGCCCTTGTGGGGGCTGCTGATCGCGTGGTTGCTGGCACGCTTCTGGTCGCGCGGCGGCCGCCCGGGGGCGGGCTGGCAGGGCTTCTACCCGGTGGTGTGCGCGGCGATCTTCGTGCACATCCTGGGCGATCTCATCACCCAGTTCGGCACCATGATCCTGGCGCCGTTCTCCGATCATCGCTTCGGCTGGGGCACCACCTTCATCATCGACCTGCCCTTCACCGGCATCATCGTGGCCGGCCTGCTCGCCAGTGCGCTGTGGCGCAGCAGCCGGGTGCCGGCGACGGCGGCGCTGGTCCTGCTCGCCGCCTGGGTGGGCGTGCAGGCGACGGGGCGCGCCGAGGCGATCGACGCTGCGCGCGCCTACGCTTCGGCCAAGGGCATTGCCGTGGTCGAGGTGGATGCGGCGCCGCGCCCGGCGTCGCCGTTCAACTGGACGGCGATCGTGTTCGACGGCGAGCGCTATCACTACGCCCACATCAACACGCGGCGCAGTACGCCGTTGGTGGTGACGGAAGCCGACAACTTCATCCGCCGCTTCTCCGCACCCTACATGCCGGTGGCGATGGCGCAGTGGCAGGTCGCCGAGCGCTTCGGCAACGGTGACGGCCGCGAGCTGGCCGAGAAGGTGTGGCAGGCCGAGGATTTCGCCTTCTATCGCTGGTTCGCGATGTTCCCGGTGCTCGACCATGCCGAGCGCGATGCCGACGGGCAGGTGTGCGCTGCCTTCCGCGACCTGCGCTTCGTGACCCCGGGGCGCGGCCGCGAACCTTTCGTGTTTGGCCTGTGCGGCCGTGGCGGCGACTGGCGCCTGTTCGAGCGCGAGGGCGACGTGCGGCGCTGGATCGACGTACGATGACGGGCATGAATCCAGACCCTTCACGCGACGGGGCAGGCGCCGTGCCGGTCCGCAAGCGGCCGCGCTGGCGGCGCTGGGCGCTCGAGATCGCGATCTTCATCGGCCTCTTCCTGGCCATCCAGGCCTGGATGGCACGCGACGTGCCCGCCGGCCCGGCGCCCGACTTTGCCGCCTTGGCCGCCGATGGCCAGCCGCTGAGCCTGGCCGAGTGGCGCGCCGCGCATCCGGGCAGGGCGGTCGGGGTCTACTTCTGGGCCGACTGGTGTCCGATCTGCACCGCGCAGGAGGGCACGATCGATGCCGTTCAGGCTGACCATCCGGTGCTGTCGGTGGCGATGCAGTCGGGCGACGCGGCGGCCGTGGCCGCGGTGCTGGCCGGGCGCGGGCTCGACTGGCCGACCGCGATCGACGCCGATGGCCGCATCGCCCAGGCCTATGGTCTGCGTGGCGTGCCGGCCTTCGTTGTGGTGGATGCGGCGGGGGCGATCCGCTCCGTCTCGCTCGGCTACAGCACGGGCTGGGGGCTGCGCGCCCGCCTGTGGTGGGCGGGGCTGAGTTCGTGAGGGCGACGTGATGGGCGCGCCGGGGCTGCTCACGGCCTTCACCGCAGGTGCGGCGGCGCTGGCCGGCGGCCGCGCGCTGGTGCATTGGGGTATCCGCAAGGGGCTGGCGGCGCCGCGGGTGGCGCACCACACCGACCCGGCGGCGCTCGGGCTCGACTTCGACGCGCTACGCATCGCCACCGCCAACGGCCGTACGCTGCACGCCTGGTTCATCCCCGCGCCGGGGGCGTCCGCTGCCGCGCCGGCACTGGTGGTGCTGCACGGCTGGGGCGGCAATGCCGCGCTGATGCTGCCGCTGGCGCGCCCGCTGCACGAGGCCGGCTTCGCCACGCTGTTCGTCGATGCGCGCTGCCATGGCGCGAGCGACGACGACAGCTTCGCCTCACTGCCGCGCTTCGCCGAGGACGCCGAGCATGCCTTCGCCTGGCTGGCCACACGGGCCGGGGTCGATCCGCGCCGTATCGCGCTGTTCGGGCATTCGGTGGGGGCGGGCGCAGTGTTGCTGGCGGCCGCGCGCACGCCACAGGTGGCCGCCGTGGTCAGCGTCGCCGCGTTCTCGCATCCGGCGGCGATGATGCGGCGCTGGCTCGCCGTCAAGCGTATTCCGGAAAAGCCAGTGGGGCGCTACATCCTCGATTACGTACAGAAGACCATCGGCCACCGCTTCGACGACATCGCGCCGGTCGCGACCATCGGTCGCATCCGCCGCCCGGTGCTGCTGGTCCATGGCGAGGATGACGAGGTGGTGCCGATTGCCGAGGCGCGGCAGATCTTCGCGGCGCGCGGCGACACCCCGGTCGAACTGCTGACGCTGGCCGGCGATCACGAGTCCTTTGCCGACCTGGAGCACAACATGGGGCGGCTGGTGGCCTTCCTGCGGGCGGGCTTAGGGGGCGCCGCGGGCGAAGGATGACGCGCAGCAGTGCGCGTGTGCGGGTCAGGCTTGTGCGATCAGGCTTCTGATGGCGCCCTGGATGCCGCTGACGAGGCGTCCGCGGTCAAGCTCCGGGTTTCGGATGCTGCGTAGCAGCAGGCCCTCGAACAGCGTGGCGAGGACCTCGACCATGCCCTCTATCTTCGCGTCGTCGTCGTCGTGGCCTGCGGCGCTGCGGATGGCGCGCAGGGTTGCGGCCAGGCTGCGCCTGCAGGCGAGGTCGGCCTCGCGCACGATCTCGGCGACGCGAGGGTTGCGCGCGGCTTCTGCTGCGATCTCGAGCTTGAGCCCGGCGGTGGCGGGGTCCAGTTGGTCTGCGACGCCTTCGGCCGCGCGCTCGATAAGGGCCTGTCCGATATCGCCCGCTGCCCTCAGTTCGGCACTCAGCTTCAACAGACCCTCAAGATCCTGCGCCACGATGGCGGCGATGATCGCCTCCTTGTTGTCGAAGTAGTGATAGATGTGGCCGGCACTCATGCCGGCGCTCTTCGAGATCTGCGCTATGCTGGCGCCATGGAAGCCGTGCTCGCGAAAGCACTGCGCGGCGGCGCACAGAATCTGCTGGCGGCGCGCCTCGGCGCGGGTGTGGTCGGTCGTGCTGGATGATGTGGGCATGTAATGGTCTCCTGCGATCCTGGGCGTGGATCGTCTTTTCGATCTTGCACTGCAGCAGAGACTAACATAGAATGAGCGTTCAATCTAGAATAACCATTCTAAAGAGCAGGTCTTGTTCGCGCTGGCCAGGAGCCGGGGTGGAGCAAGGGCTTGCTTGCTCAAGAGAGGCCTGACCCATGCACTTCTCCCGCATTCCCCTGTCACGCGCAGCCGCGGCGCTGTCGCTGGTCCTGGGCGCTGTCTTCCTCGCCGGCTGCGGCCAGGGCAATGGCGGTGCCGCGGCCGCGGCCGGCGCGCCGCAGGCGCCGGCCGTCACCGTCATCACTGTCCAGCCCGAATCCGTGCCCATGGTGGTGGAGCTGCCCGGGCGCACCACGCCGTCACTGATTGCCGAACTGCGCCCGCAGGTCACCGGCATCCTGACCCAGCGCGCCTTCAATGAGGGCAGCGAGGTCAAGGCAGGCCAGGTCCTGTACCGCATCGATGCGGCACCCTATCAGGCCGCCTACGACAGTGCCCGTGCCAGCCTGGCGCGCGCCGAGGCCAATGCCGATGCGGCGCGGCTGCGTGCGGAACGCCATGCCGGGCTGGTGGCGATCGAGGCGGTCAGCAAGCAGGCCAACGACGATGCGCAGGCCGCGCTCAAGCAGGCGCGTGCCGAGGTTGCCGCTGCGAAGGCCGCGGTCGACAAGGCGAAGATCGACCTCGACTACACCCAGCTCAAGGCGCCGATCGCGGGCCGGATCGGCCGCTCGGCGGTGACGCCGGGGGCCTTGGTCACCGCCAACCAGGCACAGGCGCTCGCCACCGTGCAGCGCCTCGACCCCATCTATGTCGACCTCACGCAGTCCAGCGCCGACATGCTGCGCCTGCGTCGCGAGGTCGAGTCGGGCCGCGTGCAGCGTGGTGCCGGCGGCGCTGTGGAAGTCCGGCTGCTGCTCGAAGACGGCAGCGAGTACGCAGCGGCGGGCCGCCTGGCCCTGTCCGAGGTGACGGTGGACGAAGGCACGGGCAGCGTGACGCTGCGCGCCGAGTTCCCCAACCCCACGGGTGACCTGCTGCCGGGCATGTACGTCCGTGCGCGCCTGCCGCAAGGCGTGCGCGCCGAGGCGGTGCTGGTGCCGCATGCGGCTGTGGTGCGCGACGCGCGCGGCAGTGCGCTGGTGATGGTGGTCGATGAGCAGAACGTGGTTCAGGCGCGTCCGGTAGAGGTCGTGCAGGCGTTCGGCGACAAGTGGGTGCTGGGCGGTGGCCTGCAGGCGGGCGAGCGCGTCATCACCGAGGGCCTGCAGCGCGTTCGCCCCGGCGTGACCGTGCAGCCCGACCAGGCCGGCGTGGCGCCGGCCGCCGCGGCCCAGCAGTGAGGTAGCCACCATGGCCCGCTTTTTCATCGACCGACCCATCTTCGCGTGGGTCATCGCCATCGTCATCATGCTTGCCGGCGCGCTGTCCATCCAGCAGCTGCCGGTGTCGCAGTATCCCTCCATCGCACCGCCGGCCATCGTCATCAACGCGCGCTATCCCGGCGCTTCGGCCAAGGCGGTCGAGGACTCGGTGACGCAGATCATCGAGCAGAAGATGACCGGGCTCGATGGCCTGTTGTACATGAAGTCGACCAGTGACTCCTACGGCAATGCCGCGGTGACGCTGACCTTCTCGGCCGACACCGACCCCGATATTGCCCAGGTGCAGGTGCAGAACAAGATGCAGACGGCGCTGCCGCTGCTGCCACAGCCGGTGCAGCAGCAGGGGGTGACCGTCGCCAAGTCGGCGGCCAACTTCCTGATGGTGGTCGGCTTCGTGTCGGAAGATGGCACGCAGTCGGGCACCGATCTGTCGGATTTCCTCGTGTCCTCGGTGCAGGATCCGCTGTCGCGGGTCGAGGGGGTCGGCGAGGTTCAGGTGTTCGGCTCCCAGTACGCGATGCGGGTCTGGCTCGACCCCGCGAAGCTGACCAATTTCCGCCTCACGCCGGGCGACGTGCGCCAGGCCTTGCAGGCGCAGAACGCCGAGGTGTCCGCTGGCCAGCTCGGCGGTACGCCCGCCGTGCCCGGTCAGGGCTTCACCGCCACCATCACGGCGCAGAGCCGGCTGCAGACCGCGGAACAGTTCGAGGACATCCTGCTGCGCAGCAGCGCGCAGGGCGGCGAGGTGCGGCTGCGCGACGTGGCGCGCGTCGAGATCGGTGCCGAGAACTACGGCACCGTCGCCCGCTTCAACGGCCAGCCCGCCGCGGGCGTCGGCATCCGCCTGGCTTCGGGGGCCAACGCGCTCGACACCGCGACCGCGGTGCGCGCCCGACTCGATGACATGCAGCGCTACTTCCCTGCCGGGGTGCAGTACGTCGTGCCCTACGACACGACGCCCTTCGTCAAGATCTCCATCCAGTCGGTGGTGATGACCCTGATCGAGGCGGTGGTGCTGGTCTTCCTGGTCATGTACCTGTTCCTGCAGAACCTGCGCGCGACCCTGATCCCGACCATGGCAATTCCGGTGGTGCTGCTCGGCACCTTCGGCCTGATGGCGGCGTTTGGCTTCTCGATCAATACGCTGACCATGTTCGGCATGGTGCTGGCGATCGGCCTGCTGGTCGATGACGCCATCGTCGTGGTGGAGAACGTCGAGCGCGTCATGACCGAGGAGGGCCTGCCGCCCAAGGAGGCCACCAAGCGCTCGATGGACCAGATCACCAGCGCGCTGATCGGCATCGGCCTGGTGCTGTCGGCCGTGTTCGTGCCGATGGCCTTCTTCGGCGGCTCGACCGGCGTGATCTACCGCCAGTTCTCGATCACCATCGTGTCCGCGATGGCGCTGTCAGTGCTGGTGGCGATCGTGTTCACCCCGGCGTTGTGCGCAACCATGCTCAAACCGGTGCAGCAAGGTCATGGTCATGGCGAAGGTGGCCTGCTGGGCGGCTTCTTCACCTGGTTCAACCGCAGTTTCGACCGCAGCACGCGGCGCTACGAGTCCGCCGTTGGCGGCATCCTCAAGCGCAGCGTGCGCTTCCTGGCGATCTACCTTGCCATCGTTGCGGTGCTCGGCCTGTTGTTCATGCGCATGCCGACCTCCTTTCTGCCGGAGGAAGACCAGGGCGTGATGTTCAATCAGGTCGTGCTCCCCGCCGGGGCGACCCAGGAGCGCACGCTGGAGGTGCTGAAGAAGGTCGAGGACCATTTCCTCGAGAACGAGAAGGACTCCGTGCGTGCGATCTTCACCGTCGCCGGCTTCTCCTTCGGTGGCAGCGGCCAGCACATGGGCATCGGCTTCGTCAATCTCAAGCACTGGGACGAACGCAAGGCACCGGGCATGGATGTGAAATCGGTCGCCGGCCGAGCGATGGGCGCTTTCTCGCAGATCCGCGAGGCCATGGTGTTCGCCTTCGTGCCGCCGGCGGTGATCGAGCTCGGCACCTCGGGTGGCTTCACGGTGCAGATGCAGGACCGCTCGGGTCTCGGCCATGACGCCCTGCTCGCCGCGCGCAACCAGTTCCTCGGCATGGCGGCGCAGGATCCGCGTCTGGTGGGCGTGCGCCCGAACGGCCAGGAAGACATGCCCGAGCTCAAGCTCGACGTCGATCATGCCAGGGCGGGTGCACTCGGCCTGTCCATCGCCGACATCAACGACACGCTTGCCACCGCCTGGGGCGGCAGCTACGTGAACGACTTCCTCGATCGCGGCCGCATCAAGAAGGTGTATCTGCAGGGCGATGCCGCCGCGCGCATGACGCCGGAAGACCTCGACCAGTGGTTCGTGCGCAACAAGGCGGGCGACATGGTGCCGTTCTCGGCCTTTGCCAGTTCGCACTGGACCTATGGTTCGCCGCGTCTCGAGCGCTTCAACGGCCAGCCGTCGATGGAGCTCCTCGGCCAGGCTGCCCCGGGGCTTTCGTCCGGCGAGGCGATGCAGGCGGTCGAGGAGATCATGGCCAAGCTGCCGCCGGGCATCGGCTACGACTGGTCGGGCACGTCTTACGAGGAGCGTCGCAGCGGGTCGCAGGCACCGGCACTGTATGCCTTGTCGCTGCTGGTGGTGTTCCTGTGCCTGGCGGCGCTGTACGAGAGCTGGTCGGTGCCTTTTGCGGTGATGCTGGTGGTCCCGCTCGGCGTGCTCGGCGCGCTGATGGCGGCGACCGGACGCGGGCTGTCCAACGACGTGTATTTCCAGGTCGGCCTGCTCGCCACCATCGGCCTGTCGTCCAAGAACGCGATCCTGATCGTGGAGTTCGCCAAGGCGCAGATGGAGGAGCAGGGCAAGGACCTGGTGTCGGCCACGCTCGCCGCGGTGCGCATGCGCTTGCGGCCGATCCTGATGACCTCGCTGGCCTTCGGGTTTGGCGTGCTGCCGCTGGCGATCGCCACCGGCGCCGGTGCCGGCAGCCAGAACGCGATCGGCACCGGTGTGCTCGGCGGCACGATCTCCGCGACCCTGCTCGGCATCTTCTTCGTGCCGCTGTTCTATGTCGTGATCAAGCGCATTTTCCCGGACAAGTCCGGCGCTGCGGCGACTGCGCCCGCTGCCCAGGAGGGACGTTGAAATGATTGACCATGTTTCCAACATTGCGGCCGCAGGTGCTGCGTCGCAGCCGGCGCGGGCGAGCCGCCGCCGCCCGCCGCTGCGCGCCTTGATGGTGGCGCTGGCGGCCAGCGCCCTGGGTGCGTGCTCGATGATGCCGGCCTACGAGCGTCCGGTGGCGCCGGTGCCGGCGAGCTTGCCGCAGACCCAGCAGAGCGCCGGGCCGGTCAGCGCGCAGGCGGTCGACAGCGCTGCCTGGGCCGACTACTTTGCCGACGAGCGCCTGCGCGGGGTGATCGCGCTCGCCCTCGACAACAACCGTGACCTGCGCATCGCAGCGCTCAACATCGAGCGTGCGCGGGCGCAATACGGCATCCAGCGTGCAGATCTGTTGCCGTCGATCGCGGTCAGCGGCGGGCAGAGTGCGCAGCGTGTGCCGGGCGACCTCAACATGAGCGGCGAGCCCGCCATCAGCCGCCAGTATTCGGCCAACCTCGGTTTCGCATCCTACGAACTGGACTTTTTCGGCCGCGTGCGCAGTCTCGAGGAGCAGGCCCTGCAGGTCTACCTCGGCACCGAAGAGGCGCGCCGCAGCGCGCAGGTCAGCCTGGTGGCCGAGGTCGCCAACGCCTGGTTGCGCCTGGCTGCCGACCGCGAGCGCCTGGCGCTGGCGCGCAGCACGCTGGAGACGCGCCAACAGTCGGTGACGCTGGTGCGCCGCAGCCTGGAACTGGGCGCGGTGTCGGCGCTCGACCTCAACCAGGCCGAGACCCTGCTGCAGACGGCACGTGCCGACGCCGCACGTTATGCCGCGCTGGTGGCGCAGGATGAGAATGCGCTCGCGCTGCTCGTCGGTGCCGCTGTCCCGGCCGGCTTGCAGCCCCCGGCGCTGGACGACAGCGTGGCCGCCGTGCCGGTGCTGCCGGCAGATCTGTCCTCGGAGGTGCTGGTGCGCCGGCCCGATGTGGCGCAGGCCGAGCGCGCGTTGATGGCGGCCAATGCGAGCATCGGCGCGGCGCGCGCAGCCTTCTTCCCGCGCATCACGCTCACCGCCAGCGCGGGGACGGCGAGCAGCACGCTCGACGGCTTGTTCGACGCGGGTTCGGGGGCGTGGAGCTTCGTGCCGCAGATCCGCATCCCGATCTTCGAGGCCGGCCGTCTGCAGGCGAGCCTGGACGTGGCCGAGATCCAGCGCGACATCAATGTCGCGCAGTACGAGAAGGCGATTCAATCGGCCTTCCGCGAGGTGGCCGACGCGCTCGCCGAGCGTGCCACGCTTGCCGAGCAACTCGCGGCGCGCCAGGCACTGGTGCAGGCGACGCAGCGCAGCTTCGAGCTGTCCGAGGCGCGCTACAAGGGTGGGGTGGACAGCTATCTCAACCTGCTCGATGCGCAACGCAGCCTGTACGGGGCACAGCTCGAGCTGATCGGCACGCGCCTGAGCGATGCGGTGAACCGCGTCGCCTTGTACAAGGCCTTGGGCGGCGGCTGGCGGTGAGGTGGTGGGGCCCCGTCAGCCGGGGCGCCCACCTGCAGCCTTACTCACATTCGGCAGTGCAGTCGCCGGTGCTGCAATCGGCCACGGCGACCTTGCAGGCCTGCTTGCTGCGATAGACCATGCGGTGGTCGTTCTCGTAGTCGCACACCAGTCGGGTGAGACCGTTCTTGCTGTCGCTGCTCATGCGCAGCGGCTTTGAGGCGTGGATCTGTTCGGCCGGCACATTGCACGACAGGTAGCCGCTGAACTTGCCGTCGGCAGACTCCCACATGGCGATGTTCTTCGCTTCCTTGTAGTTTTCGAAGGTCGAGCAGGTCAGCACGTCACGGCCGTACAGGCGCGCGTTGTCGCCACAGAAGCCCATGTAGGTGTACTTGAGCTCGGCCTCGGTCGGGCAGGCGGCGACCTGTACGGCGGTCTTGAGGTCAGGGCAGGCGTGGTTGTCGGCCTGTGCCGGGCCGGAGAGCAGGCCGGCGGCCAGGCAGAGTCCAATCAAGGCCTTGAACGGCGGGGTGCGTCTGTGCATCGTGTCCTCGTGGGGTCGAGTTTGCGGTTGATCGATTGGCGATTGTTGGCGGCGGCTTACCAGAACTTCCACCACCATTTGCGCTTCTTCATCGCCTGCTCGACGTGATCGGACCACTTGGTCTCGCCGCCGGATTCGATGAAGTAGGCTCCGAAGCGCTTGTCGGCCTCGTTGATATGGCGAGTCAGCCACACCTTGAGGAAGTGCAGCAGTTCGAAGGTGATGGTGGCCTGCCCGGTATCGAGCTTTTCCTGCAGTGCGCGCACCTGGCCGATCAGATCTTCGTGGTTCTGCTTGTGCGCAGCGAACTCGGGGTAGTTCGACACCCGCATCAGGCTTTCTTCTACGGCGAAGTGCGTGCGTGTGTAGTCGGCGAGCTTGTCCAGTATCTGGCGCGAGGTCGCGGAGCCGTGATGCTCCCGGATTGCCTCATGCAGTTGGTTGAGCAGGTCGACGAGTTCCTTGTGCTGTTCGTCGATCTCCTGCAGCCCGACGCTGAACTCATCGGACCAGTGGAAGAGGTCGGTCGTCATGGTTTTACATGGCTGAGGTCGAAACCCGAAGGCTAACCCTTTTCCTGGCAAGGTGATTGACTGTGGTCAACGATGGGCATCTTCTTTGCAATGCAAGTGCGCTGCTTTGTGGCGGCCGCTATTGCTATCCTTGCAGGCCATGGATCGCGGACAAACACCCTTGAGCGCCTCTGAGGCAAGCAGCCACCGCTTGGGCCGGCTCGAAGTGCACTGGCTGGCCGAGCTGGTGCGCCGCCATGAGACGCGGCACGGGCCTCTCGACGACGACGAAGCCAATGCCCAGGCGCGCAAGGCCGGCCCTGACTTCGGCGCGCGCGTGCTGCAGCGTGCCGCGCTGCTTGGTGTGCGCATGGGCTGGTGCGATGCGGTCGTACGCTGGCATGGGCGTGCGCGCATGCTGCTCGCGCTTGCGCTCCTGCTCGCGCTGCTCGCCGGCTTTGCGGCCGCTGCGGGTGTGCTCGGCGATGGCGGGCGACCGATCAACGTGGTGTGGGCCGTCGGTGGTCTGCTCGGCGTGCATGTGCTGAGTCTGCTGCTGTGGCTGTTCGGCCTTGGGCTGCAGGGGCGCATGGGGGGCGGCCCTGGCCGCGGTGGCCTGCTTGGGCGCGCGTGGCTCAGGCTGGTGGGCGTCCTCGACCGCAGCCAGGCGGCTGCCGATCTGCCCGCCGCGCTCGGCAGTCTGCTGGCGCGCGGACGCCTGGCCGCGTGGGGCATCGGCGCGGTGAGCCACGCGCTGTGGCTGGCGGCACTGCTGGGCGCGGCGCTGGGGGTGCTGGTGCTGCTGGCGACCCGGCGCTACGGCTTCGTGTGGGAGACCACCATTTTGCCCGCGCACACCTTCATCAGTCTCAGCGCGGCGCTTGGCGCGCTGCCGGCGGCAATCGGCTTCCCGGTGCCCGACGCTGCGCTGGTCGCGGCCAGCGGCGACGCGCCGATGCTGGAGGAGGCTGGTCGTCGCGCATGGGCGGGCTGGTTGCTCGGTGCGGTCGTGGTCTATGGCGTGCTGCCGCGCCTGGCGCTGGCACTGCTGTGTGCGGGCTTATGGCAGCGTGGCCTGGGCCGCATCGGCCTGGACGTGTCGCTGCCGGGGTATGCCCGCCTGCGCCCGCTGTTGATGCCCGACAGCCTGCGCATCGGCGTCAGCGATCCCGAGCCCGCCCGCATGCCGCGACCGCAACGCCACGCGGCAGCGGCGTCTGCTGCGGACGACGTGATCGCCGTGGCGCTCGAACTTGGAGAAGACCTCGATTGGCCGCCGCAGCGGTCCGGGATGCCCTGGCAGGACGGCGGACGCATCGACTCGCGTGAGCAGCGCCGTACCCTCCTGGAGCGGCTTGCGGCCCGCCCGCCCGCGCGCCTGCTGGTCGCGGTGGATGCGCGCCAGACACCGGATCGCGGCAGTCTCGGGCTCGTCGCCGACCTGGCTGACCGCAGTGCCGCAATCAAGGTCTGGGCGCGCACTGCCGGCCGGCCTGCCGCGCGCCTGCCGCAGTGGCGCGATGGTCTTGCCCGCCTCGGGCTCGATGGCGCCCTGGTCGAGGATGAGGCCGCAGCGCTCGCCTGGCTGGAACAGGCGGGCGGCGAAGGATGAATGCATGCACGCGATGAATGACACCTTGCGCCTGGCCGTGGTCGGCCACACCAACACCGGCAAGACCTCGCTGCTGCGCACCCTGGCGCGGGACGTGGGTTTTGGCGAGGTATCGGACTGCGCTGGCACCACGCGCCATGTCGAGGGCCTGCGCCTGATGGCCGACGGCTTGCCAGCGGCCGAGCTCTTCGATACGCCCGGCATGGAGGATGCGATCGCGTTGCTGGAGTTCAGCGATGGCCTGGTCGCAGCAGGCGAGCGTGTGGACGGGCCGGAGCGTGTCGCACGCTTTCTCGCCAGCGAGGCGGCGCGTGGCCGCTTCGAGCAGGAGGCCAAGGTGTTGCGGCAGATGCTGGCGAGCGATGCCGCGCTGTACGTGATCGATGCGCGCGACCCGGTACTGCCCAAGCACCGCGACGAACTCGAACTGCTCGCCGCCTGCGCTCGTCCCGTGCTACCGGTGCTCAACTTTGTCGCCGCGCCGAATGCGCGGGTGGCCGACTGGCGCGCCGCGCTCGCGCGCCTCGGCCTGCATGCGGTGGTGAGCTTCGACACCGTGGCGCCACCGCTCGACGGTGAGCGCGAGCTGTTCGACACACTCGCTACCCTGATCCACGCCCATCGCCCCCGGCTGCAGGCGCTCATCGATGCGCGTGCGCGCGAAGCCGATGCTCGCCGCGAGGCCGCACAACGCCTCGTTGCCGAGCTGCTGGTGGAGCTCGCCGCCCGTCGCGACCGTATCGACGAGCCCGCCGGCGAGGCCAGCGAGGCCGCGCTGAAGGCCGCGGTCGAGCGCCTGCACGCCGTGGTGCGCGCGCGCGAACAAGCCTGTGTCGATGCCTTGCTGCGCCTGTACCGCTTCCGCCCCGATGATGCCCGGCTCGACGAACTGCCGCTCGCCGACGGACGCTGGGAGGATGACCTCTTCAACCCCGAGACTCTGCGCCAGATGGGCGTTCGCCTGGGCACCGGCGCCGCAGCGGGGGCGGCCGCCGGCGTCGGTGTGGACCTGATGGTGGGCGGCATCACGCTGGGTGCCGCGGCGGCGCTCGGTGCCCTCGCCGGTGGCCTGTGGCAGACCTTCGGCCACTATGGCGAGCGCATCGCCGCCAAGTTGCGCGGCCACCGCGAACTGACGGTCGACGATGCCATCCTGCGTATCGTCGCACTGCGCCAGCGCGAACTGCTTGCAGCGCTGGAAGGCCGCGGTCACGCTGCGATGCAGCCGATCGAGCTCGGTCGCGCAGCCGCAACGGCGGCGGTCGCGCCGGCAGTCGAGTCAGCGGTCGACCCGGTCGTCCGCCAGTGGCGCAGCGGGGCGCTGCCAGCGGCGCTCGGCCGTGCCCGTGCCCACCCCGAGTGGGCAGGCGAGGCGGCCGATGCGGACAAGGACGAGGCGATCGCCGAACTGCTGGCTGCCCTCGCCTGAGCCTGCCGTCCTCAGTAACGCACCCCGGGCGGCGGGCTGAACGAGTCGATCGCGTTGAGATAGGCCGCACGCGCGAAGGCACTCGGGTCGGCCAGCCTGCGCTGGCTCATCGAGCCCTTTAGCTGCGCCACCGATTCGTATTCACGCTCGTGCATCCAGCGCGTCATGCCCGCCAGCGTTTCGGTGAGGGCTTGCGGGCCGTTCTTCAGCAATGCGCTCGCCATGTGCACCACGTCGGCACCGGCGAGCAGCATCTTGAGCGCGTCCTCTGCCCCATGCACGCCGCCGGTCGCGGCCAGGCTCAGGCTGGTGTGGCCGTGCAGCAGCGCGATCCAGCGCATCGTGAGCAGGCCGTCGGCCGGCGAGGACAACTGCACGCGGTCGACCACGGACAAGGTGTCGAGGTCGATGTCGGGCTGGAAGAAGCGGTTGAAGAGGGACACGCCGGCGCCGCCGGCCGCTTCGATGCGGGCAACGAAGTTGGGCAGCGCGGAGAAGAAGGGCGACAGCTTCATCGTCACCGGGATTTTGACCACCGCAGTCAGCTCGCGCAGCAGGGCGAGGTAGCGCTCTTCCAACGCGGTGCCGGTGAGCGCCGGGTCGCTCGCCATGTACCAGGCGTTGAGTTCGAGCGCGTCGGCGCCGGCTGCTTCCATCTCGCGGCCGAGCTCGACCCAGCCCGACAGCGAACTGCCGTTGAGGCTGGCGATTACCGGGATGGACAAGCGCGCCTTCAGGCACTCGATCTGCTCGAGGTAGGTGTCGAGCTTGCTTTGGTAGCCGGCGTCGGCAGGCAGGTGGCCGGCAGCTTCGCCGAAGGTGTCGGGATGGATCAGGAAGCGGTCCATCATGCGCTCGTCGTTGATCACGTCCTCCTCGAACAGCGAGTGCATGACGATTGCCGCCGCTCCAGCGTCCTCCAGATGGAGCACCGGGTCGAGGCTGCGGCTGAGCGGCGTGGAGGACGGCACGAGCGGGTTCTTCAGCGCCAGGCCGAGGTAGGTGGTGCGCAGGTCGGGGGTGTCGAGCTCAGCCATTTTGCGTGTCTCCGGTGCGGGCGGCGGCATCCCCGCTGCCAGTTTCGTCCATGGCGGGCAGGGCGGCCAGCTCCATGTAGTCGTGGTGGCGGTGGCGGGCGTGGCGTTCGGCCTCATTCAGGAAGCGCTCAGATGCACCGGGGTTCTGGCGCTCGAGCACGGTGAAGCGGGCCTCGTTGCGGGCGAAGTCGCGGTAGGGCACGCTCGGCGCAGCGCTATCCACCGACAGCGGGTTGCGGCCCTGTGCGCGCAGCCGTGGGTCGTAGCGCAGCAGCGGCCAGTGGCCGGACTTCACCGCCAGGTCCTGCTGGTGCAGGTTGAAGGACATGTCCACGCCGTGGGCGATGCAGGGGCTGTAGGCGATGATGATCGACACCCCCGGGTAGCTCTCGGCGTCGAGGAAGGCCTTGAGCGTATGCACGTCCTTGGCGCCGTAGGCCACCTTGGCGACGAACACGTTCTCGTAGTCCATCGCGATCTTGGCCAGGTCCTTCTTGTGCGCGGGCTTGCCGCCGGCGGCGAACTTGGCCACCGCGCCCAGCGGTGTGGCCTTGGAGTTCTGTCCGCCGGTATTGGAGTACACCTCGGTGTCGAGCACGAGGATGTTCACGTCCTCGCCCGAGGCCATCACGTGGTCGAGGCCGCCGAAGCCGATGTCGTAGGCCCAGCCGTCGCCGCCGATGATCCACACGCTGCGCCGGATCAGGTATTCGGCGAGTGCCGCGAGCTGGCGCGCGGCCGGGGCGTCGATGGTCGCGAGACTCTGGTTGAGCAGTGCGACGCGTTCGCGCTGTTCGTGGATGCCGGCCTCGGTGTGCTGGTCGGCATCGAGCAGCGCGGCGACGAGCTCAGTGCCGAGCGCCTCGCCATGGGTCGCCGCCAGCGCTTGCAACTGGGTACGCGCGGCGGCGGCGAGCTGGTCGGTGGCCAGGCGCATGCCGAGGCCGAACTCGGCGTTGTCCTCGAACAGCGAGTTGTTCCAGGCCGGGCCGCGGCCGTCGGCGTCGGTGCAGTAGGGCGTGGTCGGCAGGTTGCCGCCATAGATCGACGAACAGCCGGTGGCGTTGGCCACCAGCATGCGGTCGCCGAAGAGCTGTGTGGCGAGCCGGATGTAGGGCGTCTCGCCGCAGCCCACGCAGGCGCCGGAGAACTCGAACAGCGGCTGCAGCAGCATCGAGCCGGGGATGGTGCTGCGCTTGGCGTCGCGGCGGGCGAGGTCGGGGAGCTTGAGGAAGTAGTCCCAGTTCTCCACCTCCTGCGCGCGCAGCGGCGGCTGCGGCGCCATGTTGAGCGCCTTGTGCGAGACGTTGGACTTGTCGCGGATCGGGCATACGTCCACGCACAGCGTACAGCCGGTGCAGTCCTCGGGCGCCACCTGGTAGCTCATGTGGGTGCCGGGGGCGTAGTCCTTGCTGCGCGCGGGAACGTGCTTGAATGTGGCAGGCGCGTCGCCGACGCGCTCGGCCGGGAAGATCTTGGCGCGGATCGCCGAGTGCGGGCACACGAAGACGCATTTGCCGCACTGGGTGCATAGCTTCTCGTCCCACACCGGGATCTCGAGCGCGAGGTTGCGCTTTTCGTGGCGCGCGGTGCTGGTGGGCCAGGTCCCGTCGACCGGCAGCAGCGACACCGGCAGGGCGTCGCCCTTGCCCTGGATGAGGGGAATGGTGACGCGGCGGGTGAAGGCGTCGAGGCCGGCGGCGATCGCAACCGCGCCGGCCGCGGCGTCTGGCGCAGCCAGCGTCTCGGGCACGTCGACGCGCTGCAGCGCGGCCACGGTGGCGTCGATGGCGCGGTAGTTCTGCTCGGCGATGCGCCGGCCCTTGCGGCCGTAGGTCTTCTCCACCGCGCGCTTGATCGCGGCGATCGCCTGGTCCTGCGGCAGGATGCCGGAGATGGCGAAGAAGCAGGTCTGCATCACGGTGTTGATGCGCCGCCCCATGCCGGCGTCGAGCGCGACCTGGTAGGCGTCGATGACCCAGAAGCTGATCTTCTTCTCCACCATGCGGCGCTGCATCGCCGCCGGCAGCGTCGCCCACACCTTGTCGGCGGGCAGGCTGGCATTGAGCAGGAACACCGCGCCCGGTGCGGCGTGGGCGAGCACGTCGTGCTGCTCGATGAAGAGCGGCTGGTGACAGGCGACAAACTTGGCGTCGCCCTCGCCGGTGAGGTAGGCCGAGCGGATCGGCTGCGGGCCGAAGCGCAGATGCGACACCGTCATCGCACCCGACTTCTTGGAGTCGTAGACGAAATAGCCCTGGGCGAAGAGCGCGGTCTCGTCGCCGATGATCTTGATCGAGTTCTTGTTGGCCGACACCGTGCCGTCCGAGCCCAGGCCGTAGAACACCGCGGCGAAGGCGCTGGCGGCGGCGTCGGTGCGGAAGCCGGCGTCCCAGGGCAGCGACAGGCCGGTGACGTCGTCCTCGATGCCGATGGTGAAGCGGCGGCGCGGCGCGGCCTGCTGCAACTCTGCGAACACGGCGCACACCATGGCGGGGTTGAACTCCTTGGAGCCCAGGCCGTAGCGGCCGCCGATCACCCTCGGCATGGCGGCGAAGTGGGGTGCGGTGCCGGCCTGGTCCTCGGCCAGCGCCACCATCACGTCCTTGAACAGTGGTTCGCCGTCGGCGCCGGGTTCCTTGCAGCGGTCGAGCACCGCCAGGCTGCGCACGCTGTGCGGCAGCGCCGCGAGCAGGGCGGCGGGGGCAAAGGGGCGGAACAGGCGCACCTTCAGCAGGCCCACCTTGTCGCCGCGGGCGGTGAGGTGGGCCACCGTCTCTTCCACCGTGTCCGCACCCGAACCCATGATCACGATCACGCGCTCGGCATCGGGCGCGCCGACGTAGTCGAACAGCTTGTAGCGGCGGCCGGTGAGCGCGGCGAAGTCGTCCATCGCCTGCTGCACGACGGTGGGGAAGGCGTCGAACCATGGGTTCTGCGCCTCGCGAGCCTGGAAGAACACGTCCGGGTTCTGCGAGGTGCCGCGGATCACCGGGCGCTCGGGCGACAGCGCACGTGCGCGCTGCGCCGCGATGCGCTCGGCCGGCAGCAGCGCGTGCAGCACATCGTCGGTGACGAAATCGATCTTGGCGACCTCGTGCGAGGTGCGAAAGCCGTCGAAGAAATGCAGCACGGGCACCCGCCCGGCCAGTGTTGCCGCGCTGGCGATGGCGGCGAAGTCGTGCGCCTCCTGCACCGAGTTCGAGGCCAGCAGCGCGAAGCCGGTGGCGCGGGTCGACATCACGTCGGAGTGCTCGCCGAAGATCGACAGCGCATGGGTGGCGAGCGCGCGTGCCGCGACATGGAAGACCGTGGGCGTCAGTTCGCCGGCGATCTTGTACATGTTGGGGATCATCAGCAGCAGGCCTTGCGAGGCGGTGAAGGTGGTCGCCAGCGCACCGGCCTGCAGGGCACCGTGGACCGCGCCGGCGGCGCCGCCCTCGGACTGCATCTCGACCACCCGTGGCACGCTGCCCCACAGGTTGGGTTTGCCCGCGGCAGCCCATTCGTCGGCCAGCTCGCCTATGTTGGAGGAGGGCGTGATGGGGTAGATCGCGATCACTTCGGATGCGCGGAAGGCGACGGAGGCGGCGGCCTCGTTGCCGTCGATGGTGATCTTGGTGCTCATGGAACACTCCTCGATGCCGACGATGAACCACGATACGAAGACATTGCGGTGCAACATTTGACATTTGTCATGGAATGATTCCATGAGCGGAATCAATTGCGTCGTGCGTGAAGCGAGGCACGGCGGCGGCGGCCATGCCGAGCGCTGTCGCCAGGGTATCAAGGTGGGCTCAAGTCCTTGATCCGGATGCCGTTAATCATCCATCGCCACGCAAGCCGGGAGTCCGCCCATGAAGATCGCCGCTTTTGACATCGAACTCCAGTCTGCGCACCGCTTCTCCCAGTCGACCGAGGTGCGCGAGCGCCTGGCGGTGTGGCGCGACGCGCCGGAAGCGACGGGTGCTCAGTCCGGGCGTGGCGCGGTGCAGATTTCCGCCGCAGGCCAGGCTGCGCTGACTGCGGACGCTGCAACGGTGGAGCAGGCGATGGAGGACGTGATCGACCGCGACCCCCGTCTGGCCGTGCTCGTGCGCATGATCGAGTTCCTCACCGGCGAGCCGGTGCGCCGCCTCGACCTGCGCGAGCTGGGGGCAGGCGCATCAGGGGGCGCGTCGAGCCCTGACATGGCGACTGGCATCGGCGCGGGGCAGGTCGCTGCGGCCCGCGCCGGCTTCGGCGTGGAGTACGACTTCAGTGCGACCTACGCCGAGTCCGAGCAGCTGGCCTTCAGTGCTGCCGGCGTGGTGCGCACCGCCGATGGCGCCGAAATCCGCTTCGAGCTCGGCTTCGCGATGTCGCGCAGCTACACCGAGTCGGTGTCGTTCAGCCTGCGTGCTGGCGACCAGCGCCTGAAGGACCCCCTGGTGCTCGACTTCGGCGGTCCGGCGGCAGCCCTGTCGGATGTGCGCTTCGACTTCGATCTTGATGGCGACGGCCGCAAGGAGCAGTTGCCGCTGCTCAATGGCAGTGGCTTCCTGGCCTTCGACCGCAATGGAAACGGGCGTATCGATGACGGCCGCGAGCTCTTCGGTCCGGCCAGCGGCGACGGCTTTGCAGAGCTTGCCCGCCTCGACGACGACGGCAACGGCTGGATCGACGAGGCGGATGCGGCATGGTCGCAGCTGAGGCTGTGGTCGCCCGATGCTGAGGGCAAGGGCAGGCTGCAGACCTTGAACGAAGCCGGCGTCGGCGCTTTCTATCTCGGTAGGGTCGATACGCCGTTCAGCCTCAAGGACGCTGCCAACGACATCCAGGGCCTGATGCGTGCGAGC
>Ga0209200_1001879_pt1 | contig 20442 bp, 28 predicted proteins | sample AD_UKC033_MetaG_FD_184406 | JGI IMG/M metagenome (GOLD analysis project Ga0209200, IMG submission 184406) | Active sludge microbial communities of municipal wastewater-treating anaerobic digesters from USA - AD_UKC033_MetaG (SPAdes) (version 2) | ecosystem: Engineered > Bioreactor > Anaerobic >...
CCAGCAGAGAAACTGCTCGCAAGCACTCGCACCGAGGACCTCTGGGACATGATCATTGCCTTCCGGGAGACTCAAAAGCGACTCAAGCTTGGGCGCCGACACACCTACGTATGTAATACCCTGGAGAAAGCAAGAAAGTCTTTCCCATCCCTGGACAAGAGCTTTGGTCTGGCAAAGGCTTACGTCGTTCGGCTGATCACAGGAGATGAGCACCGCACGACTTGTTCTCCAGTTTGTATTTGGCTCTTCAACACACTCATGAACCCACTTCCTTTTGAGTCTCCTAAAAAGAAAGAGTTCTGGAAAATGAAGAAACTGCACATCCGAGATTACCGTATCCGCTGGATTGATCACATGATCGCGACCATCCGAGCGGAGATCGACAAGCGCCCAGACACAGCATGAAGAATCACAACACACGATGGTGGCTGGCTTGGCTCATCGGAGTCACCTTCGCCATCTTCTGCTTTGCAACCACCGTTGCCCATGGAAAGACCATACCGGTCTGTTCGTGGAATAAGCCAGGAGCCAACCCGTACATAGGAGATCTGCGGGAGGCAGTCCTCAATCAGAAGGACATTCCCGTGGAGATCCTCCACCGGCTCGCACATCGGGTGGATCGCAAGGAATACGACGAGATCGTATCCATCCGACGTGACTCCATTACATCTGATTCTACAAATCAGAAGGGAGTACACAAGTATTCTCCACACATCTGGAACATGAACTTCGGTTCACGAGGAAGGGTCTGCACGACTGTTGATCGCTCGAAGTGGAAACCAAGCGCCGAAGAAAAGGCTATGGTCTTCTGCGAGGGACAGTATTGCATTCTTCTCCCGGAGGTCTGTCGGAACATCTCTCGCGTCACTCGTTTGAGCGAGGAGCTCACCAATGCACACACCATTTTCCCTGCGATTGAAGAACAAGGCTTACCGTCATTCGAGGCAATGGCGGCCTTGGATGCGGTACCTCATGCCCCACCCGGAGAAGATCCTGGTCAAGCCTTCTCTTCGGTTGCGGTTGTTTCTCTCACCGATCACACATCTTTCTTCGGCGGGGAAAATACCACCCCTCCTGGAGTTCCTGTCTCACCGGTCCCCGAGCCCTCCACCTGGGCCATGATGATTGCAGGCTTGGGAGTTCTCTACTTAGCCAAGAAAAGGAATTGATATGACTGCAACGAAAGCTCAACTGAAGAATCGAAAAACCTTCTACAGCTTCCTCCGCTCCGGGGTAATCCCGCAGACAAAGGGAAGACTTCTGAACAACAAAGGTGCATGCTGTCTCGGCGTGGCCTGCGAAGTCGTTCGTCAACTGCATCCCCACAAGTTCGAATGGTCTGATATGCATTGTTTCATCATCAAATCGGATGACGAGTACTACCGCAGATTACCTCCTCCGAAACTCTTGGAAGAATACTTCGGTTTCGAAGAAGCTAATCCGAGACTTGTTGGAGAGACAGTTCTTGCGTCCACACTCAATGACAAGAGGGGCTACTCCTTCGCCATGATCGCGGATGCCTTCGAGAAGGTTTATCCGGTGAAATAGGAGATACGAGATGAGTCTCATCGCTCTCTGCGCATGCACCATCGGGCTTCACATTGGGTCTCAACACTTCGGTGGTGATGGCTCGGTGAACCACAACAACTTCAATCCGGGTTTGTACGTCAAGAAGAATGGGTGGACGATCGGCGGCTATCACAATTCCTACCGACGCGCCTCCATCTACGCGGGCTACACCTTCGAAACCTACGATCGCAGGTGGGCTCTCACTTCGGCCTATGTCACAGGCTACAATCACACCAAGGTTCTCTTGGTTCCCTCGGTGAGGCTGGGCGAGCACCTGAGGCTCGCAGGCTTCCCTCCGGTCGGCAAACATGCCGGCCTCATTCATCTCTCTTTGGAGAAAGAACTGTGATTCGATTCCTCCTCTTGTTCCTTCTAAGTGCGGAAGATCGTGCGCTCATTCGCACTCTCCTCATCGAGGAAGAAAAGCATCAGCTCAACAAGATTGTCCTCTGCAGCGATCCGCTGACAGGGAGGCTGCGAACAGTGGAACGTTCCCTTGAGCGGTACTACGTGAAGGCTGCGAAGCAAGCCTCTCGTCTGGCGGAGTTCTTCGATGCCTAACGACAATCATCTGGGCTTTCCCATGTGGCTTCGATTCCATCTCCACATGGCGAACGAATGCAAGGGACCTTGGATCATCCAACTACCTGTGTGAGGCAAAAAAGAAAGGAGCCTAAGCTCCCTTCTTCCTGATCTTCTTCGCGGTCTTGATGTCCACAACGACGCCTTCCTGCTCAAGTGCCTGCGCAAGTTCTTCGTCGGACATCTCCTTCTCCTCGTTGCCTTCCACAACCTCTCGGCGAGACAGCTTCGGCTTCTCGAATTCCACAAGCTCCTTCGCCCACCGTGCAGCCGACTCATAGTCCTCCTTCTGGAGGGCCAGGTGGATACACAGTCGAATGACCTGCACACTCGACAATTCCGGCATGTCATCCAAGACAAGCTTGAATGCCTTCGCCTGCTCTTTGAACTGGGCTTGGATGCTCTTGTTGAGAAGATGGATCGACGCAATCTTCTCGTTGCCCAACGCGCGATCTGCTTCGTTTGCATTTATCAAGTGCTCATGTAGCTGTCGCTTGTTCACCATCGCTTTCGTCGGGGTTACCTTCTTAGATGACCCCTTAGGAGAACTCTTTCTCATGGCTTTCCTTTCTTGGACCATCTAGGTTCTTGAGTTCAAAGAACTCTTCAACACCAGGGGGTATCTCTCCCCCTACCCATAGGGGCCGTCTGGCTCTGCAACCACAAGGGTCTGATGACCCGACTACCACAGAGGATTTACACAATGGCTTTCAAGCAACCCAAGTCGTCTTCGTCCACCAAGGTCTCCGTCAAGTGGGGTTCGAAGGACGACAACATCCAGTTCGCCATCATCCGGGGTGCCGAACTCTGGTGGGCCAAGCTCGATCCCAAGCATCCGGTCGAGCCCTTCGGTACTCTCCAATGGGAAGTCCAGCTTCGCTTCCCGAAGAGTGCCGTCGAAGAGATGGAACAATTCGGCACCGTCAAGAAGTGCAAGGAAGGCAAGCTCTATCAGCTGAACCTCAAGAAGAAGGCCGTCAAGGCAGATGGCGAGCCGGCGAAGCCCATCAAGGTCGAGCTCAAGAACGAAGATGGTGATCTGGAGGAAATCGATCCCCGCACGATCGGCAATGGCTCTGTGGGTGCCGTGAAGATCATGCTCCGTGACTACCAAATCACCGGCCCCAAGGGCAAGGTCACCAAGGAAGGCACTGCCATCACGCTGCATGCCGTCCAGCTCGATGAAGAAGGCTACATCAAGTACGAACCTCGTGACGGTGGCTTCGACTTCGATGAAGAAGACGAAGACGAAGCTCCCAAGAAGAAGTCCAAGGCTCCCGTCAAGAAGTCCAAGAAGGTCGTCGAAGAGGACGATGACGAGGATGACGAGGACGAAGATGAAGACGAGGATGACGAGCCTGCTCCTCGCAAGAAAGCCAAGCCCACTCCCAAGAAGCCCGTCAAGACGTCTTCCAAGCGTCGTGCCCAAGAGGACGATGAGGAGGACGATGACGAGGATGACGAGGACGACCTCTGAAAGCAAGGATGGGTGGGTTCGCCCACCTATTCCTATGGGCTATGAAGAACGACTACCAACGCTGGAAACAATGGTGGTATGTTGTCCTGTACGGCGCATCACCAGAAATGAGGGCGAAAATCTCGCGCCCTCGCTAAGCCCTTGATTCGCAAGGCTTTTCCGACCATTTCAGATGGTCCCCAAAGAGAAAAGGGGTTCGTACTCGCAGTCAGCCGACTGTTGGGGAGCCCCCTCTCTGTTCTCTCCCAACTCGACTTACATGTGAGAGGAATTGAAGACCAGCTCAGGCCGGTCCGACGCCACTACATGGGTTCGAGCGAGTACTTCACGCTGTGCTATGACCTCGGTCGATGCACAAACCCCCTGGAGCGCAAGCTCTTTTTCTGTGAGAAGATGATCCAGAGCGATCTAACTCTCACTGCACAACTGAAAGGTTCCACCATGCCGAAGATCACCCGCCCCGCCGTCACCAAGAAGACCACCAAGGCTTCCCAAGCCGAAGAGTTCGACTTCGAAGATGGCGAAGGTGAAGAGGACGAAGCGGAAACGCCCAAGAAGTCCTCGAAGAAGGCTCCGCCGGCCCCGGTCAAGAAGGCCAAGGCGAAGAAGGTCGAAGTCGAAGAAGATGACGAGTCGGAAGACGAAGATTCGGACGACGACGAAGAAGACACTCCGCCGCCCAAGAAGTCGAAGAAGGCTGCCGCTCCTGCCAAGAAGTCCAAGAAGGTCGTCGAGGAAGAAGACGAAGATGAGGATTCGGAAGACGAAGACTCGGATGACGACGAGGACGACGAAGAAGAGGCGCCCAAGAAGAAGGCCAAGCGCGCCGGTCCGGTCATGACCCCGCAGACCACCACCATCCCGAAGAGCTTCGCTGCCGCCAAGAAGGCCAAGCTCAAGATGTGTGATGAGCTGATCGAAGCGTTCGAAGAAGAAGGCGATGTGCCTGAACTCCTGAAGATCGCAACCCTCCCGGTGAATCGCCAGAAGGGTCCGGTCAAGCTGCGTGCATGGCGTGCCGAGCAGGCTGCTGCCAAGGCCAAGGCCGCCAAGAAGGCCAAGAAGAGCAAGTAATTCCTGCTCATGTGAACCCTCTCCCAAGGATACGTTCCTAGGAGGGGGTTCCCTTTTCGGAGGACAAATGAAGAGACCGCAACGATTCACACGCCATCCCATCCAGAAGATCACTGACATCGGGAAACGGCGCAAGATCGAAGTGCTTGTGCAGCCTAATGATATGGTTGCGCTTGTAGGTACGAGAGGTAAGTACGCACAAGTACTGAAAGCTAAGATCATTCGCACGAAGTCATGGTGGGATACCTCCAAGACAATACAAATCTTGCAGCTGACTCTCAGACCGCTCTTTCGCGGAGTCCAAGGTGATGGTCTCATTGCCTACACCTGGCGTCCCTACACGACTTCCACTGGCTGGCAACGTATCGTCAAGCCAATCAGTCAAGAAGTGGTGGATGAAGTGAACGCAATCCTTCCCTACAACCTTCAGATCAATCTCGAAGGAAAGCTTTCGGAGAAACCATGAAGGTAATTCCGCTACTCAAGGACGCTCTCATCAAGAGCAAAGAGACAGACGGCGAGTACGATCCCAACCTCAAGGAGATCGCTCAGCTTCCTCTCAAAGAGCAGGCATCAATGCTCTTGTTCTACCAACAACATGGGACCACACAACGACCGACATCCACAGCACGGGCCATCCGCGCTTTCTGCAAGGCCTGTGTCGGTGGTTCCATTGCCCGCGTGAAGGCTTGCGATGTCAAGCATTGCGCACTGCACGATTTCCGTGCGAGAGGAATCTAGATGAAAGACCCAATCACCTTTCAGAGCAGAGTCTACCGGCAGGCTATCAATGCCTTCGGTCAAGAGCACGCGGACAACAAGGCCATCCGTACCCATCGCTTTGTGGAAGAGGCTTGTGAGCTTGTGCAGGCATTGAACTGCCCGAAGGAAGAAGTCCTCCGGATTGTGGACTACGTGTACGGTCGTCCCAAGGGAGATGTATTCCAGGAGGTTGGAGGAGTTCTCATAACACTCAATGCGCTCTGTGCCGCCGTAAAGGTGGGCACTCATTGGGCGGGAGAAGCTGAGCTGGAACGAATCGAAACGATTCTCGGACACTCACCGGACTTCTTCAGGAATAGAAGCGCAAACAAACCTGACTTCACCAAGGAGGGATGATGGAAGTCCTTCTTGTTTACCTGTGGCTCAAGCTGGATGCCGTGCAGTCTTTTACATTCGTCTCCAGTATAGTAGGAGGCATGATCTTCTTGTTTGTGTGGGGCGTCAGCTCAGAGTACTACTCAGAATCAAGACCACCGAAGAAGTTGGGGGTCATTGCCTCGGTGCTCCTTTTCATCTCGCTGGTCATTCCCAATTCTTCTCAGATGGCAATCCTGGTGGGAACTCACTACGCAGTCGCGTTCAAGGACTCTTTGGAGGGCCAAAAGGTCATGACACTCATCCGAAAGAAGGCCAATGAGTACCTTGACGCAGAACTGAAGGCAACAGAACCAAAGAAAGAGAAGTAATGAACAACGTCAACTACGGCGGCTATCTACAGCTTCATTCAGGTACCCGCTGGGATATCGAGAATCCCACCGTCTCGATGGTGAACATCCTCGACATCGCGACCTCCCTTTCCAAGCAGTGTCGCTTTGCAGGGCACATCGAAGGTGAAAGCCCGGATGGCTTCTACAGTGTGGCCGAACACTCTGTGTACGTGTCGCATGAAGTCGAGAAGAAGCATCCTCATGACTATGAGCTCCAGATGCTGGGGCTTCTGCATGACGCCACAGAGATGATCTTGGTGGATGTCCCACGCCCCATCAAGAAATACCTGACCGGGTATTATGAGCTCGAGGCCAAGACATGGAAGCCCATTGCACAAGCCTTCAAGCTCGAACGCTTCCCAGACCCTCTCATCAAAGTCATTCTGGATGCAGACAATGCAGTCCTGCTGGCAGAGAAAGAGCAAATCGTTCCGAGCAAGGATCCCTGGGAATGGGCCAAAGGTCTTCCTGTGGCTGATGTCAAGATCCAGTGCATGCTTCCCGGTGAAGCACGGCTACTCTTTCTCGATCGTTTCGTCGAATTGAACAACAAGCGGAGCATTCCTCAATGAACAAAAAGTCTGCGAAGACAAAGACAAACCTGAAGAACGCCTCCGGCGCAACTAAGGCCCCGACCGCAGCAGTCCCTCCCTCCGCCATCTTGGCTCTCGGTGCGGCCATGCAGAATGGGGCCGACAAGTACGGCGCCTTCAACTTCCGAGACTCCGAAGTGACCGCCTCTGTGTTCTTCAATGCCATCATGCGGCACCTACTGGACTGGTGGAATGGTGAGAACTTCGCGGAAGACTCAGAGGTCCACCATCTCGCCCACCTGATGGCCGGTCCTGCAATCGTCATCGACGCGCTGGAACAAGGGAATTTCATTGATGATCGTCCGCGCAGGAAGGGTCTCAACAGCGCTCAAAGCCGGAAGGTCTACCTCAAGACCGGGAATCGAATCATCGCCGAGCGGGTGAAACCGAAGTGAACATCCAATGCCGATGCTCTTTCCCTGACTGCTACGAGCCGGCGTACCCTCGGGAGCAGTTGGACAAGTACGCCAGGGTGGCGATGCTCTGCCAAGATCATCATGCATCGGCAGATTCCTTCTGGCGGTTTCTATTCTCCAAGCTAGGAGTAGGAGTGAACACATGAACAAGATCTCTTTCAAGTGCGGTCTCTTTGAGTTCAGTCTCGAAGTGGGTCGAATCGAACTCGGCCTGATCATCATGTCGGGATTCCTCGGTGCCGCACTGTACATCGAGAAGGTGATGGCGTGAAACCAATGCTTCTCCCTCGGGAAGTCCCCGATCTGGAGACTCTCCCGTACCCTCTCCTCATCTCTCCCAAGCTCGATGGTTTCCGGTGTATGATCACCGAAAATGGCCCGATGACAAGGTCTCTCAAGCCAATCCCGAACGTCAATATCAGGGCCATGCTGGAAAAACTTCCTGTCGGTCTGGATGGAGAGCTCGTTGCCGGTTGGCATCCGCATGCGAAAGATATCTTCAACAAGACCACCCGGCTTGTTCGGAAGATACATGGTCCTGCGGGAACGAAAGACTACTCGTTCTGGCTCTTCGACACTGCTGCACTCGACAGGGGATTCGATGCCCGAGCGTACTATGTGAAGAGGATCGTGGAGCGGTTGGAGATTCCGAATCTCTTCTGTGTTCCGCAAGTGCTTGTTCACAACCCCTCCGAAGCTTCCCTCATGGAAGCAAAGTTCATTGCCAGGGGTTACGAGGGTGGAGTCCTACGTACTCTCGATGGAATCTACCTCGACAAACCAGGAGAAAACCGAGCAACCCATCGGGAGAACATCGGATGGAAGCTCAAGCAATTCGTCGATGGAGAGGCCCTTGTCCTCCGAGTCGAACCTCTCATGCACAATCAGAACGAAGCCTTCCTCTCAGAGAAGGGTCTGCAGAAACGATCGAAGGTCGCTGCAGGTCTCAAAGCTTCAAAGACACTCATGGGGAGTCTCTATGTGCGTGATCTCAGTACTGGTGTCGAGTTTTCCATCGGCTCGGGTTTCACAGAGGCTGATCGGCTACGGCGAGACTGGAAGGGAAAGATCTTGGTCTACAAGAAGTTTCCCCATGGAGAGAAGGAAAGACCTCGACACCCAATCTACAAAGGAATTCGAGATGAAACAGACATACTCTGAACGGTTCGATCGTTGGGTGAGCGCCTCGCCCCTTCGCTTCGGCCTGTTCCTCCTGGGGATCTACGTAATCTCTGCGTCGATCGTCATCACCCTCGTGGCCTGGCTCGCTGCATGGATACTCTCCTTGTTCTGACACTGAGTGTCGTCCTGAACGTGGCCCTGCTTCTTCTGTGGCTGGCCAACATGAAGTTCGGCCAGGAAATGAAGGAGAAATACAGGACACGGTCGGCCATGATGCGCCTTGCCCTAGAAGAACTCTACATCCTCGGTGCCAAGACCGTCACCTACACTGAGAATGGTGAGTTCGTGTACGTCCCCAAGAAGGGAGGACCACCGTCATGAGCACAGAAAGATTCTCTCTCAAGAACATCCATCACGGGTTGCGGCCAGAAGACAATGAAGGGCATCGTTGCTTTTCCCTCTTCCTCTCGGAACGATTCCTAGCTGTCCCCCAGAAGAAGCTTCGCGAGGAGAATCTTTCGCTCCAAGAGATCCTCAAGATGCTGCAGAAGACAGGTCTGGAGGAGACTCGTGAGAACATGGTCGGTCTACGGGAACGTCACATACCCGTCAAGTACCATCCGTGGGTTGGTATTGCCTGGTGGAGCATTGACGGCTGCTGCTGGCACTATACCCAACCGTCTGAAATACAAGAGGAGCCAGACAATGGTATCGATTACGTATGAGCGTGGTTGGGATGGTCCGATCCTCCCGCTTATCTTCTGTCGCATGATCTTAGAAGGTAGGCTTACGAGGGACACTGAAGTACTCTTTCTGAGATCACCGAACGGAACGGTCCCTCAAACAATTCTCATCGAAAACCCTGGTCTCCGGCCAAAGATTCTGATGGCCATGCCTGCAGGCGCATGGAATTCTCGCATCGCCGCCCATGAATTTGCGCATGTCCTTCAACTCTTAGAAGGAAGACATGCTTACGAAACACCCGAAAAGCTGGAGGAGGAAGCAAATGCCTTCGAAGAATGCTACGGGGTTGACTGGAAAGATCCCACGGAAATCTGCAGTCCGGCTTGCGGTTGAAGAGGGATTCGAGCTCAAGCTAGTCTTCGACATTGAGACCAACGGGTTGTGGCCAGAAGTAAATCATACCTGGCTCATACAAACCTACAATCTCAGGACAGGAGAAGAACGCCAGTACTCCGACGACGACGATCTGTATGGCTCCATCGAGGAAGGCCTTGCATACCTCAAAACGGCTGATGTGCTCATCGGGCACAACATCATCGGCTATGACGTTCCCATCCTGAAGTACCTCCACAACTGGAAGCCCAAGGCCACCTGCCGGTTGATCGACACTTGGATCCTATCGATGGTCCTTCGATACAACAGGCCGCATCGTCATTCTCTCGAAGGCTGGGGGCAGCATCTCAAGTGCCCCAAGCATGAGACAGGACCAGGGTTCTTCGATCAGTACTCCGAGAAGATGCTGGCCTACGGCATCCAAGACGTTCGGTTGAACGTGAGAGTGTACGAAGAGCTCATGAAGGAGTACAAGTCAACCCGCAAGATCAACAAGCTCATCAAGCTTGGCATCCGGGTTGAGATGGAGTTTGCACGAATCGAATCCATCATCCGCATGACTGGATGGGACTTCGACGCAGAGAAGGCTCAGGTACTCTTCGAGCAGATTGAAGAACGCAAGCTCAAGCTCGAGCGATTCCTCTCGAAACGAATCGGAGAAATCTGTGTACCCAAAGACAAGAAAGGAAAGGTTACCTACCCAAGGTTCATCAAGAACGGGAACCTTGCCATCGCCACTGCAAGATGGTTTGGGCTCGACCCTGAAGAAGGGAACTACCCAGACTGTATGTTTGCCCCAGACGCCCCGTACACTCGGGTTGAGTTTGTCAAGGGGAACGCGGCATCCGACAAGCACCTCAAGACATGGCTCTACAAGCTTGGTTGGGTTCCAGACGATTGGAACTACGAGCGAATCGGTCGAGAGTTCGTCCAGAAGTCTCCCAAGCTCACCGAGACTTCGCTCAAGCCTCTGGGGAAAATCGGGGAGTTGGTGAATGAGTACGGAACAGTCGCAAACAGATATGGTGTCCTCCGCACATGGCTTGAATCTATCAAGTACGACGGTAGGCTTCATGGTAGGATGTGGACTGTGGGTACTCCTACTTTCCGTTGCCGCCATGAAGTCGTTGCCAACCTTCCGAAAGTCGATTCGAAGTACGGCAAAGAGATGCGGGAGCTCTTCCTACCTCCTCCCGGATGGGTGATCATCGGCGCGGACTCCTCCGGCAACCAGATGCGTGGCTTCTGCCACTATGTGGGTAACGACGACTTCACCAATGATGTGATCGATGGTGACATCCACACCAAGAATGCTAACATCCTGAGACCATTTATGTTGGATCTCAAGGGGGATACCTCTGATTGGTCTTCCAAGGAGACGGTCCCCAAGGAGGCGCGGGACAATCGTGCCAAGCGATTCCTCTACGCCTACCTCTTCGGGATGGGTAAGGGTAAGGCCGGTGAGCTTGTGAACAAGAAGAAGGACACCGTCCTGGGTGGGCAAGCAATCGAAGCCTTCCAGAGTTCCATTCCTGGATTGAACGACTTCAAAGAAGAAGTCGGCTACAAGTGGGAAAAGACGAAGAACCGCTTCGGAGAGAAGTGGGCGCATGTCCGAGCAGTCGATGGTCGCATCTGCTTTGTGACCTCCAAGCACAAGATCCTCACTGCTCTCCTGCAGTCGATGGAGGCCATCACATGCAAGGCTGCAGCAGTCTACCTATGGAAGAAGCTCCGCAAGGAAAAGATTCCGCACCGTTGGCTCCTGCATTACCACGATGAGCTGGCCTTTGCGGTGCCGCCCAAGCACGAAGAGCGCGCGAAGGAGCTTGCAGTCGAAGCATTCCGAGAGGCCCCCAAACTCTTTGGGATTCACATCATGGCCGGCGAGGCCAAGTCGGGTAAGAACTACGCTGAGGTTCACTGATGGACATACAAGAAAAGATCAAGGCAGCAAAGCCTAAGATCGGCGGACAACGGCTTCCCAAGTTCGACTTGGCCATCATTGACGCCGATTCGTTGATCTACCAAGTTGCCTGGACGAGGCCAACCCTCGCTCAATGCAAGAAGCTCTTCACCACAATGATCGTCGAGGTCATGGATCGGACGGAGACAGAGAACGCCATCATCTATGTGAAGGGAACGGAGGGAAACTTCCGTTACTTCATCGATCCCTTCTACAAAGTCAAGAGGCGCGAGCGCGACTACACAACTCCGGAAGTCGCAGAGCGTATTGCAGGTCTGCTGAAATACGTTCAAGACAAGTACGGTGGTGTGCCTTCCGGCGAAGCCGATGACTGGTGTCGAATCACTGCTCAGAAAGCCATTCTCGAAGGGAAGCGCCCTGTGGTTTGCCACATCGACAAGGATCTCAACATGATCCCCGGCTGGCATTACCACATGAAGATCAAAGAGTTCTACCACATGTCAGTGGCGCAGTCTTACTACTTCGCCATGAAGCAGTTCATCATCGGGGATATGGCTTCCGACTCCATCCCGGGTCTCATGAAGATCGGCGAAGTCAAAGCCGCAGAGAAGTTCAGAGCATGTCGCCTGTCGCAACTCCGCGACAAGGTGAAACATCTCTGGATGACCAACTCGCATGGCATCCAGCAGAACAACCCTGACGTCGAGTACAAGACGAAGCGAGAGAAGTTGGAGCGCATGCTCCAGTCAATCAACCTTCTCTACTTGCGCGAGACCGAGGAGGCCATGCGTGAGCTCACTCCCAATGAGATCTGGGAGATCATGAAGTGGGATCCAGAGGAGATGGGGGAAGATCCGCTCATCGATGCGGAGTTCGAGATGATCCGCATAGGGGTGTACTCGCTTTCGCCTGCAACATACACATCAGGAGAGATTCCCAAGGGGACATTCAAGAATGTTCCTCGTGAGCGACAAGTGGACATCAAGGCACAAATCGAAGCAGGTACTCGGAAGCGATATGAGTACCCCGAAGCCAAAGCCAAGGTGAGGTACAAGACCTCGACACCAGACAGTCGAATCAAACGTGCAGCTAAGAGGTACGACAATGGTAAAGACAAAACGCTTCTCAAGCGGAAGGCTAGTTCCTCTGCGAAAAAGCGGGTTTAAAGGAATTCCCCAGGTCGGTCATTGGCTGTTCACCTGCGCGCAAGATCACAAGGAAGAACTCAAAGAAGATGGTGGGCTTGACACCAGCAAATGGTTTGGATTCATTTACCGTGTGACTTTCCTTCTCACAGGAGAAATGTACATCGGGAAGAAATCCTTCCATGTTTCCTCTAAGTGGGGCAATGCGAAGGCGCAATCCAACTGGCGAGTTTATCGATCCTCGTCAGAGAACATTCATGAACTCTTGGAACAATATCCAGAAGAATGTTTTCTCTTTGAGATAGTACACCTATGCCCTTCTCGCGGGTATATGGGACATGCTGAATCAAACATCATCCATAAGATCGATGCCATCACGGCAAAAGATTCATTGGGACTGCCTCTTTATTTCAATGGGCGCGCGGAAGCAGTGAAGTGGATTTCACGAGACTTCGATGGGAAGGTTGTGAACGAAATGGTTGAAAAATATCTGGATGGGTATTGGCGAGCCTCTCTCGCCTTTGCTCTCCATCACGGGTTGTGATCATGATGAATACTTTCTGGACACTGATGTTGATTGTCGCCAATGGTGTGGATGGCGGCATGGTCATTGACAAGACTGCCTTCAATTCCCGAGAGGCCTGTCTCGTCGCCGCCAAAACAATTCAAGACGACTTCGAGAGGCGCTTGAATGAACGTCGTGGTTTCCGGCCAGTTATTGTGGGGCTTGCTTGCATCCAAGAACGATGAGCAAACGTCTGTCCAATCGAGAAATTGAACGCGCCATGGATTGGCGTGACGATCCCAAGGGAGATATCCTACGTCAGCAAAAGGAACATCGACTTCATGATCAGAAAGAAAACATCTCGAAGCCACGTGAAAGGGACCGGCGCTTGGGTTCACGGCCCCTGCCCGAATGAGGACTGCGGATCCTCTGATGCCTTTGCATGGCGTGAAGATGAGCCTCGGGGTTATTGCTTCTCATGCGGTAAGACAGGACCGGCAGGTGATGAGGGCGAACCAGGTGGTGGCCCTCATTTCAGAAAGGAACGAATGCGTACGCGTCGGGTCGATGGAGAATACACCTTTGAACACGTCGATGAAGAGATGGAGTCTGGTTCCATCTCCGATCGCAAGATAAGGCGCAACATCTGCGAACACTATGGAGTGAAGATCGATGAAGAGAATCACTTCTACCCATACACTCGTGGTGGGCGCGTCGTCGCTTACAAGCGGCGAGCACTCCCGAAAGAGTTCTCCACCATCGGAGATTTCAAAGGGGTGAACCAACTCTTCGGTCAGGCACAAGCGATGCCCGGTCGGAGACTCTTCATTACTGAAGGGGAATGCGATGCAATGGCTCTCCAGCAGGCGATGTTCGAGAAGTACCAACGATTCTACCCGATTGTATCTCTTCCATCGGCGTCTCCTCGCGCGATTCTCCTCAAGAATCGAGATTGGCTTCGATCCTACCCTGAGGTCGTTCTTTGTCTGGACAACGACGACGCAGGACAAGAAGCACTTTCAGACATCGCCAAGATTGTTGGCTACGATCGGGCTCGAATCCCTGCAAAATATGGACACAAAGACTTTTGCGACCTCTGGTTGGCAGAAGGTGGTCAGGCGGTACGATCAGCAGCGTTCGAAACTCAGCCATACCGACCCGATGGGTTCATGACGGGTGAGGCTCTCTGGGAGAGCTACAAGAAGAAACAGGAAGTCATTGCTGTACCCTACCCTGAGTGTATGGCAGAAGTGAATGAGAAGCTTCAAGGCATGCGGCGAGGAGAGATCCTTCTTCTCACGTCAGGCACAGGTTCCGGCAAGTCCACTGTGGTCAAAGAGATCATTCTTGAGCTCGGCAAATACTTCCCTGACCAAGAAGAAGGTGTGGGCAAGATCGGGCTGATGTTCCTCGAAGAGGCTCCCGGTGACACCACTGAAAAGCTCATCGGCATGTACCTGCGGAAGAACATGCGCAAGTACGGCGTTGAGGAGGAAGAAGAGCGAGAAGCCTTCGACTGGATCTTTGGTGATGATCGCATCATCGTCGCCGACCACCAAGGCTCTATCTCAGATGACTCCATCATCGATCGACTGGAGTACATGATCCTCTCTGGGTGTACCCACATCATGCTCGACCACATCACAATCGCTGTCTCTGAAGGAGACCAAGACGGTAAGACAGGCAACGAGGCCGTAGATGCACTCATGTCTGGTCTTCTGAAGCTCGTGAAGAGGCATAATGTCTGGTTGGGTGTCGTTTCCCACCTACGCAAGACAGGCCAGAACCAGAAGCCCTTCGAGCAGGGACGACTGCCCTCCCTGGATGACATCAAAGGTTCTGGCGCAATCAAGCAGATCAGCTTCGACATCCTTGCATTCGCTCGCGACATGACGAATGAAGACAAGAAGATCAGGAACACTGTGAAGCTCCGCGTCCTCAAGGCGCGAGAAACCGGCGAGACAGGCGATGCCGGCGCAATGTTCTACGACTCCGATACAACTCGCATGGAGTTCGCAACCATCAACTTCGACGAGATAGACTGATGCATCTACATCGATGTTGGACAGGCCGTCGATGGCTGCACGTCACTTCTTTTCTTGCAATAGGCTTCGGCCCACGCGCCTTCATAGAGCGAGTATGGTGGCGCGGTAACTTGATCTACGCATGGAAAGGATAAATCATCTCTCCACTGGAATACTTAGAGAAGAGACTTTCTTCGATAGTCCTTGGGAGTCACAAGAAGTACAACGAAGGCTGCATGATCTTGAAGCAGTACTCGAACTCCTTGCAAGCAGAATCAGGAGTAACACTCCAAATGCTTGTGGACAGGTCATGGTCATCTCTACTCCGTCTTTGTCTCTCCAACAAGACTCCTTCACAAAGCAACTCCACGAAGCTCACTCAGGCCAGTATGGTCATCGGCCGGAGTATTTTACGTGTAGTTGGCGATCAACCGAGGGACAAGACCCCTGAGCAATCGAAGAGTTGCCTCGCGCTCGGAGACCTCATGCTGGAGTCCTTTCTCCAGTGTGAGCTCATCACCATCGAGCGCGCATACGCCGGCGTGAAAGCGCCGTACCTTGTAACTATTCTCAATCAGCCGCATGAGTGGGTATATCCTGATATTTCTGGTACTTCTCTTAGTCGCCTGGGCGACATCACCGGACTTCGTTCCGAGGTCACGAAAGAACCATTCATCAAGGGCTGTACCGACGCTGAAGCCTTCAGTGGTGACATCCAGCATGGCGCGGTATACATCGCTGCCCTCAACAAAATCAGGTCGCAAGGCTGGCGGATCAACCTCCGTGTCCTCGAAGAGCTCCGGAACCGTCCGCCGGAAACGAAACTCATCCTCAAAGAAGCCTCGGGCAAAACGCACACGCTCGACCTCACCCTCAAAAGGTTCGGTGTGGATCGACTTCCAAGCAAGTTGAAACACTTGGATGGAGCAAAGTTCCATGGCACAACGAAAGATCCCCGTCTACTGCGGATGCTATCAAAGTACATCGAGTACCGCCAGATTCTGGACAAGGCTGACCTCTTGGTTTCGATGCTCAGTGAAGGTTCCCCGCCCTATGACAGTCGGTACTCTCCGACTTTCTGGCAGGAAATTTCTTGCGACTATCGGGGTCGTGTGTATTTCAGTGAGCCTTTCCTCAATTACCAATCCTCCGACCTTTCTCGTGGGCTCTTCCTCTTTGAAGAGGCGGCGCATGTTGACTCAGCTGGAATTGACGCACTCCTTGTTCACGCGGCTAACTGCCTGAATGTGAGTCTGGGTCTCGCCGAGCTCAAGAAGATGCAGCGATGGACGGAGTTTGACTACTACTCCTACATCAAGAAGGAGAAACTCGACTCGATCTCCCTGGACAAATTGACTGCGAGAGATAAGGTTCAATGGATGGAGTTGCACCTAGACCGCTTGATCGGGAAGGATGCGCCCATCTGGCAGGATGAAGCCGAGAAGCCTTTCTCCCTTCACGCGGCACTCTGGGAAGTCTGGGAGATCGTCCAAGATCCCAATGGCTACGTGTCGCATCTACCCATTCCGATCGACGGCTCGAACAATGGCTGGCAACACCTTGCTGCCATGTCGAAGGATGAGGAAGCAGGTATGCTGGTCTCGCTCACCGACTCTGAGCTCCAGCAGGATTTCTATATCCGCATCGCAAAAGAACTTCGGAAGTTCGAACCGGCGTGGTTCAGAGAGCGAGACATTCCGCTCAAGCACATTCGAAAAGGGATTGCCAAGCGTGGCGCAATGACCCGAGCCTACAGCGCAGGTCGTCGCAAGATCGCAGAAAACATGTATGCTGACTGTCATGCAGAAGGCTACACCATCAAGTACGACATCACCGAAGTAGACTGCAGACTACTTGCCGGTCGTCTCATCGAGGCGGTGAACATCGTTTGCCGTGGTCCTCTGAAGACCATGAAGTACATGCAGAAGATCGCAGCCAAAGAGCTCGAACACAACCGGATGCTCAAATGGCTTTCACCCTCAGGCTTCTTGGTGGTCTATGAATCAAATCACCAGATCACTTGGAAGCAACGTGGCACCATCAGGGGTGTTGGTCGAGAAGGCCGCATCAACCACGTAATCAAGATCGACGCTCGGACACAGGATGGAGAGAAGATCCCAAGTCCACGAGCTTTCATGACAGGTATCTCTCCCAACTTCGTACATTCGCAGGATGCTGCACACATGCACCTAGTGGCAGCGGATTGGGAAGGCCCCTTCGCGGGCATTCACGATTCCTTCGCCACACACGCAAGTCTCATCAAGAAGCTCAAGATGAAGACTCGCAAAGTATTCCATGCCATGTACGATGTAGAAGACTTCTTCGCAGTCATGCGGGAGATGATCATGACCAATCCAGAGGAGGGCGAAGAAGATGCGCCGCAAATCGGGAACCTCAACATCGACGACGTACTCAAAAGCAGGTACTTCTTTTCGTGAGCCGAGCAGCGAGCCTCACATGAACCCACCTGTCTTTGTCTTCGGTTCCAACCTGGCAGGTCGTCATGGTAAGGGAGCAGCACTCACTGCTCTCAACAAATACCATGCGGTCTATGGGGTTGGATACGGGAGGCAAGGTATGTCGTTCGCCATCCCAACAAAGGATTCGAAACTCAACCCCCTTCCTCTGAAGATCATCAGGATCTTTGTTCGAGGCTTTTTAGCCTACGCCAAATCTGCAAGAGGTCTGATGTTCAAAGTCACACCCATCGGCTGCGGGTTGGCAGGCTATACCCCGGAAGAAATCGCTCCGTTCTTTCGGGATGCACCGCCAAATTGTCTCCTACCTGCATCTTTCAAAGAGGTACTAGAAGAATGATGGATCAATACCAAGAGTTCATCGGCAAGAGCCGTTACGCCCGTTACCTACCTGAACAAAGTCGCCGCGAGAATTGGGACGAGTCTGTCCTCCGCTGGCGCACGTTCATGGAAGGCAAGTTCCCCCAGATCGACAAGGGAATCTTCGATGACATCCAGACGAAGATCGAGAATCTGGAATTCCTACCGTCAATGCGATCCATCATGACGGCAGGTCCTGCACTCAAGCGAACAGATGAATGTATCTTCAACTGTGCGTATACGACCGCAGACACACCACTGGTCTTCACAGAGACCATGTGGCTTCTCCTCAGTGGCTGCGGTGTTGGCTTCTCTGTGGAAAGCCGATATGTGGATCAAATGCCCGAGATCAAGTACGCAGACCCTCTGGCTCAACCCCTGTTGATCGTCGTCGAAGACTCAAAGGAAGGCTGGTGCCGTGGTCTGAAGAAGTTGGTGGAAGCCTGCTATCTCGGCATCTACGTCGATTGGGATCTTTCCCTCATTCGACCGAAGGGAGCCCCGCTGAAGACCATGGGCGGTCGTGCCTCAGGTCCAGAACCGCTGGATAGCTGCTATCAATTTGTTGTCGACACCTTCGACAGCGCTCGGGGTCGCAAGCTCCGTCCAATTGAAGTGCACGACATCTTGTGCAAGATCGCCGACTCGGTTGTTGTTGGCGGAGTCCGTCGCTCTGCCATGATCTCTCTTGGAGACTTGAACGACACAGAGCATCGTGATGCAAAGAAGGGTGAGTGGTGGAAGAACCATCCCCATCGCCGTCTTGCAAACAACAGCGCAGTCTTCCGAGGGGATGAGTCATGGGAACGATTCAGCGAAGAGTGGGAAGCTCTCAAGAACTCCGGAAGCGGAGAACGTGGCATCTTCAACCGGAAAGCAAGCCAGATCCAAGCAGAAAAGACTGGTCGTTCCTCATCGATCCTCTACGGCACAAATCCATGCAGCGAAATCATTCTGCGACCGCAACAGTTCTGCAATCTGTCGACCATCGTCGGAAGGGCCGATGACACCATTGAGTCCCTCTTCGACAAGGCTTGGCATGCCGCAGTAGTCGGTACCTTCCAGAGCGCCTTCGTGAATCTCAACACGGAGTTCCTGCGCCCCGACTGGATCAAGAACTGCACGGAAGAACCACTGCTCGGTGTGTCGTTCACTGGCATCTTCGATTGTCCTCTTCTCTGCGAAGAGCAGACTCAAGATGGGTTGGCTTGCCTGCTGGAAGAACTCAGGGAGCATGTTCGAGCAACCAACAAGACGTTCGCACAACTGCTGGGCATCAACTCCTCGCCGGCAAACACCTGCGTGAAGCCTGAAGGCACCACCACTCAGCTGGCAGGTATCGGTGGCGCTGGCATCCATCCTGCCTTCGCGGAGTACTACTACCGCCGCGTTCGAAACGACTCGAAGGATCCGATCTCCCAATTCCTCAAGGATTGTGGTGTTCCCTGCGAGCAAGACCTCTACGATCCTGGCACCTGGGTCTTCACCTTCCCCAAGAAAGCAGAAGGTGCTGTTACGCGAGACATGGTGAGTGTGATCGACCACTTGAATCTGTGGCTCGCCTACCAGCGCCACTGGTGCGACCACAAACCCTCCGTCACGATCTACGTGCGGGAGAATGAGTGGGAACAAGTCCGTGACTGGTTGTGGGAAAACTTCAATGAAGTAACTGGCTGTGCGTTCCTCCCATACGACGGAGGTACCTACCAGCAGGCCCCCTATGAGGCCATCTCGGAAGATACTTACATAGAGGCTCTCAAGAAGTTGCCTGTCCTAGACTGGAATGCTCTCATCGAAGTAGAGGACAATTTCACTCCCGACCTCGAATGCACTGCGGGAGTGTGTACCATCTGATAGAGGAGAGATCATGAGTCTCAAGCCTGATACAGAAACGAAGGTCGCGGCCGCTCGAAAATGGCCGATGCGGAACTACAACATCTTCTCCCTTCAAGGGGACGATTCAACCGACGACATGGATGTGGTGGAAACCATGGGGCTCGACCCCGTGGTTGCCTATACCCCAGACATCAACGTCAAAGCCATCGATAAGATGCGCCAGGAGAACATCGCCAACTACCTCAAAGAAGGTCTCAGCGAGGAGACTGCAACCAAGCTCGCGGATACAGCTGCTCAGGCCACCAAGGCCACCATCAATGCGCTCATGCGCGACCAACAGATCGACTTCCAAATATGAGCAAAGTCAAGTTTCTTCCGGAACAACTCGAACGATTGCGTCGGTACGCTCATGGTGAGGATCTGGAACGGCTGACAAAGCTGATCGAGGCTGACGGAAAAATCAGCAAGGCCAAGAAGAACTTCGGTCTCTGCGACAAGACCGCCAACCGAATGGTTGCTCGGCTCATGAAGCAGGCTGCCATGCAAGACCCCAATCTGCATGACTACCGGAAGGAGATCCCCGATCCCTTTGTGGCCAGCGGTATCAGCCAGTACATCGACAAGGAGGGTAAGCTCGGTGGCCGATGGGTGAAGTCGGCTCTCAGCAAGACGCAGGTCGCTGAGCTCGTGAAGGAGATGATCGACGCTTTCGGCCAAGACATCCCCAAGGCCAAGCCCATTCAGAGGCTTTCTGCCGATGAAGGCCTG
>Ga0209200_1001890_pt1 | contig 20342 bp, 16 predicted proteins | sample AD_UKC033_MetaG_FD_184406 | JGI IMG/M metagenome (GOLD analysis project Ga0209200, IMG submission 184406) | Active sludge microbial communities of municipal wastewater-treating anaerobic digesters from USA - AD_UKC033_MetaG (SPAdes) (version 2) | ecosystem: Engineered > Bioreactor > Anaerobic >...
CGCGGTCGAGGAAGGCATCGTCGCCGGCGGCGGCGTGGCCTATCTGCGCGCCCGCGCCGCGATCGCCGCAACGCTCAAGGGCGACAACGACGACCAGGATGCCGGCATCAAGATCGTGATGCGCGCGATCGAGCAGCCGCTGCGCGAGATCGTTGCCAATGCAGGCGGCGAGCCCAGCGTCGTCATCAACAAGGTGATCGAGGGCAAGGGCAACTTCGGCTACAACGCCGCCAACGACACCTATGGCGACATGATCGACATGGGCATCCTGGACCCGACCAAGGTCACCCGCACCGCGCTGCAGAACGCCGCGTCGGTCGCCGGCCTGATGCTCACGACCGAGTGCATGGTCGCCGAGGCGCCGAAGGACGAGACCCCGGCGATGCCCGGCGGCATGGGCGGCATGGGCGGCATGGGCATGGACATGTAAGTCCACGCCGCGCCGGCGGCTTCGCGGCCGGCGCCGCTGCGGCGCCCACCGCTCGAAAAGCCCGCGTTCTCGGAACGCGGGCTTTTTCTTTCGATCGGGCACAGCGAACTCACCGGACACTGCGGGAGCTCACGCGCACCGCACCGATGACCGCACCCGATGTCCTGCGACGTTTCGCCGACGACGAACTCGTCCGCGCGCCGTTGCTCGCCGACCAGCTCGTCGAGGAGACGATGCGCGCGCTCCAGCTGGAGTGCGACCGGGCGGCAGGGCGCGCAGCCCAGGGGCTCATCGACCTGATGCACGCCCTGCACGAGCGGCGCAGCGCCTTCACGCGCGCGTTCGTGCGCACGCTCGACGCGCAGGTCCGTCGCGAGTTCGATCCGACGCCTGCTGAAGCACGCCCCGACATCGCGCCGGGCATCGATCCGGCACGCGCCGCGCGCGCGCTTGGCGGACTCGCGCTGGTCGACGACTCCCAGGTCGAGATCGACGTCGAGATCTTGCGCACCATCGAGACCATCGGCAGCAGCGCCGAACATGAGCTGCGCGAGCTGGCGAGCTTCGCCGCGGCGCTCGTCGGCGACAACGAAGTCACCCGCGACCACAACCCGCTGCGGCCCGAGGCGATCGCGCGCGCGCTCTGGGACGCGACACCCTCCCTGTGCGCCCAGGCACGCATGCGGCTGGCGTTCATGCGCCACGCCGCGGACCCGCTCGCGCAGCTGATGCGCAAGACCTACACCGGCGCCTGCGCCCGGATCGAAGCGATGGGCATCGAACCGGCGACCCATCGCACGGTGATCATCGCCGGCGAGTGCGAACCCCGACGGCCCGCGCCCTTGCAGGCCGGCGCCAAGGCCGCTCGGGCCCGCGATCCCGCATCGGCGAGCTCGGCACACTTGGGAGCCGCGGTGGCGTCGGGCCAGACGAGCGTCACGAAACCGACCACCAAGGCCAGCACGAGGAGACCGCACACGACAGACAGCTCGCCGCCGGGAAGCGCCGCAGGGTGCGTGAACACCGCGACGTTCGACCCTGTCGAGGCGCTTCTGCATCATCTGACGGCCGAGGTCGGACCGCGCGCATCCGGCACGTCGGATCGAGGTGCGCCAGCGTGCTCGTTCGAGGACACGCGCTCCGCGAGCGGCCGCCAACGCGTCGAGCTCGTCGGCCGCTTGTTCGAGGAACTGCGCGCCGACCGACGCCTGGACGAGGACCTGAAGGCGCTGCTCGCGCGGCTGCAGGCGCCTGCGCAGCGACTGGCCTTCAATCATCCGGAGTTGCTGCAGACGCACGCGCACCCGCTGTGGCTGCTGCTGGACCGGATCGCCCTGCAAGGCGAGCTGCATCCGCCTCCCGGCGACCCCGCACGTCTGCAGATGCTGCATGACCTGCACGCCCTGGTCGACGCCTTGCGACGCGGCCAGGCCTTCGATCGCGATGCCTGTGAGCGGGCGCACCAGGGCCTGCTCGCCTACGAGCGCAGTCGCTTCGAACGGCGCCGCTGCGCCGCCGAGGCCGAGCGGATGAGCCTGCAGGCGCTGGAGGACCAGACCGCAGCCGGCGGCCCCCTGTCGACCCATCCGGCCGCACTGGACGTCGGGCAGCTCGACACCGTGCCGGCGAAGCTGCTTGGCAGGCTCGAGCGCGTCCACTCCGACGAAGACGGCCCCGCCGGCCGGGTCTGCTGGTTGTCCGATCTGCGTGAAGCCGACTGGGTACGCCTGTTCATGCAGGGCCGGTGGGCCCACGCGCAGCTGCTGTGGCAAGGACGGCATCGCGAGTACTGGCTGCTCGCCGACGGCACCTCGGACCGGACCTGGGCCGTCAGGCGGGGTGCGCTCGAACGCATGCGCGAAGCCCGGTTGCTGAGCCGCGTCGAGCCGCACTCGCTCGTGCGCGAAGCCGCGCGGCGCACCCTGCGCCGCCTGGACAAGCAAGACGCCGGCTAGGACTCGGGGTCGCCCGTTGCCCGCAGTGTTCCGGGCACCTGCGGCCCGATCCACTCGCGCAGCGCCAGCGCCGCATCGGCAACGCCCTGCCGCGACAGCGCGGAGAACAGCGCAAGGCCGATGTCGCTGTGCTCGCCTGCCAGCGGCTGCAGCTCCTCCTGCGCTGCCCGCAGCGCGGCGTCGCTCTCACGCCGGTTCAGCTTGTCGGCCTTGGTCAGCAGCACCAGCAGGCGCACCTCGCCGGTGCTCACGCGCGGCGCGATCAGTTCGAGCAGGCGCAAGTCGAGCTCGGTGAGCCCGAGCCGCGAGTCGATCATCTGCACGACGCCGTGCAGGTTGCGGCGCACGCGCAGGTAGTCGGCCATCACCTCCTGCCAGCGCAGCTTGGTCGCGCGCTGGACCGCGGCATAGCCGTAACCCGGCAGGTCGGCGAGCCATGCATCGGGCGCGTCCTTCGGGCCGACCTCGAAGAGGTTGATGTGCTGCGTGCGCCCGGGCGTGCGCGAAGCGAAGGCCAGCCGCCGCTGCTGGGAAAGAACGTTGATCGCGGTCGACTTGCCGGCGTTGCTGCGCCCGACGAAGGCGATCTCGGGCAAATCGGTGACCGGGAGCTCGTCGAGCCGGCTCGCGGTCACCAGAAAACGCGCACTGTGCAGCCAGGCCAGTGCCGCGCGTGCGGCCGGCGAATCGCTGCTTCGAGGCGGACGCAAGGTGCTCGTCATGGTCCATTGTAAAATTGTCCGGTTTGCACTCTGCCCGCCACCGATCGAGGCCTGAATGAAGCTGCCGTTTCTGATCGCCCCCCTCCTGCTCGCCGTCGGTCTTGCAACCACGGCTTCCGCCGCCGATGCACCCGCCGCGTTCAAGGTGGACCCCGCCAAGGGGGCCGAGCTGGCGGTGATCTGCCAGGCCTGCCACGCTGCCGACGGCTCGCGCGGTCTGGTCGAGAACCCCATCCTGCAGGGCCAGCACCCCGAGTACATCCTCAAGCAACTCACGGAGTTCAAGTCGGGCAAGCGCGTCAATGCCGTGATGCAGGGCATGGTCGCGGCGCTGTCGCCCGACGACATGAAGCAGCTGGCGGCCTACTACGGCGCGACGAAGCCGGTGACCGGCGAGGCCAAGAACAAGGACACGGTGCGGCTCGGCGAGAAGATCTATCGCGGCGGCATCGCCGAACGCATGGTTCCGGCCTGTGCGGGCTGTCACAGCCCGAGCGGCGCCGGAATCCCGGCGCAGTATCCGCGCCTCTCCGGCCAGCATGCCGAGTACACCGAGGCACAGCTGGTCGCCTTCCGCTCGGGCGAGCGCGCCAACAACGACCAGATGGCGACGATCGCCGGCAAGATGAACGACAAGGAGATCAAGGCGGTGGCCGACTACGTCGCCGGCCTGCGCTGAGGCGCCGCGCGCAGCAGCTCGCACGCCCGCTCCACCGTCGAAGGCCGGTCCCGCACCGGCCTTCGCCGTTTCGGGCCGCAGCGACGCATCCCGTGCTATCCAGCGCATCCATCGCGGCCGGTGCATGGGGCCATTCCCGCGCACACGCACCCCGTGCGCCGGGTGATCGTACGATGGCCCCGCTCCCGGCACATCCGGCGCGGACGGCCCGCTTGGATCGCCGTCCGGGCCTTGCCGCAGCCCTGCTGTCGGAGGAACCATGCACCTGCACCGTGACCACGGCTTCATCCATCCGGTCTCCTCGGAGATCACGCCGCAGAGTCTTTACGAAGGCCGGCGCGAATGGCTGCAGAGGCTTGCGCTGATCGCCGCCGGGACGAGCCTTGGCGCCTTTGCCGCGCGCGACGCGCGCGCGGCGGCAACGCCCACGCTCGCGCCGCTTGCCGGCGTGCGCAGCAGCGTCAGCGGCGCGCTGACGATGGAGAAGACGACGGCGCGCGAGGACGCGACCAGCTACAACAACTTCTACGAGTTCGGCAGCGACAAGTCCAACCCGGCGGCACGCGCGCACGCGATGAAGACGCGGCCCTGGACGGTGACGGTCGAGGGCGAGGTGCACAAGCCGAGGCGCCTGGACCTGGACACGCTGATGAAGCTCGGTGCGATCGAGGAGCGCATCTACCGGCTGCGCTGCGTCGAGGGCTGGTCGATGGTGATCCCCTGGCTCGGCTTCTCGCTCTCGAAGCTGATCAAGGCGGTGGAGCCGACCGGCAACGCGAAGTTCGTCCAGTTCGAAACGCTCGCCGACCCCGAGCAGATGCCGGGGCTGCGCAGCCGCGTGCTGGACTGGCCCTACGTCGAGGCGCTGCGCATGGACGAGGCGATGCACCCGCTGTCGATGCTGGTCTTCGGCATGTACGGCGAGCTGCTGCCGCCGCAGAACGGCGCGCCGGTTCGCTTGGCGGTGCCCTGGAAGTACGGCTTCAAGTCGGCCAAGTCGATCGTCGGGATCCGCTTTGTCGAGCAGCAGCCGACGACGAGCTGGGAGCGCGCCGCGCCCCAGGAGTACGGCTTCTATTCCAACGTCAACCCGAACGTCGACCACCCGCGCTGGAGCCAGGCGAGCGAGCGCCGCATCGGCGAGGACGGGCTCTTCGCGAAGAAGCGCGCGACGCTGATGTTCAACGGCTACGAGCAGCAGGTCGGTCAGCTCTACACGGGCATGGACCTGAAGAAATACTACTGAACGCCCGGGGGCGGGCGCCACCCATCCCGCTCCTTCGCGTCCTCTCGTCTTCCCTTCGTGCGACGTTCCCTGCGCTCCGCGGCGGTCGGCTCGATCGGCAGACCGCTCGCCAAAGCGATCGCCAAACCGATCGCCAAACCGATCGCGAAACCGATCGTCTTCCTCCTCGCGCTGCTGCCGCTGGCGAGCCTCGTCCTTGGCGCCGCCGCCGGCACGCTCGGCGCCAACCCGGCGGAGGCGCTGATCCGCGGCCTCGGCGACTGGACGCTGCGGATGCTGTGCGCAACGCTTGCGATCACGCCGCTGCGGCAGTGGCTTGGCTGGCCGGAGCTTGCGCGCTTTCGCCGCATGCTCGGGCTCTACACCTTCTTCTACGGCCTGCTGCACTTCCTCGCCTACGCCTGGCTCGACATGAGCCTGGACCTGCACGACATCGTGCGCGACATCGGCAAGCGCCCGTTCATCCTCGTCGGCAGCGCCGCGCTGCTGCTGATGCTGCCGCTGGCGGCAAGCTCCTTCGGCGCGGCGATGCGGGCGCTCGGCGCAGCACGCTGGCAGCGGCTGCACCGCAGCGTCTACGCGATCTCGCTGCTGGCGCTGCTGCACTTCTACTGGATGCGCGCGGGCAAGAACGACTTCGCCGAGGTCGGCGTCTACGCCGCGATCATCGGCCTGCTGCTGGGCTGGCGGCTCGTGCGCCGACTTCGCCGGATACGCCGCAGCGCACACGAACGGAATAATCGCGTGCACGCCGCCACACCGCGGCCGAGGTCCACGGAGCCCAGCGCATGAACGATTCCCCCACGATGCAACCGCTTGCGCTGATCTCGTCGATGGCCACGCGCGCGCTGCTGGCCGAACTTGCGGCAGCCTGGCAGCGCGAACACCCGCAGCAGCCGGTCACGGTGGAGTCGGTCGGCGGCGTCGACGCCGCGCGGCGGGTGGCGGCCGGCGAGGTCTTCGACGGCGTCGTGCTTGCTTCCGACGCGATCGACAAGCTGATCGCCGGCGGCCATGTCCTTGGGCCGCGGGTGGATCTGGTCCGCTCCGGCGTCGCGATCGCGGTGCAGGAAGGCGCAGCGCCGCCCGACATCGGCAGCGAAGAGGCGCTCCTGCGCGCCGTGCGGGCCGCGAGCTCGATCGGCTACTCCACCGGTCCGAGCGGCACGCAGCTGCTCGCGCTCTTCGAGCGCTGGGGCATCGCCGACGAGTTGCGCGCGAGGCTCGTGCAATCGCCCGCCGGCGTCCCGGTGGGGCGGCTCGTCGCCGAAGGACGTGTCGAGCTGGGCTTCCAGCAGCTGAGCGAACTCATGAGCCTGCCCGGCATCCGCGTCGTCGGCCTGATGCCCGCACCGGTGCAGATCACGACGATCTTCGCGGCAAGCGTCGCCGCGGCGAGCAGCCGCGCGGAAGCGGTGCGCGCGCTGCTCGCCTGGCTGGCCTCGCCGGAAGTCACGCCGGTCAAGCAGCGTCACGGGATGGACGCGGCCTGAAGCGCCGATTCCCCGGCAGTCGCCGTGCGGGGCAGCGGGCCTAGGAGGGCGTGGGCGCGTCCTGGGGGTCGGCGTCGGCCTGCTCGTAGAGTCGCACCAGCAAGCCGATCAGCTGCTGCCGCTCGTCGGCGGACAAGGCCGCGGCGAACTCATCCTCATGTTCGAGCATCAGCCTCTGGATGCGCGGCAGCTCGGCCTGCCCGAGCGCCGTCAGCCGCAGCCCGTAGCTGCGCTTGTCGGTCGGCGAGGGTTCGCGCACGATCAGCCCGCGCGCCTCGAGCTGATCGACGACCTTGACGATCGTCGAGCGGTCGACCTCCATCGCCTCGGCCAGCCGGCTCTGCGCCAGACCCGGATTGGCCGCGACCACCTGCAGCATGCCCAGCAGCCCGGGTGTGAGGCCCGTCTGTGCGGCCACCGTGCGCGCAAAGTGCCGGAAGATCGCGACCTGCGTGCGCCGCAGGTGGTAGCCGAGCACCTGCGGCAGCAGGCCGTAGGTGAGCTCGGCACCGCTGCGCGGCGCTGGCCTGCCTTCCATCTCGTGATCGGCAGCGCGCCGTGCGGACGGTGCGGCCCCAGCGGTCCGGCGCGGCGGCTCCGCGCGCTTCATGCGTGGCCGGCTTCGCTCCACAGGCGGTCGAGCAGTTCCCGGGTCATCCGGTGCAGCGCACGGCGGCGGTACTTCGCACCGGTGACGGTGGTGCGCAGCAGGTTCGAGGTCTTGCGCAGCACCTCGTCGAAGCGCTTGGCTGCGCTCTCGTCCCAGGGCTTGCCGGCCAGATCGGCCGTTGCCAGCAGCAAGGGCGCCGAGTTGGTTCCGGTGATCGCAACGCGCAGCTCGCCGATCGCATCGCCCTCGCGTCGCAGCGCGGCGGCCACGCCGGCCAGCGGGAAGTCGACCGCGTCGCGCACCCGCGCCTTCGCGTAGCCGCTGCGGCGCCCGTCCGGCGCCGGCAGCACGATCGCGGCCAGCGCCTCGCCGGGCGCCAGCGTCAGGTATTTCGCGCCGTCCTCACGGTACATGGTCTCGATCGGGATGCGGCGCATCCCGCCGGGGCCGAGGATCGCCGCTTCGGCGCCGAGCACTATCAGCACCGGCGCGACATCGCCGTGGTAGGTGGCGTAACAACGGTCGCTCTTGACGACGACGTGGCAGCGGTCGCCCTTGTACTTGAGGCAGTAGCCGTTGCCCTCGCGCCACCAGTCGCTCTGGTTGTAGAAGATGCAGCGCGTGTCCTGGCACAGGTTGCCGCCGAGCGTGGCCGAGGCCCGGTGCGTCGGCCCGGCGACCGCCAGTGCCGCGGTCGCCAGCGCCGGATACGTCGACGCGATCTCGGGCCGCCGGGCAAGCTCGGCGAGCGTGATGCCGGCACCGACCCACAGCGCGCCGTCGACCTGCCGCACGCTGCCGTAGTCGGCGATGCCGCCGAGATCGATCAGGTCGCTCGGTTCGCCCAGGCCGCGGCGCAGGTTGACGATCAGGTCGGTGCCGCCGCCGAGGAAGCGCGACTCCGGCAGGCTGGACTTGAGCTTGACCGCCTCGTCCAGCGAGGCCGGGTGGTGGCAGCGGAATTCGGGCATCAGGTTCATGTCGGCACCCCGTCGCGCTTGTCGATCAGTTCCATCGTCGTCTCCGGGCTCAGCGGCAGGCTGTAGGCGCGCACGCCGGTGGCCTCGTGCACCGCGTCCATCAGCGCGGGCAGAAAGCCCGAGAGCATGCCTTCGCTGGCCTCCTTGGCGCCGAAGGGGCCGTTCGGGTCGATGCTCTCGACGATGTGGACCTCGATGTCCGGGCTCTCGACCATCGTCGGCACGCGGTAGTCGAGCAGGTTGCCGGCCATCATCCGGCCCTCGTTGAAGACGGTCTGCTCCGAGACCGCCTGCCCCATCCCCATCCACACGCCGCCCTGGATCTGCCCCTCGACCGCGAGCGGGTTGAGCGCACGGCCGACGTCGACCGCAACCCAGACCTTCTCGGCCGTGACCTTGCCGGTGACCTCGTCGACCGAGCACTCGACGACCTGCGCGGCGTAGCAGAAGCCCATCGTCGCGCCGATCGCGCTGCCGCGGATCTGCTTGCTGCCCATGAACTCCGGCGGGCAGGTGAACGCACCCTTGACGGTGATCGGCCCGGTGTCGACCAGCGCCGCACGCACGACGTCGCGGAAGTGCATCTCGCGGTCGGAGCCGACGACGCGGAAGATCTCGCCCTCGCACTCGATGTCGGCGACGCTGGCCTCGAACTTGCGCGCCGCGGCCTCGGTGAGGATGCGCTTGAGCTGCTTGGCCGCGTCGATCGCCGCGTTGCCGACCATGAAGGTGACGCGCGACGAATAGCTGCCGTTGTCCTTGGGCGTCAGTGCGCTGTCGGCCGAGACCACGCGCAGCCGCTTCCAGTCGACGCCCATCACCTCGGCGACCATCTGTGCCGCCATCGTGTTCGAACCCTGGCCGATGTCGGCTGCGCCGGTGAGCACGGTGATGCCGCCGTCGAAGTCGACGCGCAGGTTGACGACCGCGTGCGGCTCGCCGGTCCAGTGCTTGGGCGTGCTCGTTCCCGAGACGAAGTGCGAGCAGGCCACGCCCAGGCCCCGGCCCTTGGGCATCCTGCCGCGGCGCTCGGCCCAGCCCGAAGCCTTCAGCACCTTCTCCAGGCACTCGGGCAGGCCGTAGCTGAGCACCCGCTGCGCGTAGGCGGTGATGTAGGGAATGGACGGCAGCAGGTTGCGCTGACGCACGGCGATGTGGTCCAGGCCGAGCTCGTCGGCCATCTCGTTCATCAGCGCCTCGAAGGCCGCGCGCGCATCGACCGTGCCGTGTCCGCGCTGCGCGCCGCAGGGCGGCAGGTTGGTGTAGACGCGCCAGGCGTCGTGCTTGATCGCCGGGATGTCGTAGATGCCGTGCAGCAGTGCGCCGGTGTAGATGATCGTGATGATCCCGTAGCCGGCGTAGGCGCCGCCCTCCTGCGTCGCCTGCAGGTGGCAGGCGGTGAGCTTGCCGTCCTTGGTCATCCCGAGCTTGACCGTGATCTTGGTGTCCGGGCGGCCGCGGTGCGCGATGAAGGTCTCCTCGCGCGTCTGCAGCAGGCGCACCTTGCCGCGCGCCTTGCGCGCCAGCAGCGCGGCGATGATCTCGAAGTGCAGCGCCTCGGTGCGCTGGCCGAAGCCGCCGCCGAGGAAGGGCTTGATCACGCGGACATGCGCCTCTTCCATCTCGAGGCACTGCGCGACCTTCAGCAGCACGTAGTAGGGCACCTGCGTCGTCGTGTGCAGCGTCAGGTGCCCGCGCTCGACGTCGTACTCGGCCAGCGTCGCGTTGGGCTCCATCTGCGCGTGGCAGACCTCGGCGAAGCGATAAGTCTTCTCGCGCACGAGGTCGGCGGCGGCAAAACCGGCTTCGGTGTCGCCGAACTCGGCGTGGACCTCACGCAGGATGTTGTTCGGCTTGTCGATGTGGATCGGCTCGGCACCGGGCTTCATCGCCTTGCTGGCGCTGAAGTAGGCCGGCAGCGGGTCGTAGACGACGCGGATGAGCTTGAGCGCCCGCGCCGCGGTCTCGGCGTCGACTGCGGCCACCGCCGCCACCGGGTCGCCGCGGTAGCGCACCTTCTCGCGCGCAAGAGGGAACTCGTTCTGCGCGATCGGCAGCACGCCGAAGGGGACCTTGCAGTCGTCGCCGGTACAGACCGCGACGACGCCCGGAAGCGCCTCGGCCTCGGAGGTGTCGATCGAGACGATGTGTGCATGCGGCAGCGGCGAGCGCAGGATGCGGCCGACAAGCGCGTCGGCGGGCTTGAAGTCCGCCGTGTACTTCGCGCGGCCGGTGACCTTGTCGACGCCGTCGATCAGCGGCGTGCGCACGCCGACCTGCCCGGCGCGCGCCTTCTCCAGGCGGGCGATGCTCATGACCCCTTCCCTCCTTGCGCGTTGCGTGCCGCAGCCGCGACCTGGACCGACTCGATGATCTTCACGTAGCCGGTGCAGCGGCAGAGGTTGCCGCCCATCGCGGCCTTGATCTCGTCGACGCTCGGGTTGGGGTTGTGCCGCAGCAGCGCCTCGGCGGTGGTGATCATTCCCGGCGTGCAGAAGCCGCACTGCGCCCCGAGGCTCTCGTGGAAGGCCTGCTGCAGCGGGCTCATCGTGCCGCCCTCGGTGAGGCCCTCGACGGTCTCGACGCGCCGGCCCTGCACCTGCACCGCGAGCGTCGAGCACGACAGCCGCGGCTGGTCGTCGACCAGCACCGTGCACGCGCCGCATTCGCCGCCGTCACAACCCTGCTTGGTGCCGGTGAGGCCGACGACCTCGCGCAGGTAGTCCAGCAGCAGCAGGCCGTCGGTGATCAGGTCCTCGCGCTCGCGGCCGTTGAGCGTGAGCCCGAGGATGGTGCGCGGCCGCTTCTTCGCGCCCGGGGCACCGGCCGCGCCGGCCTGCGCCGGGGTCGCCGTCGTCGTTGTCATCGGCTGTCTCCTGCAGTCGGGGAAGGAATGCCGTCACGGACCGACGGCGGGATGTTGCAGGAATGGTCGGACAGATTGTTGGCTAGGTCAACAGTTTTAACGGCCAGCGAAGGGAGAGCTTGCGGTGGATCAAAGGGGCACGAGCGGCAGCAAGCGGATGCGCTGCCTGCGCGAGTCCAGGGTCACGAGCACACCTTGCTCGATCTCCGCGGCGCTTGCGATCAGGACGGGAATGACCCAGTCCGCGCACGTCGCCGGTCGGATGTCCTCGTCGCGCAGTTGGATCACGCTGGGCGCGCGCGCTCCCGTGGCGTGGAGCAGCGCGCCGAAGTCGAGATCGTGGGTGAACACCGCGAAGCCGTGCTCGCGAGCCCAGTTCATGATCTCCCGGTCGTTGGCGTCGTGACGCCCGATGTCTTTCCAGTGCCGAGCCTCAATGCCCGCCGCCATCAATGGCACCGCCCAAGCCGGCGGGATGTTCATGTCGAGCAGGATCTTCATCCCGCTCGCAGCGGCACTTCCCTTTCTTGCGCTCGCCAGGTCGCGTAGGACAGGGCGGCGCGAATGTCGGCGGCTTCGAGGTAGGGATAGAGATCGAGGATCTCCTGCTCGCTCGCGCCACTGGCCAGGAGACCCGTGATCGCGCCCACCGTCACCCGCGTGCCGCGGATGCACGGCTTTCCGCCCATGACCGCCGGGTCAAGAACGACGCGCTCGATCTGCGGGAATTCCATCCGAGCAAGCAAGGCCAAAGATCCGCGGCCCGCGCGGCACTGACCGGACACGCGCGTCCGTCAGCGCCGCGCGAGCACTCCGGCCAGCGCCCGCCCGGTGTGCGTCCCGGCCGCGACGACCTGCTCAGGCGTGCCTTCGGCGACGATGCGCCCGCCGTCCGCGCCGCCCTCGGGGCCGAGATCGATGACCCAGTCGGCCTCGGCGATGACGTCCAGGTCGTGCTCGATCACGAGCACGCTGTGGCCGCCGTCGACCAAACGGTGCAGCACGCGGATCAGCTTCTCGACGTCGGCCATGTGCAGGCCGACCGTCGGCTCGTCGAGCACGTAAAGCGTGTGGGGCGCCCGCCCGCGCCGGGCCGCCCCAAGCGGGCGATCCCCCTCGGGGGGCGGCGCCGCAGGCGCCAGGGGGCTGTCCAGCCATCCTCGACGGGTCACGTCGTCGCGCACCTTGGCGAGCTCGGTGACGAGCTTGATCCGCTGCGCCTCGCCGCCGGAAAGCGTGGGCGAGGGCTGGCCGAGCGTGAGGTAGCCGAGACCCACGTCCTGCAGCAGCTTGAGCGGGTGGCTGACGACGGGCATGCTGGCGAAGAACTCGACCGCCTCGTCGACTTCCATCTGCAGCACCTCGCCGATGTTGCGGCCGCGCCAGGTGACGGCCAGCGTCTGCGGGTTGAAGCGCTGCCCGTGGCAGACGTCGCAGGGCAGCTTGACGTCGGGCAGGAAGCTCATCGCGATCGTGCGCATGCCCTGCCCTTCGCAGGCCGGGCAGCGGCCGTCGCCGGTGTTGAAGGAAAAGCGCGCCGGGCCGTAGCCGCGCGCCTTGGCTTCGAGCGTCTCGGTGTAGAGCTTGCGGATCGCGTCCCAGAAGCCGACGTAGGTCGCCGGGCAGCTGCGCGGCGTCTTCCCGATCGGCGTCTGGTCGACCTCGAGGACGCGGTCGATCGCGCCGGTGCCGCGCAGGCCCAGGCAGCCGACGAGCGGCGGCAGCACGCCGTTCTCGCTCCGGGTCGTCTTTGCGTTCTTTTCGCCCTTCGCCCCTTTGGCGCCGCGCCCGCCACGGCCCCCGCGCGCGGCCAGCGTGCCCTGCACGTTGGCCAGCAGCACCTCGCGCGCGAGCGTGCTCTTGCCCGATCCGCTGACGCCGGTGACGGCGACCAGGCGCTGCAGCGGCACCTGCACGTTCACGCGCTGCAGGTTGTGCAGATGGGCGCCGCGGACTTCGAGCGCCGGTGCGTCCGCGGCCACCGCGCGCCGCGGCTGCAGCGGGTGCACGAGCGGCGCGGCGAGCAGCCGGCCGGTGAGCGAGTCGGCGTGCCTGGACAGTTCTTCCACCGTGCCTTCGGCGACCAGCCGGCCGCCGCGCTTGCCCGCGCCGGGGCCGATGTCGATGACGTGGTCGGCGCGGCGGATGGTGTCCTCGTCGTGCTCGACGACGACCAGCGTGTTGCCCTTGTCGCCGAGCTTGTGCAAGGCGGACAACAGGATGCCGTTGTCGCGCGGGTGCAGGCCGATCGTCGGCTCGTCGAGCACGTAGCACACGCCCTGCAGGTTGCTGCCGAGCTGCGCCGCGAGGCGGATGCGCTGCGCCTCGCCGCCGGAGAGCGTCGGCGCCGCGCGGTCCAGCGTCAGGTAGGAAAGGCCCACCTCCTGCAGGAAGTCGAGCCGGCTGCGCACCTCGGCGACGACGTCGCGCGCGATCTCGGCGTCGCGTCCGGCAAGCTGCAGGCCAGCTATCCAGCGCGCGACCTCGTGCACCGAGAGGCGCGCGATGTCGGCGATAGTCCGGTCGTCGAAGCTGACGGCGCGCGCCGCGGCGTTCAGCCGCGCGCCCTGACACTCGGGGCAGGGTTCGTTCGCGAGACCCTCGACCTCGGGCTCCTCGGACGGGAAGCTGTGCTCGCGCCCCTGGCCGTCGTCGACGATCACCGAGTCGTCGAAGGCCTTGCGCTGCTCGCGCGTCAGCGCAAGTCCCGTGCCGACGCAGTGCGGGCACCAGCCATGCTTGCTGTTGTAGCTGAACATGCGCGGGTCCAGCTCCGGGTAGCTGGTGCCGCACTGCGGGCAGGCGCGCTTGGTGCTGAAGACCTGCACCTGGCCGATGTGCGCCGTCGGCAGCCCGAGTGCGAGCGCAACGCCAAGGCCCGCCAGCGGCTGCAGCAGGTGCACGACGCCCTTGCCGTGCTCCAGCGCCTTGGCCAGCAGCGCGCGCAGCTCGGCTTCGGCCGCCGCATCGACGACGAGGTCGCCGACCGGCAGCTCGATGGTGTGCTCCTTGAAGCGGTCGATGCGCGGGAAGGGGTCGACGCGCACGAACTCGCCGTCGACGCGCAGATGCGTGTGGCCGCGCGCCTTGGCCCACTTCGCGAGGTCGGTGTAGACGCCCTTGCGGTTGACGACCAGCGGCGCCAGCAGGCCGACGTGCCGCCCGGCGTGCTCGCGCAGGATCTGCGCGGCGATGCTCTCGGCGCTTTGCGCGCGCACCGGCGCGCCGTCGTGCACGCAGTGCTGCACGCCGAGCTTGACCCACAGCAGGCGCAGGAAGTGCCAGACCTCGGTCGTCGTCGCCACCGTGCTCTTGCGGCCGCCGCGCGAGAGGCGCTGCTCGATGGCGACCGTCGGCGGGATGCCGTAGACGGCGTCGACCTCCGGCCGGCCCGCAGGCTGCACGATGCTGCGCGCGTAGGCGTTCAGGCTCTCGAGGTAGCGGCGCTGGCCCTCGTTGAAGAGGATGTCGAAGGCCAGCGTGCTCTTGCCCGAGCCGCTGACGCCGGTGATGACGTTGAACTTGCCGCGCGGGATGTCGACGGAGAGGCTCTTGAGGTTGTGCTCGCGGGCGTTGACGATGGAAATGGCGTCGTGGGCGGGGCGAACGGTGGGGAGAGACTTGGCCTGAGGGTGCAGCCTCACCACCACCCCGCCATCGGCCGCCATCGGCAAGGCCAGCCCCAGCGCCTCCTCGTACTCGCGCAGCGCCCGCCCGGTGTGCGAACTCGGGTGCGCCTTCACGTCGTCGGGCGTTCCGGTGCAGACGATCTCGCCGCCACCCTCGCCACCCTCCGGCCCCAGGTCGACGATCCAGTCGGCGGCGCGGATGACGTCGAGGTTGTGCTCGATCACGAGCAGCGAATGCCCGGCGTCGAGCAGCTTGCGCAGCGCGCGCATCAGCTTGGCGATGTCGTCGAAGTGCAGCCCGGTCGTCGGCTCGTCGAAGAGGAAGAGCGTGCCCTTCTTCGCCGCCGGCTGGCGCGGGCCGGTCGCGGCCTCGGCGAGGAAGCCCGCGAGTTTGAGGCGCTGCGCCTCGCCGCCCGAGAGCGTGGGCACCGGCTGGCCCAGGCGCACGTAGTCCAGGCCGACGTCGAGGATGGGCTGAAGGCGCGCGAGCACCTCGCGGTCGTTCTGGAACCAGTGTGCCGCCTCGGCCACCGTCAGGTCGAGCACGTCGGCGATGCTGAAGCGCTCGGGGCCGCGCGTGAGCTTCACGTCCAGCACCTCGGCGCGGTAGCGCCGGCCGTCGCAATCGGGGCAGCGCAGGTAGACGTCGGAGAGGAACTGCATCTCCACACGCTCGAAACCGCTGCCGCCGCAGGTCGGGCAGCGCCCGTCGCCGGCGTTGAAGCTGAAGGTGCCGGCGCTGTAGCCGCGCTCGCGCGCCAGCGGCACTTCGGCGAAGAGCTTGCGGAACTCGTCGAAGGCACCGACATAGCTGGCCGGGTTGCTGCGCGCGGTCTTGCCGATCGGGCTCTGGTCGACGAAGACGGCATCCGCGAGCTGCTCGGCGCCGAGCAGGCGGTCGAAGGCGCCCGGCGCCTCGGTCGCCTTGCCGAAGTGGCGCGCCAGCGCCGGATGGAGCACGTCCTGCACCAGCGTGCTCTTGCCCGAGCCGCTGACGCCGGTGACGACGACGAGGCGCTGCAGCGGCAGCTCGAGCGCGACACCCCGCAGGTTGTGCTCGCGCGCGCCTTCGAGCACGAGGCGCGGCGTCCCCGCCTGCACGAGGCGCCGGAAACCCAGGCTCACCTGCTTGCGCGCACCGAGGTAGGCGCCGGTCAGCGTCGGCGCGCGGCGCGCCTCCTCGGGCGTGCCGTCGAACACGATCTGCCCGCCGCGCTCGCCGGGGCCCGGGCCCATGTCGAGCAGCCGGTCGGCGGCAAGCATCACCGCCGGGTCGTGCTCGACGACGACCAGCGTGTTGCCGGCGTCGCGCAGGCGCTGCATGGCCTGCACGATGCGGTTCATGTCGCGCGGGTGCAGGCCGATGCTCGGCTCGTCGAGCACGAAGAGCGTGTTCACGAGGCTGGTGCCCAGCGCCGTCGTCAGGTTGATGCGCTGCACCTCGCCGCCGGACAGCGTGCGGCTCTGGCGGTCCAGCGTCAGGTAGCCGATGCCGACGTCGCACAGGTACTTGAGCCGCGTGCGCACCTCGGCCAGCAGCAGCGCAAGCGCCTCGTCGAGCAGGCCCTGCTGCAGCCGCAGGCCGTCGAAGAAGCGCAAGAGGCGCTCGATCGGGAGCTGCATCAGGTCGTGCAGGCAAAGGCCCGGCAGGGCCTCGAGCTGCGCGCGCGTCCACTTCACGCCGGTCGGCATGAAGCGCTGCGTGGGCGGCAGCACGGCGTCGGCGTCCGCGCGGTTGCCGATGCGCCACAGCAGCGCCTCGGGCTGCAGCCGCGCGCCGCCGCAGGCGCTGCAGGGCGTGTAGCTGCGGTACTTCGACAAGAGCACGCGGATGTGCATCTTGTAGGCCTTGCTCTCGAGGTAGCCGAAGAAGCGGCGGATGCCGTACCACTGCCGGTTCCAGTCGCCCTGCCAGTGCGGGCTGCCCTCGATGACCCACTCGCGCTGCGCCGGCGTGAGCTGGCACCAGGCGGTGTCGCGCGGGATGCCGGCATCGCCCGCGTACTTCATCAGGTCGTCCTGGCACTCCTTCCAGGCCGGCGTCTGCAGCGGCTTGATCGCGCCGCCACGCAGCGTCTTGCGCTCGTCGGGGATCACGAGCCCGAAGTCGACGCCGATCACGCGGCCGAAGCCGCGGCAGGTCTCGCAGGCGCCGAAGGCCGAGTTGAAGCTGAAGAGCGCGGGCTGCGGGTCGGCGTAGCGGCGCCCGCTCTCCGGGCAGTGCAGCCCGGTCGACCAGCGCCAGACCTGCTGCAGTTCGTCGACGTGCACGTCGAGCTGCCCGCCGCCGCGCTTGAGCGCGGTCTCGATCGCCTCGGCGACGCGCGCCGTCTCGACCTTGCCGAAGCGGAAGCGGTCGGCGACGACGGCCAGGATCTTGCGCTGTCCCTCGACGCGCTCGCCGTGCACGCGCGTGAAGCCGCTGGCGGCGAGCCACTGCTCCTGCTGCTCGGCGCTGGTGTCGGCCGGCAGCTCGACCGGGAAGCTGAGCACGAGGCGCGGGTCGCCCGCGGCTGCGGCGCGCTCGCGCAGGTCGTCGAGGATGGTCTGCGCCGAATCGTGCCGCACCGGCAGCGCCGTGTCCGCGTCGAAGAGCTGCGCGGCGCGCGCGAACAGCAGCTTCAGGTGGTCGTTGAGCTCGGTCATCGTCCCGACCGTGCTGCGACTGGTGCGCACCGGGTTGGTCTGGTCGATCGCGATCGCCGGCGGCACGCCGTCGACACGGTCGACCGCCGGGCGGTCCATGCGGTCGAGGAACTGCCGCGCGTAGGCGCTGAAGGTCTCGACGTAGCGCCGCTGCCCCTCGGCGTACAAGGTGTCGAAGACGAGGCTGGACTTGCCCGAGCCGCTGACTCCGGTGACCACCGTCAGCTCCCCGGTGCGGATGTCCAGGTCCAGGTTCTTCAGGTTGTGCTGGCGGGCGCCGCGGATGCGGATGACACCGGAGGGCATGGCAATAGGAGGCCTGAATGACGAGGCGAACCTTTCATTCTAGGCAGCGGCCTTGTCCCCGCTTCGAGCAGGCGGACCGGGTGCAAGCCGGTGTCACGGGCCGTCCAAACGGGCCGTCGGAACGGACCGTCGATGGCTATGCAAGCACCGCCGTGCCGGCGCGAACGAGGACGGCACATGGTGCTTCGCGAACCGACCCGCAGGCGAATGGCGCGGGCCACGCAGAGGCGCGGCCCGGACCTCCAGCCGTCAGGCCATCACGGGAGCGCGTGAATCCGCTCTGCGCCGGGCCGTCCTGCCGGCCGAGGTCCGGATGGCGGCGAACCGGCGCCTGGGCGCTTCAGGGCTGGTAACCCGAGCGCTGCACGACCGGCGCCCACTGGGCGCGGTAGGCCTTGAGCATCGCGGCGGTCTGCTGCGGCGTGCTCGCCACCGGGTCGACCTTGGCGGCGCGGAACTTGCGCTTCGTGTCCTCGTCGAGCATCACTTCGCGGATCGCCGCGCCCAGCGCCGCGACGCGCTCGCGGGGCATCGCCGCAGGCGCGAAGAAGGCGTTCCAGCCGGTCGCGGACAGGTCCAGCCCCGCCTCCTTGAAGGTCGGGATGTCGGGCGAGAACGGCGACCGCTTGACGTTGGACGAAGCCAGCACGCGCAGCCTGCCGCCTTCGTGCTGCGGCAGCAGCGTGTCGAGCGTGTCGACGGCGACCGGGATCTGCCCGCCGATGAGATCGGTGACGAGCGGACCCGAACCCCGGTAGCCGATGACCTGGGCCTGCACCTTCGCCGCCTCGCTGACCATCAGCGCGAAGAAGTGCGGCAGGCTGCCGGTGGCCGGCACGCCGAAGTTGGCCTGCTCGGGGTTCGCACGCAGCCACGCGAGCAGGTGCTGCAGCTCCTTGACCGGCACCGCCGACGCCACCGCGATCCCGAACTCGTATTCGCTGACCTGCGAGACCGGCTGGAAGTCGCGATCCGGGTCGTAGCCGCTGTCCTTGAAGACCAGCGGCGCGATCAGCATCGTCGCCGGGTTCGCCAGCACCAGCAGCGGCTGGTTGGCCGGCGTGCCCTTGGTCTGCTGCATCGCGACGCGGCCACCGGCGCCGGTCTTGTTCTCGACGATCACGTTCTGTCCGAGCTTGGGACCCAGCTTCTCGGCGACGATGCGCGCGGCGCGATCGCTCGAGCCGCCGGGTGCGTAGGGCACGACGATGCGCAGGTGGCCGTCCTGCGCGCGCGACGGGAGCGCCAGCGGGGCCACGAGGATGCCCGCAGCGGCCTTCAGGATCGGGCGTCGTTGCATGCTGTGTCCTTCCATCCGGGCGTTCGTGCCGGAAGGTGGACTCTATGCCGCAAGCGGCGCGGCGCCAATCGGGGGCGGCGAGGGGATTCCCCGCCCCCGAAGAGCATTGCCGCCGGCTCGGAAACTCGCGCCGCCATCACCCAGGAGCGCGCGCTGCCCGTAGCATGGACACCCCTTTTCGCTTTCTCATCGAACAGGAGCCAAGCATGTCCACCGTCACCTTCAAGGGCAATCCCGTCAACGTCGCCGGCACGCTGCCTGCGGTCGGCAGCCAGGCGCCGGCGTTCTCGCTGGTCGCCGGCGACCTCTCGGACAAGACGCTCGCCGACTTCGCCGGCAAGCGCAAGGTGCTCAACATCTTCCCGAGCATCGACACGCCGGTCTGCGCCGCCACGGTGCGCCACTTCAACCAGGATGCGGCCAAGCTCGCCAACACGGTCGTGCTGTGCATCTCCGCCGACCTGCCGTTCGCGCAGGGGCGCTTCTGCGGCGCCGAAGGCATTCAGAACGTCACGATGCTCTCGACGCTGCGCGGCGCCGCCTTCCTGCGCGACTACGGGGTGGCGATCGACGGCGGCCCGCTCACGGGCCTGGCCGCGCGCGCGGTGCTTGTCCTCGACGAGAAGGACAAGGTGCTGCACGCGCAGCTCGTGCCCGAGATCGGCCAGGAGCCCGACTACGCCGCGGCGCTCGCGGCGCTGGGCTGAACCCGCCAGCGGCACGCCGGGCCCGCCTGCCGCGGCGCCGCGATCGGCGATGATCGCGGCATGAAGGTCTTCGGAATCGCCGGGCACTCCGGCATGGGCAAGACGACGCTGCTCGAGCGGCTGGTGCCCGAGCTGCGCGCGCGTGGCCTCGTCGTCTCGCTGATCAAGCACAGCGACAAGGCGATCGAGATCGACCGGCCGGGCAAGGACTCGTGGCGCGCGCGGCAGGCCGGATGCCAGGAAGTGCTGCTGTTGGGGCAGGAGCGCTGGGCGCTGATGCACGAGCTGCGCGGCGATCCCGAACCGCCGCTGGCCTACCTGCTCTCGCGCATCCAGCCGTGCGACCTGGTGCTGGTCGAGGGCTTCAAGGGCGGCGACTTCCCCAAGCTCGAGGTCTGGCGCGAGGCCGAGGGCAAGCCGCCGCTGTGGCCGGGCTGGCCGGGCATCGTCGCGCTCGCGGCCGAGGGCAGGGTACCCGTCGACGTACCGCGCGTGCTGGCGCTTTCCGACACGCAGGCGATCGCCGATTGCGTGCTCGAATCGGCGGCCGGCGTGGCATCCGGCGGCTGAAGCCCGCGCGCGGGCCGCGCCACCGCCTGCGAGCTCGCTCGCTCAGGCCGCCAGGAAGCGTTCGACCAGCGCGTACTGCTCGGGCGTGTTGAGTGCCGGCGCGTGGCCGCAGCCGGGGATCGTGGCGACCACCGCGCGCGGGCCGCGGCTGCGCATGGCTTCGGCGACCTCGGGCAGCAGCAGGTCGGAGTTCTCGCCGCAGG
>Ga0209200_1001904_pt1 | contig 20251 bp, 15 predicted proteins | sample AD_UKC033_MetaG_FD_184406 | JGI IMG/M metagenome (GOLD analysis project Ga0209200, IMG submission 184406) | Active sludge microbial communities of municipal wastewater-treating anaerobic digesters from USA - AD_UKC033_MetaG (SPAdes) (version 2) | ecosystem: Engineered > Bioreactor > Anaerobic >...
CCGGCGGACTCGATACGCTGCTCCAACGAACTTCGCAGGAGCGAAACAGGACGATGGAGTCTGGACATTTCGACAGATTGATGTCACGCTGTAAAACAGCAGACAGCCGAAGGCCGAAATGTCGCCGAGTTATAGGCGGAAATAATTTCGGCTCGGGGAGAGTATTTTTATACTTGACAGGAACCCTATATGGATGACCCTCGTCGTTCCTCGTCGTTCCCGGCGTTTTTCGTTGCCTTTGTCACGCGGGTCTGGCATAATGGAGATTAGCGAAGGATTCGCCGGCTGATGGGTTTCGAGACACCTGAGGGAATATCCCCCGGTCCGGCCGGCACTTCGCGTCAAACGAGATAGCGGGGTACCGCGGGAGGTTGGTATGGATGTGAGGCGGCTTTCTTTCGGGTGGTCGGCGATCGTTCTGGTGGCGGCTGGGTCATGTCTTGCGGATTTCCAGGTCAATACCTATGCGAACCGGGACCAGTATTCGCCGTCTGTTGCCATGAACAGCCTGGGCGATTCGGTCGTCGTGTGGCGCAGCTCGTCATCCGACGGCCGGGGCGGCGGGGTCTTCGGCCGGCTCTTCGATCCGAACGGCCGGCCCACAGGCGATGAATTCCAGATCAACCTGACGCCGCCATCTCACCGCGTCACCAGTGTGCCTTGCGCGGCCGTGCGCGACAGCGGCGAATTCATCGTCACGTGGGCGACAAAGGACGACGGCAGCGAAGATGGGATCGTCGCCCGGCGATTCGATCCGAATGCGGCTCCATTGACGGGCGAGCTCGCTGTCAACACGTATACCCACCTGGCACAGCTTGAACCCTCGATAGCCATGAATGCAGCCGGAGACTGGGTCGTGGTGTGGGATAGCTGGCACGGAACGGACGACCACAATGGCAAGTACTACATCACGGGTCGCCTGTTCGACTGCAACGACATGCCCAAAGGCGGCGAGTTCGTCATCTCGCAGGCGACCGACAGCGGCTTGCCGATGGTGGCCATGGCCCCTTCAGGCGACTTCGTCGTCACATGGGTGCGAGGCGGAACCCTGAACGACCCGCCGTCAGGGTCCTATATCAAATTCCGCCGCTACAACGCCGATGGGACGCCCAAGGACAACGAAGTTCAGATCACAGGCGACCTGGTCGGTCGGGTGGAGCCTTCGATCTCCATGGATAGCATCGGCAACTTCACGATTGCGCGCAGCTCCTATGAAGGCGACTGGGACCAGACGGATGTCTATGCTCACCGGTTTGACGCCAACGGGGTAGCGATAGCGCCCGAGTTCATGGTGAACACCTGCACCGATGGAGGCCAGTTGGCCCCGTCGATTGCCATGATGCCGGACGGCCGATCCATCATTGTCTGGCTCAGCCACAAGCAGCCGGACGGCGGCAAGGACATCTTCGGCCGATGGTATGACGGCGATGGACTTCCTCTCGCCGATGAATTCCAGATCAATGACGACACCCTCAGCGAAGACACGTATCCATATCCGGTGGTCGCCGTCCGAGCCGATGGGGCCTTCGCCGCCGTGTGGGAAAGCTACGGCCCCGACGGCTCCCGCAACGGCGTCTTCATGAAAACTGTAGACCCCAACCAACCGGTGCATTAACATGCGAGTTGCACTTCGCATGTTGATGCGCCTTTTCCTTTCTCCGGCGTCAACGAGAGCGAACAGCAAGGTCCAGTGTCGCATGAACGAGAACTGGACCAAGCAACCCAGCGGGCAACAGCGGCGTTTGGGCGTTCACCGTGTGCGACAGCAGGAAGGTCTGCTGCTGTTCTGTCGGCAGCGCGGCATCGCCAACGAGCCGGTTGTTCCACACGTTGACAACTTCCACTTCGAGCGTGTTCTCGCCACGGCGCACGGCGTCTGTGATGTCAAGCCGCCAGGGAGCGAGCCAGAGCGTTCCAACGTCTCGGCCATTGACGCGAACGCTCGCCAGATCCTTGACGTCGCCAAGATCGAGCGTGATCCGCAATTCGCCCTTGCTGATCCAGGAGTCCGGCACTTCGAAGGTCTTGCCGTATACGGCTGGGCCGGAGTAGTACTTGATCCGACGGTCGGAATGCTCCGTCCAGCTCTTGAGATTCTCGAAGACGGCTTGTTCCGGCGCGTCCCACTTGTCGCTAAAGTGAACGTTCCACGGGCCGGCGATCGTTCGCGGTGACGGCACTTCGCCCACATGCACCCTCTCGCTGCTCCCATCCGCGAACGCCAACTCATACTCGCCGGCCGAGGCAACCTCGGCAAAACACTCGTGACCCCGACGCGTGAGCCAGATCTGGGGGCCACCGGCCACATCGTCCGGACGCGGCATCGTTCGCGCCAAGGCCGCCACCTCGTCTTCGTCCAAAACGCGGGCGAATCGGGCAAACGCGCCCGCCTGGCCGCGGAACTGAGCGGAACCACCGGATTGCACGCCGGAATGAACGATGTGCTCGCTCTTGAGGCCCGTCCGGGCAAGCTTGCCATCGAGGTACAGGCTTGGGCAACCATCGCGATACACCACGGCCACGTGCGTCCAGTCTGTCAACGCCGCAGCGTGGACCAGAGTGGGCGCGAAGTAGTCGGCCCCGTGCTCGAAGACGCAGACGCCGTTGCGGCCGATCGCAAGACCGCTGCCGGCATGGCCGCGGCCCCCGAAGGTGTCGCCATGAGGTGCGGGCACAAGGTCGTTGCGTTTCTCACTCATCCCAACGATGCCCCGATTGGCCTCGCGGACGAGAGTCGTGTCATCGGCGGGCTTGACCCACACCGCGAACGTGAAATTGTTCGGACTGTCGCTATCGGAACCGCGGGGCGCCGGGGCAACCTTGACGCCAAGCAGCTCTCGGCCCTCGCGGCAGACGGAGACAATGCGCTGCGACTTGGGCGCGGCCTTCTCACGGAACACAACGAACACCGAGCCGGTCGGCCCAAACGTCAGCGGCAATCGCACCACTCCGTCGGTGACATCATATACCGCGGGACGCTCGATCCGTCCGGAGTTCGGCCACCACAGTTCCGGCGCCTTGTCCCCCGCACGAAAGGCCGCTGTGGTCATACGCGAAGACGCCTGCGGATTCGCGACGAAGTAGATGTCCACTTCGCCGACCCGGCGATGCGTGAATCGCAACTCCGCGGAACTCTCGAAATCCGGTTTCGAGCCCAGAGATGCCAAGATATCCTCCAGGCTCTTGCGCCATAGGATTCTACCTTTGCCGACCGATCGTTCCCCCGGCTGCTCGGTGTTCTCATTGCCCCAGAGTTCGGCGGCCAGACTCCGGACCTCGTCATCGCAGCGGGGGAAGTTCTCCATGCTGGGCGATCGCAACGGCGGTTGTCCGAGGACCGTCGCGCCCGCATTGACCAGGTCCCGAACTTTCCGCAGCACTTCCGGGCGCATCGTGGGCAGATCCGGCAATACGAGCACTCTGTATTGCGTTCCATGCGGCAGGGTGAGCATCCCGTCCTTGACTGCAAGCGTCTTCTCGATGACCTCGGCATTGATGTAGTCGAAGTCGCGGCCCGGCGGCAACGCGGGCTCGCGGACCCCGGTCATCTTGGGCGCATCCTCGCCAATGAAGTAAGCCACGTCCGTGACGCGAAAGCCCTGTTGGAGCAGCCAGCACGAGCGGCGCAGGTACTCGATCCACTCCTTGCTCTGTTCGAACCAGGTGTTGTGCCGATTGAACTCCGTGCCAAACCAGGCGTTCACTCCGGGCACTCTGTCTTCCCACGGCTGGTGGATGCAGACGTGCAGGACGAAGTGATTGACGCCCTCGCAGAACGACCAGTCGCCGCGGGCCTTGAGCGCACGCGGGGCGTTCTGGAAAGCCGGCCCGCCGGTGAACGACTCGGCCGAGACGAATGCCTTGCCGTACGTGTTTGCGCACGAGGAGGCGGCTCGGCACTCGATGGAGCCCAGGTCGCCTGTCACCCAGTACTCGCCGCCAATGCGGTCGGATTCCGCGCCGTACTTCAGGAACTCGCTGGGGAATCCCCAATGCCCGTAGTTCTCGAGCCACAGTCCCAGGCCGTGCGGCCGACAGGCGTCGCGCAGGCCGCCCACGTAGTCCGTCGCCACACGATCCGCGACCAATCGGCGCAGATCCCAGAGAAAGCGTTCGCTCTGGTCGGCGCTTCCGACGAGCCGACCGGTCAGCACGGGCAACCACGGCGTCGGATCGTAGCCGTAGCATTCGCGGAATTGCCGGCCGAAGCCGTCGGTCCAATTCTGTGAACCCATCTCGTAGCTGTCGGCCACCACCTGGGTGAACGCCTTGCGTTCGGAGGCCGGGATGCGTTTGAGCACTTCCCCGATGAACGATTGGAAGTGATAGTTCGCAAGGGCCCGGTTCATCTTGTCCACTTCCAGCCCCTGTCCCTCCGACGACGCGGGAGCGTTCTTCATTCCGGTCGGGGTCATCCCGATCCGGAGGATGACCCACTCGCCGCTCGGAACGTCCCAAGACAAGGCGCCATCGGCAGAAAGGCGACTCGTGAGATCCACCACGTTCTTGTGAGGAACGACCAGCCCCGCCGCATCGGGTTCCGACGGGGTCGGCCAGAGATACGTATTCCACATCGGCAACGGCATCGGATGCATCTTCCCCAGTTGCTTCTCGACGAACGACTCCAGCCTCGCGGCTCCTGAGAGACTGATTTCCGCCAGCGAGGCTCTCTTTGCGCCGGCGTGAACGTCGGTGAATACAAGTCGGAACTTCCTGGCCGTCGTCGCCGGGAAGGACACGGACACCGGACCGCGGGGCATGAAGCCGACGCCGGGACTCATGTTCGATCGGTCGCATTTGAACCGGCGCACCGTCTGGAAACTCCCGTCGTCGCGCGCCGCCTGCAGCTCGCAGTCCGCGTTGAAGGAGTCATTCGTGGGAATCACGTACAAGGAACGAGCGGTGAACGTCTCGGCGACCTCGAACTCGATCGTGAAGGGACTGTCCTTGGTCCCCGCGCCCTCGGGAAACTCGAAGCCGGTCGAGGGATCGCCATCGATGACGCTTGCAGCGCCGGCGGCCACAGGGGAACACGTTACGCGAGGGGATTGGGCGGAGAGCAGGTCTGAGTCGTTCTGCGGTGCGGGGAACGCGAGCACGGCCACGTCCTGGAACGGGTGCTTCGGCTCCGGCAGCTTCTGTTCCATCCGGCGAGGACCGGTGACGCGCGTCTCCGAGGAGGCAAGATATCGCATCGCCTGTTCAGGCCCGATCCAGGGCCCGCCGGACTGGCTCCAGCCGGGACAATTGAACATGCCGAGGTTGACCCCGACGCGCCCTCCTTCGCGGATCGCGTGCTCGACGAGTCCCCACCACTCGTCGCTGAGCACTGTGATTCGCCCTGCCGGCACGTCTTCGAGGAAGATATTGCCGATGAGCGCCTCGCCGATGCCGACCCGGGCCATCGCTTCGAGGTCATGCGTGATGCCTTCCTTCGAGAGGTTGTCGCTGATCCAATACCAATAGCACCAGGGTCTGGTCTGTTCCGGCGGCCGCGCGAAGCCCTCGGCCAGGCGATCGATCGCGACGGGGGCAGGCTGTGGCGTTCCACGAGTGGCGGTCCCGAACAGATTCCCGTCCTGGTCGAACCGAAGCGGATCGATGCAGATGAATCGGTCCCACTCGACGCGGTCGTTTCGTTTCTGGTGATAGATGTGCCACCAGTGACCGGCGCCGTCGCGGATCGCGCAGCCATGGCCCGGGCCGAACACCCCCTCGGAACGATGCACGATCGGGTTGTGCGGCGCCCGCGTGAATGGTCCGGTCGGGTGATCCGCGACCGCGTAGCCGACCGCGTAATCCGGGGTATCCGCGCCGGAACCGCTGTACAGCAGGTAGTAGCGACTCTGGTGCTTGATGATCCAGGGCCCTTCGGTGACGCGGCCGGCCCGGGTCTCCCAATCGGATTCCGGATGCAGGATTGCTTTGGGCTCGCCGGCCGGCTCGGTCGGGCTGGACATCGGCTGGACCGTGATGCGAAAGCCCGGGAACTGGACGAAGTACAGATACAGCTTCCCGTCGTCGTCGCGGAACAGATGGGCGTCGATGGCCCGGTCGAAGAGCTTTCGACGGATGGTGAACGGCCCGAGCGGGCCTTTCCCCTCGGCCACGCCAATCGTCTGGCTCGCCGTATAGTAGAGGAAGAACTTCCCCGAGACCGGATCACGATAGACATCGGGAGCCCAGATGTGCCGCTGCCCCGGCTGGAAGACCACGGGACCTTCTCTCCAATCGATCAGATTGGTCGATGTGTAGACGCGGTACCCGTTGTCGCCATCCACCTGCCCCGTCGCATAGAGATAGTAGACACCCTCATGGAGGATCACCGCCGGATCGGCCAGGTCGCCTTCGAGAATCGGATTGCGGTAGATCGTCTCACCGCTCGCCTGCACGGGAATCGCCCAAGCCAACAGAATGATAGTCACGAGCCATGCGAGCCCCTGTAACTGCCTTGTCATATCCTCTTCTCCATGGTCCTGCTGTCTTCTTCCCTACTGCGTCTCCAGACGACCGAATGTGCAGGGCTCCGCACAGAAACCCGTCCACCCCGATGCGACCGGATTGTCGAACCTGGCCGGATGCACACTGCAAGCGGCCTCGACAGTTGCCCAAGTATAGGCCCGATCGATCGTATCCGCCACAGTCCAGCGATAGATTGCCGTGAGGACGAAAGAGGGGGAGGCATCGGGGTTGATGCCATTCAGGGCTGACCCTCGTTGTTGGTCGTGCCTTTCTACTTCCAGCGAAGCTGCTTCAGTTCTTCCTCGGTGCGGATGAACTTCACCGTCCCGTCGTTGAACAGCACACACCCGCCCCTCGGGTCGTGATTGTCGAAGGTGAACAACTCCGGCCCGCCGTGCCGATTCCAACCCGCCTGTGTCTCAAAGAGGAGCACAGTGTTGGGCTCCGAATCCACCCCGCAATTGGGGTTCATCGCATAGTGGCATCGGTCCGCTCCAACGCTTGGACATACAAAGGCCCATCCGATGCGATTCTCAGGAAGATGCATGGCACGCATGGAGAGTGCGGCCGCGATTGATCTGCAACTCCGGGCCCCAAATCACGAATGAGGTTCTGGGTTGGGAGCCAACGTAATGTAGCCAAATCGTGGTTTTTCCTGACATAGTATAGACGGCCTTTCCTGAGAGGCAGCGGGCCATTCTATCCGTCTTCCTCTGGATGACCCGCGCTGTTCGCCCCTCCGCCAACGAGAGCGCCATGAGCCGGGGGAAGTCCAAATCCGCCGTGATGACCACTCGACTCTCCGCCCGAGCGATTTCCAGCAACTCGTTGTCGGGGGTACGGTCCTTGCCGATCTGATGGGCATGTACCGCCTCATGGCCGTAGGATTGCAGCACGTCGAGCAGCAGCAGCGAGACGGGCATGTCGAGCAGGAATCTCATGCGGCAAACTCGATAATCTCCTCATCAGCCAGCATCGCCGCGTAGTTCAATGCCTCCTGGATATCCTCCGGCTCCAGATACGGATAGGCCTTCAGAATGGACTCGCGAGTCTCGCCGGAAGCCAGAAGTCCGAGCAGACGGGATACTGGGAACCGCAACCCACGAATTGTGGGTGTCCCCCCACAGATTTGGGGGTCTGCTGTTATGCGATGGAACGTCATCGGAACGATCTCCTATCAGAAGCTGATGCCATTATACGACGCCAAGTCCGCACCAACCATGCCGATTTCGTGGATGAGGTCGCCATTTCAGGGGCCATTTCATCTTAGCTGACCCTCAAGGTCCTCCGCCGCGTTTCTGCCCTGGGCGGATCCCTACCTTCTGACAGTGGTGGTGGTTGGTCTCAACGACAGGGTCAACTCCGGATAACTGCCTTCCGTTATTGCCCACAGGTCCGCGGTTCCGTTGGCGGCCTCGCCGACGAAATCCCACCCCGAATCGAGGAAGGTGTTGATATCCTGCATTTGACTGCGATCGGCACCTGTGCCCCCTGCACTGATCTCCAGACCCGAAGAGTCGAGATCCCAGAGACTGTTCGATGTGCTCCCCGTCGATAGATCGGCACTTCCAATCAACCCGCCCAGGTCATACAAGCCAATGACCGAACCCGTGCTGTAGCAGCGCATGACCTGCATGGTATTCTGTCCCACCAGCCCGCCAACACAATCGGCGCCGGCCACCAGACCTCTGGCATGGCAATCCCTCATGGTCCCGCCATTGGTGCCGACGAGTCCTCCGATGTTCGAATACCCCGCGACCGCGGCGGTACTGTAACAAGAGCGGATGGAACCTGTGTTGCTCCCTGCAACTCCCCCTACGTCACAGTCGCCCGATACGGCCCCGCGACTCATGCCGTTCGTCATGGCGCCCGCGTTCTGCCCTGCGAGCCCTCCAGCCTTTTGATCGGCCGCAACCACACCCGAAAAGGACGAATTCCAGATCCTTCCCATGTTGGAGCCGACGAGCCCGCCGGTCACGGCGCCTCCCCTGGCAATGCCGGTCACGGAACAGTCCTGGATGAGACCACGGTTCTCACCGGCGAGGCACCCCACAGTGCCGTCTTGTGCGGTCACCTCGCAGTTCTCCATGCACAGATTGAGTACCGCTGCGCCGTATTCAATTTCTCCGAAGAGGCCGCAAGATCCGTCCTGGCAGAAGCCCCGAATGCAGAATCCGCACCCATCCAAACGTCCAACGAACGTCGGCAAGACGGGAGTTGACAACCGCATTCCAGACATGTCGATGTCAGCCCCGAGAGCATACCAGGGGAAATCGCACAAAGACTCCATACCATTGTAGTACACCAGCGCCGCCAGCTCTCTCGCGTTGGATATGGCATATGGGTGGTCGCTGGTCCCGTCTCCGGAAAGCACAACGGGTGTGACGCCGGAAAACGCGATCAAGACCGGATAGCCGCCTTCGACCCTGTTTACCCACATGTCATTGATGCCGTTATCTTGTTCCTCCGCGAAATCCCATGTCGCGTCGAGATAGGTGGAAACATTGTGCATTTCGTCCGTACTCAACCCCAGGCCACCGACGCTGGTTGATACACCACTGACGTCCGTATCCCAGAAACTGTTCTCGACAACGCGATAGGGAATACCTCGGGTCCCCGACATCGACGTGCCCGCCAACCCTCCGCGACCTGAGCAATCGGGACTGATGGCAGTCGCGGCATAGCAGCGCCGGATTTCACCTTCCCAGAGAACGCCTATGAGTCCCCCGGTGCCCGCGCCCACGCTCTCGATGCTTCCCTGGCTGAAGCAGTCCAGGACGTATCCCGAGGACTGATAGCCGATGAGCCCTCCGGCGTTGCCACAGCGGACGATCCCTCCTTGGGTGTAGCACCCCACGATGACACCCATATTGACGCTCGCCAGCATGCCCGCAGAGGAGACGCCTTGACCATCGATGAAGATGTCTTCGATGCCCAGATGCATGATCCTGCCCGTCCACCCGATTCCTCCGAAGAACCCGAGGTCGCCCCTGCCGGCTATCGAGAAGTTGCGGATCACATGGCCGTTGCCGTTGAAACACCCGGCATACAGGGCTCTGTACTCGCCGAAACTGGGACCGAAGACGATGTTTGGCGCGACGATGGAGTGCTCAAACACCTCCCCGTCCAGATCGATATCTGCCGTCAACAGAAAGGACTTGTCAAAGTCGTCCGGCCGGGAGGCCAGTTCCACGATGTCCTCTTTACACGAGAGCAGGTACGGTGAGGAACGGGTTCCCTCCCCTCCGGAATACGCGATGGCTCTCGTTCCCGACAGGCAGGAAAGGACCAACAGCCCAACCAGCGGTCTCTTCGCCATGTTGCATGCCATATCATTCGCTCCTATTCACAGTCCTCCGGCCCCGGCGGTCTTTGCTCTCGATGCGATTCTTCCGTCATCAATCGTCAATTCCTATCGCCATATTGCCCGAACCGGGTGGAATTGTCAAGAGAAAGCGGGCGACTGGCGGTGTTCTGCGTGATGCTCCCGGCCGGCAGCGACAGGTGCGTGCCATTCGGAATAGATGCCGGTTCTCGGCCTTCGGGCTCCCGCCGATGTGGGACACGATGCCGTCGCCGGCCTCTTCCTCGCCCGTGTCGTCTCGGCCGGGGTCTGCAATCGCTGTGTTCTGCGTCGCTGGCTATTCCCTGTCCTGGGGGCGGAGTTCGTTGGCCATCAGGTTCATGCTGTCCTTGAGCCTCTGGACGTAGTCGTTCTCCGACATCTCCATGATCCCGATGGCGTCGCGGACCTTGGCACGGACGAAACCGCAGGTGGTCTCGATATCGTTCAGCATGAGCTGTGCGTTGTGGACGTCCAGTGCGAGGACATCGATGATCACGGCCACGAAGTCCCCGCGGGCGTCGGGCACTGCCATTTCGAGGACCCGGTTGCTCTCCACGACTTCGAACCGCCGGTCCGGGACCTCGTAGAGGATCGAGGCGGCCTGGTCCAACCTGTAGAAACACGCCTTCATCGCGAGAACCAATTCGTCGGCGGTGGGGAACAGGTCCTCCAGCAGGGCGTCTCGCTTCTTGAAGCCGATCTCGGAAAGACCTTCGAGGCCCTTGTACTGTATCTTCAATCGGTAGCGATCGAGATCAATCATGGGCGGACCGGCTCCTCTTTCAGTCGGCGCCTTGGTCGAGCGTCAGCACCGCGGCCAGGGTTGACTGCACGGTTATGGCGGCGTTGCGGACGTCGCAGTTCTCCGGGATGTCCTCCTCGGCGTGGTAGTGGGGGTCGGCGTAGGGCCAGGACCCGATGTTGATGACCGCGGCGGGAAAGCCGGCCAGGACGAACGAGCCGTCGTCGTCGCCGGGCGCGGATCGTTCCGCAGCCCGCTGTTCGAGACCGAGCGAGTACCTCGCGTTTACCTCGGCCATTAGCTCGGCCAGTCGTCGGCCTTCGGGCTTCGTATACGCGGTCACATTGGTCATACTCCCCGCGGCGGTCTCGGCAGGCGACTTGACGCCGATGCCGTCGAGGTTGAAGACTGCGATGATGTCGTCGCCTCGCGATTTGGCGTTCTGTGCGGCGGTCTTGCTCGTCCACGGCCAGTGCTCCTCGTTGCACCAGAGGAAGCGAACGGTGCTCTCAGTGGCGTGCGTCGCGAGGACGCGAGCGATCTCCAGCACGCCGGCGGTGCCGATGGCGTTGTCGTTGGCCCCAGGCGAGTCCACCCAGCTCTGCGAGTCCTTGTGCGCCACGAGCACGATGATCCGGTCCGGGCGAGAGCGGCCCTTCTTCTCGGCGCAGAGATTGTACGCGGTGTACCAGGGGTCTTCCGGTTTCGGCGGGGAATACTGGGCATGCTTCGGCTTGCTGGCGTCCCGACGGAAGGCCTGTACCTGAACGCCTTCCCGCTCGATGCGGTATCCCCACGCCGTCAGCTTGCTGGCGAGGTAATCGTCGGCTTCGTAGAGCGTGTTCTTCTCGTGGCCTGGCAGCGTGAGATTGAGCTTGCGATAGGGCAGCGGGTCCTTCGCGAGATAGAACACGTGCTTCGAGATCTGCTCGCGATCGACGGCGTCGATGAGACGCCGGATGCTGCCCTCCATCTGGTTTGGATCGCTACTCGGCTGCAGATCTCCTCCAGCGGCGCGGAGAAGGCCTGGGGAACAAAGGAGCAGCAGGCCTTTTGCGTAAATCCATGCATGTCTCATGCCGTCCACTCCTTCTGGGGCACTCTATCCCTGACTTGGCTCCGGCGGGGTCTGCGCTGGTTCCGGGGGATTTTCCGCTGGCGGCGGCGGCGGGAGCTGGACCTCCGGCGTCGTGGGCCGCTGCTGCGGATAGTCGATGGCGAACTTGGCGCGGACCTTCTCGAGCATCTGAGCCTTCGTCTCCACCCGCCAGACCAGGAGGGTCAGCGGAGGGCGGGACTTCTCCTTGAACGTGATGATGATCCGCCCGAAGCCGAGCAGACGCTCGACGAAGTCGGAGGTATCGACCTTGGTGTTGTAGTCCTCGCGTCCGATCTGCTCGCCGGCCTCGGTGGGACCCACCTGGACGTTCAGGAAGTTGGGCGTGATGGCGACGTAGCAGAACAGCCCCTGGAGCCAGGAGATGAAGATGGTGAGGCCGCCGATGATGGCGATGAGCAGGTAGCCCGTTCCGCTGATGGAGAAGGCCAGGCTGGTGAACAGTCGCAGGAAGCCGCCCACCCAGCCGAGCAGGTGCAGCCAGAGCAGGAGAAAGCCGATCCCCACCGCGCCGAGCAGGAGGATCTTGATGTTGAGGTGGTACTCTTCGACCAGGAAGTTGGTGAAGAAGATGGCGAACCAGACGCCTCCGACGAGCTTGGGATCGATGCCGGCGAAGACCTTCCAGCCGGACTCCTGCATGAACATCAGGATCGACGCCAGCACAGCCACCAGGAGCGTGGGGACATAGAGGACCTTGGCGGTCCAGCCGAAGATGACCAGCCAGTCGTTGATGTCCGGGTCCTGGCGCAACTGCCGCTCCATACCCATCCGCGTGCGGACGGTCTTTCGCAGGATCAGCCAGGCCGCAACGCCCGCCAGGACGACGCCGAACGCGATGTACACGGCGATCATCTGATTCGATGTCCACGACCACGCCAGCATATCGGGGCCTCCCAACCAAAGAACCTGCATAGCTCGAACCGCATGCTCTCGATTGTAACCGCCGTTGGGCGGCTGTGCCACTATATAACGCCTTACGGCGTCACTGCGAGCCAGTGCTCACGGGATGGCCCTGGTGGCGCCGGTGGTGAAGCCGCCGTCCACGAGGAGGATCTGGCCGGTGACGTAGGCGCAGGCGTCGGAGGCCAGGAAGATCACGGCGCCGTCGAGGTCGTTGGGCTGGCCGGGGCGACCGAGCGGGATGCGGTCCGTGATGTACTGGACCCACTTTTCGTTCTGGTAGAGGGCCCGGTTCTGGGCGGTCTGGAACCAGCCCGGCGCCAGGACGTTGACGGTCACGCCGTGCCGGCCCCATTCCGCGGCCAGGCTCCGGGTCATTTGCAGGACGCCGCCCCGGCTGGCGCAGTACGGGCCGATCCCCTCCATCCCGAACAGGCACGTACACGAGCCGATGTTGATGATCCGCCCGTACTCGCGCCGGATCATCTCCCTGCCCACCGCCTGGGCGACGAAGAACGCGCCCTTGAGGTTCGTGTTCAGGACGGTGTCCCATTCCTTCCAGGTGAACTCGGTCGCGGGGTGGCGGATGTTCAGGCCGGCGTTGTTGACGAGGATGTCGATCTGCCCGTACTCGTCCATGGCCGTGCGGACCATGCTCACGATGTCGGTCTCGTTCAGCACATCGAGTCTGACCGGCAGGGCCCTGCGCCCGAGTCCCTCGATTTCCTCCTTGAAGGGTGTCAGACGGGCCGGATCGCGGCTGGTGATGACCAGGTCCGCGCCGGCCTTGGCGAGCGCCCGGCCGAAATACTGGCCGAGTCCCCGGCTGGCGCCCGTGACGACAGCGACTTTGCCCGACAGATCGAAAAGCTTCTCCATTTGGAGTTCTCCATACAATCGAGAGCAGTCCTGTTCGTAGTGTGCCCGTAAGGGCATATCTTCACAAGCACAAGAGAAGACAACGCCTTACGGCGTCACAACACGATCTTCAACAAGTTCTCCTTGGCTTCCAGCAGTCGTTTGAAGGCGGCGGCGCCCTCGCGCAACGGCAGCACCTCGCTGACGAGCGGGCCGACGTCGATTTGGCCCGAGGCGATCAGGTCGATGCAGGTCCGGAACTCGCCCGAGCTGGCGTAGGAGCCGGTGAACGTGAGCTCTCGCGAGACGAGTTCCTGCAGGTTGAATTCGACCTCCTTCTGGAGGTTGCCGACGGCGACGACGTGCCCGCCCGTCCGGGTGATGGCCACCGCCTGGCGGAAGGTCTCCGCGAAGCCAACCGCCTCGAACACCACGTCCGCGCCGCGACCTTGCGTCTTCTCCAGGATGGACTCCTTCAGATTGACCCTGCTCGGATTCAAGCAGGCGTCGGCGCCGACCTTCCTGGCGAGATCGAGCCGAAACTCATTGGGGTCCGATGCGATGACGGCGCCGGCCCCACGGAGCTTCGCTGCCTGCAGGATAAAAAGGCCGATTGTGCCGGCGCCGAGGACGACGACCGTGTCGGTCTTCGAGATCGTCACGCGACCGGCGGCGTGCACGCCGATGGAGGCGGGCTCCAGCAGGGCCGCCTGCACGAACGACATGTGGTCCGGGAGCCTGGCGCAGATCCAGTGGGGCACCGCGACGAACTCCGCGAAGGCGCCGTCGCGTTTGAACTCGGGGACCGACACGCCCAACACTCGGCGCTTCACGCAGCGATTGAACAAACCCTGTTTGCAGGCGGGGCACCGATTGCAGTAGACCGTCGAGTCGAAGCAGATCCGGTCGCCCGGCGCGAAGTCCACGACGCTGCGTCCCACGCGCTCGACGACGCCTGCGGCCTCGTGGCCCATAATCAGCGGCGGGAGCCGTCGGCCCGTCTTGCCTGTGTGGCCCGCGACGTCGGAACCGCAGATCCCGCAGGCCTTGACTCGCACCAGCACGTCCTCATCGCCGATCACGGGGTCGGGGACGTCGGTGAACTCGAAGGCATAGGGTCCTGTGTAGAGCAGTGCTTTCATTTCGGCACCTCACGTCAACGGCAGGAGGGTTGCGAAGACCGTCGTGACGAGCAGGCCGATGACCGCGGTGCTGCTGACGGTGATTGTCCAGGTCTTGAGGGTCTCGATCTCGGTCAGCCCGCCCATCTTGGCGAAAACCCAGAAGCCCGAGTCGTTCATCCAGTTGCCGCACTGGGCGCCCCACCCGATGGCACAGGCGATGTACACCGGGTGAAAGCCCAACATGTCGGTCGGGGGAATCAGCGTCGCCATCATGCCCGCGGTGGTCAGCATCGAGACCGTGCTGCTGCCCTGGGCGAACTTGATGAGGAAGGCGACGAGAAAACCCATGAACAGGAGCGTCAGGCCGCCGAGCTGCTGGGTCGTGCCGCCGGGGGAGAGGATTTGGACAATGGCCGGGCCGATCCGAGCCTCCTTGAGCATGGCGCCGAACGCGCCGCCGGCGGAGGTGATGAGGATGATGACGCCCGCGCTCATGAGCGAAGTCTCGATCGCCTTGGCGAGCCCGTCGCGTCCGGGTTTGCGCTGTCGCCAGAGGACATGCAGCGCGATGGCTGCGGAGATCGCCATCGCCAGATTTGGATTGCCGAGCACGGCGGTGTAGCCTTCGACCTGCTTGACCGCGGATTCCTCGGGCGCCCCCTTGGCCTGCGACGAGACCACCGTGTGCATCGTGATCAGGAGGACCGGCAGGATGATGGGCAGGACGGAGAGAAGCAAGCTTGGCAGCCTGTCGTCGGGCAGCGGATCGGGCTCGGTCCGCCCGCCTTCGAGGGCTCGCATGGGAATCTCGATGCGTCTCGCCAGCCAGCGGACGAGGAGCAGGACCGCGATCGCAGTGGGGACCGAACACAACAGCCCAACGCCGATCATCGCCCCCAGATCGATGTGCAGCGTCTCGGCGATGATGAGCGGTCCCGGCGTCGGCGGGACAATCGAGTGCGTAATCGAGGCGCCGCCGCCCATCGCAAGGATCAGCAGCAGGTAGCTTCGCTTCGTCCGGCGGTGCATCGAGCGGGCCAACGGCAGCAGCAGGTAGAACACGGTATCGAAGAAGACCGGGACCGACAGGACGAAGCCGCTGGCCATCAGGGACACGTCGCACCGTTTCTCGCCCAGCAGGCGGACGAACATCCGCACGACGCGATCTGCGGCGCCGGAGGCGATCAGGCAGTCGCCGATAATGGCCGCCAGGGCGATGACGATGCCGATCTTGCCTGCGGTCGTGCCGAAGGCCTCGGCCACCCGCGTAATTCGGCCGGCGAACGGCCCGGGCGACAGCAGGCTCACGACCATCGCCGCGACAATCAGCGCCAGGAAGGCATTGACGCGGAGCACTACGATCATGCCGATGACGATGGCGACGCCGACGGCCAGGATCATCAGAGGGATCGCCGGATGAGTCGGGTCGGGCGTCCCTGCCGCCAGCAGGACCAGTGCATCCATTCCCATCGCGTCTCAATCCCTTTCCTCGGTGTTGTTCTTGGTTCGTGAGGCTGCAAGGCCAATCACTTCACCGGGCCCTTCACCATGTCCTTGTGGGGCAGCGTGTCAGGAACGACGCAGACCTCCGTGCTGAAGCGGTAGGGGACCGGCGCGCCGGAGTCGAAGCGCAGCTCCACGAAGTACGCGGTCCAGCCTTTCTCTGGGGCCTTGACCTGGGCGTCGTAGACCCCGGTGTTTGTGCCCGCCAGGGGGGAGGCGACCCAGGTTTTGCCGATGGTCTCCAGACGGAAGTCCCTGGCGTTCGGGTTCGTCGCGGTCCACAGCGTAACCTGCGTCGGCCTGGTCTTGGCGGCGACCACCATATGTCCCTCGCCTGCGACCTGCCAGGAGAACTGCGGCAACTCGCGTCCGGCCAGAATGCCGGCGTACCAGGCGAGCATGGCCTTGTCGGCGTCGGAGTCCTTGAGCCCGTGGTCGGTGTTCGCGTTGTAGAGGAGGTACTTCGAGCCGGGCAGGTCCTGGAAGTAGAACTGGGCGGAGTCGGGCAGGAAGAACTGGTCGCCCGAGGAGTTCAGGAGGAACTTGGGCATCGTGTAGCGGTCGCGGTACTCGTAGGGGTCCACGAAGCTGATGAGCTTCTGTCCCTCCGGCGTGTCGAGCCGGCTGAAGATGTCGTGCGCCTGATAGTCTCCGATGGCGGTCGAGTAGAATCCGTAGGCGGCCAGGTGGTGGCGCATCTGCTCGTCCATGTTCAGCACGTCGATTACGCAGGGAGCGATGGCGCGGACCCGCTTATCGACCGCGGCGGTCAGCCATGTGGTCCAGCCCCGCTTGGAGCCGCCGGAGACGACGAACTGCTCGATCTTCAGGTTCCCGTTGGCGGGTTTGGCCAGGTGGTCCTGGACCGTGTCCATTGCGCGGACGGCGCTCTTGACCATGGGCAGCAGGAGCGGCCAGGTCGTGTCGCCCGTCCGGACGCACTTATCGAAGGTGTAGGCGATGATGGCGTCCTCGTGCCGCTGGTTGGCGGGGTCGTCCGGGAAGACCAGCGGCTGGTTCGGCACCTGCCTGAGGTCCACAACGACGGTCCTGCTCTGGAGGGCGATCTGGGTGAGCATGCCGTCCGGGCTGGAGGGCGGGTTGCCTCCGTTGCTGCCGCCGTTGATCCAGAGCAGGGCGGTGTCGCTCGTGGCGCCGTTCGGGACGATGATCGTCAGCCAGTGCTGCCAGAGCGTGCGGTTGACCTCCGTGCTGGCCCGCCAGGTTTGCGATTTCATGTCGAGGATGTGGATCTTGCCGAGCGGATGATCGATGGTCTTGACGACGCTATACGTGTAGCTGGCGTCCGGCTTGGCCACGTAGTCGTCCAGCGGCGTCGCGACCGCCAGGGTCGTCACCAGGAGTGTTGCGAGCACCACGAGCAGCTTCTGCACTCTCATCGTCACACCTGCCTTTCAGGAAGAAAATCCGAAATTCGAATATCGAAATCCGAAACAAGCACGAATGACCGAAATCCCGAATTCGAAACGGGCCCTTCGAGTGGGCGACAGCGTTTCGGTGATTTGAATTTGCCTCTTTGGATTTGTTTCGGATTTCGAGTTTCGTGCTTCGGATTTCTGTCTCAGTTTACACTCGACGGGGGAACACGGTCCGCAGGTACTCTGCGTCGTACCGGCAGCTCTCTTCGACGCCCAGCGGCATCTTGACGCCTTCCATGACGATCCAGCCGCGGTACTCGATCTTGTCCATCGACTCGCGGACCCGGGCGAAGTCGATGGAGCCTTTGCCGTAGAGGTCGTCGTAATCCTTCGCGTGGAACTGGCATATCCGTTTGCCGAGCGTGCCGATCTCCTTGTAGATGTCGTAGCCCATCTTGTGCGAGTTGGCGACGTCGTAGTACACCTGCACCGCGGGCGAGCCGACGCGGTCAAGGATCGCGATGTGCTCTTCGGCGCTGAGCCAGGACTCGACGGCGAGGGTCACGCCGGCCTTCTCGGCTTTCGACGCGACGTTCTTGAGCTTCGCGACCGTCGCGTCGGTCCCTGCGGCGTCGTTCTTCAGGTCCCCTTTGCCGAAGAAGGCCAGCAGGATGATCTTCCGTTGCATGGGCATCGCCTGGGCGACGTCGATGGCCTTGTCCACCCATTGCTCGGCGCGCGGGTCGCTCTTGTAGGCGACCTCGTTGAGCACGCCCATCGCCAGGGAGGCGATCCGCATGTCCTGGGTCTTGATTTCTTCGGCGTAGCGTTTCTGGAGCTGGGCGTCGAACAAAGGCGGGTCCGTCTCGGGCCCGCCTCCGAAGTCCACCTGGACGCCGTCGAGTCCGATCTTCTTGGCGAGGGCGAAGGCCGCGGGGTCGCACCGCTTGCCGATGGTCCAGTCGCAGACGCCCAGCCTGAACCCTCGCGGGGTGCGCCGTTCTCTCTGGCGGCTCTGTTCCTGACCGAGCAGGGTCCGGCCGGGCAGGAACGTCAGACCGGCAAACGCGCCGGCAGCGGCGCCGAGCACCCGCCGACGACTGATTCTCTTGTCGATCATATGTCTTCTCCGGGATCTACAGTAGCATGGGCATCTTGCCCATGAAACACACGGGCAGGATGCCCGTGCTACGAGTTGCACTACGCTCTGAGTCCTTTGAGATTGGCGTCGAGCCTCTCGTTCTTCTTGAGCATCTCGTCCCAGGTCACGAGGCGATTCTCATAGGCCGCCATGCGTCCCAGGATCGTGATGAGATTGCTGCGAACGCTCGTTTCGACGGTGGGATTGTCGAACTTGCCTGTCGTGATACTATCGTAGAAGGTCTTGATATTGGCGACGGCGCCGTCCTTGTAGATGCCGGGGGACTTGCCGCCGCGATAGAAGTCCTTGCCGCGAATGAGGACTTGGCCGCCGTACTCGGTTTCGAGGACGCCCTGGGTGCCGAACATGCGGTTGCGTATGCCCTCGGGCTGCGTGCCATGGCCCTCGCACTGGCGCGAGCTGAACGTGATGCCGACGTTGTTCGGGTACTGGAACAGGACGCTGAACGTGTCGTAGCACGTGCCGACGGGCCGGAACTTCCGACCGCCCGTGCCCACGGCCCAGACGGGCGGCACGCCCATGATCCAGTTCATCACGTCGAGCGTGTGGATATTCTGCTCGGTGATGATATCGCCGGAGAGGACCTTGTCGAGCCCCCAGGCGCGGAGGCGATTCTCGGCGTTCTCGGGGTCGCTCCGCCAGGTGTCGTACATCCCGCCGAAGGGGCAGGTCGCGTGGTAGATCGCTTCGCCGAACCCGATCTCGCCAAGGGCCTTCTCGTCGTGCAGGCGGCGCATCGCTTCGATGTAGAAGGGATCGGCGCGGGTCTGGAAGTCGATCAGGAAGGCCAGCTTCCTGGCGGTGGCCTTGGCGCCGCTTTCGCCGATGGTCAGACAGCCGGGCACATCGACCGCGACGGGCTTGGCGAGGTAGGCGTGCTTGCCTGCCTGAACCGCGGCGGCCGCGTGCTCGGGTCGGAAGTAGGGAGCCGTCTCGAGCGCCACCGCGTCCGCCTTCTCGATCACCTTCAGATACCCGTTGAGACCTGTGAACCGGTTTGCCTGGGGCACGCCCAGCTCGTTGCCCGCCCTGTCGGCGCGGTCCTGGAAGTAGTCAGAGACGGCGACGACGTTGTATCCGCCGTGCTCCTTGAAGAGCTTGGCGAGCCAGGTGCCGCGTCCGCCGCAGCCGACCAGACCGAGATGGATCTGGGAATTGGCCGCGGTGCCTCGGACCAGGCTCGGCTTGATGACGGCGAACGATGCGACCGCCGCCCCGGCGCCGGCCATGAAGTGCCGACGGCTCAGAGACGCGGGGGAAGTGGTTGATTCGGTGGGCTTGCGAGACTGCGACATTCTGCGATCCTCCTTTCAAGAACGCGTGCATGGAACCGGGTCCCCAAACGCCTTGTTTGGCGTTTGGGAGCCCGCCATACGTCTGTCAGCATTTAGCTCAGTGCTGCAATTATAGCATCCCCAGTGACCCGTGCAATCAGTTTCCACCTCTGGCCGACGTGGAGCGACCGAGGGTGGGAAGACGAGCGGGGATGCCCGCCCTGCGAGGAGCCTTGTTTTGTTACGGATTTGTCGTCCTGAGTCGCTCAGCCGCTTCGCGGCCGGTGTCGGGAAGAAACCGGTTATAATGATGCGGTGCCGGTTTGCTCCGACAGCTATAGCCGAAGACGCATTGGTGCGTTGTGCCCGATCCTGAGTCTG
>Ga0209200_1001907_pt1 | contig 20225 bp, 19 predicted proteins | sample AD_UKC033_MetaG_FD_184406 | JGI IMG/M metagenome (GOLD analysis project Ga0209200, IMG submission 184406) | Active sludge microbial communities of municipal wastewater-treating anaerobic digesters from USA - AD_UKC033_MetaG (SPAdes) (version 2) | ecosystem: Engineered > Bioreactor > Anaerobic >...
TTATATAATAGAAAAAAAGTTTGATATAAATAAATGAAGCGAATTTTGTTAGCTGTTGACCAGCTATTATTTACTTGAAATATTTTTCAAGAACTGCCTTAGTGTGGCAAAAACATATGTTTTAATTTGTATATTGCAGATATTCAAGCACTTAAGGTTGTGCTAAAATTCGAAGGGACAAGTTATGACAAAAGTGAATATTAGATGCCAGCTAAATAATTACAAAATTTTTTTATTATATTCAATAAAAGATTATATTGTAATCTAAAAAATGGTTATAAAATAATCAAAATATGAAATCGCGTACTATAGTTCACATGGATTTGGACAGTTTCTTTGTTTCTGTAGAGCGTCTTAAAAACAGCAGACTAAATGGGATTCCGGTAATTGTGGGTGGAGGCTCCGACAGGGGAGTTGTGTCGGCATGCAGTTACGAATCGCGAATATTTGGAGTGCGTTCAGGAATGCCTACCAAAATGGCACGTTACTTATGTCCCGATGCGGTTTTTATCCGTGGTGATATGGATTTATATACACGATATTCGAAAATTGTTACAGATATTATTGCAGAGAAAGCCCCTGTCTATGAAAAAGCAAGCATTGACGAACATTATCTGGATATAACCGGAATGGATCGTTTTTACGGAAGTTATAAATGGACAAAGGAAATTAAAGACTGTATTGTTAAAAATACGGGATTGCCGATTTCGTTCGGCTTGTCGGTTAACAAAACAGTAGCTAAGATAGCTACAGGAGAAGGAAAACCTTTTGGGGAAAAATGCGTGGAACAACCTATGGTAAATCAGTTTCTGGATCCACTTTCGATTAAAAAAATTCCGATGCTGGGAAAGAAAACATATAGTATTTTACGAGCAATGGGTGTTTCTGATATTAAGACAATCCGGCAAATACCTCCTGTAATGATTGAAAATCTGCTTGGTAAAAATGGGAGATCATTGTGGGAAAAGGCTAACGGGATTGATAATACACCGGTTTTTTCATATTCTGAACGTAAATCCATAGGCAGTGAGACGACTTTTGAAAAAGACAGCATTGACATTAACAAGATTAACGACATTATTTCGGGAATGGCTGTAAGACTTTCTTATCAACTCAGAAAAGAGCAGTGGCTTACATCTTGTGTGGTAGTTAAAATCCGGTATTCCGATTTTGATACCCATACTTTGCAGAAAGCTATTCCGTACACAGCTTTCGATCATGTACTGGTGCCTGCAGTTAAAGAGTTGTTTGCGAAGCTATATCAACGAAGAGTTCTTATCAGGCTTGTTGGAATCAGGTTTACAAAACTTATTCGTAGTGTACCGCAACTCGATATGTTCGAAGATACTCCTGAAATGGTAAAACTCTATATGAGTCTTGATAATATCCGCAAAAAATATGGCGAAAGGATTATAAGGAAAGGAAATTCGTGGTAAAAAGTCCAAAAAGATTATTTAATAGAATCAGTAATTGTGGCAGCAAAAAAATTGCGACAAAATTCAATTTCAAAATCAATAGCGTTCATAATTACAGGTTTCTCTCCAAATTTAAAGAGAATCATGTTACCATTGGTTTTTTTCCTTTTAATAAAAATATCTTTTTTATCACCTTTAAATTGAATTGTTGACTTGTCGCAAAAGAAATTTTTAATTCCTTCAGTGTCTAAAGCTATCGCAGCATCAGAAGCATAATATATCATATCATCCAGTATCTCGGCATATCCATCAGGATATTTTGCTTTCATTTCTTCAACTTCAATACTGTCAGGCCATAAAAATATTACACAATTTTCTGATACAACTAATGTGTCAGAGTTGCTAGTGTAACTTTTAACTATTGGGTCATTGAAATAATCATCTATTACATGCACTGTGTCATTATTGCCATTGGAATTTTGATCATTTTCTATGTCTATTACAGAACTGTCAACGACCAAATTGTCATCATTAATTTTACCTTCAGACGCAGGATTGTTACAACTGAATATAAACAATGCAATTAGAAGATAAAAAGTGTTTTTCATGACTAATATTATAATTCTGTAAAAATAGATATAAATTGCAAATTTATAGTATAAATTCTATATTTTATGTGAAAAATTATCATATTTTATTAGACTAAAATATGTTTGATAACAATATTATAAAATAAAGTGTCAATCATTTTATTTATTAAAAATATTTTATAATTTTGTTAGTGATGTAAATGTGAGAATCGTGTTAGAATTAAAAATTATATCAATACTTGCAATTTTCGTTTTCCGCAATATTAAGGAAAGGGATTCATTTATATTTTAATTCTGTAGTTAAGACAGACTTTCGTCTGTTTGTTAAATCAATTATTTATTAATTAAAAAGTAATAATTATGGAATTACCATTTTCAGAATCATATAAAATTAAAATGATAGAACAGCTCAAGCGTAGTACCAGAGAGCAACGCGAAGAGTGGATAAAAGAAGCTCAATATAATTTATTTAAATTAAGCAGTGATAAAGTCTTTATTGATCTTCTTACAGATAGTGGAACAGGGGCGATGAGTGATCGTCAGTGGGCTGCTATTATGACCGGTGATGAAAGTTATGCAGGTGCAAGAAGTTTTTTTGAATTGAAAAGCACTGTTCAGAAAATTATGGGCTTTGAGTACATGCTACCAACTCATCAGGGCAGGGCAGCAGAAAATGTACTGTTTTCAGTGCTGATTAAAGAAGGTGATATTGTTCCCGGGAATTCTCATTTCGACACAACCAAAGGGCATATAGAATTTCGCAAAGCAAAAGCTGTTGACTGTACAATCGATGAAGCGTTTGACACTACTCTTGATCATCCGTTTAAAGGGAATATTGATATTGAAAAGCTTGAGAAAGTTTATAAAGAATACCCCAGGGAAAAAATTCCTTGCTGTGTAGTAACAGTAACCTGTAATTCCTCAGGAGGACAACCTGTTTCTATTGCAAATTTGCGAGAGGTGTCTCAATTAAGTAAAAAATATGGAGTACCTGTTTTGTTCGATTCAGCCAGATTTTCCGAAAATGCTTATTTTCTTAAGATGCGTGAACCTGAATTTAAGAATTGGACAATTAAAGAAATCGTTCGTGAGATGTACAAATATGCCGATATGGCAACAATGAGTTCGAAAAAAGACGGACTTGTTAATATTGGCGGATTTATTGGTTTGCATAGCGAAGAAATATATCGTCAGGCATGTACTTTCAATATTATGTTCGAGGGCTATATTACTTATGGCGGAATGTCGGGGCGTGATATGGCAGCATTGGCAGTAGGTCTGGATGAAAGTACTGAATTTGAATATCTCGAAACCAGGATTAAACAAATTGAATATTTGGGTAATAAACTTATTGAATACGGAGTGCCGATTCAGTATCCGATTGGAGGGCATGCTATTTTTGTTGATGCAAATAAAATTTTACCAAACGTTCCGAAAGAGCAATTCAGAGCACAGACATTAGGGGTAGAATTATATATCGAAGGAGGAATTCGTGGAGTTGAAATAGGAGCAATTTTGGCAGACCGCGATCCGGTTACAAGAGAAAATAGATTTCCTAAACTTGAACTGTTAAGGCTTGCAATTCCCCGTCGTGTTTACACAAATAATCATATGGATTATATTGCAGCAGCTTTAAAAAATGTTTTCGACAGAAGACATCAAATAAAATCAGGTCTTGAAATCACCTGGGAAGCTCCTATAATGCGTCACTTTACTGTTGAAATGAAAAAGGCATAAGCCTAATCACAATATTTAGAAAACGGACAGGCTTGAGGGTTTGTCCGTTTTTTGTGAATTAAAGATTTTGAGATTGGTTTTCATTTTATAATTGAAAATATTGGTTAATTTTGTAGATACTGAAGATGGAATTATAAAATAATGAAAGCTGTATGAGAAAGCATGTTTATCTCTTAATAATAGTTTTAATCAGTCTAATGTTCGGAATGCAATCATGCACGGTTAAAAAGCGATTGTATCAACCCGGATATCATGTTGAGTGGTATAATAAAATTAAGGGAAATAAGCCAGAATGTGAAAAAGAAATTGCTGCAGCTAGTATATCCGAATTGGTAATACAATCCATTGTTGAGCATAATGAAATTCAGGGGCAACAGCCAATGTCGATGTATTATAGTAATGATTTTGAAGATTTATACGCCTCTAATTCCGAAAATTTATACACACATAATGATGAAATAGTAATACATAAGGATGTTATTACAAGCAAACCGGGGTTGCCTAATTCAGCTATTTATAAAAATGAAACAGCATGTGAACATAAGAATGAAAATAGTAAATATAAGCAAACTTCTATCGATGTAGAAAATAATAGTAGTAAAATTCACTATGCTGCAATAATTGGACTAGCATTGTGCATTCTTGGTTTTGGAATACTCCCTTTTGTTGCATTAGCCACCAACATCGGTATGGTAATTATATTAGCTGGAATTAGCCCATTATCTATGGTATTAGGTTTTCTTTTTGCCATTTACGCAAAGGACAAAATTAATTCAAATTCTGATAAGTATAAAGGTATCTTGCTTGTCAAGATTTCATTGATAATGTGTATTGTTTATGCTGCTTTACTTCTATTAGGAGCAATTGTGCGTTTATGGAGTTAATAGCTTATGATTTAACTAAAACAAACAAGCTTAAATTTCTGCAATCCAATTTTACAATAGTTACGTCTGAAATAATTGCTTTCAAGATATATACCTATTACCTTGATGAAAAATTTATCTTATTTTATTCATTGTGTGAAGTGTTAAATAAACATTATGTTAATAGAAGTTTTCTTGAAATTGCTTTGATAAGTCGTAATAAGTTATTTTTAAAACATAAATGATTTAAAGAATCTTTGACTTATTAGGGAATATCCTAAAATTTCAATAAATTTGCTCTTGAAAATGTAAATCCATGACAATAGAAAATAATACAGAAAATTATTCATCAGGCGAAATGATTATCTACCAAAATCCTGATGGGAAAATTAAAATTGATGTCAAACTCCAAGATGATACTGTTTGGCTTACTCAAGAGCAAATGGCTGCACTTTTTTGTAAAGGTAGGAGTACTGTCGCTGAGCATATTGCCAATGTGTTTAAAGAAGGTGAGTTGGAACAAAACCGAACTTGTCGGAATTTCCGTCAAGTTCGATTTGAAGGTAATAGAGAGGTAGTAAGAGAGATTGAATATTATAATCTTGACGTAATTATCTCTGTTGGCTATCGTGTAAAATCTATACAAGGAACACTGTTTCGGATATGGGCGAATTAGCGTGGTTCTTTAAAACTCTCTAATATCATTAAGACAAGCTTTTATTTCTTCGTACTATTTATTAAATTTGCCTCAGCAAAACCAAACAAATGAAAATTCATATCTATCAGTTACTTGTCAGGCTTTTCGGGAATAAAAACCGAAATGTCCGTTTTGATGGAAACATACTAGAAAACGGCTGCGGCAAGTTTAATGATCTTACGGCAAAAGCACTTGAAGAAATAAAATCGCTTGGTTTTACACATGTTTGGTTTACAGGGATTTTAGAACATGCATCACAAACTGAATATCCGGATTTAAATATTAAGGCAGATCATCCATCTATTGTTAAAGGGAAAGCAGGTTCACCTTATGCTGTAAGGGATTATTACAATGTTTGTCCCGATCTGGCTGTCAATCCGGTTAATCGCATGCAAGAGTTTGAGCAACTTATTGAAAGAACTCATAAGCTCGGATTAAAAGTCATTATTGATTTTGTTCCAAATCACGTAGCACGAAGCTATAAATCCACTTCTAAACCAAATCATGTGTCTGACCTTGGACAGAATGATAATAGCAATCTGGCATTTTCGCCTCAAAATAATTTTTACTATTTGCCTGGCGAAAGTTTTAAAGTGCCATCAGAGCAATCTGTCGAAGAACTATATCACGAATTCCCTGCAAAAGTTACCGGTAACGACTGCTTTTCGGCATCACCATCGCAAAACGACTGGTACGAAACAGTCAAACTCAATTATGGAGTGGATTATCTTAACGGATGTGCAAAGCATTTCGATCCCATTCCCGATACCTGGATAAAAATGACCGATATTTTATTGTATTGGGCAGGCAAATCTGTAGATGGTTTTAGATGTGATATGGCCGAAATGGTCCCGGTAGAGTTTTGGAAATACGCTATTAAGAGAGTTAAAGAAAAGCATCCCGATATTCTATTTATTGCTGAAGTTTATGACCCTAACCAATATCGCTCTTATATATTTGATGGCGGATTCGATTTGCTTTATGATAAAGTAGGACTCTACGATACGTTGCGTGGAATAATTGAAGGTCACAAATGGGCTAACGATATTACAAATTGTTGGCAATCGATTGGTGATATTAAGGATAAAATGTTGTGTTTTCTTGAGAATCATGATGAACAACGTATTGCTTCGCAGTTTTTTGCATCCGACCCATGGAGGGCAATTCCGGCTTTGGTCGTGTCGTGTTGCATGGAGAAAAGTTCGTACATGCAGTATTTTGGACAGGAAGTTGGAGAGGATGCCGCTATTGCACAAGGCTTTAGCGGTGATGATGGACGAACCAGTATCTTTGATTATTGCACAGTTGAAAGTCATCAAAACTGGATGAACGATGGCGTTTTTGATGGTGGCCTGTTGTCAGAAAACCAAAAGAAACTTAGATTAACATATAAAACCATTCTTAATCTTGCTTTAAACAATGAAACAATTCAAAAAGGTTACTATTACGACCTACAATGGTTTAATTACGACAATGAGAATTACAACAGTAGGTTTGTTTATTCATTTTTAAGATACTCAAAAGATGAGGTTCTGCTTTTTATCGTTAATTTTGATAATTCAACTCAAACTATTAAAATTAGAATACCTGATGATGCATTCGAACTGACAGGATGTTCGTACGATTCGGCAGGTAAAATATTATACAGTACTTCTGGATTTAGTTCTATTGTTTCTTTTGATCAATATTTCGTAATCGAAGCCAATGGAATACTGATAGTTGAATTCAAAATTTGTTAATTGTAGAAATAATAAAAAAAAGCAGCTTAAAGATTAAACTGCTTTTATAAATTCAGATATTTTACATTCTTTCTTCAATTTTTTTCCAGTCAACCAAATTCCAGAAGTTTGCCAAATAATTTGGCCTAAGGTTTTGATAATCAAGATAATATGCGTGTTCCCATACATCAGCAGTGAGCAAAGCTTTTTCACCGCTTGTTAATGGTGTACCAGCGTTCGAAGTTCCCATTATTTTTAATTCTCCATTGGCATCAAGAACCAACCATGCCCATGCGGAGCCAAATAATCCGGTTGCAGCATTTGTAAATTCTTCTTTAAATTTTTCAAATGTGCCCCATTTTGCGTTAATCAATTCGGCTAGTTTTCCAGTAGGTATATGTTGAGGATTTGCTGAAAACCCTTCCCAGTAAAATGTGTGATTCCAAACCTGAGCAGCATTATTAAAGATGCCACCTTGAGAAGTCTTTACTATTTCTTCAAGCGATTTACCGGCATACTCTGTTCCTTCAATCAAGCTGTTAAGCTTGTTTACATAGCCCTGATGATGTTTTGTGTAATGAAATTCTACTGTTTTTGCACTAATGTAAGGCTCAAGTGCATTCATTTCGTAAGGTAATTTTTTCAATTCAATCATATCGGATTAGTTTTTAATTGTACAAAATTATATCTCTTTTCTTAACAGCTAAATTAACAAAATGTTTAGTTAATTAATAAAATCAACTTAATTTAGAATGGTTTTAATGAATTTATTTAAAATAAACAATATCACTAATTTATAAGCAAGGAATATAAAGGTCTTTTTTAGGATTGATGCACAGAATTGGAATCCCGACTGAATTTGATATTAACTTTGTTTCGGGGAATCCGAAAATTTTGTGCAAAATATTTTCTTCTTTTGTAGTAATTATTGCCAAACATAACGAGTCCTCTTCAAAGGCGATTTTTAATGCTGCTGTATTTATTGGTGTGCGATCTTTTGGTAAAATATGATTTTTAAATACCAAATCATATTTTTCAAAAAACTTAACACAAAATTTTAAATTGTTTTTTAGTTGTGGATCATTAATATCGTAATAAATAATATCAATCCAGATTTTTATGTTTTTTGCAAAATATGTAACCCATCCCGTTTTTTCTTTCATCTCTTTTAGAGAATTCAATGACATTGCAATATTTTTATCATCATCAGGAACAGGAGAATTTTTTTGAACAACAAAATAGGGGATTCTGGATTTTCTGATAATTTTTACAGCCGATTGCCCTGATAAAAATTGAGGATCATTTTTACCATGAGTTCCTAAAACAATCAAAAATGCATCAACTCTTTCTGCCAAAGAATTGATTATTGTGCAAGTACAACCTTCATCAACAAAATATTCGCAATTTATATTATGATCAGCTTTAATTGTTTTGCAATATTCTTCTAAAGTCTCCTTGACTTCAAAATGTGCTTCACTTTTACTGAAATAGTTATAAGTATTTTCATTTATTACGTGTATAATCTGGAGATTTCTTTTAAACTTTTTTGCAAGGAAAATTGCCCATAGAATACTCTTTTCACCGACTTCTGTAAAGTCTGTATAAGCCAAAATATTTTGAACTTTTGTGTTTTTCATTTGTTTAATATATATTGCGAAACTAATTAAAAATGTTGAATAAAAAAACTGAAAATATGAATAGTGAAATACTTAAACTAACTGAATCTGTTAAGTGGATTGGGATACGTGACTATGATATCAAGACTTTTGATATTGTAATGGAAACAGAACATGGGACTACATATAATTCATATTTTATTGATGCGGATAAAAAAGTAATTATTGAAACGGCAAAAGAAAAGTTCGCTGATGAGTATTTGTCAAAAGTCAAATCTGTTGTCAATCCTGCTGAAATTGCCTATATAGTAATGAATCATACAGAGCCGGATCATTCCGGTAGTTTATCAAAATTGCTGGAAATTGCTCCGGGGGCGGTAGTTGTTGGTAGCGGGCAGGCAATTAAGTATTTGCAGGATATGCACGAACGAAAATTTGAATTTTTGGTTGTTAAGGATGGAGATGAACTTGATTTAGGAAGCAAAAAACTAAAGTTTATTGGTGCTCCAAATTTACATTGGCCTGATTCTATTTATACATATTTAGTCGAGGATAAGATTTTGTTTACCTGTGATTCTTTTGGAGCCCATTACTGCTCGGATGAAATGTTTGACGATTTAGTCGGGGATTACAGCGATAGTTTTAAATACTATTTTGATGTTATTCTTAAGCCATACAGTAAGTTTATGTTGAGAGCAATTGATAAAATACGAAATTTAGATATAGGTATTATTGCAACCGGACATGGTCCTATTTTGAGATCAACACATAAAGAAATTGTTGAATTAACCGAAAAGTATGCCGCGGAATATTTGAAATTGAACGAACATGAGAAAAAGAAGGTTTTAATTGCTTATGTTTCGGCTTATGGTTATACTGGAGATATGGCAAAATATATTGCCGAAGGCATAAGTTCCAATACTTCGGTAGATGTTGAAGTAATTGATATTGAAAAAATGGATTTGGGAGAAATTGATTCCAAACTAGTGTTGGCAGATGCTTTAATAATTGGAAGTCCTACCATAAATCAGAATATTCTATTGCCAGTTTATAAAATGTTTGCAGTTATAAATCCTTTACGCGACAGAGGAAAACTTGCTTCTGCTTTTGGTTCATACGGTTGGAGCGGAGAAGGTGTAGAAATAATTGAAAGTACATTAAGAAATCTGAAACTTGATATTTTTGATAAAGTTTTACCTATGAAATTTAGGCCTAACAGTAATCAAAAATCTGAATTGTTTGAATATGGAAAAACATTTGCTGATAAACTAAATAGTCTGTAGTGATTATATTCATAGGTTAATTTAAAGCAATTTTGATGTAGCGTGGGGGTTTTGTCATAAAATTTGTTGCCACTCTTGTCCCTAACTTTTACAAATTTTCCGCCAAAACCATATATATATTCGTTCTCAATCAATCAAGATATTATTTTGCAGCACTAATTTTAGTTTTTAATAGTTATTTTTCAATAAAAAACTTACTTTAGCAATTCAAAAAATTATGAAATATGAAAAGATTTATACTGCTGGTAATTTATCTCTTTATCGTAATGATTGCGTTTTCGCAGTCAAAATCAGGAAAGTTGATAATAATGCATACAAATGATTTGCACAGTAATCTTACAGGGTTTTCTCCCGAATTGGAATATACTCCATGTTTGGTTGGTGATGATATGACAAGAGCAGGTTTTTCGAGAATTGCTGCTATAATTGATGAAGAACGTAAAATAAATCCTGATAATCTGTTATTAGTGGATGCAGGTGATTTTTTGATGGGAACATTTTTTCATATTTTTGAAGAAGATTTCGGATTTGAGCTTACTCTCATGGGAAAAATGGGATATGACGTTGTAGCTTTAGGAAATCATGAATTTGATTTCGGTTCAGAAAAACTTACTAAAATAATTAATACAAGTATAATTAACAGTAGCGGAAATATTCCTGCATTGACTTTGGCAAATGTTGAATTTGACGATAAATCGGAGGGAGATGATTGGTTTAAAGATTTGTATAATATTGGCGTTATAAGACCTTATCATATTGTTGAAAAAGCAGGTTTTAAAATAGGAATTTTTGGATTGATTGGTGATGATGCAAAACAAGTAGCTCCAAATGCAGCACCTTTGAAATTTACTGATAGAATCAAAACTGCGAAAAAAATCGTTAAAATTTTAATTAATGAAGAAAAGGTTGATTTAGTAATTTGTTTATCGCATTGTGGAGTGTCAGTAGATAAAGATGGTAATTGGACAGGTGAAGATGTTGAATTGGCAAAAAAGGTTAAAGGTATTGATGTAATTGTAAGTGGACACACGCATACCGAAATTTTTGACCCGATTTGGGTTGGCAGTACAGCTATTGTGCAGACAGGTGCTCAGGGAAAGAATATCGGGAGGTTTGAATTGAATATTACAAACGGTGAAATATCATCAGCAAAATATCAACTTATTCCTGTTGATGATAAAATTTATGGTGACTGTCAAATTCATCAGAATATTGCAGGTCGTATCAGAATGATTGATGACACTATCCTTAAACCAATGGGATTAGGTTACTATAGAGCTCTGGCCGAAACAGACTATGAACTATTCTGCGATGAACAGGCAGATCTTGATTCCAGTAATCTTGGCCCTCTGGTGGCAGATGCAATTTGGTATTATGTAAATAATTTCAGTCCTGTAAAAACAGACATAACTCTTATTGCTGCCGGTATGATCAGAGATAAAATCAGAGTAGGAAACAAAGGTGTGCAGACTGTTACGGATGTCTTTAGAGTTGTTAGTCTGGGCGAAGGCGATGACAAGTTGCCGGGATATCCTTTGGCACAAGTTTATCTTACTCCGAGAGAAATTAAAAATATTATAGAAATTTTACTTGTGGCACCAAAAATGAAACCCTCGTATTATTGTTTTTATAGTGGGGTACAGGTCTATTATGATGAAACCAAAGGTCTGTTACGAAAGATTCAAAAATTGGAAATAGGAGGTAAGGAAGTTGATTTCTCTAAAAAGAATAAAACACTTTACAGTCTAACTGCAAATTCATATATGCTTGAATTTGTCGGTGAGATTAAGGGGATGACTTTAGGTCTTGTTAAAGTGCAGCCAAAGCATGCTGATGGAACACCCGTTAAGGATAACAAGACAACATGGATTGATTTCGACTTGAAAAAAGATGGTATTCAGGAAGGAAAAGAATGGATGGCGATGGTAAAATATCTTCAAAGTTTTCCTGACCTTAACGGCAATAAAATTCCCGATTTTCCGGAGATGTACAAACAGCCTTTGATAAGAACGATTCCTTTGGATATTAATAAATAATGCAAAGTCCGGTAAATTCGGTATTCTAAGATTGAAAGGCAAGGATCAGTAATTAATATATGTCATACATGGCAGATTATACCAAATATAAATAATAAAAAGTCCATGAATTTTTTTAATTCTATAATTTATTTCATAAAACGCAGGTTAAATGCCGATGATAAATATGTTTAGTCAAATTGAGTGTGGCGAAAATTAGCTTTGCTGAGCTTGCCACTGAAAAAGTGGCTGCGGTTGGACTATTACAAATTTACAATCGGTTTTATTTATATATCTTCATTTCCATTGGTAAATATTTAATCCCAAATTGTTCTTGCATTATATCTGTCTCAACAAATCCCAATTTTATATAAATCGGTATAGAAAATGGTGAAGCATGAACATAAAACTTTTCAAGTGTTGCATCCCTTTTGATGCAAGTTTTCAAAGATTTATAAAAAAGCTTTTTTGCAATACCTTGCCCTTGGTATTCTTTGTCAACAAAAAGCAATGAAATGTATTTGTTTTCTCTAATCTCAATCATACCGACCAACTTTGAATTCGCTATAGCGACTAATATATTATTTTGCTTTTTTTGTCTTTCTGCAATCTTAGATGGTTCTATCCAATCATAAAAGAACTTATTTCCCTCGTCTGTATAATCAATCGCAACGAATTCATCATATACCTTTTTAATCAATTTATTAATCTCAATTTCCTGTCCATTATGATAACTTTCAATCTTAATAATATCCATATATTTTAGCTTTAAATCTCGCTCAAATTTTTTTATTTGCCGTATCTGATTGAAATTGTGTTTATTTCTATAAAATTATATTATTTATTACGAAAGTACATTAAGAGCATTTTATTTCCACCATCCCATTTTAATGATATAATCATAAACGTTTTTGGGTAAAAAGAAACGAATATCTTTATTCTCTTTTATAGCTTCACGTATAAAACTTGACGAAATATCCATTTGTGGAGCATCCAAAACTTTTATGTCTGCATTATCAAATTCACGTACACTAGCCCCTGGGCGTTTATAAACATATATTTTGTAATTTTCCAGAATTCTTTGATAATTTTTCCATTTGTGAAAACTTTCCAGATTGTCGCCACCGATTAAAAGACTGAATTTATTTTTCGGATATTTCTCACTTAGATATGTTAGGGTATTAATCGTATAATTTGGCTTTGGAAGATAAAACTCTATATCTGATACTCTGAATTTCGGATAATCGTTAATTGCCAACGTTACTAAGTGCTGTCTGTCGCGATCTTTAAGCAGTGTGTTTGATTTCTTAACGGGATTATGTGGTGTAATTACAAACCATAATTCGTTAAATCCGCAAAATTCTGTCAGGTAATTCGCAATAGCTAAATGTCCGATATGTATCGGATTAAAAGAACCAAAAAAGAGCAATATTTCGTTATTATTTGGCATCAATTAATTCAACTTCAAAAACTAAAGTACTGTATGGTGGTATTATTCCGCTTTTTTCATCTCCATAAGCCAGACGGAATGGAATAATAAAAATACAATGATCACCTATGTTCATATTCGAAACACCTTCGTCAAGCCCTTCGATAACTTCTTCTTTTCCTAAAACAAATCTGAACGGCTGGTTCCTTTCAATCGTAGAATCAAATACAGATCCGTCTATAAACCCTGCTGTATAATGAATAGTAACAGCATTTCCTTTTAGAGCTTTTTTACCAGATCCTTTTTTTATAGTCATTATTCTCAATCCCGATTCTTTTGTAACACATTGATAGTCAAAGCTTAATAAATATCTGTCAATAAGACTGTTTTCCTGATTGATATAAAAAGCGTACATATCAGCGTTTTCTTTTACATACTCGCTGCCATCAACGATTTTCATCATTTTAATATTAAAAATCAGTTTGTCTCCTTTTTTAATATAATGTGGAATATTTACTTTGCCTTGAGTGTATGTTAGAAAGTTTACAGCATCAATTTTAAATACCGCACTATCTCCCTCTTTCATCATCATAAATGCTTGTTCGATACAACCACCCGGATGAGACGGAACTTCCAATCTCATTTTAAAATTCTTATCAATTTCCCTACTGCGGAACAGAACTGAGTCTTTTTCTGTTTTGTATGTCATATCTATATAGAGAACATCTCCGACTTTTGGATATTTTTTTCCCTTACCTGAACCAACAAATCTGTATTCTAGACCTGAGTTTGTTTTTCTAAAAATGTCTTCCGGATTAGCTTTTATATACTCAGGTTGACCGTCCTGGTTAAAAATAATTACAGCAATTTCTTCCGAAGCACTGTCTTCATTATATGTCAATGCCGTTGTGTCTTTTTGAGTATCTGATTTTTTGTCAGGTTTTGGATTGCTACATGAGGATATGAAAAATATCGGAATTATAACAAGCAAAATAGATATTAAATATTTCATATTTTAATAAACTTTAATTAATTCTACTTCAAATATTAACGTAGAATAAGGTAAAATATTTTCAATTTTTTCTTTTCCGTATGCAAGTTTTGATGGCGAAATAATTGTAGCCTTACCGCCTTCTTTCATATAACAAATCCCTTCTTCCCATGCAGGAATTACTTTTTTCTGACCAAGTGTGAAAGTAAATGGAGATTTATCGAGGCTAGTTTCTATAAACTGTCCGTCAATTAATGTCAGTGTATAATGTACACTTACTCTTTTGCCGGGTTCTGCCTGAGCTCCAGTGCCTTTTTCTTTTTCAATATAGTATAATCCTGATTCTGTAGGTTTGGTGGTAATATTTGCATTTTTCAAATAATTTGCAAGAATTTCCATTTCGATTTCTTCGCTTTGATGATATCTGTCAGACAATATCTCGTCATATTCTTCACGATCTATTACATCTAAAACCTTTATATTTACAATGATATAATCATCGGGACCTATTTCTTTAGGTATTTTTGAATAAAGCATTGAATATCTTAAAAAACTGTCTCCGTTTATCCTGAATACTGCCGAATCGCCTAAACTTAAAAGCAATAAACCATCTTCGAAACTTCCTCCGCTGTGGGTTGGTTTAGGCACTTTCCTCATATATTTCCGATCAGATTCGGCTGAATTAAATAGCACTTTACCATCTTCTGTCTGATAGCTCAGAATTAATTCCAAAACATCGCCTTGTTTTACTTTAATACCTGAAGATCCCTTCTTGATAATTTTATATTCCAAGCCACTGGAGTGTCTCTCATATTTGACTTCACTATTATTTTTACAAGCCGATAGAATGGTAATTATGACTAATATTGTAATAGTTTTTTTTTGCATAAAATTAAAATTAAGATAACATGTTTCTTTATTAGTTCCATCCTTCAATTAATTCATCACTGACACGTTCGGGAGCATATAAGTCCAAAAGTTCAATTTCATATACAAGTATCGAATAATATGGTACTCTATAACCGTCACCCGGAACACCAAACGCCAAATGTGGCGGTAATATAAACCTTGCTTTTTCGCCTTTTTTCATCAGCATCAATCCTTCATTTAGCCCCGATTCATCCTGATTATGACCTAAATGTAACTCTCTGTTACCAAATTCTTCAGATGTATATAGAACTGTTCCGTCAAGTAATGATGTAGAATAACTAAATACTGCAACCAAACCGTCAGCAGCTTCTTCGTTGTCGGTTTTGTAATATATTTGATAATATAAACCACTCTCACTCACTTCCATTTTCCATTTACGCCGTTCTATGTATTTTTGAATAACAGTGTAATCAATTTCTACAAGATTTTTATTCCAGTTCAATAGTTCCTCCCGGTGTATTTTTTTTACCACTGAATATGGAAGTAATTTTTGGTCTTCTGGTATAGAATCATTATTACAGGAAAATAATAAAATAACAAGTCCTGCAAACAACACAGGAAGTGCTATTATTTTATTCAATAAAAGTTTAATATTCATAATTCTTCAATTCTTCTGAATATGTTTGTAATATATTAACGAATTTATTTGTCGTTTCTTGTAATGAACTATGACTTTCTCCACCTGCTGCATTAATATGTCCGCCGCCAAGAAAATGTGCTGAACTGAATTTGTTGACATCAAAACTGCCCTTAGATCTGAAACTAATCTTGACAAAATTATCTCTTTCAATGAAAATTGCTGAAAATATAATTCCTTTTATACTTAGTGGAATATTTACAAAGTTTTCAGTATCTCCGAACTTTTCATTAAAGTCTTTTCTGTCTTTTGCAGTAATGTATATGTAAGCTGTCTTTAAATCGGGAAATACAACCATTCTGTTAAGCATGATATGTCCCATAAATCTCATTCGGTCAATTGAAAAGCTATTGTAAACTTTATCAAAAACTCTGTCTTTATCAACACCTTTTTTCAATAGTTCGGCAACAACACGATAAGTATTAGGGTTTGATGATGCATAGCTTAAAGAGCCTGTGTCAGTCATAATTCCTGCGTAAAGACAGGTTGCCGAGTTTAGATCGAAGTATTTATTAAGAAAAGTTGCTTCAATTATTTCGTAAACGATTTCGGCAGTTGAGCTGTAAGATGTATCTGAAAAAAGAATATCTGTAAAATCTTCAGGGTCAGGATGATGGTCTATAAGTATTTTTTTTGCTCCCGAAGCCTTGAATCTGTCTTTAATATTGTTAATACGGTTCAATGCGTTAAAATCAACACCTATCAGTAAATCAGCTCCATCAAATATAGTAGGATCAGATTGTGTCTTTTTGCCTAATACCCTAATCTTATTGTTATCGGGCAACCATTTAAGAAAATCAGGATATAATGTAGGACTGACTATTCCAACATCTTTACCGTAGTTTTTTAATACTATGTAAAGTCCTAATGCAGAGCCAATTGCATCTCCATCAGGATTATAATGTGGTACAATAATGATTTTTGAAGCACTTTCTATACTTTTCCCAAATTCATTGAGCTGGTAGCTATATTTTTCAATAATAGACATTATTCTTACCTTGCAAATTAACGATAAAAGTACAGTAATTTCTGTAATTAGAAAAAATTATTTACATCAATCAATTTAGTTGTTTATGAATTCAATGTAGTAAATACTGAAAATTTTTGAAAAATTGTAATTATTTAGCTGGTTCAAAATCCTGAGCCCGTAGGGCTCAAACATCAATAACCCTGACTTTTAAGTCGGGGTTCTCAAGCTAGAACAATAGCTTTTGGCATAGGTATTTGTTAAATTAGAGGCGGCTGGAGGGCACAAATACTATGACAAAAGTGAATAATAGATTCCACCTAAATAATTACGAAAAATTTTTGATTTAAAATTAGTATAACTGCATAAATTTAATAAAAAATATGCACTAAACTGCACAAATTTGATAAAATATTTGCAGTTTATAATAAGATTGATTATTTTTGTAAAAAATACAATTATGTTTTTACGAAAAATTAAAGATAGAATAGAGTCTGCATTTAAGATAAATAAAGTTGTTGTTCTGCTTGGTGCAAGAAGAGTCGGAAAAACAACACTGGTAAAAAGTATTATTGATGAGTTGCCTGAATCAAGATATATAAATTGTGAGCTGCTTCAGAATCGTGAACTATTGCAAACAACAAATTCGGAGAAACTCTTTTCATTTATCGGATCATATAAACATGTAGTTTTTGATGAGGCTCAAAGCGTACCGAATATAGGAAATGTTTTAAAAATAATTCACGATACTTATCCTGAGATAAAGATAATCGCAACAGGTTCATCTGCTTTAAGTTTGCAACAGGATTCAGGAGAGCCTTTGACCGGACGATCACGTTTTTTTACTATGACAGCATTCTCTTTTAGTGAATTAGTACAAAATGAAGATATTGTTTCAGCGAGTGCAAAACTTGAAAATCTATTAAGATTCGGTACATATCCTGATGTTTATAACAAACCAGAAGATTTTGCTATTGAAGAATTAGATAATATCGCTTCGAATTATCTCTATAAAGATGTTTTACAGTTCGAGAGATTAAAAAAGCCTGAGATTTTGCATAATTTGTTAAAACTATTAGCTTTTCAAATTGGAGGTGAAGTTTCATTAAACGAATTATCAAATAAACTGGACGTTCATATAAATACTGTAAAACGATATATTGAATTGCTTGAGAATAGTTTTATAATATTTAGTTTGTCTCCTTTAAGCAATAATCCTAGAAATGAGATTGGAAAAAACAAAAAATACTATTTCTACGATAATGGAATAAGAAATTCTATTATCAGGAATTTTAATACTCTTGAATATAGGAATGATGTTGGGCATCTTTGGGAGAACTTCTTTATTTCGGAGATGCGTAAAAATAACTTCAATTCTGGTAAAATTAAAAATACATATTTTTGGAGAAACTATCAAAAGAAAGAAATTGACTATATTGAGGAATTTGGTGGAGAATTTAAACTTTATGAGTGTAAATACAATCCTGACCGAAAAGTGAAAATTCCTATGGATTTTAAAAACAACTATTCTTCTTATGAATTTAATGTAGTAAATACTGAAAATTTTTGGAAATTTCTTGATTAAAAACTAGTATAACTGCATAAATTTAATAAAAATTATGCACTAAACTGCACAAATTTGATAAAATATATGCAGTTTGTATTCAGGTCATTATCAAGCAGATATATATTATTACAAAAGTAATAAATCCTACACTCATTTAATCTTTCCTGACTTGTCCCCCCCCCTCTGTAAGTATAAAAAATTGTTGCTGTAAATCAGTTAATTAGCTATAAAAAAAATTAAATTTGTCGCACTAAAGCGATTTTATGTTACATATCAGGGTGGTACAAACAGCATCCAAATCTCAAGCTGTTCAAGTTGTTTATTATAGAAACCGAAAACGGATTGTGTACAAGCATATCGGTTCTGGTAAAACCGGGGAAGAAATAAATAAACTAAAGCTTGTAGCACGTGATTTTATAGAGAATTGTTCACCTGCGCTTTCTTTGTTTGGGGAAGCGAAATACAACAATTTACTTTATCTTGATAAAAGTGAATTTTTAGGAGTTTACTATACGTTTTTTTATGAGCTTGTTTGGCAGTTAATGGACAATATGGGTATAACCAGGATAAAAAAGCGATTGCTCTTAGATTTGGTGGTTATTAGAATGTTGGAACCGTCCTCAAAACTTCGTTCGATAGAGCTTTTAGGCACCTCTTTTGGAATCACACACCGTAGGCAGAGTTATTATAAGTCAGCTCCAAAATGGCTTGATTTAAAAACTGAAATAGAATCGATTGTGGTAGATTTTGCAAAACAAAACTACTCTTTCAATTTTGATCTGTTGTTTTATGATGTAACGACCTTATATTTTGAAACTTTCGCAGAGGATGAATTGCGTAAAAACGGTTTCTCCAAAGACAATAAATCACAGCAGCCACAAATTTTAGTAGCGTTGATGGTTACAAAAGAAGGATTCCCAATTGCTTACGAGGTGTTTTCGGGCAATACTTTCGAAGGGCACACAATTATCCCTGTAGTCAATGACTTCATCAACAAACATGCAGTAAAAGAATTTACAATAGTGGCTGATGCTGCAATGATAAGTGCTGAAAACATTAAACAACTGACAGAAAACAACATCAATTACATTGTGGGTGCGAGGTTGGGAAATTTATCTAATGAACTTATTGAGCAAATTGATAAAAATGTCCCTCGTGAAGATGATAAAAGCATCAGGATTAAAACAGATAACGGATTTCTGATTTGTAGTTACTCTTCAACCCGATACCGAAAGGATAAATACGAAATGGAAAAGCAAATTGAAAAAGCGAAGTACATACTAGACAACCCATCGAAAAATAAAAAAATGAAATTTACCAAATCAAATGGACAAAAACTTGAGCTCAATCAAAAGCTTATTGATAAAACCCGGAAGCTATTGGGGATCAAAGGTTATTGTACAAATCTGGAAGAGCATGTGGTAAACAACCAAACCATAATGGATCGTTATCATGAACTATATAGGATTGAACAAGCTTTTAGAATATCCAAAAACGATTTACAGACAAGACCCATATTCCATTTTAAGGAAGAACCTGTAAAATTGCATATCCTAATTTGCTTCATGGCTTTGGTATTATCAAAACACATTGAACTTCAAACTAATGCATCTATCAAAAAATTTATAACCGAATCAAAAAAGGTAACTTATGCAAGGTTGCTAAACACTTTAACCAATAAAGAGATTAAAATTAGGACTAAAATACCTCCCGAGTTCACTAAAATTATTGAAAAACTAAATCTGTCGCACTAAAGGGGACAAGTCAGGA
>Ga0209200_1001912_pt1 | contig 20195 bp, 24 predicted proteins | sample AD_UKC033_MetaG_FD_184406 | JGI IMG/M metagenome (GOLD analysis project Ga0209200, IMG submission 184406) | Active sludge microbial communities of municipal wastewater-treating anaerobic digesters from USA - AD_UKC033_MetaG (SPAdes) (version 2) | ecosystem: Engineered > Bioreactor > Anaerobic >...
TGTTGGCCTGCTGGGCGTTGTCGGCGTTTTGCTTGGTCATGGAGGCCATCTCTTCGAGGCTGGACGAGGTTTCCTCGAGGCCGGCGGCCTGTTCCGTGGCGCCTTCCGCGAGGGACTGCGACGCGGCAGACACCTGGCTGGAGGCGGCGGCCACCTGCTCGGAGCCGCTCGTGAGGGCGTCGATGATCCGCTTGATGGGTTTGATGATGCTCATGGTGATCAGGACCGCCAGGACGACGCCCAGGACGATGCCGGCGATGGCCATGGTGATCATCAGGGTATTGGTCTGGGCAACCGTGCTCTCCATCTTGTTCTTCAGAGACGTCTGGAGGCGGTTGATGGTATCCACAATCGCCTTGGCGGCGGTTGCCATCTCGGCCAGGGCGGCTTCCCGTGCCACCATTCCATCGTGGTACTGGCGACCTGCCTCATCATAGCTGTTGATGTAGCCTGCGATGTTCTGGGCAACGACTGCGACCTTGGCGTCGCCCTTGACCAGGGTCGTCCACGCCTCCACGTTGGTCTTCACTTTGGCCAGTTGCTTCTGGTAGTTGGCCCACTGTTCCTCCGTGTTGGTCGCCAGCAGGTAGACGGCACTGACCCGCAGGAGGAGGAACTCCTGGACGACCTGCTCGTCGAGCTGTGTGCCGATCTTGGTCCATCGGATGATCTCGTCGGCGTTCTTGGCCTCTTCAGCCGCCTTCCGCGCCGGCTCGATGACTTCGGTGATCACCGCGGCGACGGCTTTTGTCACGTCCCCACCGATCTTGCTCCAACTGGCGAACGCCGTGTCCCTCATCTTGCGGGCGTCCTCCTGATGCACGAAAGAGGTCAAATAGGGAGGCATTTTGCTGCTGGCCTCTGCGACGATCGCCCGGTCGCTGCTGGACAGTCCCTTGGTGTTCTCCAACTCCTGGAGCTTGGCGGTCAAGGCGGTGTAGGCGTCGTGCCACTTCTCGGCCGCGCTCTTCTCCTCATTGGCGGCCTTCTCGAATCCTTGGATGGTGAAGTCCTTGCGGAGGGATGCGCATTGATTCAACCCCGCGAGGCAGTCATTGCCGGCCGTGTTCAGATTGGCATTGGTCGCCACGTTGGTCAGTCCATTCCACCCGACGAGGCCCAGCACGCCGGAGATGACGACCAGAACGCCAAACCCGATTCCCATTTTTGTCGCGAGTTTCATTTTCTTGAACATCTCTGTTCTCCTTGTATCTACTCTGTGAAGTCTTGCGGTCTACAGTAACCTTGTTTCGTGTCCCAGGCACAGGGTCGCCCGATGCGCGGGGGATTGGTCAGGATGTGGCGTCGCGGAAGGCGGCCAGATCGGTTCCGCCGAGGACGCGGTCGATGTCCAGCAGGATCTTGACGGAATCGCCGATCTTGCCCATGCCGAGGATGCAGTCGGTGTTGACGCCCGAGCCGAAGTTCGGGGAGTCCTCGATGTTCTCATCGAGAACGTCCAGGACGTCGCGGACGCGGTCCACGACGATCCCGGTGTTGCACTTGCCGGCTCCCTGGCGGGTCTCGACGACGATGATACAGGTCTCCGAGGTCGTCTCGGTGCTGTCCATGACGAACTTGGCCCGGAGGTCGACGACGGGGATGACCTGTCCTCGGAGGTTGATCACGCCCTTGACGTACCCCGGCGTCTGGGGAACTGCCGTGATGGGCATGTACCCGATGATCTCACGGACCTTGAGGATTTCCAGACCGAACTCCTCGTGGCCCAGCGCGAACGTCAGGTACTTTCCGGCGGCTGCGCGCGTTCTTTCCACGGTCTGCATTTCTGATCCCTTTCACCATCACAAAGATGACATCTGTCCACGGTGGACACGTCCCGCGCGATGCGGAACAGGCGGATCGACCGCCCGAGCGTGCTTCCACCCCCATTGAGAGATGTGTCCCATCCTTGGATCTACTGCGATCCCATTTGCTGCTCTCTCTTGACTCGCGATTGCCACGCTGTCATTCACTGCACGCATAACATCGTTCTGTCTGAGGTCCCGGTTTCAGTGGGACGGACCGAGAAGATGGAACGGGAGGTATGCCGCCGCTGGGTTTGGAATCCCGGCAGTGGCGTTTTTGCATTCAGAAAGGGGGTCGTATGTGCCGATAGATAAAAACGTCTTTACAGAGAGGCTGATTTTGTGTTTTACTGGATGCGGGCCGAATCAAGCCCGATAACTCGACGAATGGGGCGGCCACCCCGAAGTGCTTGGGAAGGGACTTGTGGTGAACAGCGACTACGATTTTCGGATCATTCGCGTCCTGCGGCGGCGACTGAACCTTACGCTGCAGGGTCTGTCCGGCCGTGCCGGACTGACGTATCCGACAGTCGAATCCGTGGAGACGAATAAGACCATGCCGTCCCTCAAGACCCTGGACGCCTTGGCCGGCGCGCTCCAGATCTCCACCAGCGACCTGCTGGGACTCGCCGAACGACGCCTGGTCCAGCGGCGCAAGGCCCAGGTCGAGGAACGCAACCATGCGACGCGGTCCGACAAGGGACTGGAGCGGTGCAAAGTCGCCCGGTACGACAAGGGCAAACTGATTCGCGTCGCGGCCCTGGCGGGCGACCACGTTCACGTCATGGGGCTGCACGAAGACATTCACGAGTTCTGCTACGTCCTGAGCGGAAGCGTGGACCTCCGTATCGAGGACAGGACCTTTCGGCTCAACCCGGACGATACGATCCTGTTCGACGGGCTTCTCGACCACTCCTACATGCAAGTCGAGGCCGGCGAGTACGTCACCGTGCACATCCCGAAGGACATTCGCATCATCGAGAAGCTCCTGGAAGCCAAAGGGGAAGAACCGAGCGAAGGGACGTGAGGCTCGGACGGGGGTGGCCTGTGACAGTCTCATGGAACCAGGGCAGGTCTACTTCACAGGATTCGGTGTTGCCGGAACGGCCGTTCCGCCTGCGAACCAGTTCTCTGTCTTCAGGCAGATTCGCACGAGCATCAGCATGACGGGCACCTCGATGAGCACGCCCACCACGGTTGCTAGAGCCGCTCCACTCGACAGGCCGAACAGGATCGTCGCAGTGGCGATGGCGACCTCGAAGTGGTTCGATGCTCCGATCATCGCCGACGGTGCGGCATCCCCATAGGGCAGCTTGAGTGCCTTCGACAGCACATAACCCAGACCGAAGATCAGCATCGTCTGGAGGAACAGCGGAATCGCGATCCAGAGGATGGTCAGGGGATCGTTCAAGATGGTCTCGCCCTTGAAGGAGAACAGCAGGACCAAGGTCACCAGCAGGGCGCAGATTGTGATCGGCGTCAGGATGTGCAGGAATCGCTCGCGGAACCATGCCTCGCCCCTGGCCGCAATGATCCACCTGCGCGAGAAGAAGCCGGCCGCCAGGGGGAGGGCCACGTAGATTGCGATGGACAGCAGCAGCGCCTGCCAGGGGACCGGGAGCCTGCCGACGCCCAGGAGGAACCCGCCCAACGGCCCATAGAGGAACAGCATGGTCAGGGAGTTGATCGCGACCATGACGAGCGTGTGTGCGTCGTTGCCCCGGGCGAGGTAGCCCCAGACCAGGACCATGGCGGTGCACGGGGCGATGCCCAACAGGATGCAGCCGGCGAGGTAGCTTCGCCACAGAGGCACCTGGAGCATCCTGACGCCGTCGTTCTCGACGACGGTGCCGACGCCGTAGGTTGCCCCGACCGGCAGGTCCACACCGAAGGGCATTCTGACCAAGTCTGCAGCATCTGGCCCGATGAGCCCGTGGAAAGCTGTTCCCAGGAAGAACGCCGCGATGGCGTACATGGTGAAGGGCTTGATGGCCCAGTTGACGAACAAGGTCAGGCCGACCGGTTTGATGCTCTTGCCCGCTCTCAGCACGTTCGCGAAGTCGATCTTGACCATGATGGGGTACATCATGAAGAACAGGCACGCCGCAATGGGGATAGACACGACCGGCGCGCCGCCGACACGGATCGCCATCGCGTCAAGCGATTTTGCGATTTCAGGTGCGACCTTGCCGAGCCCGATGCCCGCAGCGATGCTCATCGCGACCCATATTGTCAGATACCGCTCGAAGAACCCCAATCCTCTGACGTGTGCCGCGACGGCAGTCTGTCCGATCATATCATTGTGTCCTTTCCTGTGCGTCCGCAGTTGATTTCCTCCGTGCTCCACAACAGGCGCCCGCAGGAGGGACGCCTGCGTCCTCAGGCGAGGCGGTGCATCCCAGCAGCTCATTCGCCAGATCCAGGACCGCGCGGGCTGGCGCCTCTTTCACCTTCTGCGCCATGGTCACGGCGCAGGCCATGTCCTGCTGCGAAATGCCGAGCTTGCGGGCCTGTGCGGAGTGGTATCTGAAAACGGCCTCGCAGTTGGCTGCGACGGTGGCGCCGATGGCGACCAGTTCGCCGACCGCTGACGTGTACAGTGACTCACCCGTCCCCGATGTCCGTGCGAGCTGCGAGAGATTGGCGGCGCCGCAACAACCTCCGCCGCAACCCCTGGCGATCTTCGCGTACCCTTCTCGGATCGACTCACGGAAGCCTTCGCTCGATTCTGCATTCCCTGTCATCGCAGATTCTTTAACAGATTACGTATTCATGTCTTGAGACAGTCCGGCAGGGACTCAACGAATTGCCGAATCTCATCGCGGACTCTCCGGTAGCAGTCCAATGCCTCCTGCTCGTTTCTCGCCTGCCCCGCCAGTCTGGGCGGGTCGTCGAAACCGACGTGCACGACCTTCGCTCTACCCGGAAACAGGGGGCACGATTCGCGGGCGTTGTCGCAGACCGTCACGACGTAGTCGAAGGGGATGCCCCGGACCTCGTCCACGTGCTTGGACCGCTGGGCGGAGATATCCACGCCGGCTTCGGCCATCACCTTCACGGCGTTCGGATTGAGTCCGTGCGTCTCGATGCCCGCGGAGTACGGCTCAATCACACCCCCTTTGAGGTGTCGAGCCCAGCCCTCGGCCATCTGGCTCCGACACGAGTTGCCCGTGCACAGGAACAGGACCTTCAGCTTCTGCACTGCTTCCGGCATATCTCCTCCGGGTCCATTGCGAGAACCATCTTCAGTCTCTTCTGATCGTGGGCCGTCTGGGGCGATCCGGCGAGGTAGCGTTGGACCCACCTCACGGCCTCCCTGACGGCCTTGGGTGCGTCGCGGCCGGGCAGTCGATAGTGCATCCATCGCCCATCCTTGCGGCTCTCAACGAGCCTTGCCTGGCGCAGGATGGACATGTGCTTGGACACGGTCGATGGGGCCAGTTCCAGCAGCTCGACGATCTGGCAGACGCACAGCTCGCCGCCCGCCAGCGCCATCAGGACGCGAAGCCGATTCCCATCGGCTATCGCCTTGGCGATCTCCAGAATCTCGCGCATACTCACCTACCAGATTTCGCCATATGACGAATTATATGCATGGCATTTTACGAGTCAACTGGAAAAATGTTCGATTCTCAGAGGCTCAAGTCGGTGCAGGATCAGAAGCCGAAAGCGGCAGGTCAGCGGTAGACGTCTCGCCGGTGGGCGATCTTGACGATGTAGACGACCAGAATGTCATCCTCAATTTGGTACAGGACTCGGTAGTCGCCTTGTCTGATTCTGTATTTCTCCTGTGTGCAGAGCTTCTTGCTTCCCGGGGGACGAGGATCGTCGGCAAGGGCCTGAATCCTGGTCACGATCCGTCGTAGGTCTTTTCGGGGGATATCGGATAGTTCCTTGGCGGCCGACGACGTGATTTCGAGCCTATATCTTGCCATTGGCCTTCAGGTCCTTGAGAACCTTGTCAAAGGAGAACCTCCGTTCCTTGGCCCGTTCCTCGAAAGCTCGCAAATCCTCCTCGTCTTCCGCCAACTCGCGACGCAGGGCGTCGTTGACGATGTCCGAGATGGATCGTGTTGTTTCTGCGGCTTTGATCTTCAGTGCTCTGTGGATTGCCGGATCGAAATACACAGTGGCTCTCTTGCTCAACGACGCCATATGCGACACCTCCTAAACTCGAACCGAGCCTATAACATCATAACAGCTTAACATTATAATGCTACAACGTCAAGGTGTATTGCGTTGCCAAAACGGTGTTCTGCCCTTGCTGCGCACGAGGAGTGTACTTCCCCATCTGTTCTTCGGTTCAGCCAGTCAATCGCCTGACGGTGCTCATCCCACATGGATTCCATGAGCCAGATAACCGCTGCCGCATCGACGCCTGCGGCACGGGTGATTATCTCGCCGAGATTACAGTTGTGCCTGAGGGCGCCTATTTTGCGCCGGACGTAAGCTTCAGGACGACTTCGGCAATATGCCGACCGAGGTTCTTGGCGGTGTTGATTCCGAATTCGTCCTTGCTGATGTCGTCGTCGGTGTTCATCAGCGTGGCGCCGAAGTGGCTGGTGGGCCGGCCGTCGCCGACGACGATCATGTTCTGGCCCATCAGGGAAGCCTGGACGGACTGGAGGGTCAACTCCTGGCCGCCGTTGCGTCCGGCGCCCACCGCCACCACGCCGCCCACCTTTCCGGACAGAGCGAACTCCTTCTGGCGGAAGACCATGCAGTGGTCGAGGAACGCTTTGCACAGGGAACTCATGTTGCCGAAGTAGACGGGCGTTCCGACCACGATGGCTGCCACATCCGGACTGGACAGGACCGGGATGAGTTCGGCGAACCCGCCTTGGACCGCCTTCGGATCGGCGGGATCGTAGGCGCCGATGTTGCGGCCTGCCAGCTCGATCAGCTCCGTGGTCACGCTCGGATTGACCGCCTTGGCGGCTTCCAGGCAGATGCTCAATGCAGCCGCCGTGGTCTTTCCCTTACGCGGGCTGCATGAGACGCCGATGATCTTGACGGTCTTCCCGGCTTCAGCCGCGGCGGCCGTCGATGTGGTTGCCCCTGCAGCGAGCGTGACGGTGAGGAATTCCCTTCTGTTCATTCTTTGTACTCCTTCATCTGATTGTAGTCTGAATACCTTGGGACACCCCATTCTCTCTATGCGGCGTAGATCAGATACAGGCCGCCCAGCAAGACGAGAACGCCGCAGATTCGTTTGACTATGATAGTGCCTCTGGAGTGCTCGTTCCAGTTCATATACCGCTGGACCCAGCCGGTCGAGGTGCCGGCGACCACGATCACCGAGCAGTGGCCCACGCCATAGGCGAGCAATAGCAGGGCTCCATATGCCGCCTGGGTAGCCGCGAGTTTGAAGGTGACGCCCAGCATCGGGGCCATGTAGGCGAACGTGCAGGGACCGATGGCGATGCCGAACACCAAGCCCAGGATCAGTGCCGCGAGCAGGCCTTTGCGTTTCATGCCGACCTGGCCCGGGCCGGACCAGGGCATTGGGATTACGTCGAGCAGGTGCAGGCCGACGAGAAAGAAGATGATCGCGACGAGGTAGTTGCCATAAGGTCCCACGTTGCCCAGCATCCGCCCTGCGGCGGCCGTGATCGCGCCGATGAGGGCGATGGTGACCAAAATGCCTCCTGCGAAAAGGACCGAAATAGCAAATGCCCGCCGCGTGGACATTTGGCCCTGCTTGTCGATGAAGCCTACGATCAGCGGGATGCTCGCCAGGTGGCACGGGCTCAGCAGGACGCTGAGGATTCCCCAGAGGAATGCCGCGGTCACGGCGATTGCCGGCGTGCCCTCGACGGCGTGCGTCAATGTGGTGAAGAGCTTTTCCATTCGACTACTCCGCTCCTACTTGGGCGAGCACTCGCCGATTTTGCAGGCCTTCTTGATCTGCTCGGGCGAGAGCTTCATCTTGTCGGCCAGCGCCTGGCTGATGCTGATGAGCCTGCCGGTCTCACAGGGGTTCTGCTCCACCCACTTCTTGAGATTGTCGGCGTTCGTGAAGAAGCCCTGGTGGAAACACCCGGCGGATGCCCAGGTCCCATCGGCCTTTTGCCGTTGGCCGAACCATGCGACCGCGGTTGCCGGCTCCAGCGAAGCGACCTTTCCTTCGAACGTCTTGACGACAATCGGCTGTTTTGTCAGGCGGTCTTTCTCGCGCACCTCGATGTCCTTGCCCATCCGAGCGGCAACGCCCAGGGCACAGTGGGAGCAGCAGCCCCAGGTGTGTACGGCGCCCTCGACGATCACCTCTGCGGCGTCCTGCGGATAACACGCGCGGTCGCAGAACCCGCAGCGGTGGGACATTTCTTTCTGTGCGAGCGATTCCAATGCCAGGATGCTTCCTCCACGGGTAGCGCGCTCTGCCACGGCAGCATCTCTTGCGGCGAAAGCCTTGACCCACGGTCTGCCGGTGGTTTCCTCCTCACCAGAGAGGAACGCAGCCTCGGTGATCGGGACTGGCTTGCCCGTCGCCCAATCCGTGACTGTCACTTTCTCCTCGAAGCCGGCCTTGTCCTCCGTCAGGCACGAGTACATGATGAAGTAGCAGTGCGGACCACAGAGCCGAACCGGCCCTTTCTCTGTCTGGACAGTGACGAGGGTCTTGGCATTGATATCCCCGTCGCACATGTAGCAGATGGTGTCTTTCGGACGCTCGTCCTGCTTGGCCGGCGTGAGACGCTCAAAGGCAGCCGTCTGTGTCGAAGTATCCGACAAGTCTACCCCGAACTCCTTCCACTTGGTCAGGATGTCTTCCTTGGCAAAGAAGCCCTCGTGACGAAAGAGTTCCTTCCCGGCGGCGTCGAAGAAGATCTGCGTCGGGATCAGCTTGATGCCGTACTCTTCGCCGGCGCTCGGATTCTTCCATACGTCGATGAAGACCACATCCAGCCGGCCTTTGTATTGTTCCCTCAGTTCCTCCAGGATGGGGGCCATCATCTTGCACGGAATGCACTTGTCGGCCCCCAGATCCACCAGGCGGGGCAAACCCGATCCCTGGGGCGCGGCGGCCGCGGTCGGAGCAATCATACCCGCTGCGGAATCGCCTTCCTTTCCTCGCTGCTTGATTGTGATAATCGCCGTCACAGCCAGGATCAGTCCCACAACGACCAGGATTTTCACCGCCTTACTCATGGCACCATCTCCTTTCGATCTCAGTACCGAAGGGACCCAGACGAAGATACACCACATTCCTGCCGCCGTAGCCAGCAGGATCGGAATGCTCGCCTTGCCGTCCCTGCAACAATGCTGAGCCAGTATCGCCACCATCTTACCTGCTCTGCACGGGGGTCAGACGTGCCTTGATCTCATCGACCAACACTTGCGAGAAGACCTCCGGCTGATCCTTGAGCCCCCATATTTCGTCCAGTCTCTTAGAGTCCTTGCAGACGCCGTCTTCCATCCGAGCTACCACAAGCTCACTTCCTCGCGCATTGAACGGTTGTCCAAGAGCCTTCCCCTCTGGCTCATCGATGTTTACCGTCATCCAGACCACCCGGCCTTTCTGAGTCTGTTGGACAAAGTGCTGCTCCATGGTCTGGGCAGCCAGGTCCTCCATCATCTGACATGAAATGCAGCGGAAGGTCCGGTGGAAATAGTAGACGTACACAATGGAGGTACGTGAAGCAGGCTCAGTCAGAACCGCCGCAGTGGGCGGATCACCCATTGATGACCTGGCAGCCTGGGGAGTTGAAACGTCACCCGCCTGACATCCCAGACACGACCAACACACCGCCATCAGGAGAATGCATCGACCGACCATTTGCAGCCCTCTCTACGAGCAAATCATTTCTCTTGCCCTGGCTGCCGCTTTGTTGACGCTCTCTTCGCTCGCAGGGCTCTTGCCTTTCTCCAGACCCAGATCCGCCAGTTGCAGGTGCTTGAAGGTGCTGAACCCTGCCTGCTCCAGGCTGGATTTGACGCAGTTGAGCGGACAGCCATCGATGGCAAGGATGCTGTCTGCCGCCTCCGCGGTCTTGAGAATACCGCTGATCCGCCCGCCCAGTCCGGTCGTACAGAACATGCGTCCTGCTCCCTCCCGAGTCAGTTTCCTAGCGGCTTGGTCGGCGATTTCGCCCACATCCGCTGCTCCGCTGCACGCGAAGATCAACTTCGGCCCGCCGCCGCATCCACACGATTGCTGAGAACTCATCGATTGCCCTTTCTATCTGTTGCCGGCTGTTCACGCCAACATCTTCTTGATGTCATCCGGCGAGGGAACTTTCCCGACGACTTTCACCTGGCCGTCTACGGCCAACGCCGGAGTCATCATCACGCCGAACTTCATGATCTCGTTGATGTCGGTGACCTTCTCCAGCGTGTATTCAATGCCCACTGCCTTGGCGGCGGCGTCCGCGTTCTCCGCCAGCTTCTTGCACTTCGGGCACCCCGTGCCCAGGATCTGCAGTTTCTTCATGTGTATGTCTCCCAGAGGTTAGAACAACGCGCCGAAGATCATGCCTGTGATCGTGGCCATGACGACCACCAGCACTATGTAGACGAGGGTCTTCCGGGTCCCCATGACCGAGCGGATCACCAACATGCTGGGAAGCGACAGGGCCGGACCCGCCAGTAGCAGAGCCAGTGCGGGTCCTTTGCCCATCCCGGAACCCATGAGTCCCTGAACGATGGGCACCTCGGTCAATGTGGCGAAGTACATGAACGCCCCGGCCACCGACGCGAGCAGGTTCGCGCGAAGCGAATTGCCGCCGACTGCCCGGTTTACCCAGGTTACCGGGACGATCCCTTCGTGGTCCGGCCCGGGGCGGCCGAGCAGAAAGCCCGCGATGAGGACGCCGAACAGCAACAGGGGGAGGATCTGCTTGGCGAAGCCCCACGTCGCCCCCACCCACTCTGCCAACTCATCTCGGCGGAACCACCGGGTGACCATGAAGGCGAAGGCCGCCAGCAGCGCCAGTACGAGGGCCCAGCGGAACTGGTAAACCAACTCGCTGACGCTGTTCTTCTCTAGGTTCTCGACGCCCTGCAGGAGCGGCGCCGACATGGTTCGTGTCTGCCCTTTGGTGTCCACCAGCGTTATGGACAGATCGGTCCTTTCGACGATTCTCCCCTCGATGGCGTAGGTCTCCAGTCCGCCGGGACAGCACAAGAACAGAGCCCGCGTGTCCCCGCTGCGGGCCCAGTTGGCGAAGACGAGGATTCCCACCATGGACGCGAAGTACAGGCCGTTCTTCCACAGCGGCCTTGCTGCCACGGGCTCGGGCATGGCGGCCTGACTCGCGGCTTTCGCGGCCTCCTCCTTGCGATAGATCAGATGCATCAGCAGGCCGATGATGACGCTGAAGACAACCGCTCCGACCGCGCGGGCGATCCCGAGTTCCACACCGAGAATGCGGGCGGTCAGGATGATCGCCAGGACGTTGATCGCGGGACCCGAGTAGAGAAACGCGGTGGCGGGACCAAGGCCCGCGCCCATCTTGTAGATGCCTGCGAACAGGGGAAGCACCGTACACGAGCACACCGCGAGGACGCTGCCCGCGACGGAAGCCACGCCGTAGGCCAGGATCTTGTTGGCCTTGGCGCCGAGATACTTCATCACCGACGCCTGGCTGACGAAGACCGAGATCGCTCCCGCGATGAAGAAAGCCGGCACCAGGCACAGCAGCACGTGCTCGCGGGCGTACCACCGGACGAGCTGTAGCGATTCCATCACGGCGCTGTCGAATCGCGGCCTGCCCACAGGCAGATAGAAGAACGCCAGGAACGCCGCGACGATCAGCAGGAGCTTCTTCCCCTCACTCTTGAAATCCATTCCCAATCTCCGTCATAGCGACGACAGCAGTTTCTCGTTTTCCTTGGCCTGTTGCTTGAGCACCCGGCAGGCGCAGCCCAGGAAGTCGGCGACGCAGGGGGTCTTGAGCGTGTAGAAGACCTTAAGCCCGTCCTTGCGGCAACTCAGCACGCCTGCCCGGACCATCAGCGTCAGGTGCCGAGAGACGTTTGACCGCTCCGAGCCGATCTCCTCCGCGATCTCGCAGACGCACTTCTCGCCCTCCTTGAGGAAGTCGAGGACCGCGATTCGAAGCGGGTGCGCCACCGCCTTGGCAATCTCCGCCTGCCGCTCGAACAGCAGGGCCTTTGTCTTGTCGATCATCGTGTAACTCCAACTATGTGACAATATACTCACATAGTTACGTAGTGTTCGAGAAGAAGTCAAGAGATTCTGTTGGCAATTGATGTTTTACCTCGGCGGTGGTAGAAATTGGCGGTTCACAGCTATGGCCGATGGGAAGACCAAACGTGTGTTCGTCAGTGTGAATGACCCCAGTGCCGACGTGCACTGTGCGGGGTTGATCGCTGCGCTCAAGAAGGCCGGCGTGGAGGCCGAGTTCGTGGGGATCGGCGGACCGAAGATGGCGGCTGCTGGCTGCGAGGTCATCGAGAGCACCGTCGGCAGGGCGGTCATGACCTACACCGCTATCGCCCACGTCGGGCATTTCTACAGGCTCGTGCGACGGGTCCGGCGGTACCTGCAGGAACATCCCGTCGATCTGATGATCGTCTGCGATTCTCCCTCGTTCAATTTCCACGTCGCCAAGGCTGCCAAACAGGCCGGCGTGAAGACCCTGTTCTACGTCGCGCCGCAGCTCTGGGCCTGGGGGGGCTGGCGAATCCGTAAACTCCGGCGGCTCTGCGACAAGCTGTGCTGCCTGCTGCCGTTCGAGGAGGCGTGGTTTGGGGAGCGAGGTGTGGATGCCTCCTTCGTCGGCAATCCGCTGCTGGATGGACTGCCGAGCGATTTGACGGGTTTTCGCAAGGATTACTCTCGCTTCGATCCCAACCGTGCCAGGATCGCCCTGATGCCGGGTTCCCGACTGGCGGAGATCGCGTCGCTCTGGAAGCCGATGCAGGAGATCGCGGTCCGACTGAAGCAGAAGTACCGGGACGCGAGCTTCGTTGTGGTCGCGGCCAGCGACGAGCGACGGCAACTGCTGGAGCAGACGCAAATCCCGGGCTTCGTCTGCGAGTACTCCGTCGATACGGTCCGGCGCACCGCGGCCCAGGTGGACTTCTCCATTGTCGCCAGCGGCAGTGCGACGCTGGAGGTGGGCTCTTGCGGCTGTCCCATGGTGATCCTGTACCAGACGAACCGGTTCCTGTGGCACCTGATCGGGCGATGGCTGGTCTATGCGAAGTTCTTCACGCTGGTGAACCTCCTGGCCGACCGGGAGGTCGTTCCGGAATTCATGCCGTACTTCACGTCCATCGAGCCGATCCTCCAGCGAGTCGATGCCACTCTGCAGGATCGCACGGAACTGACGCGAATCAGCAACGAGCTGATCGATGTGGTCGAGCCTCTGACACGCAGGAAGGCGAGCGAGGAGACCGCGAGGATCGTTGTCGAGATGCTTCGATGAGCCACTCGACGCGGATCGGCCGGATCGATATGGTCGCGACCGCGGCGACCCTCGGGGCGCTTGTCGGCTGGTCCATCGGCCCGCTCTTCATCAAGTACCTCGCGGGTCAGGTGGATTCCTGGACGCAGAATGCCCTGCGGTATGTGGTGGCCGGCTTGTTCTGGCTGCCTTTCCTTCTGCACTCGACGGCCAGGGGGACCTTCGCCGCGAAGACTTGGCGCAGGGCGCTGCTGCCCTCCGTCGCGAATATCACGATGCAGAGTCTCTGGGCGGCCGGGTTCTACTACATCGGCCCGGCGTTCATGACGATGCTGTCCAAGACCTCCGTCCTCTGGGTGGCCGGCTTCTCGCTGATCGTCTTTCGCGAGGAGAGGCCGCTCATGCGAAGCGTCCGGTTCTGGCTGGGACTGCTGCTGTCCCTGGGCGGTCTGGTCGGCGTCGTCGCCTTCAAGGACGATTTCTCGGCTGCGGGCACGCTCACCGGGATTGTCCTTGCGCTGTCGCAGGCCTTCATGTGGGGGGTGTACACGATCTCCGTGCGAGTTGCGTTTCAGGACATCGATCCGCGAGCGAGCTTTTCGGTGATGAGCATCTACGCCGCGGTCGGGCTGTCGGTCTGTGCCTTTCTCTTCGGGGAACCCTCCCAGGCTCTGACTCTCGACGTGCGAGGCTGGGGTGCGGTGTTGATTTCGTCCATCGCGGCCATCGCGCTGGCCCACGTCTTCTACTACACGGCCATCCGGCGGATCGGCGCGACGATTCCTATGCTGGTGGTCCTCGGCCAGCCGTTTGTCGTCTTCAGTATGTCGAGCATCCTCTTTCGCGAGCGGATGAACGGCATCCAACTGCTCTTCGGCGCCGTGCTCCTCGTGGGGTCGGGACTGTCCGTCTGGGCCCAACAGCACCTGCGAGCCGAACCTCCCAAGTAGCCTCCCATCCGGCGCATGACCGTAGTTGCGACCTCCTGCAGAGTGACCAGATTCTCGTTGACCGAGATCCTGCGAATGAGGTAAAGAGTGGCAGATGGGCTGATACAAGGTGCCGCCCGTCTTGTTGTGAGGTTTTCGAGGCAGGACAATCGGTTGCGTTTGTGAGGGCAGGATTATGGTGCGGACAACGGGCAGAACCAGATTGGCGATTGTGGGCTTGGCTTATCTCGCGGTTCTCGCGGGTTGCCATGGCTCGCTGGGGGGCAAGTCGGCCGGCAAGAAGACCGTGCTGTGGAACGGCAAGGATTTCACCGGCTGGACGCGGGTGCTGGCTGATCCCGCCGTGGATGTCAACGAGGTCTGGCGGGTCCGCGAGGGCAATCTCTACTGTGTCGGCAAGCCCAACGGTTACATCCGCACCACGGATAGCTACAGCGACTACCATCTGCACGTCGAGTGGCGATGGCCCGAGAAGCCGACCAACAGCGGCGTGCTCCTCCATGCCAACGGCGAGGACAAGGTCTGGCCTGCCTGCATCGAGTGCCAGCTCAAAGCCGCCAGCGCCGGCGACCTGGTCCTCATCAACGGGACCGGCATCTCGGTCGATGGTGTGGACCGTGCGAATGCGACCAGGCAATTCGTGGTGATCGAGAAGAAGATGCCGACCAGCGAAGTCCCCGCCGGCCAGTGGAACAGCTACGATATCTACTGCCAGGGGGACACGATTCGCTGCCTCGTGAATAGCGTCGTGCAGAACGAGGGGACGGGAGCCAGCGTCACTTCCGGCTGGATCTGCCTGCAGAGCGAAGGCAGCCCGATCGAGTTCCGCAACATCTACGTCGAGTCGCTCGACTAGCCGGAGCCGACGGAGGCTCAGGGAAGGACTTGCACCGATGCCCAGGACATGGACCGCAGACGGACTCTTGGGGACTGTGCGACGATTCCAGGCGGCCTGCGTCATCGCTGCCGCGGCGGACCTCGATGTGTTCACCTCGCTGGCTGGGGCGCCGGCCACCGCGGCGGCCCTCGCCCATGCCATCGAAGCCGATCCCCAGGCGACGGTCGTGCTCCTGGATGCTCTGGTTGCTCTCGATCTGCTGGTCAAGCAGGGCGACCAGTATCAAATCCCTGCGGATGTCGCAGAACTGCTGACGGAGGATTTGCCCAGGAGTGTCCTGCCCGCGGTGCGTCATCAGGCCAACTGCCTGCGCCGCTGGGCCGAGCTTGCCCGGGTCGTGCGGACGGGCCGGCCCGCCGAGCGGATGCCCAGTATCCGAGGTGAGGCCGCCGACTGCGAGTCCTTCATCGGAGCGATGAACAGCTTCTCCGAGGGCATGGCTCCGCAAGTCATTGTGAGACTCATGCCGATGCGATTCGAGCGGATGCTGGACATCGGCGGCGCATCAGGCACCTGGACGATCGCATTTCTCTTGGCTGTGCCCGACGCGACTGCGGTGTTGTTCGACCTGCCCGATGTCGTCTCGTTGGCCCGGGAACGGCTTGCCCGTGCCGCTATGGCCGACCGAGTTACCCTCGTGGCAGGGGACTACAACATCGACCCGATGCCCGGCGGCGCCGACTTTGCCTGGCTCAGTGCGATTGCCCACCAGAACTCCCGCGAGCAGAATCGAGCCCTCTATGCGAGGATCCACGACGCACTGACGCCGGATGGCGTTCTTGTGATTCGCGACGTCGTGATGGACTCGTGTCGGACCCAGCCGCCCGCCGGGGCGCTGTTCGCAGTCAACATGCTCGTCGGTACCGAAGGCGGCGGCACGTTCACATTCGATGAGTTCCGCGAAGATCTGGAATCCGCTGGCTTCTCTGACATCGAGCTGGTCCACCACGATGAAGGCATGAACTCGCTCGTTCGCGCGAGAAGGTAACAGAAGCGGCTTCTTGTTTCCTGTTACGGCTTCACGGATTTGGCGCACGTCCTCGTCTGACTTGTCCGACCGGGCATCCTGCCGATCACATGACCGACGTCGCGAAATCTGCCACCTTGGGTGGCTTCTTGCCGATGTCCGTTTCTTCCTTCCGACAGGCGTCCCCGGAATTCCGTGAGGAACCAGAAAAAAATCTGGAGGATTCCGCTTGACGACCGAACCGGGCTGCGGTACACTTGTATTAGTTGTAGTAGTACAACTAAAGGTGCCCCATGCAGTTTCGAATCGACAACGCATCGGACCGGCCCGTGTACCTGCAGATCGTCGACCAGGTCAAGCGGGATATCGCCCTGGGCCGCCTGGTCAAAGACGAGCGGCTTCCCACGGTTCGCCAGCTCGCCCTGCAGCTTGCGATCAATCCGAACACCATCGCGAAGGCCTTCCGCCAGCTCGAGCAGGAGGGGATCATCGTCACGAGGGCCGGCGCCGGGGCGTTCGTCGCCAATCTCGACAGCGTCCTGAGCAAGGCGGTGCGCCGCAAGCTCGTCTGTGACGAACTGGAGCGGATCGTCGTGTCGGCCTTCCACATGCAGATCGACAAACAGACACTGGCGGACTGGTTCAACGCGGCGGTGGAGAAGTTCAACCTGACTTCGGAATGAGAGAGGATCGGTATGACAGACAACCCGATTGTCATCGAGGAACTGGTGAAGTACTACGACGGGCGGTGCATTCTGGACGGCGTCAGCCTGCGCGTGCCTCGCGGATGCATCTACGGCCTGCTCGGCCGCAACGGATCGGGCAAGACGACCGTGATCCGCATCCTGCTGGGCCTGGAACCCCCGACTCGCGGCCGGACGCTCGTCCTGGGCGAAGACTCCACAAGACTGTCCGCGAACGCGCATGGGCGGGTCGGATACGTCGCGGAGGGGCACCACCTGATCCAGAGCTACACGGTGTCTCGCCTGATCGGCCTGTGCAAGGGCCTGTCCCTGCACTGGAACGACGAGTTCTTCGGCCAGCTCATGGAGACCTTCCGCCTTCCGATGGACCGCAAGGTCAAGGACCTCTCCACCGGCATGAGGGCGCAGCTCAACCTGGCCCTCGCGATGGCGATCGACCCTGAACTGGTCATCCTGGACGACCCGACGCTCGGGTTGGACACTGTCGCCCGCCGGCAGTTCCTGGAACTGGCCATCGACGTGATCCAGCGGCAGGGGCGGACGATCCTCTTCAGCTCGCACATCCTGGCCGACGTCGAGCGAATCGCGGATCGCATCGGAATCCTCGTCGCGGGCCAGCTCGTCGTCGATTGCAGCCTGGACGAGCTCAAGAGCCGGGTCAAGAAGCTGCGGGTGATCTTCCCCGAGCGGACGCCGGAAGATCTGTATCTCACAGGCATCATCAATCAGCAGGCGATGGGCCGCGAGATGGTTCTGACCGTCGCCAACTGGAACCCACAGAAGCAGGCCATTCTCCAGACGTTCGGCCTGGAGAGCTGCACCGAGATGCCCATGACGCTCGAAGACATCTTCATTGAATGCACGAGACCTGCGTCGGCCGCGGCGCCGCAGGAAAGCGAGGTGTAATGTGTTGACCCTCATCCGTCGAGAGATTCGAGACCAACTGCTCTATATCGCGTTGCCCTGTTTCTTCAGCGTGGTCATGATCTGCATCGCGGCCGTGTCGTCCTGGTGGGGGGTCCCGGCGCCGATCAGCCTTGCGCTGACGGCCAACCTGATGACCGGGTTGTTCCTCGGTCTGTGCTGTCTGGGGACCGTACAGATGCACGCGGACCGGGCGGGCCGGATCTCCGTCCTGCTCTCCACACTGGCGGTCACGCGCGGGCAGATCTTCCTTGCCAGGGTTCTCGTGGGCGTGCTGACCCTCCTGATCGCTGTGATCCCGCTGGTTATCACGGCCCTGGTCCTGCCCGGCCAGATCATCCCGCGGGTTTCGTCCTACCACCACGTGCTTGCGGCGGTATCCGTCACGATCTCGCTGGCGGGCTTCGCCTGCTACAGCATCGGGCTGCTGGTCGGCTGGCGGACAAGCCGCGCCTGGATGCTCATAGGCAGTATTCTCTTGTTGGCCCTTGTGGCGTCTTTGGTCTGGATCAAGGGGTTCGGCGTCGATGCCATGGCGGTCCTGCTGCTGTTGATCGCGGCGGCGCTGTTTCGCGCAGGGTCCCAGTTCGTTTCCACGTCTTTGTAGGGCACAAACCATGAACACATCGAGACGATACCTTGTGAATGCCCTGGCGACGGGCGTGATCGCGACGGTTCTGTTGTGCACCGGTCTGTTCTGGGCCCGGTGGCTGTGCAGTTTCAACCGGCACCTCCTTCTGCCCCCGTCGGCTCGCGACGTCGTCATTCGTCCGTCGCGTCGTGTCGCCACCGAGGAGGGCACGGACCCGAATCTGGTGGCGCCTGCGATCGTGACCGCGGCCATGGGGGAGACTCAGCGGCTCTTCTGCGGCCTTGGCGCGGCGCAGTACCTGGGTTCGCACGCGTTTCCCCTAGCGTCCGACGCGTGGCTGTGGCTGGTCCGTCTGCGAGAGGAACATCCGGATAAGGAGCCGCTCGATTTCGATCCATCGCTGGGGCTGCTCGTCTACGAAGGGCTGGATCGCTACCTTCAGGAGTCCGACTCCAAGCCGGCGTACCGCAGATTCCGTCACTACGCGGGACCGAACGGGGCCGGCGACAAGCCTGACGAGAGATTCGGGCGATTCATCTCTCCGATTGCGGACCCCTACGCCGGATCGTCGTTGCTTGTCTATGATCGTGGACAGAAGAGATTCTTCGCTATCCAATGGGACGCCAGAGGATCTTCCGTCCGGAAAGGCCCGGAACTGGCCGCTGCGGACAACCATCGTCCGGTCCAGATCGGGGCCATCGAGAAGAACTTCGGGGCAATCCATATGGCGGTTCCGTGCCCGACGAACGTCGAGCCCCCCGTCCTGACGCAGTACTTCGGGGGCGATCGAGTGTTGGTCCTGGATGCGTCCGGGCGGATCGATCTGCTCGACGTGAAAACGCTCCGGATCGTCGGCGCCACGGGTCGCCTGCCGACGCCGATGTCGCCTTTCGGCGTGGCTCGACCGGTCACGCCGGACGATGTCGTTGCCTACTTCGCACTCCCCTACGGCGTATGTAACGCTCGGCAGGGGCCTGAATGGACTTATCGCGGCTGTGCCGTCGCGACGCTATCTCGGGATATGCTGGCGGTACAGGTGGCGTGCTTCGACCCGAACGGCAGGGTCATCGAGAGTGGTGGGACGATGGTCAGCGAATACGGCAAATCCCCATCGGGCCGGGTCGGAGAATCCCTGCGATCCTCCGCGCAGGCGGCTTACTACCACCTTCCCGGTGCTCGAGCCCTGACCAGTGCGAAGCTGATCGTGGAGAGCCTGCACCCGCCGGTACTCGTGCTCGCGTCCTATTTCGCGGGCCCACACCAGGAGGCGACTGCGGGCTTTCGGTCGGTGCTTCTGTTGCCGGACTCGTTCGTCGCCATGATCGCCAGGGCGGGCGGCGACGTGATGTGGTGGGAGAGACTTGCGTGGGTCTTCTGCTACATGATACCTGGATTGTTCTTCTTTGGATTCCTCGCCGAACGGATTGCCCGCGACGCGGCTCGGATCGGACTGGCCAGGAGAACCCGGAAGATCTGGGTTGTTTGGACCGTTGTTTTCGGCCTTCCGGCATACATCGCGTATCGCGTGACCCGTCCGAAGGTCACGCTGGTCACGTGCACCAACTGTGGCCTGGGCCGCCGGCCGGACATGGAGAAGTGCCATCATTGCGGCAGCGCCTGGGTCGTGCCCGAACTGGTCCCGCCCGCGTGGCGGGTGCTGGGCGAGCCGGAACAGGCGGAGGCGGCATCGCCCTCGCCGGCAGAACAGACAAGTCAACCGACGAAGTCCGACGCTTGATATCTGGCGTGTCGAGTCCGAAGTCTCAGAAGCTATCTCAAAACGGTGAATGTCATTGCGAGGAGCGCAGCGACGAAGCAATCTCAACCTGCCGAGTGGAAGATTGCTTCGCTGCGCTCTTAAGAAACTACCTCACCGGAGTGTAGATCGACCAACGCGTAACCCATTTGTTTGACACGTCTTTTGAGCATCTGGAGCGTACGCTCGCGATATTGCTGCTCATACGCCTCCTGGCCCACGTC
>Ga0209200_1001921_pt1 | contig 20152 bp, 17 predicted proteins | sample AD_UKC033_MetaG_FD_184406 | JGI IMG/M metagenome (GOLD analysis project Ga0209200, IMG submission 184406) | Active sludge microbial communities of municipal wastewater-treating anaerobic digesters from USA - AD_UKC033_MetaG (SPAdes) (version 2) | ecosystem: Engineered > Bioreactor > Anaerobic >...
ACAGTAGTTGAGATATTCAATGGTGCAAAAGAGGGGAATGAAACAGGGGTAAGGCACGCTAATACCATTGTAGAGGAATATAACAAAGCTAATCCCAGCAAGAAAGTTACGTTGAATCAAATGATAGACGGTAACGATTCTTTTATCAATGGTAGAACTACACCTGAATATAGGGCAGTACAAGAATTTATTGCAGAAGCATGGGAAAAGTATCATCACGAAGGGGCAAAAGGGTTTAGCAAAGCGTTCCAAGAAGCGTTAGATGCTATTACCGAAGCGTTCAGACAAGTCTATAAGAGCCTAACAGGGGTTACACTTACTCCTGAACTTAGAAAGATGTTTGATGAACTATTAGGGATGGAAGAAGTTAAGCAAGAGCAAAAGCAAGAAAAACCTGCCATAGAGAAAACGCTTGTAGAGGAGCATGGGGTAGCGAAGGAAGATGCAGCCATTGTAACGTCTGTATTGGACAAGCTAAACAAAGGTTTGCAAAGTATGGGGGTGTCTTTCGACATAACCAAAGGATTGCAGTTGGGCAAGGGTAAAGAAGGCAGCGAAGCCTCAGCACATGCGCAGTTTCGCATAGACAAAGGCAAGCGCATTGTAGAGATACTTAAATCAGACCTCCCCGCCAAAGAAAAGGCTACTGCCGTACTACACGAAGTAGGGCATCTTTCTTTACATGAACTATTGCAGCAGCATATTGACGGCAGCACACCTGAAATAAAGAAAGCCCTTGACACCATGATTAAGGCTTTCAACGAAAGCGGCAGAAGTGGCGAGGCGAAGAAGCGGCTTGGAGGTGATGTGACAATAGAGAAGCTGATAGAGGAACACAATGCCTTTAAAGAGCAGGGTGAAAAAATCAATGCAGCAAGCACAGAGGCTCTATCAGACAATATACCCAATTTCAGGGATTTCCACGAATTTATTACCGACAGCCTCAACAAATATCTTAAAGATGGTACAGCAGGTTTCGGGAAAGAGTTTGACGCAGTGTTGCAGAAGATAAAAGAACTGCTCGTACATGTTTACGACACTGTAAGAGGCGGCACTCTTGAAGGGCTTACCGTTTCTCCCGAACTAAAACAAGTCTTTGACCGTATGCTTGGGAAAGACGTGGATTTGTTTAAAGAGCCTGAAAAGCCACAGGCAAAACCTTTAGGTGAAGTAAAGGTGGATATGCCCACTACGGATGAGCAAGGAAGGGTTATGTCTTTATCGGAGGCATTGCGGATGGCGAAAGAACAAGGGCAGATTAAAGGCAAAGAAACAGGTGGTCTAAAACATAGCGAGGGCATGAGCGAGGCTGACTTTGTTGCTATGTATCAAAAGCAGCAGCAGGACAACCTGCGTGCCGAGTTGCTTGGTGCAGAAGATGTAGATGTAGCACATACCGCAGGGGAAGAACGTATATCGCAGAGGCAGAGGAAGTGGAAGGCGGTTACAGTAAAGGAGGCTAAAAAGATTATAGAAGGTCTTGACCCTAAATACGAAAGTACCAATGCCGAATCGGTGAACTCTCTTGTGGACAGGATATTTGCTCCTTTTCAGGACTACATAAAAGCAGGTGTTGACGTTTTTGACGTAGCGTCAGAGTATGCAAAAAGCATATATCCGAAAGACCGCACAGAGCCTTATGCGGCACAGAAGGCGGCAGTGGCGACAGTGCTTATGACTAAAGCCGCCAACGAGTTAAGGATGGGATTCCGCTTTGCCGATTCTGCTGCGGCAGGTTCGGAAAGAGGGGTGTTTAAAAGAGGTACTCTTGAATATGATATAGCTGCCGAATCGCTTAAAAAATTTGAAGACTATCTTTCGGGGGACAAGCGTGTAGATGCTACGGCACTTGCTTTTGCCAACAGCCATATCAACCCCAACGAGGTATATGCGCTGCTTGACGCTATTGACAACTCCCGTAAAAAGGTTATGGGAGAAAAAGCTAAGAGTGGGCGTACTAAAGAGGAGGTGGCTAAAGAAATGCGCACTTTAAAACCTACTGCGGAAGAAGTAGATACTGCTGCTGAAAAGGCTACCGCCAAAACTACTAAGGTAAAGCCTAAGAGAAGTTTGTTTTCAGGGAGTACCACAAAGAAAACACGCAGCACCATAAGTGTTGAAAGGAAAAAATCTGCAAAAGACAAGCTGAAAAGCGGTCTTAGCAAGATACAGGCTGCTATACCTTCTGCAAAGCCTACCCCCAAAAAAGGAGGACTAACAGAAGAACCGCCTCTGCCCAAAGGTGTCGTTGAAGGGGTAAAAGATATTGCAGAAGCAGCTATCAGCGAAGGGCACTATACACAGGAGGCTATTAAAGATTATGTAGCCGAAAAAACAAAAGGTATTTTAGACAGGGCTACTTCTGACGGTATTATAGACAAAGCATGGGATGGTGAGATAAAGCAAAAAAGCGGTGCAGCACGTGCTGATGAAGTAAGTTATGCTATCGTAAAAGCCTTAAAGACAGGGAAAGGAGATGCCATCACCAAACAACTTGGCGAGGCATTACTGATGCAGGATGCTGAATATGACCCTTCTTCAAAGACCAAACGCCAACAGGCTACGGCACGCCTTGCGGAAATACTGAAAGACCCTGCTGCTGCCGAAGCACGCCTCAATGCTGCTATCAACATGGTAGTAAACCAGTCTATTGTCAACCCCAAGATGCTTGACTACTTAGGGCTTGACCCTGTGGACTTCCTTGCTTCAAAGGAAAATCCTCACGGCATGACGATGGAGCAGTTTGAGGCTTTCAGCAGAGATATGCTGAAAAAGAAGCTGTACGATATGGCGCAGGACTTCATGGGGCATGGGGTACACGAACAAAGGGTGCTTCCGTTGCCTAAAAAACGTATAAAGCCAAGTGCAAGTGAGGTAAAAAAGTTTATAAAAGACTTTTATGACAACCCCGAAATGACGGACAGTATGCTTGAAACGGCTTTAACAGACCATTTCGACATCACCCCTGAACAGGCTACGGCAATAGCTTCTAAGGTAAGAGGGGAGCTTGCCGATATTGTTGCAAGTCGTTCACAGAAAAAAATTGATGCCCTTGCGGAAGAAATTTCCGATGGCGACAGGACTAAGAAAAAAAGAGTTACCGACATGGTTGTAAAAGCCCTCACCACCAATGGTGCTTTTGGGGATATACCTTTTTCCGAAAAGATGGCTGCGGCTTTGTCTAATAGAAGCGTTGCCCCTGCCGACATCAACAAAATACTTGCCTACGGCAGAATGGCTAACGCCACAGACAGTAGTCTGTTAAAGGCTTTTTACATGCGTAAGGCTGCGACCATATTATCCAAATATGATATGTCTGCCGCCTCATTTCTATTTCAGGGGCTTTATGAGCAAGGTGTAGTAAACATCTTAGGAAACCCACGTACTTCTATACTTACGGCATCGTTGTCTATGTTAAAGACAATGCCTTTCGATGTGGCAAGGATGTTTGTCACACGACCATCCACTTTTGTGAGGGCTGTAAGATTCAGCAAACTCATAGGTTCTAAGGGCATAGGAAGTGTTACAGGGGAAGGTTTCAGGGCTATACTCAATGGTGTAGAAACGGTACGTAACAGGGCAGAGATAGAAACTAAGCCGCAGATACGCAGGGAGTCAGCCAACAAGCAGGCTCGACTTACATCATGGAGGTATTTACGTAAAGCCTCTTTGTCGGGCAATGACCCTAAGAGGGCGCAGCTATTTATCTTAAAAGCCTTGCAGTCGTTGACGTTTAGTGGGGGAAGCCTGCGGCAGAATATTGGCGGCAAGACGTATGAGTTTAGCCCTACACATTGGCTTGTGAACCTTATCAGTGGTCTTGACGTAGTGGTGAAGGCAGGTCTTATGAACTTACACAACTACTACAATGCAGAGAGGTTTATAAGAGAAAGCGGCATAAAATTCGGCACTTCGGAATTTACCAAGAAGATGTCGGAGATGCTTACCACAGACCCTCTTATCTTCGATGCCATAGACAAGCAGGTGAATATGGAGGTTGCCGATGCTATGAAAAATGGTATCCCTCTGCCTAAAGACTATGTGCATGAGAGAAAGACACAGCTATATCAGGAGTATGTAGACAAAGATGTAGTGAGCCAAAGCCTGTTTGAAATCAACAAGAGTGCCCTTATAGGTATTCCGAGAACATGGTTAGGGGCGCATACTTATAACTTTATACGTAGTAACACAGAAATAAAAGACAACGAGAAAACCGTTAATGCAGCAGTAAAATACTTCTTCGGCTCTGCCTTGTACTTCTCACGTGTGGGTATCAACGTCATTGAGCGCAGGGGGCGTGGCATACCTTTCTACAATATGTTTTTAGCTGCTGCGCCATACGAATTTACCATTGATGCTTCGGGGAAGGTTGTCCGCAGGACTACCGAAAGCGGTAAGGTTATACGCAGGGTAGAAAATAAACGTGATTTTGCCTTTGGCATATTACAAGCTACCACTACTACTGCCCTTGCCGTAATGCTTATAAACAACATCTTCCAACAGGAAGACCTTAAAGACGAAAAGGGCAACCCTGTTATAGACCCTGCCACAGGAGAACCTGTGAAACATTGGGTGTTAAACCCTTCTTCCCCCATTCGTTTTCATGGCAGAAAAAAGGCTCTCACGACCACAGAAAAAAATGCAGTACCCGCAATGTGTATAGAACTCACCAACGTAGAAGACCCCGACAAAAGGTTTTGGAAGTTTGAGTGGTTTCCCGAATCGTGGTATCCTATGCTATTCATGCTTGGAGAAGAAAGTGACGACATCAGATATAAGGAAGAAAAATTACAGGTAGGAGGTACAGAGAAAGACAACAGCATGTTGCGGTCTGTGAGGGCTTACCGTTTCTCCCGAACTCAGGAAGAGCCTACAAGCATGTTTCGTATTGTAACCACAGCAGGCATAGGGGCTTTTAACGCTTCCTTCACCACCCCTGCGCAAACTGCCGATGAAGCCTCACGCCTTATCAGTCAGGACAAAAAGCGTGATGCTGCCGCTACCATTGCATACAGGCTTACAGGGCAGCCTTTTATAACCACTGTCAACCCACGTCTTGCGGGGCAGATAGCCGATGCTTATGACTATTTCAAAGAAAGAGAAAAAACGTATGTAAAGTTATCCATAGAGAACACAAACATAAGAAGTGCGGTGAGCAATATGGCGCAGTACTCTATGAATCAGGTGTGGGCAGGACGTTATCTTGTCAACAATGAAGATAACAAATACACCATATATGATGCACATGGGCAGCCGATGGAGCGAGAGCCTGGCGACCTTCTGTTCCTGCCTGCAATGTTTTCGGAGGATATGTATTACGGATGGGCAGAGCATATTTACAAATCTCCACTGTATAAAATATACATGGATGACAATGGCAACTTTGACGAAAGTGTAATAGCCATACCCAACCGTATAGGGTGGAATGACAAAGTCAGTGTTAGTGACATGGTAAAAAAGCAGGTGCGGCAGAAAACACGTGAGTACTATGGACAGCTTGTGACAAAATTTTATGGCAAACTTTTAAGCACACCTTATGAAGAAAGAGGAGAGTTTATTAAAGAACTGTGGAAGGCTGCTGTGAATGAAGCTAAAACAGAATACGGTGCGAAAGAGAAGACGGTAGAAGGGGCGGTAGGTGTTATGCAAAGAAAAAATATGACAGATGGCAACGCTAAAGAAGAGTAAATATATCCTTGCCCGCAGCAACAGTGCCCCCGCCACCATGCTTGACGTGAAGGCTGTGCTGTATGATATTATAGAGATAGAAATACCTGATGGCGGCACAGGGGTGCAGTACTTTGACGACCTTCTTGATGTTGACCCTTCCAACAAACACGATAAGTACATAGTATATTTCGATGACAGCATCGGGAAATACGCTTTAGAGGCTTTCCCCATACCTTCCCCTACGGCAGATAACGACTTCCTCGTAGGTCAGGCTACGGGCAATGTGTGGGTAAAAAAGACCCTTGCAGAAGTAAAGACTATTCTCGGTATTACAACACCTTCTGCCTCTTGTGTGTTAACCACTACCAACCAGACAGGCATCAACAACACAGCATCCTTCATAGATATAACAGACCTTAACTTCTCAGCCGATGCCAACAGTATGTACTTCATCCATTGGACTATTCTTGTAACCACAACAGCAAGCAATGGGTTCAGGGTTGCATTAACCACACCTTCGGGTTCTTCTATGGAAGTAGTAAGGTCGTGGTACGGCACAAATACGTCTAATGTGATGAACTCTGACGACTACATGGGTGCATCTCAATTCACCAACATCGGTGATTATTGGGTGAGGTTTGAGGGCTATGTAAAGACAGGAGCAACAGCAGGAACAGTGCAGGGAAGAATAATTACAAGCAATGTAGCTAATGTTCTCACCGTAAGAGCAGGTTCAGGGGGGCTTGTGACAAAGAAATCTTAACAATAATATTTCTTTCAAAACATTTCTATATTTTTGCATCACCACCAAGATAAGAATCAGAAAAAATATTTAAAAGAAGAAAGGTGAGTATAAAAAATGTTTTTTCTGAAATCACAAGCAACCCGGAAGCGGTGTCCGGGGGGGCGTTAGGGATACTTCTGTTTTTTAAAAAAATCAGAAGGGCGATAGTTTCTGCAATAAAATCGTCTTACAATTTTGTTGTCAGGGGGCAGAGCATATACAATACCATCAACACTTTTGAAGCTACCGTTGAGGATAAAATACAAAAAAAGATAGACCCTGTGCAACATTCGATAGACAGCCTTAGATCCATGACTACCGCCATATACAAACAGTTGAATCCCAATGGCGGCTATTCTTTATTTGATACGGTAAACCGCATAGACACACGCCTTGCTATTATGGAAATGCTTGTCATTGACACGAAAAACAAAGAAAAGCACGGATGCTTTTATACCGATGAAGCAGGGAATATATTGTGGGTAAACAGTACGGCACTACACATGCTTGGCATGACAGAGAGCGAGTTCAAAAACGAAGATTGGATGAACTGTATCGTGGACAAGGAAGAACTTGCCAATGCACGTTATGAGTTTGACAAGTCGTTGAAATTTGGCGTGTCTTTTAAGAGCAGGACGGTGGAAATGGAAAGTTTACACCACGCAAAGATGATGGTGCGTATATCTGCAAAGCCTTATACTATCGGAAGTACAAAAATGTTTTTAGCAACTTTAAAACCCATAGACACATGATACAACTATCTTTTACGATGACACCCGACAGTGGGCAGACATCATTGAAAATAACAGACAATACGGGGGCTTATTCGGTGAATAATCCAGGTGGGTGGGGTACGCCCAACCCTGCACTTGGCGATGTTACCGTTTGTACGCTGACATTGCAGTTCCCCGACCCTGCCACCATGCTCCCTTCGGGGGTAACGGAGGTGATAGACCTCTTTGCGGCAGGATTCCCTTTATCGGGGGAATATATTATCTACGCCACCGACTTAGGTCTTGACGCTTTTCCCGATGGCGGATATTCTGCCATATTACACATAGGTACTTCTGATACAATAAATTTAGCTGATGCGGAGATTACCTTTATCTTAAAGCATTTTGTGCAATGCTGTATAGACAAACTCACCGTTGCTGCTTTAACATCGGGCAGCACCTCTGTGGAGAAAATATACAAGGCAAACCTTGCCCTGCAAAGCACACAATATTCTTCTTGTAATATGACACAGGCACTTATCAACCTGTCTTATGCGCAGGAGGTCTGCGCCAACAAATGTAAAACCTGTTAACCATGAACTATCTCGATATTTTAAAGAAGGCAAGGTGCTGTTTCCTGAAAAAAGTGTCGGATATGGTGCAGGGGGAGTTTCATGGTGATAATGTTTCATGTGAAACGTCCTCTTTGATAACCTTGTCTGCCGCCATCACTGCTGCCGAAGGTGCTATCACCGACATACAGGATGGTAATAGTGAGTTCGACATGTCTGACTTTCAAGACCCTTTTTCGGGGGCTTTAAACATTGAGGTCAACAGCACGCTTGGGCAGGTAGGTGTCCTTGCGGGGAACTTCCCTACTACTGCGAGTGTTATCACTGCGGTAGCCAACATTATCAACTCCTCTACCTATAATTTTACGGCACAGATACATGGTAAGGTAATAAAACTTTATAGTAACGACCCTGACAACATAGGGGTTTATCTGCATCTTTATATCTCTAAGCTATGGCTGATAGAAAATCAACAGGTTTCGGGTGTTATAAAATACAGTGATGACCCCTCTTTTTTAGGCAACATAAAATCATGGGCTTACAAAAACTCTCTTGACAACGTATGTTATGTAAGTAGTGAAGATTATATTTCATACTATGATGACAACCTGTTGGGGCAGTACAACCTGCTTGCAGACGGATATAAACTTTCGCAGGTATCTCCTGTGTCTGATGGGCTGTCGTTGTTCTTCGTAGTGTATAAAAATGGCGACACACAGTTGGTGACAAAAGCCGCTACCGACATGGGGTTAGGGCACAATATTGTATCATCACAACCTGCATACACTACCTTCAATGCCAACAATGTTTCGTTTTCACTTGCCCCTTTTGACCCACCTGCGGGGGTACAGCTATACACTCCCGACCCTGCTACAATGGGCTATATTACCTTAGGTGTCACCTATAAAATCACCGTTGACGTAGTTTCTACTGTGGCATCAGGTACGCAAGTGTTTCTGTATGCTGAAATGGGAGGGGTAGGTTCTACTTTGATAGCCACCCTCAACAATGGCAGTGCAGGCACATTTAGCGGAACGATAACGGCAGGGGCAACAGGATTTAGTGCAGGGGTGTCGTTATTACGTGGTCAAAACTCAGGGTCATGCACTGTCGTGCTGACGAATCTGAAAATAGAAGAAGTGGTAGCCAACCCGCAAGAGATGGCTGCAATGGATATAGTACCTACAAGCCCTACGTACAGGCAGGTAACATACAAGCGTATGGTGCTTACTCCTGAAAATAACTTCATGCAACCAAACTCTATCATGTATAACCCTTCGGACACCACGCTGTATGTCTATGGCAATATCTATGGGTTAAGGCATGGGTGGGTAGCTTTAAACCAAGACCTGACAACAGATAACTATGGTCTTGTAGGTATAGCATCGGGGATGACATTCACCAACAACGTAAGGGATAACATACCTTCTTCTTTCGTCACAGGCAGCGGAACGATTACAGGGGCTTTTGACAAAGGTGTCTTTTCGCAAAACACCAATCCGTTAGACCCTGCTTACAGAACCATCACCATCCTTGCCACAAAAGACCCTTCCACCTGCTACGGAGTGTATAAAGACGGGTTTGTTTACCTACACGAAAAAAACGCTATCTATAAAGTTACAGGGGCTACCCTTACGGCAGTTTTGTCAACATCAAACATAAAGAGCATACTTATAATATCTTCTTTTTGGGTGATAAACATTGCCGACAACTTATATCTGTATCAAAACTTCACACAGGTAAAAAATCTTGACAACAACAACTACACATATTCTGTGCTGCCCTATAAAGGGAAGTATTACGCTTTCAACAACGGCACAAACTACATCACCATCTATTATTCAGAAGAATTGAATTACAGCTATGCTGCATCATTCAGCTCTGCACAGGTCTTTGACGGATGTATAGGCGATGACGGCATAAGGACGGTGATGGAATATTTATGTAAGAACTGCTCTGACTGCGACACAAAAATAACTACAACAGACGGTGTTACCTATATTTTAGGCGCAGGTTCAGGAGATTATATTGATGCAAACGGACACCCCATAAAAGTATAACCATGTTACAACCAAAAGACATATCGCAACTTTCACACCTCACAGCGCAAGGTGTACTCATGTTACCTGTGGAAACTCCATCAGGAATAGTAGGTTATGTGCTGATACAAGATGTTCTAAACTTAGTTTCTGCCCCCAACCTTAGTGCTTATATGACTAAGACTGAATATGCTTCGGGGACGACAGGAGTTGTTCTTAACGCTTTAAAGTTCAATGGGCAAGACCCTTCTTTCTACCTCAACACCGCCAACATCACAGACAATGCCTCCAAGAGGTTTGTCACCGATGCGGAGAAGTCTGCATGGAACGCCAAGATTGACGCTTCCGAAAAAGGGGCTTCCAATGGTGTAGCCCCACTGTCAGGGGGAGTTATCCCTCTTGCTTATATGCCTTTTAAAGTATATGACCTCAAAGGCACATGGGATGCCAACACCAACACTCCTACGCTTTCAGATGCCACAGGTACGGTAAAGAGTACATATATCTGCTCCACCGATGGTACACAGAATTTAGGTTCGGGAAGTATCACCTTTGCAAAAGGGGATATTATCGTACACACAGGGGTGGTATGGCAAAAGACCAACAATACGGCAGGGGTAACTTCATGGAACGGTAGTACAGGGGTGGTGAGTGTTACCACAGCAAACTTACCCGACAGCACCGACAAAAGATACGTCACAGACCTGCAACAGGACGCTTTAGATGCGGCAAACAGCCCTTCTACCTCCAACCCTTTCGCCACCATGAATGATGTAAACTTCGGCACTTTGAATTACCAAAACTCATGGAACGCTTCTACCAACACCCCCGCCCTTGCCGATGGCGCAGGAACGGCAGCAGATGCCTACATAGTAGGGGTGGCAGGAACACAAAACTTAGGTTCAGGGGCTATAACCTTTGCCGTTGGCGACCTTGTAGTGTATAACGGCACTATATGGCAGAAAGTACCTGGCATAGGCGTAGGCGTTTCTTCATGGAACTCCCTCACAGGGGTGGTGAGTGTTACCACAGCAAACCTCCCCGACAGCACCGACAAAAGATACGTCACAGACAGCCACAAAGATGCCCTTGTAGCCTCTGCAAGTCCTTCTACGTCAAACCCTTTCCAGACAAAAAACGACATAGATGCCTTACGTGAGGCAACACGTAACGGATGGGATGCCTCTGCCAACGTGCCTACACTGTCTGACGGCACAGGGGCAGCCAACCAAGCCTACATTGTCACAGTAGCCGCAACACGAAACTTAGGTTCGGGGAACATCACCTTTGCCGTATCAGACCTTATCGTTCATAATGGTTCTGTGTGGGTGAAATATGCCAACGGAGGCATAGGCGTTTCTTCATGGAATGGAAGCACAGGAGTAGTTACTGCCGATGCGGACGATGTTCCCGAAAGTGCTACACGTAAATATGTGACAAGTGCGCAAAAGGATGCTTTAAACGGTGCTGCAAGCCCTTCCGCCTCCAACCCCTTTGCCACAATGGACGACATCAACAATCCTGTTATAACGGTAGTTTCTGAATGGCACACACCTGAACAGTATGCGGACACCCAAATTCTCGGCAACGGCACACAACGGTTTTTAAATACACTCACCAACCCACATACAGGCGTAGCATACACCAACGTATCTGCTTCTGCCGTATGGGATAAGGTAACAGGTATTGACGTGACCACATGGACGATAGATGATGTGGCTATAAATCAGGCATTCAGGGTTATGGAGGGCAATTTGTCGTACAACGAATTACAGCTTCACGACAACAAAGCATATTACCTCAACCAACATCACCAACTTCCTGCAACGAAAAGTACATCTTCTGCCAACAGAGCGTTTCAGTTTTTGCTCAACGGGCATGGTTCTATCGTAAAAAACACTTCTTCTGTCAATGGTGTGATGTGGCAGCGTATGCCTGCCGACCAGAATCAGGCGGTGAATGACCCGAACAACTACGTGCAGTATAACTACAAGTTTTCAGACTTGCAGATTGTAGGGGTGGATAACGGCACTACGCAAGATGTAGCCATGCAGATAGGGGCAACGTATGGTTCTCATTTCGACAACGTCACCTTTGCAAACTTTTACAGAGGCATAGAGGTACACTTCGGTATGCTGAATCAGTTTTACAACTGCAAGTTCAACGACAACTACAACAGGGGGGCGCATATTGTCAACGGGACGTGGTCGGGAGGAGGTCTTAACGTAGCCGAATCCAACGGCACAAGTTTTATGGGTTGTAAGTTCAGGGTAGCACCTGGTGCTGAATGTGGTCTTTACGTCTATGGCTCTGACGGCATCACCATAGGAGGTGCGCAAACCGTCTTTGAAGGTAGTGCGGCAAGTCCTGCGCCTACGCATCACATTATGGTCAACGGGGCAGGAAGCACCACAGTAAAGATGGTCAGCATAGAAAACATACACTTCGAGCAGCTTACAGGGCGTAGCAACATATACATAGAAGCCCCTGCGCAGATAATTACCGCCTACATACGCAACTGCTTTGTGCAGGGTGTAAACAACGCTTTTGTAGAAGCCAACCCAAGCGGAGGCTCTGTGCAGGTGAAGATAGAAAACATCCCCGACAACTCATCGGGATGGAAGCTACGGCAGCATGGCACTTCGGGGTCTTTCTGGAACATCTATGGCGTAAGGCTTATAGACAAAACCAATGCACGCAGCACGTCTAATTGGGACACGTCCACTATTTCAGGGGTAGTGGGGACTGTACCTAATGCTGCTGCGGTGTATATGTCGCCAGAAATTATGAATTAACAAAACTTTGTGTATCTTTGCAAAAAATTAAAAACAAAATATCATGGAAAATCACAAAGATTTACTCGAAATGATTGCCAACAGTCTGCTGATACAAAATACAGAGGCTACGGGCAGCGAAAACAAGCCTAACTACTCCAACAGGGATTTTATGAACGCTGTTATTATTTTTCAAACAGCACTCATGGACAAGATGTACGACATGCAGAGCTTTGACGGCACGGACAGAGATGATAGGATGAAGATGGCGGAAAAATGTGGTAGTGAACTACATAAGTTTATACATGCTTACACAGGGTTAGATACGCACAAGTTTGAAGAATTTCTTTGACAGAATGTACACCTGCTCCTACACACTTTTTGCTCCTTTCTCTGATGATACCTCTGTGTCGCAGCGGGTGTACTTCCCTTTTTTAGGAAGATACAGATACATTTGACTATGATTTCACAACAACACATCACCGAACTTGGTCACTTTACCGAAGGCAACAAAGTCCTTGAAGAACTTTACAGGGAGATAGTTGTCATCTACCAAAGCCCATATTACGACACCTACCTTGCCATACTTGAGCAGGTAGAGGACTTTAACAGGCAGCTTAAAAAAAACAAGATGGACTTATTTGCCGACAAAGAAGATAAGGCTTTTGAAAGAGGGTTTAAATACATGAAAGAAGCGTGCGACATCCTCTCCAACCTCGAAAGGCTGAAAGAAAAGATGACCCATGAAGAACAAAAAGCAATATCTTCTAAGAAGTCTAAAGTTTCGGGCGTTGCGCTATGATATTTTCTTCACAATGCCGCCACTGCCAATATGCACTTTTATTGTATTAGCATCATTTACAGCAGCTATTCTCCCCTGTAAATAACCCCCTGAATCACCTGTTTCTATATAGCCTGATATGCGTAAAGGGAAAGTTCCACTAATTGAAACAAGAATATCCCCAACAAAATCGTTGAAATCTTGTGTTTGCGCCTTCCCGTTCCAATCAAAAATAGATAAAGCCATATAATTAAAATCATCAGGTGCATTTACACATGCGTATAAGCCGTCTGTTGTTGTTGTCTCAACAAACAACACCCAGTCTATAAAGTATCTGCTGTGGGGTTCTACGGGGTATTTCAATCTGTTTATGTCAATGAAAGTAGTGGAGGTGATGTTGTTATGGTTTTTATTCATTGGAATCCACACTCCGTCAGTGCCGCTTTTCTGAATGTCATGCATCTACGGGGTATTTCAATCCGTTTATGTCAATGAAAGTAGTGGAGGTGATGTTGTTATGGTCTTTCTCCATCCACACTCCGTCAGTGCCGCTTTTCTGAATGTCATGCACGATATTGTGTACGTCTTTTATGTCTGCATTTTCGTTTTTATGAAGCAGATAACCGCTTCTGTCTGTATTTCCCATTTTTCTTTTTTTTACAAAAGTAATTATTTCTGCGTTTCTTCAATCAATATTTTATTCCACCGAAAAACGCTTTTACCTCCCATCTTGGCGATTTCAGGTATCATCTTATACCTTTGCTTTGGCGGCTCTGGCGGCTTGTCGAAGTCCCTGTCTATCAAAAAGGCAAATAACAGTGCTGCCGACCTGATGTCTGCGTTTTCATCCACAGGGAGCAACATGTCATCAATGACGTTGAGCATGGTAATACAGTGGGGGTATTTTTCTAAAAGCTGATTCCACCTTCCTACGGCATAAGGTATGCTGTGTTGGTTCATGGGTTGCCCATATTTTTTTGTGTCTATATTGCCGTGTTTGCTATAATCCACCCTTTTTTTCACCCAATGTATAAACCCTTCGTTAATCATATACTGCGGCAGCAGTTCGTGGGTGGAGTTGGAGGCTTCGGGGTGCATATACATAAATCCGTTATACTTGTCGTAATACTTTGCGAAGTCAAGCAGGTAGGGGAACGTCTGTTCAAGGCTCTGTGGGCGGAAAGCCATTGTAGCCACCGTTTCAAAAGGTCTGTTGGTGTCGGGGTCGAACATCTTCCACATAACGGCAGCCACCTTAGAGCCTTTGTTTCCTGCTCCATACTGCGTTCCCGTTGCCACACCATCAATGGTCATGTAATACTTCACATTGTGCTTAGGATGTTCGTGTATGAGGTACACCCCTTTCTTGTCGGGGAATATCTCTACCTTACCATTTTCATTAGCCTGTAACCTGTGAGGAACATCTTTGCTGTTAAGGATAATAGTATCTCTTATATGGCGCAGGTTAGCCTCTGCCCTCTCGTTGAAATATCCGCTCACGCCCATAGCGAATACATCTTTTATATCTCTCGGATTGTTTTTCAGGAAGGCTATCAGGTCGCTTTCGTCATCAGACTTAGACTTTTCGTTGTACTGCTGCTCATACCATCTCTCGGCAGCATCCTTATCTATGAAGCCGTCTTTGTCGTGGAAGCGATACCAGAAGGGCATGAAGACAACTTTATACCCCATGTTTACACACTTTTCGTATAGCGTTTTCACATGACCGAGTTCCTCTGCCGTGAGGGTATGCTCTATCGTTCCTCCCATCACCAGAAGCCCTTCTCTCTCGGAAGTGTTGGGATTGATAAAACACGATTCGGAACTCTGCAACAGCAGTGTTCTTCTCTTGTTGAGGGCTATCTCATCATAAAAGCCAAACATCGCCCCTGTTCCTGAAAAGGCAGAAGCCGCTTCATCAGAACTGCCTGTCTGATTGCAGTATATGTCCGATACAGCGACTTTCGTCTTGTCGCCATCGAGGTAAGGCACGTTAAGCTGTACGTATATTTTCTGCGCAGTTTCGTTGACTTTGCCATAGGAATATTGTATGTCGGGGTGGTACTCCTGATGTATGGTCTTAATTTTGTCGTAATATAGTTTGGCTATACGTGGTTGGTCGGCACTCGTTACAAGGGAGGTAGAGCCTGGATAAGCCCTCATGGTGTAGTTGACCAGTGAACCTCCAAAGGTAGATAAGGCAGTACCCCTTGCTTTTACGATAAACACAGGCTGAAACTTTTTCCACGCTTGGTTGACTTCACAATGGAGAACATAATCACGCTCTAAGATAAGAGGTCTTTCCGTTTTCCCTGTAAGGCGGTCTTTTACCACCTGCTCTTGCAGGAAGTGGTAATATGTTCCCGGCAGTGAGCCGTAGCCTTCTATCCACCTGCGCTTTTCTTCCGCCCAATATTTTTGTTTTTCAAGTGTTGTCTTGAAGTTTGCAGGTGTCGGTACTCGTTTATAAATCGGTGTAGCCAAAAGAATCTTTTTCACAAAAGTAAAAAAATACTACTTTTGTTGCATCAAACAAATTATTATGGGACAAATCAAATATAAAACGCTGATGTTTAACCTTGCGGCACTTGCGTTGCTGCTGTATTTCACGTATTACATCAGCCTGCCTCTTATAGCAGAAGCCTCTTTCGGGGTTGCAGTATGCGCTGTATCTGCTTTCTTATCCGTAAAGCGCAACACATCAGGGATGTGGATTGCCGACACCTATAAGATTATACAATGGCTTGCCTTTGTCGCCTGTGCCTTTGTGTCGGTGATGAACATGGTGCTTGGCAAAGAAACGCTGCCACAGATGGCGGTAAACTACTCTGTCGTACTGCTAACTATTGTACTGCAATGGTTCACCAAAACATATACAATCAAAAATTAAATATTATGAAAAAACTCATCACTTTATTATTTGCAATTTTAACCTTCTCGGCATACTCTCAGGAGATGGTTCAGTACAATGGCAGGATGTTCACAAAAAGCCAGCCTATGACGGTAGAGCCTGCATGGTCAAGTAAGTTCGTCACAGGGGATTTGCTTCTGTGTACCTATGACAGCATCATATATCAATGTAATGCCATCAGCAGCGTTAAGAGAGTATGGAATCCGTTGTACTCCATTAAACGCATAGGAGGTGGCGTTATCAACCCACCTTCGGGAACAGGTATTGACACTGCATACATCAATAATAATGGCAATCTCATTATCACCTATTCTGACGGCAACACACAAGACGTAGGTCATGTAGTGGGTCAAGATGGTAAGCAGGGGTTACAGGGTGTTCAAGGTATTCAAGGGGTAAAGGGTGATAAAGGCGATGCAGGGCAACAAGGTATTCAGGGCGTAAAAGGTGATGCAGGGGCAAAAGGAGAAAAAGGTGACAAAGGAGATGCAGGGGTAGCAGGAGCAAATGCGCAGAACCCCAATTTTAGCGTGTCGGCAATATCTTCAAGCACTCCTTCCGCATCTGTTTCGGGAACATATCCAAACTTGAATATTTTATTTGGCATCCCTTCGGGGGGTGCTTCCGCTTCGGCAATGTACTACCTCTCTCCCGATGCTTATGGCGCAGTTCACAACAACACCACCTTCGCCCAAGCAGGGAAAAACCAATCTTATATCAACGCTAACTATCCCAACACAGGGGCAACGGTGAATGATTACATTGACTGGGCAGCATGGCAGATGGCAGTAAATCAGGCAGAGGCAACAGGGCAGCCTGTATGGGCTTTCGGGAAGTATTGGGTCAACAAGAGTATTTCAGTTAGCAAGACCAACTACAACTTGACAATTTATGGCAACTACTGCACCATCACAGCTATTGGAGGCGGATATGCCGTTCTTAAACGTGTACAGCCGACAGATAATTCAGAGGCTCTGAACATACTTGTAAATGCGAGGTTCAACATCAACAGCGTTATCATCGTAGGCGAATGGACGAATACAGGCATGGACTTAGGGGCGAGCTATGGAGCATATTACAACAACTGTCGCTATGATGGTCTTGGTGTAGGGCTATGGCTGAAGTTTGCCCTGAACACAATGGTGGTTAATTGTTACGCCACTAACTGCAACAAGGGCTTCATTGCCGATTGTGGTGATTGGTCCGGGGCGAGTTACCTTAGTGCCAATGCACAGAGCAACCACACTAAGTTCATCGGATGCCGCGCCTATTGCTCTACATCCTCAACTTTTGCCTTTGGCGTATATGGATGTTCAGGGGTGTTGGTTGAAAGCTGTATCATAGAAGGGAAGAAAGTAGTCAATGGAATAGACTTTGACGGGAAAAACTGTTCTGCTGTGAAAGACTTCACCGTTGCCTCCACACATTTTGAATGCGAACAAGGGGCAGAGAATGCTTTTGTGAAATTCAGAATTCGTGAAGGGATTTTAACTATCGACAAATCATTTGGTCAATATCCTGCGGTACTACTCGATGCAGGCTCACAGGCAGGAGATGTATTTTGCTTTGTAGGATACACGGGTTATTGGGTGGCAAAGAATGGAAAGATATTCAACAATGCAGGCAGCGTGAACTATATCCTACGCTATAATGATTCTCCTCTGAAACAGAAGTCGGGTATCAATGGATATTTCTCCGGTACGGCAGTACATGAATGCACAGGCAGTGGTTGCGGTCTGAACACATATACATGGATAGGACTTCCCTCATTTCAATAAAGATATAAACATGAAAAAGAAAAGATACTTAATCATCCAAAAAGGTCGTCTTGGATGGTATTGGAGAGTTCAGACAGGCTGCCCCCCAAAGGTAGGCGATAAGATTGCAGGAGGACTGCAACCATATAACAACAAGGCTTTCTGTCAGAAGATGGCATTTTCGGTAGTGAAGATGACTATGTACAAGACTGTGAAAGACACGAAGGGCTTAATAGTTTATCTGATACAAGTATGAAACGATTAGGATTCGGTGCAAAGTTCTACGGCAAGCAAGTACCTCTGTGGGTAAACCTGCTCACATACGCTGCGGTGTCTATGCTTGCCTATCTTTTTACCAACATAGAGGATTCTCCTTTAAAATCGGCAGAGGTAAAAGAATGGCTTAGTTATCTTGCTCCTGTGGCATTGCCACTGCTTGTGATGATGAGAGATATGATAGGGCTGAAATCGCTGAATGATGTAGGCGAGGAGAAAGGAAAAAAGAAAAATCCGTGAAGCTCACGCTGACAGACTTGTTACTTGTCGCCATGATAGCCTTCTTGATATTCGAGAGGGCATGCAGGGTGGAAGACATTGACAACCCTGAACAGCAGCCTATCGTGGTCAACGTATATGATACCACACAGCATCAAACTATAATCTCACAGCCACAGCCTACACAGACCATAACAGTAGCTTTGCCGCAGCAGGTGGACACGATGGCGGTGATAAAGGCTTATTATGCAAAGAACAAATACGAAGAAACCACCTCCGACAGCATCCTTGAAAGCAGATATTCCTTCACCATAGAGCAGAACAGGTTGCAGGACTTCAGGCATTCATATAAGCTGAAGCAGCCCTTGACAACAATCATCACACATCCTGAAAGAACGGTGTATCCTAAAAGTTTTTACCTGTCGGGGTTTGCAGGATATAACAGCGCAGGTCTTGGAGTGGTGTATGTTGACAAAAAAAGGATGTATGGCGCAGGTTATGACATCCTTAATAAAAGCATCTCTGTTCAGGCAGGGGTAAAGATATTCGGATTCACAAAGTGAAATATATTATCTTTGGCACAATCATTTAAAAAAATAAAATATGTCTTGGATTGAAACATTAACAAACAAACTGCCACCGAAATGGCGGTGGTTATGGGTTGCAGGATTTATTGCAGCAGCCTTTCTTCTTATGCTTGCCGTACATTATAGCGGTGTAATCTTTGATAACAACAACCCATGATAACCTTATACATTGCGCTGATAATGCTCTATTGGATAGGCTTGGCGTGTCTATTTGGATTTGTGGAGGCATACTACTTCTACTTTTTGTCGCAGTCGGCAGACAGGCGCGGAGAGCAGGATGACCATGCTATACTATCTGTCATCAGAATATCTGTTGCCCTGCCATGCCTTGTAATAGTTTTTTTACTCACTAAGTTATGGGTTATATCAGCAGGTGTTGCACTTTTTTTTCTGTTTGTATTTCCCTACTTCCATGATGGCAGCTATTTTGTAACGCGAAACAGCTTTGTCAAAGGCACATACCCTGATGGGTGGAGGAGCAATGTTGATGGCAGGGCTGCTTGGGATTTCACATGGAAGGAAAGAAAGGTGATGCTGTTCACCTCAATAGCTATCTTCGTATTTACATTAGCTTATTCATTATGGCTCTGATTAAATACTATAACACAAACTTTGGCGGTGTATGTGTGATAGATTCAGACTTTGAGATATATCTTGATGCAATGAATGATGTGCTTAAAGACTTCGACATGGAGTTCATTGTAACATCATCTTTCCGCAGGAGTACGAATGTCAAAGGGGCTATTGTACCTCCTGCCAAGAGGAGTAACCACATGGTAGGTCATGCTATTGATGGGAATATTAGGTGTAAGAGGACAGGGAAAAATTACAACTCAAAGAAGATGGGTGATGGGATAGACGTGGATGATTTATGCTGTGCAGCGATAGAAAGGGAAACGGGGCTTACATGGGGGCAGATGTTCTCAACACCCGACCCTGTACACTTTGATGACAGGCTTAATATCGAAAACCCAAAGCTCTGGCAGGCGAAATACAAAGAGTTTCAGTAGTCGCCAACCGGAAGCGATTACCTTAGCTGCATAATCAGCGGAACCGGTACGGAGCTTGT
>Ga0209200_1001927_pt1 | contig 20107 bp, 14 predicted proteins | sample AD_UKC033_MetaG_FD_184406 | JGI IMG/M metagenome (GOLD analysis project Ga0209200, IMG submission 184406) | Active sludge microbial communities of municipal wastewater-treating anaerobic digesters from USA - AD_UKC033_MetaG (SPAdes) (version 2) | ecosystem: Engineered > Bioreactor > Anaerobic >...
GGGGATCTGACTTTTTCGTAACCCCCGAGAGCTGCTGCTGGTATCCAAGCATCCTCTTCTCCACCTCCCTGTCACTTCTTGCCAGGACCGCCATCTTCTGGAGGGAGTCCGAGTCGATGATCCCCTCCTCCTCGACGTTGCGGAGAAAGTCCAGCACCCGCTGCTCGTATGGCTCCTCCGACTGCCACTCGTTCACGTTGATGGTAATGCCTTTTCCGTCAGTCTTCTCTCTGATGGTAATCACGCGCCTTCTATGAAGGTCGAGGAGGGTGGCATAATACCCGTCCTGGTCGAACTCGATCGCATCCCCCTTGAAAAGGAGGTTCACTGCCCAGGGCTTCATCGCCGGGTTGGGGGTAAAACTCAAAAACTCTGGAACTGTGAACTCTTTCTCCCGGCCGAACCTCCTGTGAATGAGGAGGAGAAGGAGCGGGGTGAGGAATATCATCACGACCCCGGAACCGTAGAGTGCCCATGCACCCAGGAGGGGGATTTGTTGGATGATGGAGTTTGCGGCCCGGGTCTTTCCCCTCACATCCTCAACGTAACTGGAAAAACCCGGGATGCCCGCTGCTTCAGCAGCCGGAAAGAGCAGCTCAAAACCAAGGGTCTCGTCTGCTGCAACACTCCCCTTGATCAACACCCCTCCGCCCTCACGCGTGACTGCAAGGCCTGGCGGATGGGGGAAGACTTCGCCGGCATACCGTTCGGGGATTCGGATCTCGACTGTTCGGAACGGGACATGCTCGTCCACAAGGCGAAGGTTCAGGTGAGCGTCAATTTTGTCATATTCGATAGGAGGATGGAGAACATACGTATACGAGACAGTATACTTTCCGGCTGGGAAATATCCGGGGTTGTAGATCCCGACCTCGTTTCTCTCGGCGCGGTCCTCGACAAACCGGATGTAAAGTGGATTATCATCACCGAAGAGTGTGACCTTCCCGGCCCAGTCTTTCATGTATCCCACGTTGCCTGCCGGATAGTCCATCTCCACGAACCAGATGTACGGCGAGTCGAGCGGCTGGGACGAGAGCGGGTCCTGCCAGTATCGGTACAGCATTCGGTACTGCCCGCTGCTCTTCACCTCGTACGTATAGAACTCCTGGAACGTGCCGTCCTCATGGAGCGTGGCCCTGTACTGGTCAACGACCAGGTCTCCCTCCAGGAGTACGGGGATGGCCAGTGATACGAGTACTGCAGCTGCACCCAGCACGAAGCCGAGCACGATCAGGAGCAGGAGTTCTCTCGTCTCTCCCATGACCTGCTCCGTTCAGAACGCGATCTTGGGCGGTGTCTGAATGGCCTCTTCAAACTCCAGGTACTCGAGCTTGGACAGTCCAAGGATCCTGGCAACGATATTTGAGGGTATCACGTCGCGGAGGGTGTTGTACTGCTGGGAGATGTTGTTGTAGGTATACCTCTGGCGGGCGATCTCGTCCTCGACACCCCGGACCGCGTCCATCAGGTTCATCACCGTGGCGTTCGTCTTCAGGTCAGGGTAATTCTCCGCGACGGCAAAGAGGCGCCCGAGGAGGGAGCGCGATTCCCGTTCGATCTGGTTGAGGTCGCCGGGGCCGGCGCTCCCCACGCTCGCCCGCATGGCAGTGACCTTCTCGAAGGTCTCGCGCTCGAAAGCGGCGTAGCTCTTGACCGCACCCAGGAGCTGGTCGATCATGTCGAGTCGTTTCTTCATGGCCACCCGTATCTGGCCGAGTGTCGCTTCAGACGAGTTCTTCAGGCTGAAGAACCGGTTGTATATCCCGACAAAATAGAGCACCAGTCCAATAATTACGAGGAGGATGATGCCCCCTGCGATCCAAGGTATGAGATCCCCAAGTGCCATAACTTCACCTATCTCCCGCATATCTATTTAAGTCCACGTCCCGGAACGCCGCAAGAGTGCTCCTCCGCTCTGCAAATTCCGGGTGGTTACGCCAACTACACCGCGCTCATGCCGGCACGATCCTTCCTACCACCCGGAGCTTTCCCCCCTCCAGGTAATGGATGAGGATCGGTGCTCCCGGAGGATACACGAGTTCTTTCTCTGACCGGAGCGTGATCTCGGGTCTCTTCCAATCTCCGGAATTGTTCACGAATGCGATCCTGGCAGGGATGAACTGCATCCAGTGCCCAAGGTATACGATCATCTGCTCTTTCAGGGGCGCAGGCCAGTACCGGACCAGCTCGGCCCTCCCCGTCAGGATACTTGAGCACACGAGGGAGGGATTGGTCGAGAGGACGTATCCGCGGTCAAGGTCGACTTCCTCCACCCCCTTCAGCGCAAGACCCACCCGGTCCCCTGCCGACGCCTCGGAGACATCGTCGTCGTGCTTCTGGATGGAGCGGAGGTGGGCAACCTTCCCGGTGGGGAGCACCTTCATCTGGTCGTGCGCATGGATAGTTCCCTCCGCAACACCACCCAGGACCACGATCCCTACCCCCTTTACCGGGAAGTGATGATCGACAGGGACGGATCCTCCCTTCGACCCCTCGGCCGGTTGCGATGCGTTCGCGGCCTCTTCGAGGAACAACTCCCTCAGCTGCCCGTGGTCATCGGAATGGACCTGGAAATGCTCGACCACTGTGCCCTTGATGAGCGGGGCTACCTGTTCGGGGGAAAGGTAATTCCGAAGTACAAGGACTCCCTTTCTCACCTTCGCCATGTCCAGCATCAGGACGCACTCCCCGAACGCCGCATTGATCTCGTCGACGACGAGGAGAGCCATTCCCGCCATCGAGATGGAGAAGAAGAGAGAGGAGAGCTTTTCCGGGTAACGGCTCGGCTCGATATAGGTGACGGTGGTCTCGTCCCTCTTCTGGTTGTAGAACGTGATATCGGAGACGGTTCCTTTCTTTCCCAGATGGCCGGCATAGCCTTCCGGGCCGATGACTGCGACGGTGAGGTTGGGCATGTGGTGTATTATGGTTCTATTGAGTTTTTACTTTTTCATGCTCTCTGCGATACAAAATGGCTTTATCAGCAATCAATAAAAACCTCCAAGAGACGATTGAATCCATCCCAAAAAACCTGAAAAAGCGGGATAATTTCTCATCAATCTGAATTATTGAATGCTCAATGAACGGTTGCCGGGGGATCACTGAATGAGATACATATCCCCCTGAAAGTGGGAACGCCAAGATATCCCTGAATAAAACATTCTGAACCGAGAAACCTGCGAGGTTTGCACAATTACGATAATACGCAAGGTTCTGAGGATTGTATTCGTGATGCCCTAATATACCCCTCAATAATGAAATTAAAGGGTTTAAATTTGTTTGAAATATCAAGAGGCGCATTCTACATATACGGGAGATCTCTTTCATCGCTCTGGGCATGTCAAGATGTTCAACGCATTCGCGGAGAATGACAGTATCAAAAAAATGACTGCTGAATGGAGTATCGTAAATACTATAAGGTAATTCCTTCACGTTGTGCCAGGCCAATGCAAGCTCTCTCACGTCTTTATTTGGTTCTATGGAATAGACCTCAAATGCAGAATCGAGTAATCTCCTCGATAGGCTTCCATATCCTGCACCTACATCCAATACTCTCCTTCCATATACTTGATTGATTATCGTAGCATCCTGGGCTGCATTTACACGTCCATAGAGTGAATGTAGCTGTTTAAAAGAGTGTTCATCATCTGTGCGATGGTAAATATTCAAGCGATAAAGATCCTCATCTGATAGAGATTCTATTGGTATCGTATTGTTTTTCATCCTATCCCTTGTTTAATTTTAACCAGTCAATTCCAATTTCCTTTTAAAAACTTCACTTTAAAGATTTTTCCAATGATAACTGAATGATTTCGGATGCTTTTCCAAATTTTCGCTTTTGATTGCCCGTGCTCACGTTTAAAAAGGTGTGCAGGGACTTCCCTTACAGTATATCCGGATAGTATCATTTTCGAGAGAATTTCTGCATTGACCTCAAAATTATTACTTGTAAGAGGAATTGTCGAGAATATTTCACTTCGGTAAAGTCTGAAAATAGGACTGACACTGGTAATACGTTGGCCAAGCTCCAGGCAATATATATAATTGACCGCTTTTGAGAGAATTTTTCTCACTAAAGGGACATCCAACATGAGGTCGTCCTTCAGATATGGGGATCCTGAAACACAATCCACCGGGTTTTTCACATATTCGGTAAGAAGAATATCAATTTCTTTTGGTTTAAAAGTAAGATCCGCATCCAGCGTGATGATGATTTCACCTTCGCTCAATTCAATTCCTTTACGCACAGCACCTCCCATACCCACATTTTGCGGCATTTTATACGTCTTAAGATATAATTTCAACCTTTGTAATTCAGATATTTTCAACCAACTGCGATCTGTACTTCCATCATCAACAAGAATGACTTCGAAATCCATAGAATATTTAATAAAAATGTCCTCCAGGACAGGGAACAGATTCACAGGGTATTCCGCTAAAATATCTTCTTCATTGAATACGGGAATGATTATTGACGCTTTCCCCTTCATTCACGTAATACGTGCGCATTCGGTGATAATAAAAAAAACCTATGAGAATTACGAAATACATCGAAATTGCTCTGTCAATAACTGCAATTCCAACTGCAATTTCATATGGCACTCCCATTTCCATTAAAAAAAACGAGAGAGACCCTTCTGTTATCCCGATCCCAATTGGAATTTGCGACAGTAAACCTATCAGAACCGCCAACGAAAAGAAAATTGAAAGATGAATGATCTGTAAAGAATATCCAAAAGAATATGCAACAAGCCACAACCTAATGAATTCACAGCCCAATGCAAGAATCGTATATAAAGATACGTTGAATGCGATCCTCGGGGAAATTTTCCTGATTTTTATCTCGTCACTATTGAAAATCCTGAATTTTTTTCTGGCAATATTCTGGAAAAAATGGATAAATCTATCTGAAAAAAGATACATAACTCCAAGAAAAATAAGAAGAAATAACGTGAATTCCAATATAATATAGTATTTAGCCGAAAATCCAATGAAGAGAATCCCAACTGCAACTAAAAATATTATAATGAGTTCAAATATCCGTTCGTAAAATACCATCGAGATTCCATCTCTGAAAGGAACAGAATATTTTATTTTCATGAAGTCGGCCTTCATGAAATCCCCTATTCTCCCAGGGGAGACACCTGCTGGGAAAAAACTAGCTATTACGACTTCGGTTGATTCACGAAGACTTATGGGGAAATTATATTGAACACAGAGATACTGCCAGCGTTTGATCTTCAGAAAGATTGTCATTTGAGTGAATAGGAACGCCAAAAGAAGGACGGGGATGTTGATGGAAAGGAGGATTCCAGGGTTCTGGTATAAGCCTGATCTATAAATAAAAATTATTAATATTATAATTCCCACTGCGGCAAGAGTAAAATAGATAAGCCGCCGAAGGTTCATGGTTTAAAATCCAAAAAAATATCGTTATCCATCATTTCCATATCATTACCCTCGTTCATGTCCAGGCTTTTAATATCCAATTTTTTCACTCTGAAATTTGAAACAAATAAATTCCTGTATATTGACCCAGAAATGTGGCATTCTCCTTTAACCACCCGACAGTGTCTCCGGAGGGTTCCACTGCGAGAATGTCTCCTGTCATAATTACAAATATACGTTTCCCGGCATGCTCCTCCATAAACTTCTCAAGATCTCCGCTGTTTGAAGCGCCTAATTCCTTCGTATGGTCACGAGTTGAATCATAATAAAAATCCAAAGGTTGTTGCATGTATGACGGAAGGAGAACAACCACATCGCCATCCGTTGTGAATTGTTCAAATTCATTCGCGAAATCACGCCAGTTTTCCTTTGTCTGGACAGTGTAATACTCTGTAAGTATCGGGACGTTTACCAGGAAAATGCAGGCGATTATCGCATATACAACAATATTTTTCCTGAATATTTGACAGAATGCCCGTGAAGAATACGCAATTCCCAGGAAGTAGAAAGGTATCATTATTATGAGGAACCGTGTTTGAAATGGCATGCGGTACGAGAGATAATAGCTTATCAGCAGTATTGCGATCACCGGGAGTGCGATTGAGACTCCCTTCATCTTTTCATGCAGGAATGCCCAGAGAAGCCCGATCCCAAAGAGTGAGATGAATAAAGCGGTTGGAATTATGTTAAATCCTGAAAGATCTGTAAAGGCATGGGATATTACATTCAATCCCTGAATTCCGAAAGTGGGGGGTGATGCCGTCCTCACCAAATATAATTCCGCCGTCACTATCAGAAGCGGCAGGGTCACAAGGCCGAATGTGATCAGCGAGTAGATGATAGCCTTGATTTTCCCCAATCTGTTCTCTTTGGAGATGCCTGTTCCGAGAAGACCCAATCCTATCAGGACTCCAAATACGATTGAAGAATAAAAATGGGTCCAGAACGCGATACCAGAAAAAAGTCCAAATAAAACCCATTGAAGTGTTCTGCCATTTTTCATTCCCTTAAAAAAACACAAAATGGAAAGAGCGATCAGCAACAGGAGTAATGAGTATGCCCGTGCTTCCTGGGAATAAAAAATCAGGAATGGTGAGAAAGTGACAAGTGCTGCACAGATAATGCCGCAATTTCTGTCGGAAAATTCCTTTCCAAGATAATAAAAGACAGGGATTGTTATAATCCCCGCTATCGCGGGAATCAGCCTAAGAGTGATCTCATTTTTTCCAAAGGAAAGCATCAATGATTCGATCATGTAAAAAAGCGGGGGATTGAAATCACTGCCGGTTTTTATGCTTTCCCATAGAACTCCGAAGGGAAGCTTTGAAGAGTTATACGTCACAGCCTCGTCCAACCAAATCGAATTAAATCCAAGGTTATACAATCTCAATAACAGACCAAGAGCCGTGAGTAAGAGAAGGATCTGGATATATCTGTCTGACCGTATGCTCGCCTGAATAGAATCGAGATTCCACGCATGCTTGCGGGAATCCTCAATCATTTTTCCTGAATTCAAATCACATGGAGGAATCCCTGGAGAGGGATGTCCCCTGCTTTTCCGGTGACTTGTCATTGCATGAATACTCGATCCAAAATATTGATAAATATATCTGGTTTTCATCGAATGAATTCTGAGCGTTTCAAGGGTTTTTTTCACCGGTTATATTGAATTATCTGCTTACCTGATGAGTGTCTTTATTAGACGAATCTCAATAACATCTTTCATATCCAGAATTCCAACTGTGTCTCCACATTGGGTTGCAGTTATCTAAAGCAGGACTAAAACGGCCGGTGTTCAACCAGAAACGGTGACTGCAGCGCCCTGAGAAGCTCGTCCTCGTTTCGCACCACCCTGGATGACTGCTCGAGCATAAGGTTCACGTGCTCATGTGCCCCCGCCCTCCTGAAATCCGTCCTGACAGATATGACCGGGGTGCCGCTGGCATAGGCATACCCCATCTCCCAGGAGGTCCCGGAATCGGCATCCGCACCGTCGATGACTGCAACCACCACGTCCGAACTGGAGAGCGCCTCGCAATGGCGTGAAAACATCTCCCGCTGGGCCTCCTCGGAACGGCAGCACCCCTCCTCACCTGCTTCCTGCGGAAGGTACACTGAGAAGAGGTGATCGGCAAGCATTTCGGAGAGCCAGGCATTAAAACGCCTCTCTGCCGTTGAAAAGAGAGGTGCGGCAAGGTAGATCCGGAAGCAGGCGAATGTGAGGACATCGATCATGGGAAGATCGGGGAACCGGTCCAGGAACACGCCTTTTCCGGGACGCCGTGACGGACCCGCATGGTCTGCGCCATAATAGGTGGTGTCGACCCCGCATGTAGGAGAGGAGTTGACCCCGATGCAGCAAAGGGGCCGGCCACGTGTCGTGATTACCTTCCGCACCTCTTCTTCAAGCTGGTCGATGAGGCGTGAGAACTCGGTTGTGTTGAGCCGGTCGAGAAATGTGCCGGGGTCGCGATCACTTCCGAGGTAAAGGGTTTCCGGGCACGGAAGAGGAACGATCTCGATTTCGAACATCCGGCAGCGCTCGATTGCCTTTCCAAACGCCTGGAGATCCGTGCCCCTTGTGATCCCGCGTGCCCGGAGTTCGGGGTGCAGGATACATGGGCACATCAACACGTACATTGATAGAGTGGTAGAGGCGAAGAGGAGATAGATGATTCCCCTGTATGCATTCAGAGACAATTCCTGCGACCCGCGAAAGTGCACCATCAAACGGATGGAACGCTCCGGACTCGTGCGGGTGCTCTCGAAGATCTCCAGGATTCCCAGGAACACCCTTCTCCTGGACCCGAGGGCCGAGCAGGCGCTCTCTCCGGCTGACCGCCCGGTCCGCTCAATCACGGCGCTCGACTGTTCTTGGGAGGTGCTCGATAAGATCCCGTCGGGTTCCTGGAGGAGGCAAAGAGCTCTCCCCTTCCTCGTGGCTGCAAACCCCGTAAACTTCGGGAGGCCGTGGCGGCTCTCTTCGGTGGAGGCGCTCGCTGCTGCCCTCTTCATCCTCGGCGAGCAGGACCAGGCTGTCCTCATCCTAGGGACCGCGCCGTGGGGAATCCGGTTCCTCGAGCTGAATGAAGAACCTCTTGGACTCTATGCCGGTGCAAAGGACAGCAGGGAAATTCTCGAGATCCAGGGCTTCTACATCTGATTCGTCGCAGCAAAGGTAGGGATCGTGACAACAAGATGCCCGAGAAGCACCCCTCCTGCTCCCCTGATGGGTGATATTTCCGCGTCAAATAGATCATCCCTTTCCCCTACCCGTATCCTGACAGTGGGTGATCCATCCCCATCCATCCCTGAATAATCCAGATACTCCCTGATAAGTGGGTTGTCATCGGGATGGCAGAACTGGGAGAGTTCTTTTCCGATCAGCACGTTCTCACTGCTCTTTGCCAGTGCGAGAAACGGGGAGTTCACCATTCTGATACGGGCTTTTCTGTCAAGGATGGCCACGCCCTCCCTGAGGTGCGCAAAGGCAATCTCCAGGCATGCAAGGCTCTCGCGCTCTCCTCCCCTGGATTCCCCGGAAGAGCCGGGTGTCCAACCTTCCACTTCCGGGTGGGGGTGCATGGTCTCCCTGGCTTTTTTCCACTCCGACATGTCACGGAATGACTCGATCGCGCCGATGATGTTGCCGTCCCGGTCAAAGAGGGGGGTTGCTTTCCCCCAGAGATATATCCCTTTCTCGTCATGGCTGCCTGGGATCAAGGACTCGACAAAGATGCTATCCCCAAACCTCCTGATGCCCGGGTACGACTTTGCCAGTTCGTGTGCGGGGAGGTCGAGGATGTCGACGAGGATAGGCCGGGTCCCCCCAAGAAACCCGAATGCGAACTGGTACGAATCAGAACCGAGGACGTCGCTGCTCTTGACACCCGAGATAGTCTCGAGCGCCCGGTTCCATGCAATGACCCGTCTTTCGCGGTTGAGGATGAATGTAGGGTCCGGCATAAACTCGATGGCGTCCTGCAGCTTCTCGTGGGTGGTCTTGAGGGCTTTTTCGATCACTTTCTGATCCGTAATATCCATGAAGGTGCCCATCCCACAAAGGATCGCTCCCCTTTCGTCCTTTACCTGCGTTGCCGAGACCTGGAAGAACCGCAGCATCCCTCCAGGCATCTTCACCCGCAGCTCCCCGCTCCACCTCCCTTCTGCAATGAGCATTTTTTTCACGTCATCAACGGGGGGAACAGTCTCTCTTGCAATCTTCCAGAATTCATCAATGTGATTCTGAAGCATCTCATCCAGGCTTTTTGCGCCAAAAATGCTCAGGAACGCTTGGTTCGCGTAGATGAGATGTTCGTCGGCATCGAAGATGATGATGCCATTGATTGCCGATTCGATCGCGGTGTTCTTGATTTGAATCTCTTTTTCGGCCTCCACTTTCTCGGTCATGTCGATAAACGAGGACATCATCGCGATGGGTGTGCCATTCTTGTCCCTGATCAGGTTGGCGGTATGGTGGGTATGTACCCGGCTCCCATCCTTCCTGATGACAAGGATCTTTCCTTTCCATATGCCTCCCTCTCTCAAGACCTTTAGCACGTCTTTTACTCCGGGCCCGGGATTGAGAGGATTTCCGAGTGTTTCTATGTGGCATCCGAGGATATCTTCCAGGCTGGGTATTCCGAATATCTTCAGGAAGGAGGCACTTGCGTAGGTGATCCTGCCATCGAGCGTGGCGAGTCCAATCCCGTTGATGGAGGAGGCAATCGCCATGTTCATGACGAGGAGGTTCTCCTCTGCATGTTTCCTCTCGGTAATGTCCCTTCCCACTCCCTGATACTCCACGAGCTCTCCTGAATCGTTGAAGATTGCCCTGTTCGTCCACTGCTGCCATCGGATGTTCCCTGCAGGATCGAGAACACGCTGTTCATGGGAAAGGAACGGGTGCTCATGGTCCAGCGAGAGGATATTCTTCTTCACCACGTCCCGGTCGTGCTCATAGACTTGCGAGAATATATCCGTGCCGATGATTTCCTCCTTTTGGCGTCTTACATATTGGCATATTGCATCGTTCACGAACGTGAACCGGAAGTCCGGTTTGAACCGGCAGATAAGCTCAGTCTGGTCCTCAACAATTGCCCTGTACCTGGCCTCGTTGATCTTCAGCTTCTCTTCATACGAACGTGGAAGAGTCACATCCTCAAAGATCAGGGTGAATCCCCTGCTTCCATCGTCAAAGACGGTTGGGACAACCTTCAGGGCAAGGAAATACTCCCGACCATCCTTGGTGAAACTGATCTCCTGCTTCCCTTCATCCATCCGCCCGGAATCTGTCAGCAATTCACCAAGGATGGTACCTGAAATTCCAGGAATCTGGGCCGCCCTGATATCATTTCCGAGAAGTGTGTCCCTTTGCAGGGAGAAGAAGGAGAGGAAATTGTCATTCACATCGATGATCTTTTGTTCCGTGTCCAGGATCAGTATCAACTCGGTTGCAAACTTCAGCATAGAGGAGATAGGGACCCGCTGGGAGAGGGAGTAGACCTTGGCATTGCCATACAGCCGCATCTCCACCTGCCCGGTGATGAGAAGGATTTCAAGGTACTTTGCAACTGAATTCCGGTTGAGCTTGAGCATCTGCGAGATGTCCGAGATTGTCAGCCCTTTCGGACGGCTTTTGAGAAGCCTCTTTATCCTCGTGATCTTCTCCTGGTCCAGGATCATTACAGTGTTGTGTTCCCCCTCACCCCCCAATAAATATTTGCCAATCAATAAAAATCAGGTAATTGGACTTCTTTTCGGAATAAAATGCAATACATGACAGCAATGCCGGGAATGCCTCTAATATCTGCATGAATTTCAGACGCGCTTTATCCCACAACCTTTTTCTCTCCCAGTGTGTCACATGTGCACATGGAGCACACGGGAAAGCCTGCTGAGATTCTCCTCGTCGAAGACAACCCAAACGACGTGGAGCTTATCCTCCACGTCTTCCAGTGGTGCAATCTCTCAGACCGGGTCCATGTTGCCTGGAATGGAGAAGAGGCGCTTGACTATGTATTCGGAACGGGCCCCTACAGGGGACGGGACATCAGGGGCCAGCCCCGTGTCATCCTCCTCGACCTCAAACTCCCGAAGGTAGATGGAATCGAGGTTTTGAGGCGCCTGAAAGAAGACGAGAAGACCCGCACCATCCCTGTCGTGGTACTGACCTCCTCCCGTGAGGAACGGGATATTGTGCAGAGCTATGACCTTGGAGTAAACAGTTACATCGTGAAACCGGTACAGTTCGATGAGTTTGCAAATGTCATCCGCGAGATGGGACTTTACTGGAGGATGATCAACCAGCCCCCTGTCAAGGACGAAAAATAAGAGCAAAGGACGGGTATTTTCTCCCCGCGCCCCTCATGCATCTCGCCGGGCATCTCTCTCCTTCACCGGCTTGCCGGAAAAGATCGTGTCTGCTACTTCTTTTGTGCTTCCTCTTCCATGTACTGCCGGATCTTCTTCTCCTCCCATTCGCTCGAGAAGACCCTTCCTTTCCCAAACACGCGTGATCCGTGGAATACCACCGCGATTCCCCAGAAGATGGTCACCCAGTAGAACCACCATTGTCCCGGGGAGGTGAGGATATTCACGAGGAACAGCAGGACATTGATGAAAATGAAGATCCCGAGATGTGAGTAGAATCCCTTCACTTCACCGAGTCGTTTTTCAGCCCTTTCTCTTGCTTCGTCTGCCATTGAAGCCTGCACACTCCTGTTTGTTTCTCTCATTTCTGATTAAAAAAATGTGATCGTTGACCCGGGCCTGGGCGCGCCAGCTGATCCATCAGCGCCATCTCAATCATTCCTGGCACTATATCGTGAAATCACTTATGAGGTGTATTCCAACACTGCATCACTTTCATGCACCAAGCCTGGATCCGGTCTTTTCATCCATTGTAATGGTGACGGTCAAAACAATTCCTGAGAAATTCCTGCTTTCGGTGCTCGCTTGCATTCACCGGTGGCTTGAGATACCCTGACTCTGGGGTCTGGAGCGCAGGGCAGAAGGGACAGAGGGCCGCATCCACGTCATTTGCTTTCGTCCTGACAGGGCAGTAATACACCCCGTCTATGCTCTCGACCCTGTCTCCGCCGGGAAACGGCATTCCGACCGGATGGCCCGGAATGCCCTGTACGAACATGCAGAACCCGCTCAAAAGGTACTTGAGAAACCGGATCCGGTTCTCCTCGGGGTTCCCTGTCGCGCAGTGTGCGGATACCATCCTCCAGTAAGCCGGGTGGTGTGCCGGCAGCCTCTCGTTCATCGACGAGAACACCCCCTGCTGGTTCATCAACCTCACGTTCTGGTAGGTCCCGTGGAGATATCCTGTGATCGTCTCCTCCAGAGTTTTCCGGTAGACGGGGCTGATATCCCGTATCTTCTTTGAGAAGTTCCATCTCATCCGCTGCAGGTCCCGGGGACTGCAGGCAAGCACGAGTCGGGCAATACCCCTCCCCAGTTCGCCACCTGTCGCGAAATCTGCGAGCTCTTCACATTCTTTCTGAATAGATGACGTATGCATCGGGTCGACCCCATCTCCCTGGTTCTTTCCTTGCTGACATGTGAGGGGTGTTCCTCTTATTCACGACTGTTTTTAGGTGTTTACACTGGTTTTCATTCTCTTAGTCTCTTTCTGGATTCATGTATTCTCCGGATCTTCTCAATCGTGTTCACTGGCAAGGAGATAGTATGCGGCAAGGCCTTTCCATTCACCCCAGCATTCCGCGATGGCCCGCACCTCTTCGGCCGAAATCCTCTCCCCCGGGAAGTATACCCTGGCAGTCGCTCTCCTGACCCCAAGATCATCTGCCGGGATGGTGTCGATCCTGTGCATGCCCCGCAGGAGCACGAACTCTGCCGTCCACCTCCCAACGCCACGCAGTTCACACAGTTCCTCGATGATCCGGCTCGAATCGCGAATATTTTTCATGGACTCAAGATCCAGCGTTCCTCCCGCCACCATCTCTGCCGCGTTTTTAATATACTCCCCTTTCCTTGCCGAAAGACCGCATGCCCGGAAGTCTCCGATGGTGCCCCCTGCAAGGTCCGAAGGTTCCGGATAGGAGAAATACGTCATTCCCCCAACCTCCATCTGCTCCCCGAAGCGCCTTACCATCCTGGCCTCGGCAATCCTTGCAACCCGGGTGGAGATCTGCTGCTCGATGATGGATGTGACAAGGGCCTCGAATACCGTGGCCGATTGCGGCGCCTTGAGGCCATACAGGGACTGTGCGATCCCAGTCATCAGGGGATCCCCGCGGATCGCACGGTAGAACTGCCGCAGGTCGTCCTGAAGGCTGAGTTGAAGTGAGACCTGGTTTCCTGCTCTCTCCCTCCCATTTTCGCCGACTTCGTCATCAGAGAGGATGTCAACGGCAAGAGCCGGATTCTCTCCATCACCAATGTCCCGCACCTGCACCAGCACTGGTCCCGCGTCTACCCTGATGACCTGCCGGAGGACCCCGTGCTGGAACCGGCGTATTGCAGGGTCGCCTTCAGCGAATACCCTGCAACTCAGGATGAGGTCGTAGGGCGGAACAGGGGAGAGAAAGAGGGGCATATTATGGGATTAAAATCGGCGAGAGAAAGAGAAAAAAGTTATTTGTGGATCTTCACGTTCCCGCCACCCAGCGTAGTGCCCGGGTCCCCAGTCGTTGATCCTGCGCCGTTGTCATAGACGAGCGTATTCGTAGCCTTCTCCCATATCTGTATCCTGAAAGTATCGTCTCCACCAGAGAGCGCGCCATCAACTGCGACAATCTGGAATCCATAGAGACCATTCCCGTTGATGGTTCCAGAACCGCGATAGATTGCCTTTGGCCCCGTGATTACCAGCCATTCATAACTGGTTGCCTTGAACTTGAGATCGGCATCCTTTAGGTGGAACTCGGTCTCCCCGGTGGGGATTGTGGTTCCCTTCTTGTACTTGCAGTTCAGCCCAAGGTTTGCTTTTCCTGTTGATGTTGCATCCGGCATGTATGCTCCCACCGGTGAGAGGATCCATCCTCCTGCTGTGACGAACGCGCCGTTCGGGTCGTAGACTGCGACGAGGAGTGGGTCGGAGAGTGCATTATTTCCCGCCGCGTCAATTGTCCGGACAAGGACATTGAACACTTCGGCAGAGGCCCTTCCCGGAAGTGTGACAGTTGCACTTTCTGTCATTTCGTCAAAGGCTCCGTCTGTAGCGATCAGGGGGTTCCATGTGATTCCATCCACTGAATATTCTACATTCGTGATGGTGGACCCTCCGGTGAGTGAGTCATCAACGGTAACGGTTACAAGAACCGGTGTGTTTATGGAAGCCGGGTTCGGGGTGGCGAGGAGGTCGGAGATGAGAGGGGGTGTGGTGTCTGGGATTGTCTCGATCACCGCTACCAGGCTGAATACCGAAAGCCCGTTCGGAGAGAGGGCGGTGAAGGTATACACCCCGGCAATCTCATCAAACACATAAATCGGTTCAAGAATCTCTGTTGTACCATCATATTCAGAGTACCTGAATATCCTGACCCGGTCTGGTCCACCTTGAGATACAACCCAGCTTTCTGGAGCAGTCATGACGATGGTTGCATCCATTACATCAACGCCATTTTCCAGCGTAGCCCCGATGATGTTGAAGGCATAGGCAATGTCGACAATATCAAGTGATGCATCCACTGCTGCAAGTTCGTAAGCGGTCTGGACTCCAGTACTCGCGGTTTCATTGATACTGACCGCGATGATAACATCCTCGAGATACGCGCTGTTTTCTGGGGTCAGATTTGCTTTAAATGAAGCCCCCACCTCACCAATATCTGCAATCTCCCACACAAGTGGGGCATTCTCGACTGTTATTGAATTCACTTCTCCTTGAAGCAGGCCATTGACCTCGGTAAAGCCGTCGGTAACAAGAGTAGTGGTAAGACCGTTCATCGTGATAATGAGGGTATCATCATCGATTGAGTATACGTTGCTAATGAACTCATCCACGGATGCAGAATCGAAGGTCACATTTATCCCATCGAATTCCACTCCTGGAGCCATCAGGAAATAGAGTGTTTCTTCCAGTTCATTCACAACCAGAATATATCCCGCTATTCCTGGTGATCCAAGATTATCGATGGCTGTGAGGGTTATCACGTATAAGTCGGGGGTCGTAAATTCATACCACATGTTGATGTCGGTGGACACGATTTCTGGATATGGTTGTGATCCGGAAAAAACCTGCCATGTCAATTCAATAATTGTGCCATCCTGATCAGTTGCAGTGCCGGTAAAATGAACAATCTGCCCTGCGATGAGGGGAGGTTCAATATCCATGGTAAAGTCCACAACCGGCGGGTAGTTGACAAGGATCTCCTCCTCACATGAGCCCATAGCACCATTCCCATCAGTGACTTTGAGATTGACAGTATAGAACCCTGATTGGGAATACTGGTGTAAGGGGTTCTGTTCATCTGATGTTTCACCGTCGCCAAAGTCCCATGACCATTCAGTGATGGTATCGCCATCATCGGGGTCCCAGGAATTATCGAAGAAGGTGATTACATCATCCGGTGTAGGGATGTCCTTATTTGAAGAATCCGGGAAGTCGAATGAGAGGAATGCATAGGGAGGTTGATTATCGGGAATTTGGTCAAACGTGACAAGGGGGAAATAATCTATGGTCTCATGATATTCAGGTGTCCCATCATAGTCCATATCCCAATAACCGGAAATTATCACATAGGGTTCATCTGCAAACCCATCGTGGTTCTGGTCAACTGCAGTTTGAGAGTATCCACTTCCTTCAGGTGTTCCCCAGTAGTTTCCTCCGATAGATGGTCCTCCAGCGATGTTCTGCTCTTCTATTGGAACTGAAGCATTCCAGGAATGTTGTGGGCACCATTCTCCTAATGCTTCTAAATCGAGATTTTGAGTATTATTCAGATAATTATTGAAAATATGACAATCAGCGCCATCAAAAATAATTCCAAATAGACCATTTCCTTCAATAATATTATCCCTTATTACTGAATATTCAGCAGGGCCTAAGTAAAAACCGCCACCCGGATTTTGAGAGACAGTGTTATTAATAATTTCCATTTCATAGCCAAAGCCACTAATTGCCCAATCATTAGACCCGGTGACAATATTGTTTGATATAATTCCAGCAGAGCCAGATGAGATACCTTCTCCACAATTTGTCACAATATTACTATTAATCTGTGCCGTACCTCCATCAACTCTGATGGCACATCCCTCCAATAGGGATACCTGATTATTTTCGACGATCGCCACAATATTTTCATCGAAATCACCCATATTTATCTGTATTCCACAATAACCCGAATTGTCCTCAAATCCATCAGATGTGATCGTGTTCATTCGCACTCTAATATCACAGAATAATGGTAGCTCGCCATTAATGAGAATCCCAAAACCACAATTTTTGATGAAATTCTTCTCAATGATATGATTTGCCACGGAATGGGATTCAATACCAATATACCAATTTGACAAGGATAAGTTGCGGACGGTAACATTTTCCAGTCTAAGGCTTTCAATTTCATCCCCTGAGTCCCCAATAAAAATTGCACTCACAGGAATCCCATTGGATTGATCGATTGCATCTAAAGCATAGCCATTCCCCTCAATAACCACATCAGATGATCGTACCCAAATGAGTGGATATCCCTCGGAGAAAGTGCCTGATGTATCACAGGGGAATTCAAGATCGATGATATCCTCATCGAAAAGGTAGGTTCCTGGTTGATCAATAATATAACGCGTTGTCTCGTTGTTCAGGACCGTAGAATTGAGATAATAGATTCCATATTCAGGGGGAGACGTGAAATGCACAAGCGGGTAGTAATCGATATTCTGGGCATCTATCTCATATGGTTCATCTGCAAACCCGTCATTATCTTCGTCCAGTGCTAAGTCAGAGACTCCTGTTCCATCAGGTGCTCCCCAATAGTTGCCACCGATTCTGGGACCGCCGATAATGTTTGGACCCATACCCGATTCAATATTCCAGGAACATGATGGGGAGTTAGCTGAAAAAACAATGTTATTCAGGTTTTTCAAATAGTTATTGAATATCAAATTCTGGCAGTCGGTGTTGATGACTGTAATAAGAATGCCGGCCTCCTCATTTTCGGTTATGAAATTTCCATATATTTGGTTCATGTCTGAATCTGATATTGATATGCCATTGAGACTGCCAGAAATCGTATTATTGCATATAAAATTTGCCATTCCGTCAATCATTGTTATACCATAATCTTCTCCCTGAATTGTATTTCCGGAAAGAATATTATTCGAACCATATATCTGGATGATGCTTCCCCCTTGTCCAGGAGAGCCACCATATAACGAGTTATTGATTATTTCGCAATTATCACCGGTTAGCCATATAACCATTGTATGCCCGGTACTGTAAAAAATCGAGTTATTAATGATGTTTTCGTTTCCGGTTATTGCAATTCCATCCCAGCCAGAGAACTCACAGTCAATAATTTTACAGCGATTACCATATAAATTTCCACCAAACTCCGAATCTACCTTATTTTTCGAGAACGAGACGTTTTCAGCATAATTATATTCGTCACCAATATTTACCCCACAACCGTAACTGGGGGAAGACCCGAATTGGTTATCTTCAATTATGGAATTTCTTCCATTAAATTGGATGAATTGTTCATTTGATTCGAATGTGTTGTTTCGAATGAGATATTCGTCACCACTTATAAATACACAACTCCTTTCACACTGAAGGAGATTATTTTCAATAATCACTTTATCCGCCAATGAAAAAATTCCAGGATGATCACTTTCACTTCCTCCCTGGAGGATATTACTGTGAATAATAACGTCCTGAACATATTCTGAGTCTATGTTAATTGACGATGTAGGCCCTCCTCCGTAAATAGAATTATTGGCAATCAGAACTCCTGAACTGGGTCTTGTCGCAGTGATTGAAATATAGTCGTATGGATTACAGCCAGGATTTAATGTATTATCCTCTATTTTTAATTCCTGACTATTGCCACAATAAATTGCGCTTTGCGTGTTTGAGAAGACATTACCTGTCAGAATTAACGAGTTAGTATTATAGGCGAATACCGAGTTCTGCCACATATCGAAGTAAATATTCCTGATTGTGACATTTTCAAGATCAGAACCCTGATCCGGGGTATCACCGAAATCTTCTGAAGAAGATATTATCAGAGCGGAATTAGTCCATAGGATATCTGTGAGATCTGAAGAGAGCGAATGATACTGCCCATCGAGAACGACATCCGAGGTTTTTATCCAGATTGCACCTCGATACTCATCCTGACTGGTCGGTATTCCGCTAATATCCTCATCAAAAAGGTATATTCCGGGTTCTTCAATTATAAACACCGGATTTTCAGCATTCAACACTGTGCTGTTGATGTAATATGTTTCACCGCTGACGCATCCTACCATACCGAAAAGGATGACTGAAATCAGAATACACGAGAAGCAAAGCTCTTTTTTACTTCCCACTTTCACGATTGTCATATCTCATTCTCCACAAAATTTCAGTACCTTGCATACACATTTCCAAAGGTCCCCACAAAACCAACCCAGCATCCGCTACTCAGCCCAAGACAAAAGCCCAGACACTCAGCGGAGCATCCACTATGCCATGTTCTCTGGATCACAGCATATGGCGATTTCTGCGGACTCCCCCGGTAATTGGTGTGTCACTATTGAAGAGCATAAATCTTGTGAAATAATTCTGAAGAATATAACTCCATTCATTGATTAAAAACGAAAAATATGACCAAATTTAAAGTTATTTCATTTTCTGACTGCAACGCAGTCATGATTTTTCTCTTCCCCCACAATTGACAATCTTTAACTCCCCTCATTCCCACCACCTCACCATATGATCAGAGTCGCCATCAACGGGTACGGGACGATTGGAAAGCGGGTCGCGGATGCTGTTGCGGCCCAGCCGGACATGAAAGTCGTCGGGGTCTCGAAGACGAAGCCCAGCCACGAGGCCTTCGTTGCGAAATCGCGGGGGTATCCCCTCTACATCGCAGATCTCTCGAAGAAGGCTGCATTCGACAAGGCCGGCCTCCCTGTTGCAGGCAGCGTGGATGACATGCTGAAGGCCGCGGACATTGTGGTGGATGCAACGCCGGGCGGCGTGGGGGAGAAGAACAGGCCGCTCTACGAGAGGGTGGGCATCAAGGCCATCTGGCAGGGAGGCGAAGATCACGAGGTTGCAGGGTTCTCCTTTAACTCGGACTGCAACTACAGGGACGCCATCGGCAAGCAGTTCGCCCGGGTGGTCTCCTGCAACACGACGGGCCTCTGCCGGATAATCAATGCCATGGATAAAGCCTACGGCGTCGAGAAGGTGCGGGCGGTGATGGTGAGGAGAGGCGGGGACCCTGCTGACATAAAGCGCGGGCCAATCGATGCGGTCGTGCTGAACCCCGTGCACATCCCGAGCCACCACGGCCCGGACGTGCAGAGCGTGCTGCCCCACATCAACATCGTCACGCTGGCAATGATTGTCCCCGTAACAATGATGCACATGCACGTCGTGCAGATGGACCTTAAAAAAGAGGCGAGCCGGGAGAAAGTCCTCGAGATCATCGAGAAGCATCCGAGGATGGGACTGGTCCGGAAATCCACTGGGATCACCAGC
>Ga0209200_1001935_pt1 | contig 20054 bp, 16 predicted proteins | sample AD_UKC033_MetaG_FD_184406 | JGI IMG/M metagenome (GOLD analysis project Ga0209200, IMG submission 184406) | Active sludge microbial communities of municipal wastewater-treating anaerobic digesters from USA - AD_UKC033_MetaG (SPAdes) (version 2) | ecosystem: Engineered > Bioreactor > Anaerobic >...
GCTGACGGCGCGGGCAGGCAACTGGTGTTCCGCTTCGGTGCGGACTCCTGGGTCGAGGTCCGTGACGCTTCCGGCAGCATCCTGCATTCGGGCACCAATCGTGCGGGCAGTTCGCGTACGGTCCAGGGTACGCCCCCGTTCGTCTTGGTCGTTGGCAATGCCAGCAGCGTCAATCTCGAGTTCGATGGTCAGCCGGTCGACCTCGCGAAGCATGTCCGTGGCTCGGTTGCCCGTCTGACCTTGCGTTGAGTGCTTTCCCAGTCATGAATCAAGAACAGATGCCCATTCCCGCTTGCCCGCTGGCTCGCCACAATACGCGCCAGGTCATTGTCGGCAAGGTCCGAGTCGGTGGCGACGCACCGGTCGTCGTGCAGTCGATGACCAATACCGATACTGCTGATGTGCTCGCCACGGCGATGCAGGTCGCCGAGCTCGCACGCGCGGGATCGGAGATCGTGCGTATCACGGTCAACAACGAGGCCGCCGCGAAGGCCGTGCCGCATATCCGCGACCGCCTGCTGGCGCTGAACATGGATGTGCCGCTCGTTGGCGACTTCCATTACAACGGCCACAAGCTCCTCACCGATTTTCCGGCTTGCGCCGAGGCACTCGCGAAGTTCCGCATCAACCCCGGCAACGTGGGCGCGGGCAGCAAGCGTGACCCTCAGTTCGCTGCGATCGTGGAGCTCGCCTGCCGCTACGACAAACCGGTACGCATCGGTGTCAACTGGGGCAGTCTCGACCAATCCGTGCTCGCGCGCATCATGGATGAGAATGCCAGTCGCGCCGAACCGCGCGACGCGGGAGCCGTGATGCGCGAGGCGCTCGTGGTCTCCGCGCTGGAATCCGCTGCCAAGGCCGAGGAGTACGGCCTGGGGCGCGAGCGCATCATCCTGTCGGCCAAGGTTTCGAGCGTGCAGGATCTGATCGCGGTGTATCGCGAACTGGCGCGGCGCAGCGACTACGCCCTGCACCTGGGCCTGACCGAGGCCGGCATGGGCAGCAAGGGCATCGTGGGCTCCACGGCCGCGCTCGCGGTACTGCTGCAGGAGGGCATCGGCGACACCATCCGCATCTCGCTCACTCCCGAGCCAGGCGGCAGTCGCACGCAGGAGGTCGTGGTCGCGCAGGAGATCCTGCAGACCATGGGGCTGCGCGCGTTCACCCCCATGGTCACCGCGTGCCCCGGTTGCGGACGTACCACCAGCACGTTCTTCCAGGAACTCGCCTCGGGCATCCAGGACTACGTGCGTGCGCAGATGCCGGTCTGGCGCGAGCAGTACGACGGAGTCGAGAACATGACGCTGGCGGTGATGGGCTGCGTGGTGAATGGTCCGGGCGAGAGCAAGCATGCCAACATCGGCATTTCCCTGCCCGGCACGGGCGAAACCCCGGCTGCACCGGTGTATGTCGACGGCGAGAAGGTGGTGACCCTGCGCGGTGACAACATCGGTGCCGAGTTCAAGGCCATCGTCGACGAATACGTGGCCACGAAATACGTCAGGAAGGGCGGCTGAAAGGCGCCCGGCCGGGCCGCCAGCCTCAGCCGCAAACCATAACGAGCGCGCAAAAGCGCAACAACGCAATAACGCAAAGACCACGCATTCATGAGCCAGACCTTGCAGGCCGTGCGCGGGATGAACGACATCCTGCCCGACGACGCCGAAACCTGGGAGTACTTCGAGAACATCGTGCGCGACTGGCTGCAGAGCTACGGCTACCGGCCCATCCGCATGCCGCTGGTCGAGCCGACACCGCTGTTCAAGCGCGCGATCGGCGAGGTCACCGATATCGTCGAAAAGGAGATGTACTCCTTCGAGGACGCCCTGAACGGCGAGCACCTGACACTGCGCCCCGAGGGTACGGCGTCCTGCGTGCGTGCGGCCATCCAGCACAGCCTGATCGCCGCGGGCGGCCCGCAGCGTCTCTATTACTACGGCCCGATGTTCCGTCACGAGCGTCCGCAGAAGGGGCGCTACCGCCAGTTCCACCAGATCGGCGTCGAAGCGCTGGGTTTCGCCGGTGCCGACACCGATGCCGAGTTGATCCTGATGTGCGCTCGCCTGTGGGACGACCTCGGCCTGGAGGATGTCGCGCTCGAGATCAATTCGCTCGGCGCTCCCGAAGAGCGCGCGCAGCACCGCGCGGCACTCATTGCCTATCTCGAGCAGCATCAGGACAAGCTCGACGAGGATGGCAAGCGCCGCCTGCACACCAATCCGCTGCGCATCCTCGACACCAAGAACCCTGAGCTGCAGGCCATCGTCGAGGGCGCGCCCAGGCTTGCCGACTACCTGGGCGACGAATCCAAGGCGCACTTCGAGGCCGTTCAGGTCTTCCTCAAGGATGCAGGTATCCCGTTCCGCATCAACCATCGCCTGGTGCGCGGGCTGGACTACTACAACCGCACCGTCTTCGAGTGGGTGACCACGCGGCTGGGCGCGCAGGGCACGATCTGCGCCGGCGGACGGTATGATGGTCTGTTTGCGCAACTCGGTGCCAAGCCGCAGCCTGCGGCTGGCTTCGCCATCGGCATCGAGCGCCTGTTGCTGCTATGGCAGGCCTGCGGTGGCGAGAGCGAGCGTGCTGCGCCCGACGCCTATGTCGTCAGTGTCGGCGAGGCTGCGCAGCGCCTGGCGATGCGGGCGGCAGAATCCTTGCGCGAGCATGGCTTTGCGGCGCTCATGCATTGTGGCGGCGGCAGCTTCAAGTCGCAGATGAAGAAGGCCGATGCCAGCGCAGCGCCGGTCGCGGTGGTCATCGGCGAAGAGGAGGCTGCCGCAGGCGAGGTTGGCCTCAAGCCGCTGCGCGGTGGTGGTGTGCAATTGCGTGTCAGCCTCGAGGCCCTGCCCGAGGCGATGGCGGCGCTGCTGTATTCCGACGAATCAGTACAAGAGGATCAATGATGGCGGTATACGATCTCGAAGAGCAGGAGCAGATTTCCGAGCTCAAGGCGTGGTGGGCGCAGTACGGCAATCTGGTCGTCGCCCTTGCCGTGGCTGCCGCGGTGGCTTCGGTCGGCTGGCAGGGCTGGCAGTGGTACCAGAACCGCAGTGCAGTTGCCGCCGGCGGGCTTTACTACGCCGTGCAGCAGGCTGCCGAGCAGCAGGATGCGCACAAGGCGCGTGAGGCTGCGGGGCGCTTGATCGGCGAGTATCCGGGGACGGTGAGTGCGCAGCTGGGCGCCCTGTTGTCTGCCGCGCTGCAGTTCGAAGCGGGCGACCTGGTCAATGCCCGCGCGCCTCTCGAGTGGGCAGCGGACAAGGGCAAGGACCCTGCGCTGCGCGATCTCGCGCGCCTTCGACTGGCGGCCGTGCTGCTGCAACAGGGGGAACTGGACGCCGCCCTTGCCCGCCTGCAGCCGGCACCGTCAGCGGCCTACAAGGCCCGCTTCGACGACCTGCGCGGTGACATCCTGGCCGCGCAGGGCAAGCTGGTCGAGGCCCGTGCCGCCTATCAGGGCGCGATTGACGCACTTGCCGGCGACGGTGACGAAGCCGTCACGCTGCGCGAGGTCGTGCGTGTCAAGCTTGAATCCCTTGGAGTCTGATCGATGAAGCTGTCTTCGCTGCGTGTTGTTCCGCTCATCGCCGCAGTGGTCTTCGCCACCGGCTGCTCTTCGCTCAATCCCTTTGCGAGTTCGGCAGCAAAGCCCGCGCCGCTCGTCAGTCTCCAGCCGAGCGCGCAACTCGTCAGCCAGTGGCGTGCCGATATCGGTGATGCAGGCATCTACCGTTTCCAGCCTGCGGTCTGGAGCGACAGCGTCTATGCCGCAGCGCATCGTGGCGATGTCGCTCGTTTCCAGGGTGGCGCGGCGGTGTGGCGGGTGCAGGCGGACAAGCGCCTGTCTGCGGGTGTCGGTACCGATGGTCGCCAGGTTGTTGTGGTCGCGACCGACGGCACGGTGATCGCGTTCGATGCTGCCAACGGCAGCGAGCGCTGGCGTGCGGCGGTTGGTGCCGAGGTGCTCGCGCCGCCGGCAGTGGGGTTCGAGATCGTTGTCGTGCGCGCTTCGGACAACCGCCTGATTGCGCTCGACGCGCGCGATGGCAGCCGGAGGTGGGTGTACCAGCGTAGCAACCCGCCGCTGGCGCTGCGCAGCTTTTCCGGTGTGGTGCTCGAAGGGTCGGTGGTGCTCGCCGGCTTCCCCGGTGGCCGCTTGGTCGTCATCAATGCGGCCAACGGTGGTGCGATCACCGAGCTCAACGTTGCGATGCCGCGTGGCGCCACCGAGCTTGAACGCGTGGCCGACGTTGCCGGCACGCCCGTGGTCGGGCGGCGCGAGGTGTGCGCGGTGAGCTACCAGGGGCGCGCGGCCTGCTTCGACAGCACCAATGGCAACGCCCTGTGGGCGCGCGATTTCTCCAGCAGCGTGGGCATGGACCGCGACGCCCGCTTTGCCATGATCACCGACGACAACGACGCCGTGCATGCACTCGATGCCTACAGTGGCGCAAGCGTGTGGAAACAGGACGCGCTCGCTCGCCGCAAGGTGTCGCGTCCGCTCATCGTCGGCGACTATGTGGTCGTGGGCGACCTGGAGGGCTACGTCCATGCCCTCGAGCGCGAGAGCGGCCGCTTCGCCGCGCGCGAACGTGCCGGCAGCCGCCCGATCGAGGCCGATCCCGTTGCCTTTGGCCGGGGCTTCGTCGTCCAGGGCAGTGGCGGCGACATTACCGCGTACGAAGTACGCTGAGGCAAGGATTCAGTGAAACCCACCATCGTTCTGGTCGGCCGCCCCAATGTCGGCAAGTCGACCCTGTTCAACCGCCTGACGCGCACCCGCGATGCGCTGGTCGCCGACCAGCCCGGCCTGACCCGCGACCGCCATTACGGTATCGGTCGTGTCGGCGAGCGCGACTATCTTGTGGTCGATACCGCCGGCTTCGATCCCGTCGCCAAGGACGGCATCATGCACGAGATGGCGCGCCAGGCCGAGCAGGCGATTGCCGAAGCGGACGTGCTGCTGTTCCTGGTCGATGGCCGCGCCGGGCGCACGCCGCACGACGAGAACATCGCCGCGCGCCTGCGCCGTGCCGGGCGCCCGGTGCACCTGGTCGTCAATAAGGCCGAGGGGCTCGATCGCGCCATGGTCGCAGCCGATTTTCACGCGCTCGGCCTGGGTGACCCGCTGCCGGTATCCGCCGCTCATGGCGACGGCGTCAAGCAGTTGGTCGACATCGTGCTCGCCCCCTTCCCGGTGGATGAGGAAATCGAGGCGCGCGAGGATGAAGGGCCCAAGGTTGCCATCGTCGGTCGCCCCAATGTCGGCAAATCCACCCTGGTCAATACGCTGCTCGGTGAGGAGCGCGTGATCGCCTTCGATCTGCCGGGCACCACGCGCGACGCGATCGCGATCCCCTTCGAGCGCGCCGGCCGGCGCTACACCCTGATCGATACCGCAGGCCTGCGGCGCAAGGGCAGGGTGTTCGAGGCGATCGAGAAGTTCTCGGTGATCAAGACCCTGCAGGCCATCCAGGAGGCCAACGTCATCGTGCTGGTGCTCGATGCGGCGCAGGATATCTCCGACCAGGATGCGCACATCGCGGGTTTCGCTCTCGAGGCCGGGCGCGCGCTGGTGGTGGCGATCAACAAGTGGGATGCGGTCGATGAATACCGTCGCGACCGCCTCAAGGCCGATATCGCACGCAAGCTCGCCTTCCTGTCCTTTGCGCGTTTCCACCAGATTTCGGCGCTCAAGGCCGAAGGCATCAACGGCCTGTTGAAATCGGTCGATGCGGCCTATGCGGCGGCGACCGCCAACCTGGCGACGCCGCGCCTGACGCGTACCCTGCAGCAGGCCGTCGCCCGCCAGGCCCCGCCAAGGCATGGCATGGCGCGTCCAAAGATGCGCTACGCGCATCAGGGGGGCATGAACCCGCCGGTGATCGTCATTCACGGCAATGCACTCGATGACATTCCGGCGTCCTACGTGCGCTACCTCGAACGCTGCTTCCTGGAGGCGTTCAAGCTTCAGGGCACGCCCTTGCGCATCCAGTTCCGCACCACGCACAATCCGTTCGCGACGCGGTCCTGAGCATTTTTTCGATGCACTTCTGCTTTCCACACCCGGATTTCGTTGCATACTGCAATGCCGCAGTGCAACAAGAATCCCGCATTCTTATAAACACAATATAAAGAGGTTCAACGATGAGCAACAAAGGGCAACTTCTACAAGACCCCTTCCTCAATACCCTGCGCCGCGAGCACATTCCGGTGTCGATCTATCTCGTCAATGGCATCAAGCTCCAGGGCCAGGTCGAGTCCTTCGACCAGTACGTCGTTCTGCTCAAGAATACTGTGACGCAGATGGTCTACAAGCACGCCATCTCCACCGTCGTGCCTGCCCGCCCCGTGGTCATCCAGCAGGACGAGGGCAGCAACTGAGAGCCGTGTCCAAGCGCTGCGGCCGGCGCATGACGGTCGCGGGGAACATGCATGTTTGAGCGTCCGGCATCGGGCGAGCGTGCCATACTCGTCCAGCTCGACCTTGGTCAGGGTGCGATCGAAGAGCGCCTGTCGGAGCTCAAGCTGCTGGTCGGTAGCGCGGGCGCCAGCGTCGAGGGCGTGGTGCAGGGCAGGCGCGCCTCGCCCGACTCCAAGCTCTTTGCCGGCAGCGGCAAGGTGCAGGAGATCGCCGAGGCCCTGCGTGCGAATGCAGGCGACATCGTGGTGTTCAATCACGCCTTGTCGCCCGCCCAGCAGCGCAATCTCGAGCGCGAACTGCAGTGCATGGTCATCGACCGTACGGCGTTGATCCTCGACATCTTCGCGCAACGCGCACGCAGCCATGAAGGCAAGCTCCAGGTCGAACTGGCTCAGCTCGAGCACCTGGCGACGCGGCTCGTGCGCGGCTGGACCCACCTCGAGCGCCAGAAGGGCGGCATCGGCCTGCGAGGCCCGGGCGAGAAACAGCTCGAGACCGACCGTCGCCTGCTCGGCAACCGCGTCAAGATGCTCAAGACGCGTCTTGCGCTGATCGAGAAGCAACGCAAGGTCAGGCGACGAGCCAGGGAACGCCGTGACGTTCTGTCTGTCTCTCTGGTCGGTTACACCAATGCGGGCAAGTCGACGCTGTTCAATGCGCTGACGAAGGCGGGGGCCTATGCGGCCGACCAACTCTTCGCCACGCTGGATACCACGTCGCGACGTCTCTACGTAGGCGGAGCGAATGTGGTGCTCTCGGACACCGTTGGCTTCATCCGCGACCTGCCTCATGCGCTGGTCGCGGCATTCCAGGCAACGCTCGAAGAGACTGCGCAGGCCGATCTGCTGCTTCACGTGGTGGATTCGGCCAGCGAGGATCGCGACGCCCAGATCGAGGCGGTGAACCAGGTCCTGGCCGAGATCGGTGCCGCCGAGGTGCCGCAGATCCTGGTCTGGAACAAGATCGACCTCACCCGAGCCGCTGCGGCGGTCGAGCGGGGCGACTGTGATAAACTCAGGCGCATTTTTTTGAGCGCCCGAACGGGGGAAGGTCTCGACCTGCTTCGCGATGCGCTCGCCGAAGTAGCCTCGCAGACCTTCGGTGACGACGCCGGCCGGGCAACCGGCGCGGCAGACGAACGGTCAGAACAATCGTGATAACAGGCATCCTCATGTCACTCAATGACCCACGCTGGGGTGGTCAGGGCGGAAGCGACGGCGATCGCGGCCGCGATGACGGCAACCGCAACGACGACAATCGCGGTGACCGCAACCGCGGCAACAATCAGGGACCGCCCGACCTCGAAGAGGTCTGGCGCGACTTCAATCAGCGCCTGACGGGCATGTTCGGTGGCAAGCGCCCGAGTCGTGGCAACGGCAATGGTGGTGGCAGCGGCGGCGGCAGTGGTCCGCAGATGCCGAGCTTGTCGCCGCGGCAGTTCGGCGGCGGCATGGTCGTGCTGCTCGTGCTGGTCGCCTTGGTGTGGCTGGCGAGCGGTTTCTACACTGTCGATGCGAACCAGCGCGGCGTCGTGCTGCGCCTGGGCAAGTACGTGGAGACCACCGAGCCCGGCTTGCGCTGGAGGTTGCCGGCGCCATTCGAGACGCACGAGATCGTCGACCTGACCGGGGTGCGTACCGTCGAGGTGGGCTACCGTGGCTCCGAGCGTAACAAGGTGCTGCGCGAGTCGCTGATGCTCACCGACGATGAGAACATCATCAACATCCAGTTTGCCGTGCAGTGGGTGCTGAATGCACCGGAGAACTACGTCTTCAACAACCGCTTCCCGGATGAAGCTGTCGCGCAGGCGGCCGAGACCGCGATGCGCGAGATCGTCGGCAAGAGCCGCATGGACTTCGTGCTGTACGAAGGGCGCGAGGAGATCGCCACCACGGCGCACGAGCTGATGCAGCGCATCCTCGATCGCTACCAGACCGGTATCCAGGTCAGCCGTGTGACCATGCAGAACGCCCAGCCGCCGGAGCAGGTGCAGGCCGCGTTCGACGACGCGGTCAAGGCCGGTCAGGACCGTGAGCGGCAGAAGAACGAGGGTGAGGCCTACGCCAACGACGTCGTGCCGCGTGCCCGTGGTACGGCCTCGCGACTGGTTGAGGAGGCGAATGCCTACCGCGACCGCGTCGTCGCCAACGCCGAGGGTGAAGCCAGTCGTTTCAGTCAGGTGCTGGCCGAGTACCAGCGTGCGCCCGGCGTGACCCGCGAGCGCCTGTATATCGACACCATGCAGCAGGTGTTTTCCAGCACCTCGAAGGTCATGATCGATGCCCAGGGCAATGGCAACCTGATGTTGCTGCCTCTCGACAAGCTGATGCAGCAGAGCGGTGGTCGTGCCCCTGCGGCGGCACTGCCCGATTCCCAGTCCGCGGCCGGTCTCAGTGCGAACGCACCGATGCCGTCGACGGATCCGCGCGCCCGTGGTGGCGTACTCACTCGTGAGCGGGGAGAGCGTTGATGCGTGACAAGATGTCCCTGATTGGCGGCGTGCTGCTGCTCGCCGTGATGATCGCCTCGATGTCGCTGTTTACCGTCGACCAGCGCCAGTATGCGATCGTGTTCCAGCTTGGTGAGGTCAAGGAGGTCATCTCCGAGCCCGGCCTCAACGTCAAGCTGCCCTTCATCCAGAACGTGCGCTACTTCGACAAGCGCATCCTCACCATGGATACGCCGGAGCCGGAGCGCTTCATCACGTCCGAGAAGAAGAACGTGCTGGTCGACCACTTCGTCAAGTGGCGTATCGTCGATCCGCGCCTCTACTACGAGTCGGTGGCGGGTGACGAAGCGCGGGCGCGTACGCGCCTGAACCAGACCGTGAATGCCGGGCTGCGCGAGGAATTCGGTCGTCGTACGGTGCATGACGTTGTTTCCGGCGAACGCGACAACATCATGGAGCAGATGCGCGAACGTGCCGACCGCGACGCCCGCACGATTGGCGTGCAGATCGTCGATGTGCGCCTGAAGCGGGTCGACCTGCCCAACGAGGTTTCCGAGTCCGTGTATCGGCGGATGGAGGCCGAGCGCAAGCGCGTCGCCAACGAGCTGCGCTCCCTCGGTGCGGCAGAGGCCGAACGCATCCGCGCCGATGCCGACCGCCAGCGCGAGGTCATCGTCGCCGAAGCCTATCGCTCCGCGCAGGAGATCATGGGTGAGGGTGATGCCCGTGCAACGTCCATCTATGCCGAGGCCTTCGGGCGCAACCCCGACTTCTATTCCTTCTATCGCAGCCTGGAGGCCTATCGGGCCAGTTTCGCCGGTCGCGAAGACGTCATGGTCGTCGATCCGAGTTCGGACTTCTTCCGCTTCATGAAGGATTCGGGAGGCGCTTCGCGCAACTGATCCCGCATGGGTAGCTCGCTATTGATCGCCTTCGCGCTGATGCTCATCATCGAAGGCATCCTTCCGTTCATCGCGCCAGCCGCCTGGCGCGAAACTTTTTTGCGTCTCGCCAGCATGGGCGACGGTCAGATCCGCTTCATCGGGCTGACCTCCATGCTGGTCGGGGTGATCCTGCTATTCATCTTCCTCTGACACGCACATGCGCTGGGTACTCCCCGACCACATCCAGGACGCCCTGCCGTCCGACGCACACCAGCTCGAGACCTTGCGTCGCAGGCTGCTCGACGCTTTCCGCGTGCGCGGCTATCAGCTGGTCATGCCGCCGCTGCTCGAGTATCTGGATTCGTTGACCACGGGGGCCGGGCAGGATCTCAAGCTGCGCACCTTCAAGCTCGTCGACCAGCTCTCTGGGCGGACGATGGGCGTGCGTGCCGACATGACGCCGCAGGTCACGCGCATCGACGCGCATCTGCTCAACCGCCAGGGCGTTTCGCGCCTGTGCTATTGCGGCAGCGTGCTGCACACCCTGCCGTCCACGCTCACCGCCACGCGCGAGCCGCTGCAACTCGGTGCCGAACTCTACGGCCACGCCGGGATCGAGGCCGATGTCGAGATCCTGCGCCTGCTGGCGGAGGTGCTGCGCCTGGCCGAGGTGCCCGCCTCGCGTATCGACATCGGTCACGTGGGCATCTTCCACGCGCTGGCGTCGCGTGCGGGCCTGGTGCCTGGGCGGGAGGAAGAGCTCTTCGATCTGCTGCAGGCCAAGGATGTGCCCGAGCTGCAGAACATGCTTGCCGACGTTGCCGAGCCGGTGCGCGGGGCGCTGCTGGCCCTGCCAACGCTTTACGGTGGCCCCGAGGTGCTTGCCGAGGCGCGTGCGCGCCTGCCGCAGGATGCGGGTATCGGCGCCTTGCTCGGCGAACTTCAGCAACTGGCCGACGCGCTTGCCGACCTGCCGATCAGCTTCGATCTCGGCGACCTGCGCGGCTATCACTATCACAGCGGTGTCGTCTTTGCCGCATACGGTGCGGATTCGCCGGCGGCGCTCGCGCTCGGCGGGCGCTACGACCGCGTGGGCGAGGCCTTTGGTCGCGCGCGGCCAGCGACCGGCTTCAGTCTTGACCTGCGCGAACTGGTGTGGCGGCTGCCGGCCGCGTCGGCGATGGCCGGCGGTGTGCTTGCGCCGTTGGAAGGCGATGCCGGGCTGGCAGAGGCAATCGCGCACTTGCGCGCGCGTGGCGAGATCGTCATGAGCGCCTTGCCTGGGCATGAAGGAACATGGAAAGAGGCCGGCTGCGACCGGCAACTGGTGAAGCGGGACGATCGCTGGGCGGTCGTGCCGTTACAGGGAGAGTAAGAAAATGGCAAAGAACGTCGTCGTCGTCGGCACCCAGTGGGGTGATGAAGGCAAGGGCAAGATCGTTGACTGGCTGACCGATCACGCCAAGGGCGTGGTCCGCTTCCAGGGTGGTCACAATGCGGGTCACACGCTGGTGATCGGCCAGAACGAGTACAAGCTCAATCTGGTGCCCTCGGGCATCGTACGGGAAGGCGTTGCCTGTTTCATCGGCAATGGCGTGGTGCTCGACGCGCATCATCTGCTGTCCGAGATCCGCACGCTCGAGGCGGGTGGTATCAAGGTTCGCGAGCGCCTGCGCATCAGCCCGGGCTGCCCGCTGATCCTGGGTTACCACAGCGCGCTCGATCGCGCGCGCGAGGCGGCCAAGTCCGCCGACGACAAGATCGGCACCACCGGCAAGGGCATCGGCCCGACCTACGAGGACAAGGTCGCTCGCCGCGCGCTGCGGGTGTACGACCTGTTCGACCGTGAGCGTTTCGCGGCCAAGCTCAAGGCCAACCTCGAATACCACAACTTCGTCCTCACCCAGCACCTGGGTGCAGAGGCGGTGGACTTCCAGCCGGTGTACGACCAGGCCATGGCGGATGCCGAGGAGCTGCTGCCGATGGTGGCCGATGTGTCGGCCGAGCTTTACGCGATCAACAAGTCGGGTGGTTCGCTGCTGTTCGAGGGCGCGCAAGGCACGCTGCTCGACATCGACCACGGCACCTATCCCTTCGTGACCTCGAGCAACTGCGTGGCCGGCCAGGCTGCGGCCGGTTCGGGTGTGGGCCCCAGCCGCCTGCATTACGTGCTCGGCATCACCAAGGCCTACTGCACCCGCGTTGGCGGCGGCCCGTTCCCGACCGAGCTCGACATCGAGACCAAGGGCGTGCCCGGCGAGCAGATGTCGACCAAGGGGCGTGAGTTCGGTACCGTCACGGGCCGCAAGCGCCGTTGTGGCTGGCTGGATCTTGCCGCACTCAAGCGCTCGATCATCATCAATGGCGTCACTGGCTTGTGCATCACCAAGCTCGACGTCCTGGATGGTCTCGAGGAACTCAAGCTGTGCACCGGCTACATGCTCGACGGCAAGCGCATCGACCTGCTGCCGATGGGCTCGGAAGAGGTGACGCGCTGCGAGCCCATCTACGAGACCATGAAGGGGTGGAGCGGAACGACCTTCGGTGCGCAGAGCTGGGATGCGCTGCCGCAGGAAGCGCGTGCCTATCTGCACCGCATCGAGGAGATCTGCGAGATCCCGATCGATGTGATTTCGACCGGCCCCGAGCGCGACGAAACCATCTTGCGCCGTCATCCGTTTGGCGCCTGATTTCTGCGCTACCCGGCAGGGGCGCGCGCTGCGCCGTCCTGCCGGCATCCTGGCTGCACGTACTGTTCTGGTGCGCGACGGGGCGATGTTCCGGGCAGGCGGTGCTGGCGCCGTGAACGAAAAAAGCCGGCTGTCAGCCGGCTTTTCCCTGCAACTGGTGCCCAGAAGAGGACTCGAACCTCCACGCCTCGCAGCGCTAGTACCTGAAACTAGTGCGTCTACCAATTCCGCCATCTGGGCAGGGAGGCGCATAATAGCAAACAGTTCGCGGCAAGGCAAACGCAAAACATCTGCAGTCTCCTTGCGGCAAGCGTTGGGCTCTCGGGCGTGTCCTCTGTCTTTCGTTGCGCCGTGTCATCGCGAGCTGCGCGGACGGCAAAAACAAAAAAGCCGCTCCGAAGAGCGGCTTTCCTGTGAAACTGGTGCCCAGAAGAGGACTCGAACCTCCACGCCTCGCGGCGCTAGTACCTGAAACTAGTGCGTCTACCAATTCCGCCATCTGGGCAAGAAGACGCGCATTATAAGCATGAAAAGAAGATTGTCAATGACTCGTAAAACGAAAAAGACCGAAAAGAAGAAGACAGCCAAGGCTGTTCCGCAGAGCGGGATGTCCAGAGCCAGTGCTGCATCAAGCAAGACGAAGGTGGCGACGAAAGCGCCCCGGCGGGGTACGGAGCCGGCTGCAGCGCCCCGCCACGACCCCGCTGGGGCGGGCAGCCCCGTCAAGGGGCCGGGGCGCAGCCGTGCGGCACGCAAGGCCGCCGCCGTGAACGCAAGTGCGGTCAGGCAGGCCGACCCCTTCTACGCCCGAGAGCTGGCGCAATACGAGCATCCGCTGCCCAGCCGTGAGTACGTGCTGCAGGTACTGGCCGAGCGAGGCGTGCCCCTGTCCTTTGCCGACCTCGTCGCCGCACTTGATGTCGCGCCTCACGAGCTCGACTTCTTTGACCGTCGCCTGCGTGCGATGGAGCGCGATGGCCAGATCATCCGCAACCGCCGCGACGCCTACCTGCTGCCAGCCAAGGTGGACCTTATCAAGGGCCGTGTGGAGGGCCATCCCGACGGCTTCGGCTTCCTGCGTCGTGACGACGGTGAGCCGGACATCTTCCTCGGTCCCAAGGAAATGCGCGAGCTGCTGCACGGCGACCGCGTCATCGTACGCATTGCCGGCCAGGATCGTCGTGGCCGGCCCGAGGGCAAGCTGGTCGAGGTGCTCGAGCGTGCCAACAAGCGCGTGGTGGGCCGTGTCATCAACGAGCACGGCGTGATGATCGTCGTGCCCGAGAACCGCCGCCTGGCCCAGGACATCCTGGTTGCGCCGGGTGGGCGCAAGAAGCCCGAGGCCGGGCAGATCGTCACCGTCGAACTGGTCGAGCAGCCCACGAAGTTCGCACAGCCGATCGGCCGCATCGTCGAGGTCCTTGGCAACTACGCCGATCCGGGGATGGAGATCGAGATCGCGCTGCGCAAGCACGACCTGCCCTTCGAGTTCTCGTCCGAGGCCAAGGCGCAGACGCGCAAGCTGCCTGATGTGGTGCGCAAGAAGGACTGGGCCGGGCGCGAGGACCTCACCAAGCTGCCGCTGGTCACCATCGACGGCGAGACCGCCAAGGACTTTGACGACGCGGTTTACTGCGAGCGCCAAGGCAAGGGCTATCGCCTGATCGTCGCCATTGCCGACGTCTCGCACTACGTCGACGCCGCCAGCGCACTCGACAAGGATGCCTTCGACCGCGGCAATTCGGTGTACTTCCCGCGTCGCGTCATCCCGATGCTGCCGGAAAAGCTCTCCAACGGCCTGTGCTCGCTCAACCCGCAGGTCGAGCGCCTGGCCATGGTGGCCGACATGAACATCTCGGCCACTGGCGAAATCAAGAACTACCGCTTCTATCGCGCGGTGATCTGGTCGCACGCGCGCCTGACCTACAACAAGGTCGCCGCCGCCCTGTACGACAAGGACCCGGCGGTGCGCGCCGAGCTGGCCGCGCTGCTGCCCCATCTCGAGAACCTCGACACGCTCTTCCGTGTGCTGCTCAAGGCGCGCGCCAAGCGCGGCGCGATCGACTTCGAGACCACCGAGACGCGGATGATCTTCGACGACAACGGCAAGATCGCCCAGATCGTGCCCGAGGTGCGCAACGATGCCCACCGCCTGATCGAGGAGTGCATGCTCGCTGCCAACGTGTGTGCGTCCGACTTCCTCGCCAGCCGCGAGCACCCGGCGCTGTACCGGGTGCACGACTCGCCCTCCGAGGACAAGCTTGCCAAGCTGCGCGAGTTCCTCAAGGAGTTCGGCCTCGGCCTGGGCGGCGGCGACGAGCCGCGCGCGAGCGACTTCGCCAAGCTGCTCGAGCAGGTCAAGGACCGTCCCGACGCCCAGTTGCTGCAGACCGTGATGCTGCGCTCGCTCAAGCAGGCGATGTACAGCCCCGACAACGTCGGCCACTTCGGTCTCGCCTATGAGTCCTACACCCACTTCACCTCGCCGATCCGGCGTTATCCCGACCTGCTGATCCACCGCGGCATCAAGGCCGCGCTGGCGGGCGAGCAATACCGCCCCGGAGACTGGGAACAGATCGGCCTGCACTGCTCGATGACCGAGCGTCGCGCCGACGATGCCACCCGCGATGTCGTCGCCTTCCTCAAGTGCTACTTCATGCAGGATCGCGTCGGCGAAGAGTTCACCGGCAGTGTGTCGGCAGTCGTGCCCTTTGGCCTCTTCGTCGCCCTCGACGACATCTTCATCGAGGGCCTGCTGCACATCTCCGACCTGGGCAGCGACTACTTCCACTACGACGAGATGCGCCACGCCCTGATGGGTGAGCGCTCCGGCAAGCAGTTCCGCCTCTCGGACCGGGTCAAGGTGCAGCTCGTGCGGGTCGACATGGCGACCAACAAGATCGACTTCCGCCTCATCGAAGGCCCGCTGCCGGTCGAGGTGAAGACGCCTGTCACGCCCGCCGATGTCGTGCCCGTTGCGGTCGGCGGCGAGGCAGGAAAGAGGGTGCGCAAGCCGCGCGCGAAGAAGGGTGAGGCGGCGTCTGCGCCTGCCATCGAGATGTCGGTCGTGGCTGCGGAGACCGTCGAACCCAAGGTCCGCAGCAAGCGTGCCAAGAAACCCGCCACCGAACCAGTTGTCGAGGCCGCGCCCGTGCAGGTCGGCGAAGCGCAACCGGCGGTGACCGATCCGGCTGCGCCAAAGTCGCGTACCACGCGCGCAAAGAAGGTGGCTCCCCGCCCGGAGCCCGAGCAGGTGCCCGAGGCCGCAGCCGTGCCTCCGGCCGCCGAACCCAAGCCCCGCAGCGCGCGTGCGAAGAAGACGGCCGTCACTCCGGTTGTCGAAGCGCCCGTCACTGTGGTGGCGGTCGTCGCGCCCGCGCCCCGCAAGTCACGGGCAAGTAAGGCCGCCGCCGAGCCGGCCGCCGCCCCCGTGGCCGCGCCTGCAAGCCCGGAGCCCGTCGCACCGAAGCCGCGCAAGACGCGCGCGAAGAAGGCGGTCGCCGAACCCGCTGCCGCACCTGCAGCCGAAGCGTTAGAATCCGCGCCCCCGACTGCGGCCCCGGCGCGACGTGCCGCCCGCAAGACCACCACCAAGGGCACCGACCGTGGCTAAAGCACCTGAGAACACCCCCACCAAGCTGATCTACGGCTTCCATGCCGTCTCCGCCAAGCTGCGCCACGCGCCCGATGCGGTGCTCGAGGTCTATCTGTCGGCCGACCGCAAGGATGCGCGTGTGCGCAAGTTCCTTGCCCAGGCCGAGGCCGCCGGCGTGCGCATCAGCCAGGCCGAGGGCGACAAGCTCGACGGCCTGGTCGGCACCCGCCGCCACCAGGGCGTGGTGGCCAAGGTGGACGCCACCCGGCGCGACATCAAGCTCGCCGACGTGCTCGACAGCCTGGACGAGAACGCGCTCATCCTGGTGCTCGACGGTGTGCAGGACCCGCATAACCTCGGCGCCTGCCTGCGCGTGGCCGATGCTGCCGGGGCGCATGCGGTGGTGGCGCCCAAGGATCGCGCGGTGGGGCTGAACGCCACCGCGGTCAAGGTCGCCAGCGGTGCGGCCGACACCGTTCCCTATATCACCGTCACCAACCTCGCGCGTGCCCTGCGCGAGATGCAGGAGGCCGGCGTGTGGGTGGTCGGTGCCGCCGGCGAGGCCGACAAGACGCTCTACGACATCGACCAGAAGGTGCCGGTCGCCTGGGTGCTCGGCGCCGAAGGCGACGGCCTGCGCCGGCTCACCCGCGACACCTGCGACGAGCTTGCGCGCATCCCGATGCATGGCAGCGTCGAGAGCCTGAACGTCTCGGTGGCGAGCGGCATCTGTCTGTTCGAGGCTCGCCGCCAGCGCGGCTGAGGCCGCGTCAGGCGAGCGCGACCCACACCTCGTCGCCGCACACCCTGACGTGGTGCGCGCGCACCGAGTGCTCGGGTGCCTCCAGGCATTCGCCGGTGCGCAGGTCGAAGTGGTTCTTGTACAGCGGCGAGGCGACGACGATGTGTTCGCCGAGGTTGCCGACCAGGCCGCGCGACAGCACGCTCGCGCCCGAGCGTGGGTCGATGTTGTCGATGGCATGGACGCCGGCGTCGCCGATGCGGAAAACGGCGACGTGGCGCTCATCGACGAGCGCGCACACGCCGGTGCCGGGCAGGATGTCGCCGAGCTTGCACACGGCGGTCCAGTTCAGTTCTTCGCTGCTCATGGGGGCTGTCCTCGCGGGGCTCATGCTTCCACCTCGGCGTTCTCGATTGCGGGGCGTTCCTCGGCGCGCGCCGGGCGGATCTGTCCGCGCTCCTCGACGAAGACGATGCGCTGATCGGCACGCGGATCGTTGACGAAGGTGCGGAAGCGCTTGCGCACAGCCGGGTCGGTGATCGCCGTCTTCCATTCGCACTGGTAGGTGTCGACCACGTGCTGCATCTGGCGCTCGAGCTCGTCGCCGATGCCCAGCGAGTCGTCGATCAGTACGGCCTTCAGGTAGTCGAGGCCACCCTCCAGGTTGTCGCGCCAGGTACTGGTGCGCTGCAGGCGGTCGGCCGTGCGCACGTAGAACATCAGGAAGCGGTCGATCAGGCGCACCAGGGCGGCCTTGTCGAGGTCGGAGGCGATCAGCTCGGCATGGCGCGGCTTCATGCCGCCGTTGCCGCACACGTAGAGGTTCCAGCCGCGCTCGGTGGCGATGATGCCGACGTCCTTGCCCTGGGCCTCGGCGCATTCGCGCGTGCAGCCCGAGACGCCGAACTTGATCTTGTGCGGCGCGCGCAGCCCCTTGTAGCGGTTCTCCAGTTCGATCGCCAGCCCCACGGAGTCATCCACGCCGTAGCGGCACCAGGTGCTGCCGACGCAGCTTTTCACCGTGCGCAGCGACTTGCCGTAGGCATGGCCGGACTCGAAGCCGGCGGCGATCAGTTCTTCCCAGATCGCTGGCAACTGCTCGACGCGGGCGCCGAACAGGTCCACCCGCTGGCCACCGGTGATCTTGGTGTACAGGCCGTACTTCTTCGCCACCTGGCCGACTGCGATCAGCCCCTCCGGCGTGACCTCGCCACCGGGCATGCGCGGCACCACCGAATAGGTACCGTCCTTCTGGATGTTGCCGAGGAAGTAGTCGTTGCTGTCCTGCAGGCTGGCAAGCTCGCCCTTGAGCACGAAGTCGTTCCAGCACGAGGCGAAGATCGACGCCGCCGTCGGTTTGCAGATGTCGCAGCCCAGGCCCTGGCCGTGGCGCGCGAGCAGGTCCTCGAAACTCCTGATTTCGCCGACGCGGATCAGGTGGTAGAGCTCCTGGCGCGAGTAGGGGAAGTGCTCGCACAGGTGGTTGTTCACCGACAGACCGAGGCGGGCCATCTCGGCCTTCATGACCTGGGTGACCAGCGGCACGCAGCCGCCACAGGTGGCGCCGGCCTTGGTGCAGGCCTTGATCTCGCCGATGGTGGTTGCGCCTTCGCCGACCGCCGCGCAGATCTGGCCCTTGCTCACGTTGTTGCAGGAGCAGATCTGCGCGCTGTCGGGCAGGGCGTCGGCGCCGAGACCGGGTTTGGCCTTGCCGTCGCTGGCGGGCAGGATCAGAAACTCGGGGTCGGCCGGCAGCGCGATGCTGTTGAGTGCCATCTGCAGCAAGGTGCCGTACTCGTCGGCGTTGCCGACCAGCACCGCGCCGAGCAGGTGCTTGCCGTCGGCGCTGACGACGATCTTCTTGTAGACCTGCTTGCATTCGTCGGCGTAACGGAAGCTGCGGCAGCCGGGCGTCCTGCCGTGGGCGTCGCCGATGCTGGCCACATCCACGCCCATCAGCTTGAGCTTGGTGCTCATGTCCGCACCGCCGAAGGCGGCCTGGGCGTCACCTGCCAGCTGGCGGGCGGCGATGCGCGCCATCTCGTAGCCCGGGGCCACCAGGCCGAAGGTCTGGTCGCGCCAGGCCGCGCACTCGCCGATGGCGAGGATCGCCGCATCGCTGGTGCGGCAGTGGTCGTCGATCGCGATGCCGCCACGGGCGCCGACGGCCAGTGCGTTCTGGCGCGCGAGCTCGTCGCGCGGACGGATGCCGGCGGAGAACACGATCATGTCGGTCTCCAGGTGGGTACCGTCGGCAAACACCATGCGGTGGCGGGCGCTGCGGCCGTCGGTGATCTCGACCGTGTTGCGCTCGGTGTGTACCTGCACGCCCAGGGCCTCGATCTTGCTGCGCAGGATGCGGCCGCCTTCGTCGTCCACCTGCACCGCCATCAGGCGGGGCGCGAATTCGACGACGTGGGTCTCGAGGCCGAGGTCGCGCAGCGCCTTGGCGCACTCCAGGCCGAGCAGGCCGCCGCCCACCACGACGCCCTTGCGCGAGATCGCGCCGGCCGCCTTCATCGCCTCGAGGTCCTCGATGGTGCGATAGACGAAGCACTGGTCGCGCTCGCTGCCCTTGACCGGCGGCACGAAGGGATAGGACCCCGTGGCCAGCACCAGCTTGTCGTAGGGCAGGGTGACGCCGTCCTGCGTCGTCACCGTGCGTGCGCGGCGGTCGATCGCCGCCGCGCGGCTGCCCAGCCGAAGCGTGAAGCCTGCCTCGGCGAAGAAGCCGGGGGCAACCAGCGAGAGGTCTTCCGCCGTCTTGCCGGCGAAGAATTCGGAGAGGTGCACACGGTCGTAGGCGACCCGCGGCTCCTCGCACAGTACGGTGACTTCCGCACCGGGGATCTGCAGTTGCCGGAGTTCCTCGAGGAACTTGTGGCCGACCATGCCATGGCCAACGAGAACGATCTTCATGCTGGTATCACTCATTCGGCCCCGCGTTGGGCCTGGCGATACCTGGGCACGGGGTGAGCCCGGCTCAAGCATGACGGCCTCCGCGGGACGCGGTTCGACATCGGATGGAAATGGCCGGCGACATACGTATTCGTATCCGCCGGCCCCCACCTGCGTTGGCGGAGGCAAGCCCTGTTCGCATCCTTGCGTGCTGGGCTGGTTTGCAATAAGCACGGACCGTGCCATGCACTTCAACGCCTTGAAAGCCCCGGATTGACTGGATCTGCCGCGATGGCAGATGCACCGGGCGCACTGTGTTGGTGCGCTTGTCACCAAGCTGGTGCACCGTGCCGGGCGGCGAAGGGGGGG